>JAESGW010000118.1_pt1 | contig 184068 bp, 183 predicted proteins | sample 9269791 | NCBI WGS metagenome assembly JAESGW01 (sample SAMN16773120, study PRJNA677053) | algae metagenome | isolation source: Aphanocapsa lilacina HA4352-LM1 and co-occurring heterotrophs from near cave... | place: USA: Maniniholo cave, near Haena, Kauai, HI | collected 2009-07-28
CCTGGCTCGCCGCGCAGGTAAGCCAAAAACGCCCGCATCAGCAGCGCCAGATCGATCCGATCGGTCTTGGCCCGCCGCGCTCGCCGGTTTACCTCGATGCTCGAGGCATCGATCTCGTAATTGACGATCCCGTTATCGGTCAGCCAACGATGCAGCCAATGACCGTCGAGGCCCGCCTCATAGCAGGACAGAATGCGAACCGGCCTGCCCAGTTGCTCCGCCTTCGCCCGAGCCCTCGCCAAAACATTCGACAATGCCGCCAAGTCGCCGCCGTCGATCCGGAAACGGCTCACCTTCTCTGCGCCAGGCATCATCATGCCCAGCTGCCACTTCGATTTGCTCAGTTCGAATGCAACGTAAATCGTGGCATACTCGCAGCCGGCAGGTGTGTCAGGGTGATCGACGCGCATCGTTGATCCTCCAGGTGAGTTGGTGGTGCAAAACTCAACTTACCCCCTGACCACCTGTCACCCCCATAGGATCTACGGGCCTACCCTACGCCGCAATCAAATGATCGTCGTCGATCCGGTCGAGCGCTTGCGCCGCGACCAGCTCGTCGCAGAACACGCGCGCTTCCTCTCGAGCGGACTCCATCTCGAACCGGCGCAGCAGCGTCAGCAGCGCCTCGGTCGCGCTTTCTTCCTGCGCGCAACTCGTCAGCACGCGCTCGACCATGCGCCGGCGCAACCGTGCGGCGCCGTCGATGGTGCCGATGAAGCCGATCTCCGCGGTGGCCGCGAGCGCTGCGCGGAACGCAGCGAAGGTCGATTCCGGAAAACCCGCGCGCGCGAGCAGCGCCGTCACACTGGCACCGGTCCGCTCGTGCAGGATCGCCCCCACCCTCGCCTCGCTCATGCCGGTGAGCTCGGTGAGCGCCATTTCGAACATCTCGGTGTTGCCCGAGAGCAGCGCCCGCAAGATCAGTCCGGCGGTCAATTGTCCGGTCTCGCGCAAATGATGGATCAATGCACGCAGGTCGGAGGTCTCGGATGTCGCGGCGATATTGACGGTCGAGCGCTCGCAGGCCTCGAAGGCGACAGTTTCCGCGCGCTCGGGGCTGAGCCAGTTGCGCGCCGTGACGAAGTTCGTCAGCGCGCCGGACAACTTGCCGACCAGCGCCAGCCGGGTTGCGGCCGGAAGCTCGTGGCTTTCCAGCAGTTGCTCGCGCACGGCCGCGACATGGCCGAAGCGTTCGACGATGCGGTCGAGCGAGAGCTGCGCCAGCTGGGCGTCCGGATTGTCGATCAGGGCCAGGCAAGCCTCCACCGAGCCGACCTCGGCGATGGCCGCGCAGACCGGCGTTGACAATTCGGTCCGGCGGGCGACGGCGCACTGGATTTCGGGCGAGCCGGTGGCGACGATGTCGACCAGGTCGGCATCGATCAAAAGCGGCGAATGCTGAAGGATCGGCAGCGCAACCGACGCCTGATCGGTCGAGAGTGCGCGGATGATGGCGGGCGGCGCATCGGCCGTGTGGGCGAAGACTTCGGCCATCGCCTCGCGCACAAGCGGCGACGGGTCGTCGAGCAGCAGCAGCAGCGCGCCCTCGGTCGCCGCAAAGTCGTCGGACGACATCTCGGAGAAGAGCCAGGCCCGGGCCAGGGCACGCGTTGCTTCCGCGCGTTCCCCTGCCGGAGCCGTACGAACCCAACCGAGAAAATGCCGAACAATCATAGGCATTCCACTTGACGCAACTGGTTACGGCATCGACTGACGACGCCACTCCAGTCACTCTAGCGGACGACGCTTAACAAAGCGTTCACCATAAATCTTTGGAATTGTTGATGTTTCATTAACTGGGGCGAAATCGCCCCCAGCGGGCTCAGCTGCGGAACACGCCGCGGCGGTCGCTGAACAGGTCGAGCGGTTGCGGCTGATTGGAAGTCGTCCGCTGCATGTCGGACGTGATCCCGGCCGTCGATGACGAGCTTCCATTCGACCACAGTTCGCGCACGGCGGAGGCCACCGGCTCGCCGCGCTCGCCCGCCTGGAACATCGAATGAAAGCGCGAGTTGCGCTCGGAAATGCCAAGCGCCCGGCTTTCGGCTTCCGACATCTCGGTCGACATCGCCACGCGCTGGACCTGGCCCGCCGGCGCCAGCGACACTGCTGCGAGATTCACGGGAGGCGCTGCGGTATTCGGCTGCGCGCCGCCGGCGGCCAGCATTGTCTGCGCGGCTTGCGAGTTCGCGGCGACGCTGTAGCGGCCTGTCAGTTCCGCATAGACCTGCGAGACGCTGCGCGCGTTGCCGCCGCGATCATAGAAGATCGCGCGATTGGCGGCAGCAGCGCGCGGAAACATCGCTACAGCACTGGCTTGCGGGTTGTTCTGAACGTTGCTGATCAAGCGCGACGCACCACCCGCACCGAGAAAATGCGCGATGTAGAGTTCACCGTCGCTCGGCCTGCGGCCGAGGGCGCCGGTCAGCTTGAAAGAATTCGAGCGTGTCAGCACGCCGGCCATCGCGGCGTTTGCCGCCGGATCCTTGCGCAGCTGCAGGATCTCGTTGCGCATCGCCGGATCGCTCACCTCATAGCGTCCCGACGCCGTCCGCGTGATCGCGTCGGCCTGCCGGCCATAGCCGAACGACGCGCCCGCCTCTTTCACGGTGCCGAGCCAGGTCTGCTCGATGAACTGATAGAGCCCGCGCGCCGACGAGGTCGGCGCCGCCGCTTGCGGGTTGAGATTGGATTCGATCTTGGCCGCCGCGACCAGATAGCCGAAGCTTACGCCGGTTGCCGTCGACGCCTGCCGGATCGTGCCGGCGAGCGAAGCGCGCGCCGGATCGATTGCATAAGGTGTCGTGGCCGCTTCGACCGCCATGTTGGGACCGGCTGAATTCCGGTCGAAAGCGGCGAACGTTCGCCGCTCAACCTCTTCGACCGTCGCCGAGACTGAACAGCTATGGTTAACGCCCGGTTAATCCCGACCTAGTCGTGTGTGTGGCCCTGCTTGCCATAGACGGCGCCGGGGTCGAACACGCGCTCGCCTGCGACGAACGTCAGCTTCGGCCCGGCCTGCCCTGGCTCCACCGCGCGATAGAAGCAGGACCGCCGGCCGGTGTGGCACGCCGCCCCGCCCGCCTGTTCGACACGCAGCCAGACCGCGTCCTGGTCGCAGTCGATCCTGATCTCGCGCACCCGCTGGACGTGACCTGAGGTCTCACCTTTGCGCCACAGCGCCTTGCGCGAGCGGCTGAAATACCATGCTTCGCCGCTCTCGACCGTCTTCTGCAGCGCTTCCGCATTCATGTGCGCGACCATCAGCACCTCGCCGCTGACCACATCGCTCGTCACGCAGGTGATGAGCCCCGATGCGTCGAAGCGCGGGCGCAGCACCACGCCCTCCTCGATATCGTCGGAGTCTTTGGGAGGTTGGGTTGGCACGATAGACCTCTCGCCGCTCGCGAGGGCTTCGCTTAGCGACCCAGCCCGCGCACCATGTTCAGATAACGCGCCTGCAGTTCCGGATCATCGCGGAACAGGCCGGTAAACCTCGTCGTCAGGGTCGAGGTACCTTCCTTGCCGACACCGCGCACCGACATGCAGGTATGCTCCGCCTCGATCACCACCGCAACGCCCCTCGGCTTGAGGGTCTTTTCGATCGCGTTGACGATCTGGGCGGTGAGGTGCTCTTGCGTCTGCAGCCGGCTCGCGAACACGTCCACCAGCCGCGCCAGCTTCGACAGGCCGACCACCCGGTCCACCGGCGCATAGGCGATGTGCGCCTTGCCGTAGAACGGCATCACATGATGCTCGCAATGCGAGGTGAAGCCGATGTCGCGCACCAGCACGAAATCGTCGTAGCCGGCCGTCTCGCCGAACGTGCGCTCGAGCAGTTCCTCGCCGTTCTGATGATAGCCGCGGAACAGCTCGTCATAGGCCTCGACCACGCGCCGGGGCGTATCCAGGAGTCCCTCGCGCGAGGTGTTCTCGCCGATGTACGACAAAAGGGTCTTAACGGCGGCTTCCGCCTCGGACCGCGACGGGCGCCGGGAATCGGGCAGGCGTCCAGAATCGGAACCATTATTCTCAGCATCAGCGCCGGCCGCCCGAAGCGGCTTGATCACGGCATCCATACGACTCTCCGTTCGACCGGCCCCTGTCTGGAGCCGGAGTGTCACCGGTCAATCGCAGCGACTCTTTCGTTCGCCGGACGCCGCAAATTCACTCTCAAACACCTTAAAGGCGCTCGAGTGGCCTTTATTCCCCCAAAGCGGACAAAGCCGATGCTTTCCGGGAAGACGCTCACTATATAATGCCGTGACGGCTCCCCGCAATGCGGGTCCGGCACGGGTCTTATGCATTAGCCATGATAAATGACGTTTATAACAAGCGGATCATAGAGTTGGCCGGGACGATCCCCCGCCTCGGCAGGCTCGAGGCGCCGGACGCAAGTGCGACAGCTCACTCAAAACTGTGCGGCTCGACCGTCACGGTCGACCTCAAGATGAACGGCCCGGTGGTGACCGACTTCGCGCACGACGTGAAGGCGTGCGCCCTCGGTCAGGCCTCCTCCTCCATCATGGCGCGCAACGTCGTAGGCTCCAGCGCATCCGAACTGCGCGAGCTGCGCGAGACCGTCCGCAAGATGCTGAAGGAAAACGGTGCGCCGCCGCAGGGAAAATGGGGCGATATCGCCGTCCTGGAACCGGTGCGCGACTACAAGGCGCGCCACGCTTCCACGCTGCTGACGTTCGATGCGGTGGTCGATGCCATCGGAAAAATCGAAGCCGGCAACAGGCTTGGCGACGGCGCGTCAACCGCGTCGTCAAGCTCGGCGGCGACCCGATAAGGCTTCGAGGTAAAAAGCTACTTGCTCTCGGCGTTGACGGTCTGTGACGGCGCCTTGATCTCCGCCGTCTTCTTCTGTTCGCCGGCGAAGCGCTCCTGCACCGGCTTGCCGATCGACACCATCGGCGTGGAACCGACGCCGGGCAACACATCCGCCAGCGTCTCGACGCTGATCAGGTTGCTCTTGCGGATCTCGTCCATGGTCAATTCGCGCAGCGGCTTCCACGGCGGCACGCTGAGCGCGAACTCCAGCAGGTCGCCGGTGCCGCCCATGTCGAACGTGTATTTGGCAAGCCGCCCGACATCCCGCTCGATGATCGAAACATCCTGCGCCGTATAGGTCGCGGCCTTGGCGTCCTCGGCGCGGTCGCCCATCCAGATCTGGTGCACGCGGATATGCGCGGTCGGCGGCACGTAGCGGTTGACGCCAGCAAGCAGCAGGAACACGCACATCGACTCGCAATAGGCCTCGGGCATCACCGAGGTGCGCGGCGCGCTGGCAACGCTGGCGGGCGTTGCGACGGCAATCCCGACCGTGGTCGACATGCGCAGTTCGCGGAAGCGCCGGCCGAGCTTGATGGCGTCGAGCACCGAGCCGCCGCCGGAGTCGAGCACGACGGTGGCGCCCTGCAGATCGTAGCTCTTCGCGAAATCCTCGAACTGCCGATAGGTTTCCGAGGTGACGATGCCGGTTGCAGCAACCCACCCGCGTGATTGCGTGTCCGCGTTCCAGGAGAATTTCATCGGCAGCTTGCGCTCTTCGAGCGATGACACTGCGTGCACCGAACTATCGAATGCAGCGAGACACAGGACTGCGGCGCACACCTGCGCCCAGCCGCCCAGAGCAAGCGACCTCTTGCCGTTCAACTTTGGTTCCTTCCCTGCCCTATAACGTGGCAAACGGTATGTGACTAAGGCTGTCGCAGCCTCTGTCATAGCCACGTTGCAAAAAGCGTACCCGCGCGTCAGATTCGCGTCTAGTCAAACCTCGCTGCGTCGCGACGAAAGGCTGAGATATCCGTCGAGTGTTGCGCTGCTGCAGACGTGCGAAAGTTCCCTGCTCAGGAACCGAACTTCAGGTGCTAAGGAACCCGGCAAACTGCGTATGGAATATCTTCAGCGGCTGATCTCGTTCATCGGCGCGATGCCGAGCCTGATCGGCCGCGCGTTCATCCGGACCTATCAGCTGACGTTTTCGGCGCTGGTTGGACATCACTGCCGGCATCTGCCGACGTGCTCGCACTACGGCGACGAGGCGCTCGCGCGACATGGCCTCTGGGCCGGCGGCTGGATGACGCTGGCGCGGCTGTTGCGCTGCCATCCGTTCGGAACATCCGGCATCGACAACGTTCCCGCGGTGCTTCCGCAGCGGTCGCGCTGGTATCTTCCATGGCGCTACGGGCGATGGTCGTGGCGACCGCCCGAAGCGTCATCGTAGCTGGCGCGCTTATTTTGTTTCGCGCATGATCTTGCCCGAAAACCGCTTCACACCCCCGATCACGTCGAGGGCAAGCTTTTCGGGATCATGCGCTAGTCCGCGCGCTGTGCGAGTTGCTGCAGACGCCGCGCCGCCTCCGCAGAGCCGTGCTCGGCCGCTTTCTTGTACCAGGCCTTCGCTTGAGCGTGGTCATGCGCGACACCGATCACCTTGAGCTTTGCCAGCTCCGCGCGATCGTAGGTGCCTGCGAGTGTCAGCGCCGCCGCGGCGTCGCCGGCTTCCGCTGCACGGCGGAGCAGCAACCTCGCGCTGGAGATATCGCCCTCCGCGAGCAACGTCTGGCCGCGCTTGACGAGGCCAGCGAGTTCATCGCGGTCAAGCGGACGAACGTCCGTCAACGCCGGCTGAGCCGCGGGCTGCGCCGCCGGACCCTCGATCTTCGGTCCAAGCGGTTTCGGCGCTGGCACCACCGCGGCCGTATCCAGAGACGCGAACGCCGACCGGAAGTCGGAAGGCGCGGGGCCGGATGTTGGCGGAGCGGATAGCGGTGCGGCGACCGGCACACTTGCCGGCAATGCTGCGGGGGCCGGTGCGCTCGCGGGCGATACCGCGGGGGGCTGTGCATCGGCAACGGCAACTGGCAGCGCCTGCTTCGATCCGCCAAATGTCTCCGTCACCGACGGCGCAGCCTTTGCCCCCTCGCTCGAACTCAGCGAGATGCCGATCGACGGCAGCGGTACCGCGCCGCTAACGAACAGCGCTACCGCCGCGGCACATGCCACCGCGCCGCTGAGCCTGGCGATCATTCCCCAGGTCGGCCCGTCCAATTGCGGCTTGGGCGGCTCCGGCATCGTCACCGGCTCGAGCGACGCTGGCCTCCAGCTCGCCCGCAAGGTGTCCGCCATCGCGGCCTCGATGTCGACGGGCCCTCCGCGCTCGAGCGGCAGCTCGTGCTGATCGAGATTGTCCTGCTCGCGCTGCTCCGCGTCCTGGGCGTCCTGCGGCGATTGGGTGGCCTTGAGCCGCTCAAGCCTGAGCCGCTCGATCGCTGCCACGATGGCCTGCGGCGGTTGCTGCGGAGCTTCGCGCGCCCACGGCGGAGCATACATGACGCGCTTGTCGAGATCGTCGTTGACCGGAGAACTCATGACTAACCTCCTGTCGGTCGTTGCTCATGACCGCCGCAAGAGCGCCGGTCGGTGCACACCTTTGCGGCTGTTTACGGCTGGCGACGTGTCTTGCTCCACTGCATGAATTCCCTGAACAGCGCCTCGCGGTCCTGCGTCGACACTGCGCCCGGCGAGGCCTGCGACCTTGCCTGCAGGAAGCGGTCGAACTGCTCGCGCTCGGAGACGACCGGCTGCTGCTGCGCATTCTTCTTCAGCCACTCCTCGGCGCCTTCGAAGCGCGTCCAGCCCGGCAGGGTCGCTGCGAGATTGGCTTCCTTCCATTTCGGGTGACGCGGCGGCTTCTGGAATTCGGCGAGTTTCGGAAAGAACGTGTCGACGAACTTCTGGATGCGGCGGTAGCGGTCGGTGCCCTTCGGCCAGTTGTAGGCGATCAACACTGCCGAGACCGCGACCGAATCCACCGGCTTGTCCTGGTCGATCAGCCGCGGATAGTCGGTCGATGCCAGCGTCGCCGGAAGATAGTCGGCCTGCAGCGCCTTGCGGAACGGCACCGGCAGGATGCGGAAGCCTTCGGCGGAAGCCAGCCGCGCCATCGACGCCGCCGGCTTGCCCGCGATCAGGATCGTCGCCGCGATCTCGCCCGACTTCAGCTTTTCGAACGCGTCGGCCTGGCCGACATTCACTTCCTGGACCTTGATCTGCAGCTTGTCGAAGATGTCGCGCGATGACAGCTGCGTGCCGCTGCCGATGTCCGAGAAGTTGACCTTCCTGCCGGCGAGCTGGTCGATCGAGGTGATGCCGCTCTCGGCGCGCACGATCAAGTGCATCTCTTCGTTGAAGAGCTTGGCGATGTAGACAAGCTTGTCGTCGATCAAACCGATCTCGTTCGACTTGCGGAAGCCGTTCAGCAGCACCGATTGCGTGATGCCGAGATCGACGCCCTTGAGGAAGCGAACGTCCTTGATGTTCTGTCCGCCGCCCTTGCCGACAACGGGCAGTACGCGAAACTCATCGCCGTCATCGAGGACGGCGGACAGATCGTAAGCGATCGACAGGTACGTAGCGTTGAGATTCCCCGAGACGATCGCGATTGTATTTGCGTTGAGGCGTTCGCCGGCGGAGCCAAGTTCGGGCTTGTTCGGCAGCGGCGCGCCCGAGCGGACGCGCGACTGCGAGAAGGCGGGATCAGAAGAAACAAAAGCAACCAGTGCCGAAAAAAAGGCAACAGCAATCCACGGCCTGAAAGGCCTGCGCAACCCACCCATGATAGCTCCCCTGCGGCAGGTTACGCGCACGCAACACACACACAAACGCGACGCGACCCTGCGATAAGTCGACTGAAGCAAGTCTGCGCGATGTCCCCTCGCGACTTGTTTGACGATTCTTACTTCATTCTTGGGTGCAGTTTTTCTGCATACACTTTGTCGTGAAAAGGGCTGCGATAAGGAATCTTTCGCGCAATTGTGATGATCATTCTCTCATTTGCCAAAATTAGCCGACCGCCGACGACGATAAAAATCATGCAACTTCAGGGCGATGATCGGCGATCAGAACGTAACGCACGATGCGCGGAGCGACAGCAGTACCGATTGCTGCCTGAATTGGCGCTTGTAGGCCTCTGCAATCACGGTGAGATTTTCGCGCTTTTGTGGCTCGTCCCGAAATGTCAGCAGTACCAGCTTGCTAGGCTCGCGAACGATGGCGCCGCGGTCCTGGTCGCGCCACTGCCCTCGCGCATCGACCACCGTGACCCCGTCCGGAAAGCGCGGCGTGATTTCTTGCGCCAAAAATGTGGCGAAGGCCGCTTCACTGACGCCGATGCGGTCGCCGATCTTGCGACCGAACAGGAGCTCGGCACTGACCATGCTTTCGGCCGGCGGAGCGCATGTCTGCGGTAGCACGGTACATGCGGATAGGGCCGGCACGGCCAGGATGGCAGCAAGAAAAGCAAACGACCTCATCGACCCTCACGCTCCCGCCCGCGCCTCCTCGCGCGGCCGCGTGGTCAATAGCACACCAAGGCCCACCACCATAATACCGGTCGCGAGATAGCCGATCGACAGATACTGCCCTTGCTCGAACAGGATGCCGCCGACCGTCGAGCCGATCGCCTGGCCGATGTAGAGCACGGACGAATTGAGCGCCACCGCGCCCGCGCTCTGCGCCGGCGCTGCCATCACCAGCCTCGCCTGCTGCAGCGAGTTGATGGCCGAGAAGCCGAACCCCCAGACCAGCACGCCCACCAACATCGTGATGAACGCGCCCGCCCCCACCGACCAGGCCGCCATGCCGATCGCGACGGAGCCCGCAAAGATCAGCGATGTCGTGAACGCGCCGATCGGACCGACGATGCGCGCGGCCACGATGCTGCCGACAATCCCGGCGATGCCGTAGAGGGCAATGGCAAGGCTGATGCCGTCCGCATTCGTCTTCCCGAGCAGCACCAGCAGCGGTGCGATGAAGGTCAGCACCATGAACTGCCCGCAGGCGAAGATCGCGGTGATCGCCAGCAGCATCAGGATGGCCGGCGAACGAAACAGCTCGGTCCAGGTCTTGAGATCGACCGGTGTCGTGATGAAACGCGCTGGCACGGCAAAGGCGATGAATACGAAACACAGAAGGCCTATCGCGCCGATAGCGAGATAGGACACCTGCCAGCCGTAGCGACTTGCGATCGCGGTGACGAGCGGCACGCCGAGCGCGAGTGCGAACGACCAGCCGATGAACACGAAGGCGACGGTGCTTGCGCGCTTTTCCGGGGCGGAAATGACCCCGGCAAGGCTCGCCGCCTGCGGCGTGAAGAACGCTGCGGCCAGCAGCATCACCATCCGGATCGCCAGCAGCGGCCAGAACGTCGTGACAAAAGCCGAGGCGATATGCGCGAGGGCGATCACGAGCATTGCGGCGGCCAGCGCCAGCCGGCGGTCGAGGCTGCTGGTCACCCATTGCATCAGCGGCGCGCCGACACACAGCACAGCGGAGCCGATGGCGATCAGATAGCTCGCCTCGCGAATGGACACGTGCAGGTCGTTCGACAGTTCATTGAGAATTCCAGCGGGCGCGACTACGCTGGTGCCGATGACGAAATTGCCGATCAGCAGCGCCATGGGGACGAATCGATAGGACAATGCGTTTCCTCGGACGTTTTCGTTGCAGCCGACAGCGGCGCACGGCTCGACTTGCACCGGCCTGGCATGTCCAGCTTTTTGATGTGAGGACCGTGAGCCGGTCTCTTGGAAGGCAAATCCGCGACTCTGCGGACTTCGAGGCATACAACGACCAAAGAGCGATTTCTACTTATCCGCGATGGAAATAGATATTCCCTTCCTGGTAGTTAGCTGATAGGAGCCGCGCCGGCCACAAGAAGGCCTCTCGCGCGCAGCGCGTCGCAACCTCAATAACCGCACACTTTCGACAACTGCTCGACCGATCGCGGCAAGCCCTCCGTCGACAGTACGGTTTCGCGCACCGGCGGCTCGTTCGAGTCAGTCGCCTTCCCGACTTCCATCAGGGAAATCTGCGTCGCGATCGCCAATTTCTCGATCATGCTGCCGCTGACGTGGGTGCTGCGAACATCAAATTGCCCCTGCCTTCCGGCCGCGATCATGATCAGTTTCTGATCTGCGCCGAACCTCAGCACTGCGCTTGTGAGAGCGTCCGACGTGTTGCTGCGCACGTAGTAGAGAAGCATGTGCGGTGAAGAACGGCACACAAACCGCCAGCGCAGTGTTCGAAACTCCTTCGCCGCGGTGCGCTCCTGCACAACCTTATCGATGTAGGATCTCGCCCCGTGCTCGGCAAATCGCCAGCTGGATTCGACGACGTCGCGCTTGTCGATCCCGAAACGGACAAGCTCGTCGCGCTTGAGGGCGTGGATCTGCTCGAATTTCACGCTCTTGGCTAGATCGAGCAGGCTCCGATCGATGCCCATCGCGACGAGGTAGCCGGCGATGTCCCGATTCAGCCGTTCGATCGCCTGACCTGCCGCCTTCTCGCGCACCGCCGGCGGCGGCGTGCGGCCTCGGTAGCTCATGGTGACCCGGGCCGAATGGACGCCGAGGGTGACGTCAGGATCAACCTCGCGCGAGGTCGCGCCGAGCAGAAGATAGGCGCACGCGGAATTGCAGAACGCCCCGGTCGAACTGAGTTCGGCTTCGAGCTCACGCCCCGATTGCTTGAGTTTCAGGCAGGCCGGCTCCGCCTGTCCTTCGGCCCCGCATTCCTTAACCCTTGTCCGTCCGACGCGGCCGGTGGCCTTCCGTTCGCGCAGCATCCGGCCCATGGCAAGCGCCTGGCGCACGTCGCCGCCCGGCGAATGCAGGTAGATCGGCAGGTTTGCGGCCTTCTGGGTCCTGAGCACGTTTCGCAGCCGTGCGGCTGCGGCGTTGTCCATTTTGCCCTCCACCGCAATCCACCGGTCGCAGCCACGGCCGCACTGGTCCGGCGCACCCTTTGCCACGTAGACCGCAGTGACGGGCAACACGCCCTTCGCCAGCGGCGGATCGGTCGTCGTCGCCAGCAGCGTTTGCGGCGCGCCGAGGAGCGCGCTGATGAGGAGCAGAGGGGCACGGAGGTGCATCGGCAGGCTGGAACGGACGCAATGGATCGAAGAATGCCGGAAACCTAGCAGGTCGGCCGCCAGGCGTCCAAGTGGCGACACCGTCCTATGAGCGGGGGCGACACATCGAAACCTCGCCCGGGCAGGTGCGCTGCCTAGACCCCGCCAAATCGCGCGACTAGCGGCGCGGAGAGATGGCCATCGGGCGCGCGAACGATCAGCCCCTGGCTCAGGGCGGTGACCGCATGGTGCAGCGATGTCGCAGGATCGCGTGGCCCGGCGAGCTTCAACTGCGAGCGCAGCAGCGGCCGGAGTTCCTCGATCTCGGGGTTGTATTCGAGCGCCTCGCCTTTGAGTTCGTCGGCGCCGTCTGCAAATATCTGCCGGAGCGCATCAAGCTCGCCATTCGCTTCCCCCAGGATGTCCTCCCAATAAGGAAAGGCGACGACGAGCTCGAGGCATTCGCTCAGGCTTGCGGCGATGATGTCGGCCTGCCCTTCCGAGGTCACGAACAGAACATGCCGGTCGGGACCGGTCAGCGCATAGACACATCCCGAGCCCTTCTGGGCGACGACCTCGAACGGCTGCAGCGGCGCAGTGTCGAACCAGACCGGCATGCGCGGGTCGTCCTGCACCTGGAAGTCGAACGACCACAGCATGTCGCGGACGGCCTTGTTGGCGCGCAGGTCTTCGAGGGTGATCGGCATTCCCGCTCCAGGCTGTACGGCAAGGACGATCCGCCGCCGTCAGCCTTGGTCGCCTCGGCACTGCCGCGCGTTCAATCGGCGCACGATGGTTCCGGGCCTGCGCGACTGCCAATCCCCACATTGCAACCGCCGAATCCCCTGCTATATAGCCGTTCCGCTTACCTGCGTCCGTTCGCAGGAGTGAGTGCAAGGAGCTGCTATGTCTGACTTCAAATACAGCATCACGAATCTGAAGCCCGTGGAACCGCGCAACGTAACGCTGACGTTCCCCGACGGCGCCCAGCGCACCTTCCCGAAAAACATCACCGGCCTCGATATCGCCAAGGGCATCTCGCCCTCGCTCGCCAAGCGCACGGTGGCGATGGCGCTGGACGGCGAGCTGGCCGACCTTGGCGAGGCGATCGCGCGCGACGCAAAGATCGAGTTCGTCGGCCGCGACGATCCGCGCGCGCTGGAGCTGATCCGCCATGACTGCGCGCACGTGCTGGCCGAAGCGGTACAGACGCTGTGGCCCGGCACACAGGTGACGATCGGTCCGGTGATCGAGAACGGCTTCTATTACGACTTCTTCCGCAACGAGCCGTTCACGCCTGAGGATTTCGACGCGATCGAGAAGAAAATGCGCGAGATCATCGCGCGCGATGCGCCGTTCACCAGGGACGTCTGGGACCGCGAGAAGACCAAGCAGGTGTTCCGCGACAAGGGCGAGGCGTTCAAGGTCGAGCTGGTGGACGCCATTCCGGGCGACGAGCCGATCAAGATCTACTTCCAGGGCGACTGGTTCGATCTGTGCCGCGGCCCGCACATGACCTCGACCGGCAAGATCGGCAATGCCTTCAAGCTGATGAAGGTTGCCGGCGCCTACTGGCGCGGCGATTCGAACAACCCGATGCTGACGCGCATCTACGGCACCGCGTTCGCCAAGCAGGAGGAGCTCGACGCCTACCTGAAGCAGCTCGAGGAGGCCGAGAAGCGCGATCACCGTCGCCTCGGCCGCGAGCTCGACCTCTTCCATTTCCAGGAGGAGGGTCCGGGCGTCGTGTTCTGGCACGCGAAGGGCTGGACGCTGTTTCAGGCCATCGTCAGCTACATGCGCCGCCGTCTCGCCGGCACCTACGACGAGGTCAACGCGCCGCAGATGCTCGACAAGTCGCTGTGGGAGACGTCCGGGCACTGGGACTGGTACCGCGAGAACATGTTCGCGGCGCAGTCGGCCGGCGACGAGGCCGAGGACAAGCGCTGGTTCGCGATCAAGCCGATGAACTGCCCGGGCCATGTGCAGATCTTCAAGCACGGGCTGAAGAGCTATCGCGACCTGCCGATACGTCTCGCCGAATTCGGCATCGTCCATCGCTACGAGCCGTCGGGTGCTATGCACGGGCTGATGCGCGTGCGCGGCTTCACCCAGGACGACGCCCACACCTTCTGCACGGAAGATCAACTGGCCGCCGAGTGCTTGCGGATCAACGACCTGATCCTGTCGACCTATGCCGACTTCGGTTTCGATGGCGAGCTCACCGTCAAGCTCTCGACGCGTCCTGACAAGCGTGTCGGCTCCGATGCCGCGTGGGATCACGCCGAAGGCATCATGAGCGCGGTGCTCGAGCGAATTGCCGCAGACGGGGCCGGCCGCATCAAGACCGCGATCAATCCGGGCGAAGGCGCGTTCTACGGGCCGAAGTTCGAATATGTGCTTCGCGACGCGATCGGCCGCGATTGGCAGTGCGGCACCACGCAGGTGGACTTCAACCTGCCGGAACGGTTCGGTGCGTTCTACATCGACGCCGACGGCGGCAAGAAGACGCCGGTGATGGTGCATCGCGCAATCTGCGGCTCGATGGAGCGTTTTGCCGGCATCCTGATCGAGCATTTCGCCGGACACTTCCCGCTCTGGCTCGCGCCGGTGCAGGCTGTCGTCACCACGATCACCTCGGATGGCGACGCCTACGCCGAGCAAGTGCTCGCCGCCGTGCGCCGTGCCGGCCTGCGCGCCAACATCGACCTGCGCAACGAGAAGATCAATTACAAGGTGCGCGAGCACTCGCTGGCGAAGATCCCTGCCCTGCTGGTGGTCGGCAAGAAGGAGGCCGAACAGCGGACCGTGTCGATCCGCCGCCTCGGCAGCGACAAGCAGCAGGTGGTGCCGCTTGACGAGGCGATCGTAGCACTGGTCGAGGAAGCGACGCCACCGGATGTGAAGCGGGCAAGGGACACGGCGTAAGCTGTTCTTGCAATTGCAGCGGGCGGGGCCGTGCTGGCCTGCGCCCGCGGCGGCCTCCCGCCCCGCTTCGGCGGCTCCCGCAAAAAAGCAATAGCCCTTTCTCACAATCCGTCTAAACGGGTCGCAACGGGCTCGTTATGGCCCGATGCAGGTGTTAGATAGCCCGGCATCAGCTACGAGGAACCCGCGTGCCCGAACTCATCGACCTGTTGAAGACCCGCCGCTCGGTCAAGCCGATCGAGATGACCGGACCCGGCCCCTCGCCCGCCGAGCTTGAGACCATCCTGACGCTCGGTGCGCGCGTACCGGATCACGGCAAGCTCGTGCCGTGGCGCTTCATTGTGTTCGAAGGCGATGCGCGGGCGAAGGCCGGCGATATTTTTGCGGCGGTGTTCAAGGAGCACAATCTGGCGGCGACGACCGATCAGGTCGAAGTCGAGCGCAGGAAGTTCATGCATGCGCCGCTGGTAATCGGCGTCGTCAGCTGCGCGAAGCAGCATGTGAAGATTCCGCTCTGGGAACAGGAACTGTCGGCCGGCGCCAGCGTGATGAACATCGTCACCGCCGCAAACGCGCTCGGCTATGCCGCCAACTGGCTGACCGGCTGGGTCGCATTCGATCGCTCGGTGCTCGATGCGATCGGTCTTGCCGCCGACGAAAAGATGGCCGGCTTCGTCCATATCGGCCGCGCGACGAAAACGCCGGAAGACCGCGACCGCCCGCAGCTCTCGAGCATCGTCACGCGGTTCTGAACCTCGGCTAGAGTTTATTTTGTTTAGGCATGATCTATTCCGAAAACCGGTATCCACCCCCGATCACGTCGAGGGCAAGCTTTTCGGGATCATGCCTTAGGCCGCCTGCGAGGCCTGCTCGCCGAACCGCGCCAGCAGTTCGTTCACCTCTGCGGCCGGCCTGGCCGCACTGAACAGGAAGCCCTGTACTTCGGTGCAACCCTCGATCCGTAGCCGTTCGTACTGCTCGGGCGTCTCCACGCCTTCGGCGGTCGTCGTAATGCCAAGGCTGCGGCCCAACCCCGAGATCGCTCGCACGATCGCAACGCAGTCCGGCCGGTCGGCGATCTCGCGCACAAACGAGCGGTCGATCTTGATCTTGTCGAACGGAAACGCCCGGAGGTAGCTGAGACTCGAATAGCCGGTGCCGAAGTCGTCCATCGAGATGCGCACGCCGAGGCCACGCAATTGATGCAGCGTGGCGAGATTTGACTCGGTCTCGGCCAGCAGCACCGACTCGGTGATTTCGAGCTCGAGCCTCTGCGGCGCAAGCCCTGAATGCGCAAGCGCCGCGATCACCGCCTGCACCAGACCGCGGCTGCGAAACTGCACCGGGGAAAGATTGACCGCGATCCTGATGTCGTCCGGCCATTTGGCCGCCTCCGCACAGGCCGTGCGCAAAGCCCATTCGCCGAGCGGGACGATCAGCCCGATGTCTTCTGCGACCGGAATGAACTCGGCCGGCGAAATCATGCCCTTGAGCGGATGGCGCCAGCGCAGCAGCGCCTCAAACGCCGTGACACGATCCCTGGCAATGTCGATCAGCGGCTGAAAATGCAGCTCGAACTCGCCGCTTGCGAACGCGCGGCGCAGATCGGATTCCAGCGCACGGCGGCGCAGCACTTGCCGGTCCATGTCCTGCTCGAAGAAACGGTGCGTTCCGCGCTGTTCCGCCTTGGCCCGATAAAGCGCCATGTCGGCGTTGCGGATCAGTTCGTCGGCGCACGTTCCATCGCCCGGCGACATGGTGATGCCGATACTGGCGCCGATCACAATTTCTATGCCGTCGATGTCGTAAGGCGCGCTTAGTGCATCGATGACCTGGGAAGCGAACTGTCCTGCCTCCGCGGTGTTGGCGACCGGATCGAGGATCACCGCAAACTCGTCACCGCCGACGCGCGCGACGAGGTCGGTGCCGCGAAGGCACTGCGTAAACCGCTGCGAAACGAACTGCAGCAACCGGTCGCCGATCGGATGACCGAACGAATCGTTGACGTTCTTGAACAGGTCGAGATCGACGCACATCACCGCTATGGCCTGTCCGGCGTTGCGCTTGCGAGCAAGCGTGTTGGTCAGGCGGTCGTGAAACAGCACGCGGTTCGGCAGGTTTGTCAGCGCGTCGTGATGCGCCATATGCGCAATCCGCTGCTCGGCGCGGCGGCGTTCGGTGACGTCCAGCAGGGCCACGAGAAACGCATCCCGCTCGCCGAACACGACCCGGCGGCCGAACGAAAGCACTTCGATCTCGCTGCCGTCAGCCTTCTGGTGGCGCCACACGCGCGATTCATAGACATCGCCGACGTGGCCGAGCGCCTCGTTGTGCGCATCAACCTCGTCACGCGGCCAGATATCGCTGACGGCCATCGAAAGGAACGCCTCGCGGCTGTAGCCATAGTGCGCGACCGCCGCATCGTTGACGCCCACAAAACGCCGCGTCTCCGTGTCGAACACCCACATCGGCATCGGATTGTTGTCGAACAGCAGGCGGAACGACTGCTCGCGTCGCTTCAAGTCGGTCACATCCGTCAGCACGGCCGACAAAAGGTCGCCGATCGCCGTGACGCCGATCCTGATGTGGGCGACCCCGCCGCCGAGCTCGATCTCGAATTCCTCGCGGAGGCCGGTTTCGATGATCGCGCGCAGCCGGTCGATCACCGCCGCAGAACCCAGCGCACAGGCGAGCGAAGCGACGCCGTTCTTCGAACGGCTATGCTGCCCCTCGCTCAGGCGGCCCCAGCGCAGGTCGTCGATCGGCGTGCGCAGGAGCCGCGCGGCGCCCATGTTGAGATCCACGATCTGAAAATCGCCGGCGCGGTTCTGGTCGTCGCGAAGTGCTGCGAGCGTCACGATGCCCTGGTCGGTCGCCTGGAAAATGGTGTCGATGAGATTGTACCTTTCGCCCTTCTCGCAGACATAGACCGCGACGATGGGCGGACCCCAGCGGCACGACATCGGCAGCGCCAGCACGTCATAGGACTCGACGATGCTGTTGCGCACGCAGAACGCGCTCGCAAGGTGAGGCTTTGCGAGACGAAGCGCATTGGCGGACGCGTCCGCCAGGGCCATCGCGCATTCCGGTGAAAGGTCGCTGAGCGGGACGTTGCAGACCTCGTGCCCCAGCCAGTTCTGGACATAGCGTCCGGCGCGCAGAAGCGTCGGAATTCCCGCCTCGCTCCTGATCAGGCCGATGCTGTCGGCGAGCCGGCCGAGACTTCCCAGCATGATTTCTTCGAACGGCGGAAGCTGTGCTCCCGGCAACAGCGCTGCGTGCCACTTCCTGCGAAGCACGGCGACATCATCGAGGATGGTCGCATTTTTCTTGCGGGCTTCTGCCCGAACACCGCTGACAGTCACGGCGATCCCCATAGATCGGTTCAACGTTCGCTTGGAACATCAAATCGGCTGCGACCGCTTAAGGTGCGGTAAAGCCTGCCCCGCTGCAGCAAATATGAAGGTTTTAAGACACGCGATGGTTAGCGAGTTGTACGGGTGCCGCTGTTTCCGCGCCGTATCAAGCTAGAAGGAATCCGGCTTCACCTCATCTCACGAGAGTCCCAAGAGGCCGGGTAGCCCGCCGATATCGGGGATTTCATGCGCGCCGTAATACGGCGCCAACGGTTCATGCCCGCGATTGACGAAGGCGCGCATGCCGAAACGCAGGTCATGCGCGGTCATCAGGTCGTAGCGATAGGACGATGAAACATGCAGGATGAGCTCCGGCGCGCAACCGAGTTTGTCGAGCATGAATTCGAAAGCCTGCATGCGCGGCTTGTAGGCCAGAGCCATCTGCGCGGTATAGACCGCATGGAACGGCGCTCCGAGCTTGTCGACATTCGATTGGATCTGATCGTTTGATGCGTTGGAGAGGATGACGAGCGGAAACTCCTTTGCTACTTTCGCAAGACCGGCCGGAACATCCGCATGCGGGCCCCATGCCGGAATTGCGTCGTAATAGGCCTCGCCGTCCGCATCCGTGACTTTCAGACCCCAGCGCCTGGCTGTGCGGTGAAGCGAGTTCACCAGCACATCGCGATAGGGTTTCCACGGACCGAGCACCTCATCAAGGCGGTAGGTCGCGAAATCACGTACGAAGTCATCCATCTTCTCCGCCGGGATGCGACCGGCGAACATTTCGCGCGCCATTTCGTTCGTGTGGAGGCGCGTCAGCGTCCCGTAACAGTCGAAGGTGACGTATTTCGGCTTGAACAGAGACATGTCGCCTTCCCTGATTGCGCCTATGCGCCACTCTGGCACGAATGCCTCGCACATGGAGCAAGGTCTTGCACGGCCTTGCTGGAACTTTATACCGTTGTGTCGGCCATGCACGCATGGCAACGAGCCAGAGTGTCCACGAGGGAATGAGTTCGGTGACCGCACCAAAGCCCGCGCCCCAGTTCAAGGTTCTCCAGATGAACACGCGCGATCTGCCCGCAGCGCAGGTTCTGTCGCGCGAGGTGAACTGGCCACACCGCCTGGAGGATTGGCAGTTCGTGCATTCGGTGGGCAAAGGGCTCGTCGCCTATTCCGGCGATCAACTCGTCGGCACGGCGATGTGGTGGACCTATGATCGCCGGATCGTCCGGCTCGGCATGGTGATCGTCGATCCGACGATCCAGCGGTCGGGCATTGGCCGCGCCCTCATGCTCGGAGTTCTCGACCGGGTTACTGAACCGACCGTGCTGCTCAACGCCACGAAACAGGGCGAGACGCTTTATCGCCAGCTCGGATTTCAGGCCATCGGCTCCATTGTCCAGCATCAGGGCGTCTCGCTCTCGGTACCGCTCGTGTCCCTGCCCCCTGGTGAGCGCATCCGCCCGCTGGGCCGAGACGATGCTGCACGCCTTATCGAACTCGACGCCGCTGCTTCCGGCGGCCGGCGCGAGCGCGTGATCGCCGCCTTGATTGAGAATGGCGAGGCCGTTGCACTCGACGATAGGGGCGAGACAGTGGGATTCGCATTCTGCCGCCGCTTCGGACGCGGGCACCTCATCGGCCCGGTGGTCGCGCGCGATTTGGACAGCGCCAGGGCCCTCGTCGCGCATTGGATTGGTTCGAACGCCGGCATGTACATGCGTATCGACGTCCCCGGCGAATCCGGGCTTTCGGATTGGCTGGAGGAATTGGGGCTGGCGCGCGTCGACAATGCCGTCACCATGGTCCGGGGCGTGCCGCCGAAACAAACCGGCGGGTTCCAGGTCTTCGGCGCAATCAATCAGGCACTCGGCTAATGGCAATTCTCTACAAGGCCGATCCTGTCCGTGGCGCGGCATGGAAGGCCCTCATGGCGGTGAAGAGACCCGACCTTCCCGTCCATGTTTGGCCGGAAACTGGCGACCCTGCCGCCATCCGCTATCTCGCGATCTGGGAACCGCTGGAAGATATGGCCGTGCGCTTCCCGCGCACCGAACTCATCTTCTCGCTTGGTGCAGGCGTCGACCAGTTCGATCTCGCAGCGCTTCCCGCGCACATTCCGCTGGTCAGGCTGATTGAGCCCTCCATCGCCGAGGGCATGGTGGAATATGTCACTCTTGCCGTGCTGGCGCTCCATCGCGATCTGGTCGACTACATTGCCGACAAGGCGGCCGAACGCTGGTCGGAAATCCCGCTAGTGCCCGCCCAGAAGCGCCGCGTCGGCATTCTCGGCCTCGGACAGATGGGTGAGGCAGCTTTCCGCAAGCTCGCCGGTTTCGGCTTTCCGATGTCCGGCTGGAGCAGGTCGCCGCGCGTGATCGATGGCATTGCCTGCCATGCCGGCATCGGGGCACTGCCGGACTTCCTCGCGAGCTGCGATATCCTTGTCTGCCTGCTGCCGCTGACGGAGGAAACACGCGGCATCCTGAACGCGGAGCTCTTCCGCCACCTGCCACGCGGCGCTGCACTGGTGAGTGCCGGGCGCGGCGGACATCTGAAGCAGGACGACCTTCTTGCTGCGCTTGGCTCGGGCCAGCTTTCCGCTGCCTTCCTCGACGTGACCGACCCGGAGCCGTTGCCCAAGGGGCATCCGCTGTGGGCGCATCCGCGCGTAATCATCACGCCGCATATCGCGACCATGACCCGGCCGGACACCGCCGTCGATTACGTGCTGGAGACGATCGATCGCCACAAGGCAGGTCTTCCCCTGCCCGGCCTGGTCGATCGCAAACGCGGCTACTGACTTTCCCGAGGCGGGCGCGCAATTCGCTCTTGACGAGATTCGCCACGCCGTGCAGCAGCAGGCGCGGCTAACGCGACAGCACTTCGATCTCGCCGTCGACGCCGTTGACGACGTCGAACGAGCGCTCGTACACGCGCCCTTCATATCGCGCGATGGCGCGATACTGGCCTTCGGCGAGCACGACGCGTGGAAACGCGCCGATCGATTCCTTGACGATATCGCCGCCGGGCGTGAGCACCGACCATGATGTGTTCGCCAGTGCCTCGCCGCCGCGCTCGCTGACGAGCTTCAGCACGATCAGCGCGGCGCGATGCGTCACCGTCACGTCGGTGAGCTTGCCGGCCTGCACACGGATGTCCGAGCGCACCACCGAGTTGCCGTCGCCATAGTTCGAGATGATGTAGTAGGTGCCTTCGGGAATGAGCGCGACGTCGCCGGAAGGAACGTTCTGCGCGATCGGCGCCCGTTCGACCGCGTCGAACTGGCTGCCCTTGTAGATGTTGAACGTCACTTGGCCTGAAGGGATGCGCGTGGTGCCGACACGGCCCTCGATGCGCAATCCGCCGGCGGGAATTTCGAACAGTTCGCGCGTGGTTTCCTGACGCAGCGTCACCGGCCGCACCGCGCTCGCAAGACCGAGGCTCGCGTGCACGACGTAGCTGCCCGGCGGCAGCACGATGTTGGGTGTCGGCGACCGATCCTCGCGCAGCATCCGGAAGGCGCCACTTCCGTCAGGCCTGTCGGCATAGATGCGCCAGATCACCCCGCCCGTCACGTTCGGCAGGTCCTTGCCGAACTTGGCGCTGAGCGCGAGCACGGCCTGGTTTGGGGCCGGTAGCGGTGCGGCGGCAGCCGGGGGCGCAGCGGCAGGCGCAGCCGGAGCGATCATCGGTGGTGCGAGAATCGATGGCGGCAGGGCCGGCGTGGATCCTGGCCCGGATGGCGGCGCAAGGCTGACCGCGCCGCCGCCGATGCCCTCGGGAAGGGGAACCGCGGCAGGCGGGACTGGTGGCGGGCGGTCGCCGAACATCTGTGCCGAAGCCGAAAACGGCAGACAAGCGAGCACCACTAGCGCACAAAGCTGCGCAGTCGCTCTCGTTTGTCGGCCGGCTCCCCAAAGACGCCCGCCAAATCGTGTCGCTAACGCCGTCATGCCGCCTGCTTCTTGACCGAAAACGAGGCGAATTCAAGCCTGAGGCCGCCCCCGGCGGGGGTGGTCCCAGGCGACCCGACATTTGGCCTGCTGCATTTGTCCACCGCAATTGCTATTTTCCCGGCTGAACCGGCGTCGGGGCGACAAAGCGGAACAACAGCGTGCTGCAAAACTGGTTAGGGCAAGGCCAGAAGAGCGAAACTGAGAAGGACAAGGTCGGCCTCGGCCCTTCGCGGCGCCCGGTGGTCGGCCTCGTGCTGGGCGGCGGCGCCGCGCGTGGCTTTGCCCATATCGGCATTCTGCGCGCCCTGCTCGCGCGCGGCATCGTCCCGGATGTCGTCGTCGGCACCTCGATTGGCGCCGCGGTCGGCGCGGCCCATGTCACCGGCAATCTGGATGCGTTCGACGATTGGGCGCGCAGCCTGCAGCCGCGCAGCGTGCTGAGCTACCTCGACATTCAACTGAACGGCTCCGGCCTGATCGGCGGCGGCAAGCTCGCCGCCGAGCTCGAGCAATCGATCGGCCGCCGCCTGATAGAGGACCTTCCGGTCAAGTTCGCAGCCATCGCCACCGAAGTTGCGACCGGCCACGAGATCTGGCTCACGCACGGCCGTCTGGTCGAGGCGGTGCGCGCGTCTTATGCGCTGCCTGGAATCTTCTCGCCGGTGATGATCGGCGACCGCTGGCTGGTGGACGGCGCGCTGGTCAATCCGGTTCCGGTTTCGGCGGCACGCGCGCTCGGCGCCGAGATCGTCATCGCAGTCAACCTCAACGCCGACAATTTCGGCCACGGCGGCACCATTTCAGCGTTCGGCACCCCGCCCGATGCGCCGGTGGAACCGGCCGCCCCACCCCCGTCGCCCAAGAATGTGATCAGCAAATTCTTCTCCGCCGAACGGACGATGAAGCGCGAGTTCTTCGGCAGCGTCGGCCGCCCCGGCATCTCGACCGTGATGGTGGAGGCGTTCAACATCATGCAGGACCGCATCACGCGGGCGCGGCTCGCGGGCGATCCGCCCGACGTCCTGGTCTCGCCGCGCGTCGGAAAGATCGGCTGGTTCGATTTTCATCGCGCCGAGGAGACGATCGCCCACGGCCTGCGCGCCGCCGAACGCGCGCTCGAATCGATCGAGGAAGCGATCGCAATACTGGCGCCCGACTATGTCCCGCTGCCGGCCGACCGAACTGACGGTGCCGGGGCGCAGGCCGCGGCGGATGGCGACAAGGCCGCGGGCTAAGGTTATGCCGTCTTGATATAGTCGCGCAGCGCTTCCTGCTCGTTCTCGTATTCCATCACGCGATGCTTCACCACGTCGCCGATCGAGACGAGGCCGATCACCTGGTCGTCTTCCACCACCGGAAGATGCCGGAATTTTCCCTCGGTCATCTGTTCCATCACCGAACTGACGGTGTCGGCGCGGCGGCAGGTCATGACCTTCGTGGTCATCACTGCTCGCACGGGTTCGTCGAGAATGGCGGCGCCCCGTTCGCCGAGGTCGCGAACGATATCCCGCTCGGAGATGATGCCTTCGATCTTCCCGCCCGCCAGCACGAGCAGCGCACCGATCCGGCGCTCCGACAGGATCTTCACCGCGGATGATACTTTCGCATCCGCTCCGATGCTCGCAACCTGACGGCCCTTGGCATCGAGTATCGCTCGAACGGTCATTGTCGCCTCCATAAGATCAAGGCGACCGCGTTCCCCTACCCCGAAAACCCGCGGTCGTATTCTTGCAGCAAGTCACAAGAAACAGCGCAGCGTCGTTTTTGGTTCGGTCGATGATGGAGCAACCGGGCCGTTCGCGCAACAGCGCGGATCGGGTCAACTAGCCGCGGTCGGTCAAGCCGAGCGACGAGCCGGCGACATTTCGCGATGCGGGAGGGATCGGATCGAACGGCGAGAACAGCAGGAGCCCGGCGAGAAATCCGCCGATGTGCGCCTGCCAGGCGACGCTCTGCGACTGTGCCGTGAACGGGTTCGAGCCCAAACCGAAGATGATGTTGATGCCGAACCATACCGCGAGAAAGGCGATCACGCGCGGATGGCGCAAGGCCTTGAACAGCGGCAGCGCCGGCACGCGCGCGGCGGCGTCAGCGTCACCGCGCCGGAACGAGAGAAAGCTGCCGCGGCCGAAGGCAAAGCGAATCGCCGCAGCCATGGCGCCCGAGACCGCCGCAGACGCGCCGATCATCGGCGCCAGTTCGCCGGCATGCGTCACGAGATGTGCGCCGGCGCCCGCGATCGCCGAGACCGCAAGGAAGAGAAAGAAGCGGATCGCGCCGAATCGGCGCGCGACCGCGCTCCCGAACGGCAGCAGCCAGAGCAGGTTGAATGCGAGATGGCTGACGTCCGCGTGCAGCAAGCTGTAGGTGAGAAACGTCCAGATCTTCGCGCCCGTGCCGCCGTACTCGGCGAAGCGATCCCCCAGCAGCGAGGTGTCGAATCGCGCCGGGACGAAGCCGAAGGTCCAGATCACCCATTGGTCCGACTCAGCCGGCAGGATCGAGCGAAACAGATGGATTCCCGCCAGCGCAATCAGGATCACCGTCACCGCGCCCGGCAGGTTGAGGGCCGGTTCGCGCGGGGCTTCAGGCTCGGTCACGAGGGGGTTTTTCCGTTGCTGGTGATGCGCCGGAATAAGCGGCTTGCGCAGCGCGCGCAAGCGCCGCCAAACCGAAGGCCTAGTTCGCTGGATTCGCGGAAGAAAACGGAGGGCACGCGTCCGGTTGGCCGACGTTCCAGCCACGGGAGGGGCAATCCCCACCCCTCCCCGTGACCTGCATACAGACAATTGTGATCTTCGGTAGCCGTCGGGCGGCGCCCCAACGCCATAGTTAATTTAACCTTAATGGCACAAAGACCTCCCCGAGCCGGCCATTTCGGCGCCTGCGGCATGGACGCTGCAATCTCTCCTTGCGAGAGACGTATCCGCGGTTCGGCATTCCATAACGAGACAATCCTGTCCCGGCCGACTTGCGAGTTGCGTCCGTCAGGCCGGCTATGAAGCATCCCTCGACCCGCGAACTCTACGAGTACTGGGACAAGCAGCGCGCAGGCGCTGCGGCGCCCGATCGCAATGCGATCGAGCCGGGTCCGATTCGCCACCTCCTCGGCGACAGCTTCGTGATCTGCTGCGACCAGGGCCCACGTTTTCCCCTGCGCGTGGCCGGCACGCGGATTTGCGCGATGGTCGGCCGGGATCTGAAGGGTCAGGACTTCCTCGACCTGTGGGCACGCGCCAGCCGTCATCAGGTCGAAGACTTCCTTTCCATCGCGACCGAGGAAAGCCTCGCAACTGTCGCCGGCGTCACGGCTTTCACCGACAAGATGTCGCCGGTCTATCTCGAGCTGCTGCTGCTTCCCTTGGCGCCGTCGGTGCTTGTTCCCCAGAGCGTCACCGGCTCGCTGGTGGCGCTGACGGTGCCGGCTGAGCTTGAGCACTCCAGTCTGCGTGACTTCTCACTGACGACCTGGCGCCATGCCGGGCACCAACCGCACACGCTGCGGCAGCGGGCCGTGCGCCGCCTCGCGCTGGCCAAGGGCTTCATGGTCTATGAGGGCCTGAGCGGCGACCGCTAGTTGTACTTCCGATCACGAGTGCTCGTTTCCAGCTCACCGTAAACGCCGCATTAACCGTGCTGGGCCTAAGGTTACAAAATACCGATGAAGCCGGTCAACCGGTTGGAATGAAATGGCGTTGGCACACAAATTTCCGCCCGCACCGGTTCGCGAGGAGCGTCGGCGCTTTCAGCGGGTGAAGGTCCATCTGCTCGGACGTTACATGCTTCAAGACCACAGGGAATTCCCCTGCCAGGTGGTGAACATGTCGCCCGGCGGTCTCGCCATGTATGCGCCTGGCATCGGCGCCGTCGGCGAGCGCGTCATCGCCTATCTCGATCACATCGGGCGCGTCGAAGGCAAGATCACCCGGCTGATCGACAACGGCTTCGCAATGACAGTCTCGGCGACGCCGCGCAAGCGCGACAAGCTCGCGGCCCAGCTGACGTGGTTAGCAAACCGTCAAATCCTCAATCTGCCGGAGGATCGTCGCCACGACCGTATCGTGCCGCGCAATCCGAATGCCGTATTGACGCTCGACGACGGCACGAAAATGCCCTGCCGCATCATCGACCTGTCGTTGTCCGGCGCGGCCGTCACTTCAGCAAACCGCCCCGAAGTCGGGACGCCGCTTGCGCTGGGCCGTGTGCAGTCGCGCGTGGTGCGCCACCTCGAAGAAGGCTTCGCGATCGAGTTCGTCCACGCACAGCTTCCCGATACTGTCGAAGATAGCGTCACCGCCCGGTAAACGGCGCAGACGCTCCATCTCCCCGATTTCGCCACTTGCCGCTGCGCACGGAGGTCCCTTCGGCGCGCCACCAGGCGTTTTCGACGCAACCCATCGCGGTTAACGGCGCAGCGCACAGCCGGCTGCAACGCAGGGTTTTGCGGCCATTTCCGCGTTAATGCGTAAAATTTGAATCAAACGCATTCATTTCGAATTCGACCTAAATTCGATTCAAATGATCGTCGAATTCGCGCCAGTTTTTACCTGCATTCGCTTCAATTGCGCGCGGGGAACTTAGCGGCGGCGCAAATCCTTTGTGTGAAACGTGGCCCAACGAAGAAAAACGGGGGCTACGATGTCACTTCGGGGACAGGGGATTGGATTTGCGTGCGTCGCGCTGCTCGCGATGGCGAGCGTTGCGAATGCAAGCGAGCGAGTGATCTATGCGAGTGTCGGCGACACCTCGCGCGCACCGATCGGTTGGGTCGAGTTCTGCTCGGACAACCCGAAAGAGTGCCGCACCGAGCATTCGCAGCCACGCGATATCGTGATGACGCAGACGGCGTGGAAGGACCTCGTTCGGGTCAACCGCTGGGTCAACGAGACGATCAAGCCGATGACCGACCAGGAGCACTGGGGTGTCATCGAACGGTGGTCGTATCCGACCGACGGCTACGGCGACTGCGAAGACTACGTGTTGCTGAAGCGCAAGATGCTGATCGAAGCGGGATGGCCACGCGAGGCACTGCTGATCACCGTCGTGCGCGACAAGAAGGGCGACGGACACGCGGTGCTGACGGTGAAGACCGACAAGGGCGAGTTCATTCTCGACAACCAGAATGAGAATGTCCTCGCCTGGCAGGACACCGGCTACCGCTTCGTCAAGCGCCAGTCGCAGGGCGATCAGAATATGTGGGTTGCGCTCGGCGATACGCGTCCGAACGTCGCCACGGCAAGTTCACGCTGACGAGTTTTTGAAGGAATACGCGACCCGGTCACATCCCCACCCCTCCCCGTCCCAGACCGGATCGCGCGCGGCCGAGCTCCCCCAAGCTCGGCCGCAACTTTTGCTGCCCGCCTGGGCCCAGGAAGCGACGACGGTTCGTGTCGACTATTCGGCTCTCACATCGCGCGGCAGCAGCAACTGGACGGTCCGCGGCCGGCTCTTGGGCGACGGCAAGGTGGAAGAGGCGCTGAACGGCAGCGCCGGCAAGGAACGCATGGGCTGAGGAGCGATCAGCGCCTTGGCGTGCGATGGCGTGTCGTTGCCGAGAACAAGCTCCAGCGCTTGTACGAATATCCCAATCACTTTCAGATCATCGACATCGTGGTTTCCGGAACGACCTGCACCGCGACCATGTCCACGGAGCTCAAGCCCGGGAAGACCGAGTATCTCGTGCTCGGCGTCAACACGGGTTGGGTCAAGGTCAACAAGCCCGAATACCGGGACATTCGCTGCGCGATCGAATGACCGGCGGCTTATGCCGCAGCCTTCAATAGCACGCGCGAAATCCAGTCGCGCAGCGCGACGGCGCCGCCGTCAAAGGCGAGAATGTCGTGGTCGGCGTCGGGGACCAGGTGCATCTCCGATTGCGGGATGGCCCTGTGCAGCGCTTCACCCCAGGCGTACGGCACGACGCGATCGGCGGTACCGTGAATGATGCAGACCGGCATCTTCAGTTCGCCCAGGCGTGGCGCGTAATCGACGCCGAGATAAGCCTCGAAGTTCCTGATTTCGCCGATGGAGTAGCGATAGAGGTCGTCGTCGGAGACGGTTTGCAGTGCCGCCGTCAGTTTCTCCTGCCGCGCGATCTCCACCGGGTCTTTGCTGTCGGTCGGAACCGGCATACGCAACGAGGCCTTTCGTTCTTCGAACACCGCCCGGTCGCCATCCGACTTGCTACGCTGGACCAGGTCGAGCCGCGTCTTGCCCTGCGGCCGCTCGAGCGAGGCGAGATGAGCGCCGGTGTTCGGCAGGCAGAGCGCGATCACGCGCTCAGGGTTGGACAGCGCCAGCTGCAGCGCGATCGGCCCGCCCGCGGAGCTGCCGACGATGATCGCCTTCTGGATCTTCAGGTGGTCGAGCAGGCCGACTGCGTCTGCCGCAAGCGTCGCCAGCGTGCAGTGGGTGTCGGTGTAGTCCGAAAGGCCCGCATTGCGGCGGTGGTAGAGGATGGTGCGCACCTTGTCGCGCGGCAGGATCGTCTCGATCGCCTGCCTCCGCGGCGCGAGCGTGGTCGGCGCGCCGCCGTAGCCGCCATGGATGAACAACAGCGGCACACCGTCGCCGACGCTCTCGTAGAACAGCCGAACTCCATTGGCGTCCGCGAACGGCATCGTGTCCTCCCCGATTTTTTGCTGGCGCTTGATGCGCCGTTCGTCAGCCGACCTTCTTCAGGCCCGCCTTGAAGCGTTTGCTGTTCCTCACATAGCTCGGCGCGCCGCGCGTCAGTTGCGCGACCTGCTCCGCCGTCAGCGTGCGTACGGCTTTGGCAGGCGCGCCGATGATCAGCGAATTTTCGGGAAACTCCTTGTCCTCGGTGACGATCGCACCGGCGCCGATCACGCAGCCTTTGCGGATGATCGCCCCGTTCATCACGATCGCGCCCATGCCGACCAGTGCACCATCCTCGATGGTGCAGCCGTGCAGGATGACGTTATGGCCGATGGTGCAGTTCTTGCCGATCACCAGCGGCTTGCCGGGGTCGGTATGGCAGACCGTGTTCTCCTGCACGTTCGAGCCCTCGCCCACCTCGATCCACTCGTTGTCGCCGCGCAACACGCAGCCGAACCAGACGCTTGAATCCTTCTTCAGGCGCACCTTGCCGATCAGCACGGCACTGTCGGCGACGAAGTAGCTGCCGTCGGCGGGAAATTCGGGCGCCTGCCCGTCGAGTTCGTAGATGGCCATGCCTGATCCTTGGGAACGTGTTTTGCTATGCGATCAGGATGCCACGGAATCTCGGGCGTTGGCGAGATCGGGCCAGCGGGTATCGCGTATGCTGAAGCCTAAGCCCTGACAGCTATCACGTGCAGGAATGTCCGCGGCACGCCGTCATAGCCGCCGCCCGGCGCCTCTTCCATCGTCACGCTGGCCCATGCGCCCGCCTGCCGGTAGGTCGTGGTCAGCCGCTCGCGCGACGGGAAATTGTAGTAGCGGCCGAGGCTGTCGCGATCGCCGCCGTCGCCCTCACCCATCTTGTAACTCGCGTAGAAGCGGCCACCGTGCCGTAGAGCGGCATGGATCTTTGCAAGCACGTCGCCGAGCCCGTCGGCGGGGACGTGCAGCAGGCATGCATTCGCCCACACGCCGTCGTAGGCCGCTTGCTCGTCGAGGTCCGCAAAACGCAGGATCTTCACCGGCCGGCCAAGCCGCTTCTCCGCTTCGCCTGCGAGACCCGGCGAACCATCCGTCGGCGTCACGTCGAAGCCGGCGCGGATCATCGCTTCGGAATCCTGCCCGCCACCACAACCGAGCTCGAGGATTTTCGCGCCCTTCGCAAGCTGGCTGAGGTACGCCTCAAGCCGTTTGTTGTGCGGCGGCTTGGCGCGCGCGGCGTAGTTCTTCGCCTCGCGATCGTAGAAAGCGAGCGTGTCGGGATCGGCTGCGGTGTTGTCTGGCATGGCGGTTCAATACTCGCCAGCCGGCGCGCTCAAATCAAGCAGAACGATTGCTTCAGGCGAGCAGCCCGGCCGCCTGCAGGAGCATGACGACGAACGTGCCGGACATCATGCTCCAGAAGCCCGCCAGCACGGTCGCCAGCATGACGAATTCGAAGCGGCGGTTTTCGATCCGGCGGCCGCGGACCGTGTTGCGCATGATGATGAAGGGTGCAGCGAACACCAGGAACGGCACCGCGGCGAACGCCTGGGGGCTGGCCCCCTGCGCCAGCAGTCCGAAACCCGCCGGCCGCTGCGCGAAGGCCTGATAGGCACTGACCAGCGCGCCCGCGACGGCAAAGCCTATGCCTACGGCAATGAGGGACTGCAGCGCTTCAGGCGACATCGAAGGGCTCACGCGGTACACGACAGGAACGCTCCGAAGGCTTCGCAGAACGGCGTCTGCCGCGCCAGCGTATCCTTAAAGAAAGGTTAATAGCGCGCGGGCAATTGTTTCAAACAGGTGACTTAATCCACGCCTAAGCTGCAATTTCGCCTCGTGCCATACTGGCGCGATTCGCCGCAGAAACGTTCAATGGCCCCCCTTTCCCGCCAACCGCGCATATCGTCGTCCCGCCGCGCCAAGACTGGCATCGGCCCGATGGGGATCTCGTCCCTTGTCAGCGCCGTGGTGCTGGCGCTGGTCGTCTATCTGCTGTGGCCGACGTGGCGCGCGAGCGCGCCGAACGATCCGGCGCTGCTGCCGATCACCATCGGCAGCGCGCTGTTCAACGTTCCGGCGAAGGCGATCCGCATGCGGATGCAGCGGCGCGCGGGGCCACAGGAGCGGATCGATCTGGCGTTCGACTACCCGTCCCTGGCGCCGCCCGAACCGCAGGCGCATTTCACCGCCGACGATGTCGAGGACAAGCCGATCGCGACCAACCGCATCTTCCTGTCGATCGCCGCCGACGGCGGCGTGATCACGCCGATCGAACGCGCGCGCACCATCTATCCGCGCTATGTGGAAGCGCAGGCGGATACGCAGGATGGCCTCACCGGCCGCGCGTTCCGCGACAGCTCGCCCTATCGTGGTGAAGACCTGTTCATGGCCGACGCGTTCGTCACCCGCTGCACGCGCGATGCGATGACGCCCGGCATGTGCTTGAGCGAACGCCGGGTCGACGGCGCGCACCTGACCTTCCGCTTTCCACGCGCCTGGCTGTCCGACTGGCGCAACGTCGCGGCGTCGATGGACAGGATCGTCGAGCGGATGCAGAGCAAGGTGAATTAGCCTGCGCACGCATCGAGCGAACGCAGCGCATTAGCCCGACGTATCGGAGCCACCCCTAGGCAGCGAAACGCCGCCAAGCAGGGCCACGAGTTCCGCCTGGCGACGCACGCCTGTCTTCGAGAAAACGCGTTTGAGAACGCTTCTCGCCGTCTCCTCGGCGATTCCCAATTTCACGGCGGTTTCGCGCGGCTGTTCGCCGGATCCGATCAGTGCGGCAAGCTTCGCTTCGCCCGGTGTGAGATCGAACAAGCCCTGAATCACTTTTGCGGCGGGCACGTCACGGGGAACCACCGGCGTTACGACGACGATCGCTCGCGCGAGCGCGAACACGTCCTTGGCTACGCCACTGACCGGGAGCACATGAACGATCATAGGCGGCCATTGCCCCTGCGCTGGAATCGGCAATGAGCTCACGGATGCAGCGTCGATCAACCCGGCTTCAATTCGCGCGAGTGCCTCGGCAAAAAGCCAGTCAGCCGAGGCGTCGGCCAAAGTCAGACGTGCCGACCGATCCTGGGCGATGCCGGGCACAAGCGGTGCGAAAAGATCGTTCGATGCAATCAATCGGCCGGCGCCATTGAGAACCGCCGCCGGAAGCCCCAGCACTGCGAGCGCCTTTGTCATGGCTTGCGCGCTTTGCAGGTCGAGCCGGGCTGAGAGCAGCGCAGCACGCGCGAGGTGCGGCCGCAGACGGTCCAGCGCATCGACGAGCTCCCGCGGGACAGGTCCGTCTGCGCGCTTGCGCTCGGCGTGGTAGATCAATGTGTCGCCGCTCGGCACCGGGATCACCGTCGCAACGCCCCAGCCGTAGCCGCGCGGAAACCAGAATTCCTGGTACACCTTCTGATGTTCGATTTCGTCCGGCCTGAACACGTCGAGGTCGGTCAAGAACCCTGGGTGCTGCGCTTCCATGAGGCGCCGGGTACGCTCGTTGTCGGCGTGGTGTCCGTTGAAGTAGTCGTCCATGTCCTCGCTGAAGCCCGGCGAAGCCAGCCATCTGGCGCGGTCAGCCCTCGCCGTGAACAAAATCGCGCCTTGTCCGCCAACCAGTTCGGAAATGGCCGACAGCGCGTCGGGCCACATGTCCGGCACCGCGCCGGCCTCGTAGATACGCGCAAGCAACTTGTCAAAATCGATCATCCGGAAAAACCGCTCGACACGAACTGGTTCAGAACAATTCTCGAAGAATCACGTTGCTGAAGATAAGTCTCAACTCGCTGTAGCAGCAATGTACAGCGTTGGATCGTGGTTTTGCTGTCATCGCGATTTTGGCGGTCCAGCACGACGAAATCCCGGACGACCGATCCGGGCGGAAATTGCTGCCAGCTCAGGTCGATGTGATACCAGTTGCCACCCATGGGCAGGCCGTTCCAGAAATGGGTTTCTTCGCCCTCACCGGTCCAGACTTTGCCCTTGATGATTTCGGTCGCAGGAAAGTAGTGCTGCACCACCCGGGACGTCGGATAGCACTGGCCGAGCGCCGGATTCCCGGCCTGCTCAACCTCGCCGTAGGCCGTCTGCTTGTCCCAGGATGCTTCCAACGCTTCGCGCAAGGACAGCATGAAACGCCGGTCGGCGGGATCACGATCCATCATGCAGGCCACACCAGCCTGATCGTTGCAGCACCATCAGCAGCGCCTTGCTTACCCCGGCTTCCGGAAAGTTTGCGCGTTCCTCAAAGCGAAATCCGATCGCGCTGTAGGATTTCTGCGCGCGCGCATTACGCGGGAAGACGTTCAGCCAGAGCCGTGATGCATCGGTTTCAGCAAAGACCGTGTCGATCACGCGTGACAGTAGTTCGCGTCCGATCCTCTTGCCGGTATCGGCGACGATGATCCGCCTGATCAGCGTTGCGCGGTTGTCCGACGCCCAGTGCTGAACGATGACAAACCCGACGGGCTTTCCATCGGACACTCCAACGAAATAGGCATTGCTGCCGTCGGCGAGCGCCCGCTCGTGCTCCTCGCGCTCCCAGCGGCCAACCAGCCCATCGTTCCCGGGCCCGCGCTCGGTCGCCATGATGAAGGGAATGTCGGCCGCGGTCGCCCTGACGAGTTCGATGGCCGGCACAGACAACGCGCGCCTCTCAGACCTCGTCGAGGTCGGTTTCGAGGATCGCCATCTGGAACTGGTAGGAGCGGTCGTCGTCCTCGTCGTCGACGAACAGCACACCGACGAACTCCTCGCCGATATAGACCTCGGCGGAATCGTCCTTCTTCGGCCGCGGCACCACGCGAATTTTCGGGTTGCCGAACAGCCGCTTCAAATAGGTGTCGAGCTTCCTGACTTCCTGAACGTCCACTGCCGTCTCCCGGTCCGATCGCGCCCGAGGCGCACGGTGTTGCGGCCCGCTTTTATTGCGTGTTGCGCGTCCGCGCTAGACCCCAGTGGGGTCGAATCCGAATGGATTATTCGCCGCCGTTCAGCATCTGGTCCATGGTGCGCGACGGCTCGGCGCAGCCGGCTGCGCCGACCACCCTCGCCGGAACGCCCGCGACCGTCACATTGTTCGGAACGGGCTTGACCACCACCGAGCCGGCGGCGATCCGCGCGCAATTGCCGACCCTGATATTGCCAAGGATCTTCGCGCCGGCGCCGATCATCACGCCGCGGCCGATCTTCGGGTGCCGATCCTCGTTCTCCTTGCCCGTGCCACCGAGGGTGACGCCGTGCAGGATCGAGACGTCGTCTTCGACCACCGCCGTCTCGCCCATGACGAAGCCCGTGGCGTGATCGAGGAAGATGCCGCGGCCCATCTTGGCCGCCGGGTTGATGTCGACCTGGAAGGCCGCCGACGAGCGGCTCTGCAGGTAGTAGGCGAAATCCTTGCGGCCCTTGTGCCACAGCCAGTGCGCGAGACGATGGGTTTGAATGGCGTGAAAGCCCTTGAAGTAGAGCAGCGGATCGATGAAGCGCGACGTCGCGGGGTCGCGGTCATACACCGCCACCATGTCCGCGCGGAACGCGTTCCCCAGATCCGGTTGGTCGCGCAGTGCGTCCTGATAGGCCTTGCGGATCATCTCGCCCGACAGTTCGGGGTGATCGAGCCGCTCGGCGACGCGATGCACGATCGAATCCTCCAGCCGCTCGTGATGCAGGATCGCCGAATAGATGAAGGTCGCAAGCTCCGGTTCGCGCCGGATGATTTCTTCCGCTTCCTGTCGGACGTGCGCCCAGACCGGATCAAGCTTGCTCAGGGTAGATTGAGGATCGAGCTGGGTCTTGGGCATGTGTGTCGTCCCGACAGTTCCATGAGACTGATCATACCACATAGTGCGCCGCGGCAATGCCGCAATGACTATCAAGCTGCCGCTTTGGGTAAAGATGTTCTGCGTTGCAAATTTGCCAGCGCCTGACGTCGACCCGATTCTCACCAGTAGAATCATATAGTTGCGCCGAAGATCGCAACCATCACCGGTAGCCTCGCCGCAGTTCTCCTTTGGCATGAGGCCGAATGCCAGCGTACCGACTGAGCAATTGCCTCGGCCAGCGCGTCCCAGCATAGTTTCGCCGGGGATGAGGGGAAACGCGGCCAGCACGCTCGCTGCAAGCGAGCGCACGTGGGGATCTGTCGCCGCCAGTCTGGCGGCGATCGCGGTCCCGCTTGTGCTGATCTCGCCGGCGCTGTGGAACGGCTATCCCCTGCTTCAATACGATACCGGCGGATACATTGCGCGCTGGTACGAGGGCTATCTCGTTCCGAGCCGATCGACCGTATTCGGCTATTTTTTGCACCTCGGCGAAGGCACGCACTTCTGGATCAACCTCAAGCTTCAGGCGCTTGCAACCATATGGATCATGCAAGCCGTCTTGCGGGTGTTCGGTGTGGCACGGCCCGTGCAAGTCGCCATGATCGGCGTGGCGCTGTCGATCACCACCGCGCTGCCGTGGCTCACGAGCCTGCTGCTGACCGATGTCTTTGCCGGGCTATCAGTGCTCTCGCTGTTTCTGCTGGTCGTGCATGGTGAGAGGTTCGCAGGCTTCGAGCGCGCCGCCCTGTTCCTGTTCACGGCCTTCGCGGCCGCAACCCACAACGCAACACTCGTAGTGCTGGCCGGCCTTTGTGGCGTGTCGTGGCTCGCCTTCCGCTGGTGTCCGGGCGCGATTGCCTTCGATGGAGCTTTGCGCGGCAGCCTGTCGTTGGTCGCCGGAGCAATCATGCTACTGGCTGCGAACTTCATGATGTCCGGCAAGGTCGCATGGACGCCCGGCGGCTACGGCATCGCCTTCAGCCGCATGCTGCAGGACGGCATCGTCGTTCGCTATCTCAACGACAATTGCGCACACGAACGCCTGAAGCTCTGCCCGCACCGCCACGCCCTTCCCGACAACGGCGACAGGTTCCTCTGGGGCCAAAGCGTCTTCGACCGGCTGGGCCGCTTCGAGGGGTTGGGCGAAGAGATGCGTCACATCGTGCTGCGCTCGCTGGCCGCCTATCCCGGCCACCATCTTGCTGCGGCGATCGGTTCAGCATCGCGACAACTGACGATGGTCGCCACCGGCGAAGGCATGCACAGGCACCTGATCCACACGCACCGGATCATCGAGCGGTACCTGCCGCATCAGACTGCGTTCATGCAGACGTCACGCCAGCATCGCGGCGACCTGTCGTTCACAGGCTTCAACAGCATCCATGTCCCCGTCGCCTACGGCTCGATGCTGATGATCGCGGCGTTCTTCGGCTACGCGATATGGCGGCAAAGAATCGACGATTTCGCGCTCCTGAGCGGCACCGTCACGCTCACCATCCTCGGCAACGCCTTCGTTTGCGGTGTGCTGTCTGGCCCGCACGACCGCTATGGAGCGCGGATGGCCTGGATCGCGACGTTTGCCGTGCTCATCATCCTGATGCGCAGCTTCGGCAACGAAAACCTCAGCAGCGCTGAACGCTCAGGCGCTCCTTGAAAGGTAGGCCAGCACACCCTCCTTGTAGACCTTGTCGCCGACGGCGCGCATGTGGTCGCGGCCGGGGATGTCGAGCACCTCGGAACCGGAGATGATCGCGGCCAGTTCGTGCGCGGAACCGGCGATATCGTCTTTGGTGCCGACCGCAATCAACACCGGAACGTCGATCGCAGCGGCCTCATCCTTAGTCATCAATCTGCGGGAGCCGCGCAGGCACGCGGCGAGCGCCCGGCGATCCGATCGCGTCTGATCGGCAAAGGCGCGGAACGTGCGCCCCATCTTGTCGGTGACGCTGTCGAGCGAAGGCGCCTCAAGCGCCCTGGCGACATTCTCGCCCGGTCCGCCGCCTGCGATCAGACCGATGCCAATTCCGCCGAAGATGGCGCGCCGAATGCGCTCGGCGTGGTGACGTGCAAGAAAAGCCGTGATGCGGCCGCCGAGCGAATAACCCATGATGTCCGGCCGCGCGATGGCGAGATGATCCATCAGCGCCAGCACGTCACGTGCCATCGTGCCGATGTGGTAGTCCTCCGCGTCGTAGAGTTTTGTCGAGCCCCCATGCCCGCGATTATCAAGCGCAACGACGCGGCGGCCCGCCTGCCGCAGATGTGAGACCCAGGTCGGGTAGACCCAGTTCACGTCCTTGGTGGAGGCAAAGCCGTGCACCAGAATAATGGGATCGCCCTGGCCTTCGTCGAGATAGGCAATCTCGACCCCCGCATTGTTGAAACTCGGCATGAGCTGTCGCTGATAAGTCGTTGGCCTGGGTGATTGTTTATGCTGTCGCGGCCGCAGCCAGCGCCCGCCGCATACGCCGTTCTCGGGCACCGCGCAACCAGGCCATCGTCAACCGCTCGGTCATGGATTTGATCGAGGCGAAGAGCCCAAAGAGGAACAGCAACGCGCTGAACAGCCAGCTGGCGAGGTTGAATGCGCCTGCGGTCAACAACAGCGCTCCGCGGCCGAGAACCTTCAGGAGCGCCCGCGTCTGGCTGCCCTTGGATTCGGCAAGCTTTGCCGCACGCGCGAGGTCCTTCGGATTGTCGGCAACCTTGACGATGTCGAGCGCAGCGCGAACGCCCGCCTTCTCGCCGACCCGGCCGACGTCCTTCACCGCGGCAACCAGCAGCCCCGCCTTCTCCGTGCGCACCGCCGCCTTGATCGCGCCGAGCGATTCCATCGGCCGCACCACCGACGCGTTGCTGACCGCGCGCCGCAGCATGATTGAATCGACCACCTCGGTTGCGGACCGCCGCGCCCAGTCGGTCAGGCCGGCGCTGAGCCGGGCGCTCTTGCGGGCTCCCTTCAACAGGGTGAGACCGGCGCGCGCGGGAGTGGCCGTTCCAACGGACGCGTAGGTTCCCGCGGTCACGGCAAGCCCGACCGCGGCCAGACCAAGCACCAGCCGGTCCGGCTCCTCGCCCAGGACCAGCTGTCGCCCCTGAACGACGATGTCGCGGATATCGCCGAAGGCGAACAGGTCGCCGGTGACGGTCCCGGAGAAGCTGGCGAGATCGTCAGTGTCTCCGGTCAGGAAGCCCGTCGCGAACCGGCCTGCGAGATGCGTAGCCGACCGCTGCTCTGCCGCAACAGTCTCGAGCCGCGCGAGCACGTCCACCGACACCGGCAGATTCTGCGCCTGCGCAAGGTCGACAAAGCTCTGGGCAAGATCGATATCGCCGTCGGCCAATGCGGCCTCGATCTCGCGCTCCACCAGTTGCGGATCGCCGGCGGCAGCCTTGCGGATTTGCAGTTCGCTGAGCGCGGCCGGATCGTCCGGGCTCAGGAAGATGGCCGCAGCGTCGCGCGCATTCGGCCAGACGAAGGCGAGCGCAGTTGCACAGGCCGCAAGGCAAGCGAGGCTGACGGCCGGTCGAAGCAAAAGCTTCATGTCAGTCTTCCATCCCGGATTATGGATTCTAGAACGCCACCCGAACTCCGATCACTCAGATAACTACGGCTTTTTCGCGCGCAATGCTCGCCGCGACCGGTGCTACCAAAGAAGGCCTTCCTTAACGCCTGCGATTATGTCGAATCTGGCATTCCGGCGCGAGGCAATGCGATCCCTCCGTACCCTAGGAATCTGCGCGGCGTGTCAGTATGGTGCGCGCGGCTCGAACGGGTTAACAAGCGCCGCCGCCGGCTCAACCGGTCTAGAAGTTTGGGGTTTTGATAATGGCCGACCATGTCGTTCCGCATTTCCAGAATGATGCGGGAGTTTCCGTCATCGAAATTGGAGCGACGGAATTCATGTGTGTCGGCGCGCGCCCGCCGTTCGACCACCCGCATGTGTTTCTCGACATGGGCGACGACCGCGAGATCATCTGCCCGTACTGCTCAACGCTCTACCGCCATGCCCCGGACCTTGCCGCCGGCGACTCGCGGCCTCCGGAATGCGCGCTGAAGGAAAAGGCTGCCTGACGTCCGCTCCCGCATCGCGAACGATCGTCGTCGCTGGTGCAGGCATCGGAGGGCTCACAGCGGCGATCGCGCTTGCCGCGCGGGGTTTCCATGTCATCGTTCTGGAACGGGCGCCGCAACTCGACGAAACCGGCGCCGGCATCCAGCTTTCGCCGAACGCCAGCGGTGTCCTGATCCGCCTCGGGCTGGAGAAGGAGCTGGCCGCGCGTGTCGTCACCCCGGACGAGATCAGCATCGTCGCCGCGCGAAGCGGACGGCCGATCGTCCGCATCCCCCTCGGCGCCACAGCTCAAATGCGCTATGGCGCGCCGTACTGGATCGTCCATCGTGCCGACCTGCAGGCCGCACTGCTTGCACGCGCGCGCGAAAATCCGGACATCGATCTTCGCCTTGGCGCGCCATTCGAGGACATCGCGGTTCATGCGAAGGGCGTGACGGTCGTCAATCGCGAGGCGCTGGAGCGCTCCAACCGGCAAGCGCTGGCGCTGGTCGGTGCCGACGGCGTCTGGTCGAACGTTCGCCATCAGCATTTCGGCGGCGTGCAGGCGACTTTCTCCGGGCACGTGGCCTGGCGCGGCACCATCGACGCGCGGCAGCTGCCACGCGAGTTCGGCCAGAACCGCGTCACGCTCTGGCTCGGCGCCGGCGCACACCTGGTGGTCTATCCGGTGCGCGGCGGCACGCTGATCAATGTCGTCGCGATCATCGCCAGCGAATGGAACCGGCCCGGCTGGAACGAGGCCGGCGACGCAGGCGAGATCGCGGCCGCGTTCAGCACACGTCGCTGGTGCGCGGCCGCACGCATGATCATTGGCGCAACCGACAGCTGGCGAAAGTGGGCGCTGTTCACCGTCGATGGCGTGCCGCCGGCCAGCGGTCCGGTCGCACTCATTGGCGATGCCGGCCACGCGATGCTGCCGTTTGCGGCCCAGGGCGCGGCGATGGCGATCGAGGACGCCGCAGTGCTGGCAGACTGCCTGTCGCGCCAGCCCGGCAACCCGACCGAAGCGTTTCGCCAATATGCTGCGCTGCGCCAGGCGCGCGTCGCGCACGTCCGGCGCACCACCTGGCAGTCGGGGGCGATCTATCATCTGCCCGGCCCGATCGCGCTCGCACGCAACCTGTCGATGAAAATTCTCGGCGGCCAGCGCCTGCTGTCGCAGCGCGACTGGCTCTACGATTGGCGACCGGTTTGACTCAATAGACGCGGCTCTTGCTGCGGCCGGCAGTGGGTTCCGTGCCCGGCGACGGGCGGGCAAACGACGGGTCCGTCGACTGAACCGCGCTTTCGCAACGGTTGCGGTCCCACGCAGCGTTGGCCGACTTCAAGGTCGCTTGCGCAGATACATAGTCCGGTCGATACGCCATCTCCGCGACGATCGATCCGGCAGGCCCGGTCTCGGCCTTCGTCATCAGCCCTTGCAGCTCCTCGATCCGCTTGGCTGCAGTCTGCCGCACCGGCGCGAGCTGTTTGCAGTCGTACATCGCGTAGCGCGCCGGATCGACGAAGAAGGTCGATTCATCGACGCTCGCAGTCGCGCAGCCGGACAGCACCAGTGCGGACACGATGGCGACGACAAAAAAACGCGCTGGCTTCGTAGGCTTATCGGACATGTTGAACTGTTACACGAGCACCGTTGACGGGCTGTAAAGCAACCGCAGATGTCGACAATATGGCCCGGCTGCATCCACAGAATCCGTTCGATCGAGAACGAATGATTCGAAATTCACAGCAGTCGGCGCGCATCCCTTCAAATTGCCGCGCACCGGTGCTCGTTGTCAGAAACGCGCAAATCTGCGCGGCACGCGGTTCGATGATACCGCAATACTCCAGCATTAACAGAGAGTTGTGAGCCGACGTAGGCAGCTTCGCTTGCTTCGAACTTTATGACAGAGCGGAGACAACCATGGCCTTTCGCCGCGGCGGATTTGTACTGACGCCTCCATCCATCGCGATTTTCGTCATATCGCTTTTGCTCGCGCTTCTCGCGCTGCTGGTGCGCTATGGCAGCGTCAGTGTCCCGATCATCAACGCTTCGCGCGTGTTCGACGTGCCGGCCATCGCCTACGTGCTTCTGGTCGCAGGCGTGCTCATCAAGGGTGTATGACGCGCGCCCCTACTTCCCCAGCAGCACCCGCGGCAGCCACAGTGTGAGCTCGGGAATGTAGGTCACGAGGCCGAGCACGATCAGCATCGGGATATAGAACACCATGATGCTGCGCGAGACGGCTTCCATCGACACCTTGCCGATGGCGCAGCCGACGGCAAGCGTCGGCCCGACCGGCGGCGTCAGCAGGCCGATGCCGAGGTTGAAGATCATGATGATGCCGAAATGCACCGGATCGATGCCGTACTTGGCGATCACCGGCAGGAACACCGGCGTGCAGATCAAGAGCATCGGCGCGAGGTCCATGAACGTGCCGAGGAACAACAGCAGCAGGTTCACGTAGAGCAGGAACGTGTACTTGTCGTTCGCGACGGAGGCGAAGAACTCCGATGCCAGCGCCGGGATACGCATCAACGCCATCATGTAGCCGAACGCCACCGAGAAGCCGATCATGATCATCACCATGCCGACCGTGCGCACGACGCGGCCGATCAGGTGCGGCAGCTCGCTCCATTTGTAGCTGCGGTAGATGAACATAGTGACGAGGAACGCCCAGATGCATGCGACCGCGGCACTCTCGGTCGGCGTGAAGATACCGGAGAGAATGCCGCCGATAATGATGACGACGGTGACGAGGCCCCAGATGGAATCAAGCGCGATCCAGAGCGCCTGCTTCACGGGGATGGGCTCCCCCTTCGGCAGGTTGTTGCGATAGGCGTGGATCAGCACCAGCGCCATCAGCGACAGGCCGAGCAAGAGGCCGGGAATGACGCCGCCCATGAACAGGTGCGCAACCGAAACAGTTCCGCCCGCAGCCAGCGAATAGATTACCATGTTGTGCGACGGCGGGATCAGCAGCGGCTGCAGCGATCCGGAGACCGTCACACTCACCGCGAACAGCCGCGGATAACCCGCGCGGATCATCTGCGGGATCATTACCGAACCAATCGATGCGGTGTCGGCGACCGACGAGCCGGAGATGCAGCCGAACATGGTCGAGGCGACGATGTTCACCAGCGCCAATCCGCCGCGAATGAAACCGACAAACACTTTTGCGAGGTTGACGATGCGGGTCGCCATTCCGCCCTCGCCCATGATCGCGCCGGCCAGAATGAAAAACGGGATCGCCAACAGCGGAAAGTCGTCCATGCCGTCGGAAGTCTTGAGCGCAATGGCCTCGAGCGGAATGCCCATCCAGAGCGCCGCGCAGACCGCGGCAAGACCAAGCGCGTACGCCACCGGCATGCCGATCAGGCACAGCACGGTGAACGTTCCGATCAGCACCAGTGCGTCCATGGCTCAACTCATTCGGTGGACATGGTGCCGGAAGCGACATCGTCGGGGTCCGGCGGTGGCGGGAACCAGTCGCCTTTCATGAAGCGCTCGAGGATGAAGAGGATGGTGATGAAGCCGACGATCGGCACCGGCAGGTATGATACGCCGACCGAGACGATCGGAAACTCGGCGATGCTCTGGTACCAGGTGCGCTGCACCAGGCGGATGCCATACCAGAGCAGGAACAGGTTGGTCGTCAACATCGCAAGCTCGATGAAGATACCGAGCAGCATGCGCGGCACGCCGCGCAACGCGCTCGGCAGCATGCCGACGCCGATGTGCATGTGCTCGCGATAGCAAACCACCGCCGAAAGGAACGACAGCACGATCATCAGCAGGATCGCCATCGGCTCCGGCCAAGATGCCGCGCTGTTCAGCACATAACGGGTGAAGACGCCGTAAGGGATGATGAGCGAGATGACGACAATGGAGGTCCCGGCAACAATGACGCAGGCCCGATGCAACACATCCATCGCCCGGAAGTATGCTTCCATTATCCTTCCCCGCCCCGCTTCCCACCGAAGATAGCTTCGGCCGGCCTCGCTCGACGCGAAGCCGGCCGAGACCCGAAGTTGATATTCGCTACTTCACCGCCTGGATGCGATCGATCAACGCCTTGTGGGAGGCGCCGTATTTGTCCCACACCGGCTTGACCGCGTCCTGGAACGGCTTGCGGTCGGCCACCTCGTTGATGACGGCGCCGGCTTCCTTCATCTTCTTCAGCGACTCCTCCTCCCGCGCATACCAGAGCTTGCGCTGCTCCTGTTGCGCCTCCTTGGCGGATTTCATGATCAGCGCCTGATCGTCCTTCGACAGCTTGTCCCAGCTGGCCTTCGAGAACACCAGCAGCTCCGGAATCATCAGGTGGCCGGTCTTCGAGTAGTACTTGGCATAGCGGTAGTGCTGGCCGCTTTCGTAGCTCGGCTCGTTGTTCTCCGCACCGTCGACGACACCGGTCTGCATCCCGTTGATCAACTGGTCGAAGCCCATGGCCACGCCGTTACCGCCGAGCGAGTTCATGGTGTCGACGAACAACGGATTGCCCATCATGCGGATCTTCAGACCCTTCAGGTCCTCGACCTTCTCGATCGGCTTCTTGGAATTGTAGACGTTGCGAACGCCGGCATTCATGTAGCAGAGTCCGATCAGGCCGGCAGTCGGATGATCGGAGAGCTTCTTCAGCATTTCATCGCCGATCGGCCCGTCGATCACCTTCTCCATGTGTGGGCCGTCGCGGAACACAAATGGCAGGTTGAAGACGTTGAATTCGGGCACCAGCGGGCCCATCGGGCCGACGGAGATGCGCGCCAGCTGCAGCGCACCAACCTGCGCCTGCTCGATCATCTCCTTCTCGCCGCCGAGTTGCATCGCCGGGAACATCTGGATCGAAATGCGGCCCTGGGTCGCCGCCTCGAGCTTCTTGCCCATGCGTTCGACCGCCTCGACGGTCGGGTATCCGAGCGGATGCACGTCGGTCGCCTTGAGCACCATCTTCGCTTGCGCGAAAGCGGGTGCGCCCATCGCTCCGGCCGCGGTCGCAGCCGCGCCGAGCATGAGAAAATCGCGTCGTTTCACGTTTGCTCTCCCTTTATGTTGAGCCGTCTCTGATCCCGGATCATCCGGCGGCTTCACGACGGTCCGGCCGTCGTGCGCCACCTGTATGGTTGTTGCAGCCCTGTGCCCGTGTAATCTCGCGTCGTGGAAACCTTGTGCTGTGAAAACCGGAGTGGTAATAAATTTGTACGATGACCGTACATCCTGAAAAGCTAGCAGCAAGCCCCAAACCTGACAAGGCCGCCTTGCTCACTCCGCTGCGCCCGGTTCGCAACCGCACATCGGAGGTGATCGACCGCATCTCCAACGAGATCGCGAGCGGCCGGCTGAAGCCGGGCGCGCGGCTGCCGACCGAGCAGGAAATGATGAGCGCGATGGGCGTCAGCCGCACCGTGGTGCGCGAGGCGGTTTCGGCGCTGAAGGCGGACGGCCTCGTCATCACCCGGCAGGGCGCGGGCGCATTCGTCGCCGCTGACCGCGCACGGGTGCCGTTCCGGATCGATCCGGACGGCCTCTCCTCCATCGCCGACGTCATCAGCGTGATGGAACTTCGCCTGGCGGTTGAAATCGAGGCCGCGGCGCTCGCCGCCGAGCGCTCGTCCGCGCAACACCTGCGCGGGATCGACCGGGCGCTCGCCGACATCGACCGCGCGCTGCGCCGCGGCGAGGCGGCGATCTCCGAGGATTTCGCGTTTCATCGCGCGATCGCCGAGGCCACAGCCAATCCGCACTATGCGGAGTTCCTGCGATTCCTCGGCCGCCATGTCATTCCGCGCCAGAGCGTGCGCGCGACCGTGACCGTCGGTGACGAGCAGACAGCGTACCTGAAGAAGATCCAGATCGAGCATCGCCAGATCGCCACTGCGATCCGGGCGCGCGACGGCGCGGCTGCGCGGCGGGCGATGCGCACGCATCTCGGCAACAGCCTGGTGCGCTATCGCCGGCTCGCCAAGCTTGCCGCCGAGGCCGGATAGCGGCCGCGGCCGCTTTCAATCGCCACCCCAACTTCGAGGAGACCGACGATGAAGCGCGTCCTGATGACCGGAGCCGCCGGCGGCATCGGCACGATGCTGACGCCGATGTTGCGCGGCATCTATCCGGAACTGAGGCTGTCCGACATCAAGCCGCCGCAGGCACTTCGCTCGGGCGACGAGTTCGTGCCCGCGGACCTGACGAAGATCGACGAGGTGGAAAAGGTCTGCAACGGCGTCGACGGCATCCTGCATTTCGGCGGCTATTCGATCGAAGGCACGTGGGACCAGATCCGCACCGCCAATATCGAGGGCTGCTACAACCTGTTCGAGGCCGCACGTGCCAAGGGCGTCAAGCGCATCGTCTTCGCCTCCTCCAACCACGCCGTCGGCTTCTATCCGCGCACCACACACATCGGCACCAGCGTCACCCCTCGCCCCGACAGCCGCTACGGTGTCTCCAAGGTGTTTGGCGAAGCGGTCGGTGCGCTCTATGCGGAGAAGCACGGACTTGGCGTCACCAGCATCCGGATCGGCAACGTCGGGCCGATCCCGCTCGATCAGCGACGGCTCGCGATCTGGCTGCATCAGGAAGACCTGCTGCAACTGTGTCGCATTGGCCTCGAGCATCCGGAGATCAAGTATGAGGTGTTCTACGGCGCCTCGCTGAACGAACGCGCCTGGTGGGACAATTCCAACGCTTACCGCCACGGCTATCGCCCAAAGCATCGCGCAGAGGATCATCGCGATCACGCGCTCGCCGAGCAGACGAAGCTGCCGGCGGATCGGGTGGGCGACTTTTATCAGGGCGGCACGTTCTGCTCGGCCGAGTATACGGCCGAGGCGAAGGACGTGTGGTAGGCGCAGCGAGCACCCTTCCGTCATTGCGAGCGAAGCGAAGATTCCATGGGGAGTGGATAGCGGCCGAGTGTCAGTCCAGACTGAGGTTGTTCGATCCACTCCAACCTGGGAGACGACCGATGATGTTGCTTGAGACACGCATCGATGAACCGACCGCTATCCGCACGCAGCTTGCCGCAATTTTCGTTTCGTTGGAACTGTCGCGTTCGAACTGGCTGATCACATCGCTGTCGCCGGGGAACGGCGAGAAGATGTCGAAGCACGGGGTTGCAGCGGGGGATTTGGCCGCCTTGCTGCGCCTGTTTGCGGAACTGCAGCGCAAGGCGCAGGTGCGGACCGGCAAGAGCTATCCGATCATCACGATCCATGAGGCGGGGCTGGACGGGTTCTGGATCCACCGTGTCCTGCAACGAGAAGGGATCGAGAGCCATGTGGTGGATGCCGCCTCGATCGCGGCGCCGCGCCGGCGGCGGCGGGCCAAGACGGACAAGATCGACGGCGAGGCACTGCTGCGGGTGCTGTTGGCCTACAAGCGGGGCGAGCCGCGGGTGTGCTCGATGGCGGTGGCGCCGACCCCTGAAGAAGAGGATCGCCGCCGGATCTGTCGCGAGCGCGAGGTGCTGATCGACGAGCGGATCAGGCATGTGAACCGGATCAAGGGGCTTTTGTTCGCGCAAGGGATCTCTGGCTACGCACCGTTGCGACGCAGTCGGCGTGCGCAGCTTGAAGCGCTGCACACCGGCGACGGGCGGGCGCTGGCCGAGCACGTGAAGGCGCAGATCAGCCGTGAGCTTGACCGGCTCGAGCTGCTGCTTGCGCAGATCAAGGCGGTCGAGGCGGAGCGCAATGCCTTGCTGGCCACGATGGCCAAGGTGGATGATGCGAGGACGCAGGCCTCGCATCCGCTGGCGATGCTGCTGGGCGTAAAGGGGATCGGCGCGGAGTTTGCGGCCGCTCTCTGGATGGAGTGCTTCTACCGGACCTTTGCCAACCGTCGGCAGCTCGCCTCCTATGCCGGTCTGGCGGCGACGCCCTGGCAGAGCGGCGCGGTGGCGCATGAGCAGGGTGTATCCAAGGCCGGCAATCCGCGGGTGCGGACAAAAATGGTCCAACTCGCCTGGCTGTGGCTGCGCCATCAGCCGCAATCGGCGCTGGCACTCTGGTTCCACGAGCAAGGCAAGCGCGAGCGCAAGAACTGGCGCAAGAGCGCCATCGTCGCGCTGGCGCGCAAGCTGCTCGTCGCCTTGTGGAAGTACGTCAGCGCCGGCGTGCTGATCGAGGGCGCGACGCTGAAGAGCGCCGCTTAAGGACAACATATCGACAACGCGAGCACCTCAACCCTTCAGGAGCACAAGGACCATCACCAATCTGCCGAGGCCGGATCAGCCTCGGCCGATCCGGGCGGACGAACCGATGGATTGCATGGCTTCAAACGCCGTAGCGAAGAATGGTGTCGTCCTCTCGAGCCGCCCGCCGCAAGCGGAATCCTGGAACGGCCGCTCCTCGTGCGACCGACCGAATGTGAGTTTGATCCGGCGTCACAGCCTGATCGCGAAAACCGGCTCGACCTTCGATCGTAAAAAGACTGCCAGTGGTCCAACTGCAATGCAAAACCGCAATCGTCCCAACCACACGAGCCTGATGGCGCGCGCAGATCAGCTCAAGGCCAAGCCGCTGCGCGGCGGCCCTGCGGGCCGGCCTTGACCTGATCTGCGCGCGCCATCCTCCAAGCCCTGTGCTCGGGACGAAGAGGTGCTCTCCGCTCGAACAAAGAGGTGCACGCTCACGTGCACCTCCCTCTTGACGAGGCACATCCCCATGTGAGCAATCCAGCCGCGCGCCGGCAGGCGCGCAGAGAGAAGCATTTTCGTTGGCGCGCTTGCGCGCGCAGCTGGATTGCTTCCGCCTTCGCCCTGCGGGCTACGGCGGACACGTCGTCGCTTCGCTCCTAGGAAGAAAGGATTTGGAACTTCGAGTTCCGCGTCGAGGTTCAGTCAATCCTTTCATACAGTTGGGTCGGCCCTTCCGGCCGGTGAGAACTCGCAATGACAAGCTTATTCAATTGTCAAACAGCAAACTTCAGACATGCGTCATCGCCCCCGTTCCTTGTCCGGCCTGGGGCTGCCGGTCTTCTGTTGCCTTCCCTGGCCCCGAGAGGGCGTGCGGAACGCTTGGGCGTTTCACCGCACCCGCGGCCCCGTGTGCAAAGGGGTAGAAAAAACGCACACGAGCTCCTGACGAACGCAGCTCACGCCAGCGTTCCGCACGCGATGAGTTTATTCGGGCTTGCTGCATCACGCCTCTGGTGGGCTCGTAGCGCCGGCACCTTGTTGACGAAGCAACCACGCGGAGCCGTCCGCGCGGGGATGCACTTGGACCCGATCGCCTGCACCGGGTTCGCCGGCCTCATCCGCCACGGGATCGAAACACACCCGCCCTCGGTCCAGGCCTCACCAGCGCAAGCAACCATCGCATCCCGCCCCACAAGCCGTGGCGATCTAGACTCACCCTCTCAACCGGGGCGGGACGATACCCGTATATTCCTATCGGCTAGGCAATGCAATTTCTGATTCAGCGAAACAGAAAGACTACTGACAGAATCGGGTCGGCGGGGATTTTTACCGCCCGATGCCGAACCGCACGCCTGCCTTCGCGAGGCCGCCGCTGATGCCTATTGGCGTGCCGTCGGCGCGCCAGCAGGCCGAGCCGGACATGGTGCCGTCGTCGTGGAAGGCGATGCCGTTCATGCCGCCACCCACTGTGGCCGCCTGCAGCACATCGTGGCCGAGCGCCTTCAGCGCCGCACGAACCCCGTCCGGGACTGCTAGCTCGACGTCCAGCGCGTTGCCCTCGGTCCAGACGCGCGGCGCCTCGACGGCCTCCTGCAGGCTCATGCCGTGATCGATCAGGTTGACCAGGGCCTGGAACGCGCTCGGGAAGATGCGTTTGCCGCCCGGAAGGCCGAGCGCATAGGCGATCTTGCCGTCGCGCAGCGCCATCATCGGCGACATCGACGTGGTGACGCGTTTGCCGGGCGCAACCGACAGCGCATGGCCGGGCCGCGGATCGAACAGGTTCATGTAGTTGTTCGGCACGACGCCGAGACCTGGGATCATGAATTTGGCGCCGAACAGGTTGTTGATCGTCTGCGTGGTCGCGACCACGTTGCCGAATGCGTCCGCCGCGGTCATGTGCGTGGTGTGCGCGCTTTCGAGCTGCTTGACGCCCGCCCCCCACTTTTGCGCGCGCTTCGGATCGATCGCACCGCGGCGCTCGTCCGCATAATCCTTCGACGTCAGCCGCGCGACCGGCACGTTGATGAAATCCGGATCGCCGCTCGCGGCCGCCCTGTCGGCGAAGGCGATCTTCAGCACCTCGGCCAAGAGATGGATCGTCTCCGCAGTGCCAAACCCCATGGCGCCGACATCAAAACCTTCGAGGATGTTGAGCATCTGCGTGATGTGCACGCCGGAGGCTGCGGGCGGCGGCGGCCCCAGAATCTCCCAGCCGCGGTAGCTCGCCTTGATCGGCGCGCGCTCTTTTGTCGTGTACCAGTCAAGATCCTTTTGCGTGATGAAGCCGCCGTTCCTCTCCATGTAGTCGACGAGGATGCCTCCGAGCGGCCCGCCATACAGCGCCGCTTCGCCCTTCTGCGAGATCAAGGTGAGCGTCTCGGCATACTCGGCATTCACCACACGCTCGCCAACGGCGAGCGGCTTGCCCCCCGGCAAGTAGATTTTCGCGATCGGCTTGTCTTTCAGCATGTCGATCGCGCAATCGATGATGCACTCGTGCAGGTAAGGCGTCGCCGCGTATCCGCGCGCGGCATGCTTGATCGCCGGCTGCATGACGTCGGCAAGGCTCATGGTGCCGAATCTGCGCAACGTCTCGCACCAGGCCTTCAGCGAGCCCGGCGCGCCGACGGACTTCGGCCCGATCAGGTTCTCGTCGCCGACCGTGTCGAACACGTCGTGCGCCGAGCCCGGCTTCGAGCGATAGGTGTCCGGCTTCACGCTGAGCGGAACCGTGCTATGTCCGTCGATGACCCGGTGGCTGCCGTCGGCCAGGCGAATGTGCGCCATGCCGCCGCCGATGATGCCGACCATCATCGGCTCGACCACGGTCAGCGTGAACAGGGTTGCGATCGCCGCATCGATGGCGTTGCCGCCGGCGGCAAGCATCTCCGCGCCCGCGGCCGACGCCAGCGGATGATTGCTCACCACCATGCCGCGGCTGCCGGACGCGATCTTCTTCTGGCAGGTGAAGGTGGTGCTTGCGCGGCTGCGCCAGTCGGTGGTCATGTCCCTGCCCTCATTTCTCGTTCGTTAAGCGTGGTGGGTCTGCTGGAGCATAAAGACTAGCCAATGCCGCCGTACTGCCGCAAGCTTGCGGGTATCGGCAATCTCTGCTGGAGTGAACCAAGACCGTCTGGAGCGGGTGGGCATGCGGCGACAGCTTCTGGCCGGATTGCAGGTCGTTTGTATGACGGTGTTTCTCACCGTCTGCGCCCATGCCGAAGACAAGACACCCAGCGAGACTCAAACAGCCCCCGCGACCGACGACACCTGCAGGCGCGCGAGCTTCAAGGTTCTGCTCGACGTCGGCCACACGCCGGACGACCCGGGCGCGATCAGCGCCCATGGCAATCCCGAATACGGCTACAACCTCAGCCTCGCCAACCTCGCGATGGCACAGCTGATCGAGGCCGGTTTTCGCCAGACGGCATTGCTGCTGGTCAAAGGAAAGGGCTATGGGCAGCTGGCGCAGCGCGCCGAGATCGCCAATCGCGTGGCCCCGGACCTGCTGCTGTCCATCCACCATGACAGCACGCGCGAGCGGCACATCAGCAGGTGGGAGTTTGCCGGCGTCGAGCGAAACTACAGCGACAAGTTCTCCGGTCACTCGCTGTTCGTGTCGATCAAGAACAAATTCTACAAGCGGAGCGTCGATTTCGCAAAACTGCTCGGCCGCGAACTGGCGACGGCGGGCTTGCAGTACACGCCGCAACATGCCGAAGACATCCCCACCGCACGGCTGCCGCTGATCGATGCGGAGCTCGGCGTCTACCGCTACGACAACCTGGTGGTGCTGAAGGACGTCCGCGTGCCTGCCGTGCTGTTCGAAGCCGGGCTGATCATCAACCGGAAGGAGGAACTGGTCCTGAACACGCCGGAGCGGCGGGCTTTGCTGGCGAAGGCGATTACCAACGCCGCGCTCGACTATTGCAAGGCGCACCAGGCGCCCCCTGCCCCGCGCTTCAGGCCGGCGGTTGCGAAACGCAACGGCAAGCGGAGCGGGTGAAATCGTAACCCTCGGAGACGATATGTCCTTCAAGATTGCTGCGCTTGATCACCTGGTCATCAACGTGTCCGACGTAGAGGTTTCCGCGGCGTGGTACCAGCGCGTGCTCGGTATGACGCGGCAGGATACGCCCGGGACGCCGGTTCGGACCTCGGTTCATTTCGGACGACAGAAAATCAACTTGCGCCCCGTCGCCGCAAGCAAGCGCGATTGGTTCACGGCGGCCAACGCAGCCGTCGGCAGCGACGATCTGTGCTTTGTGACGCCGTCCTCCCCTGAGGTTATCGTCGCTCAGCTTGGCGCATACGGGGTCCCTGTCGAAGAAGGCCCCGTGACGCGTCTTGGCGCTCGCGGTGCAATGACGTCAGTCTATTGCCGGGACCCTGACGGCAACCTCATCGAGATAGCGACCTACGGTGAATCCGAGACGTGAGTCGGCTCAAAGCCCCTATGCAAGCGACGAAGCCGGTTCACCGCGTGGCCGCGTTCCCGGTTCGCGCCTTCGACACCCCAGACTGCTTCATCTCTTCGAGATAGTTGTAGATCGTGAAGCGGGACACACCGAGGCCCTTCGCCACCATATCGACGCTCGAGCGGATCAGGAAAATCCCGCGTTTGCGCATCTGGTCGACCGCCTCCATCTTGTCGTCCTTGGTCATGATCGACACCGGCTTGCCGCTCGCGCGGATAGCGTCGTCGACAATGTCCTGCACCAGCGTCTCGACGCCCGGCGCAGACGCCGTATCGGCAGCAGCCACTGGTTCGCGCGCCTCACCCAAAAGATCACTCAGAATGCTCTGGATGTGACGCAGCTTGCTGGTGTCGGCATTGACACAGAGCGCGGCGTAGGCCTGCCCCTCATGGTCGCGGAAGATCATGCTGGTCGACTCGAGCTTGTTGCCGTTGGGCGCGCGCGAGCGATAGTCAGCGACGATCGTGCAGGCTTCGCCGGCCGCGCCGCCCTCGCTCGAAAGAAGCTTGCTCAGTCCGAGGTCGTCGAACGGACCACTGATGATGGAGCTACCCACGGTTCGGCCGGTGATCGACCCATTGGCAATGGCAACGACGGAGTTGCTCGGCTTGGTGACGTCGTGCAGCACCACCTCGACGTCGCTGCTCAGCGCGTGCTCCAATCCCTCGACGACATGACGCAGCGTCTCCATCACGAGCTTGCGTTCGCGCGCGGTTTTGGGGCGCATCATCGCGGCCATTTGCGCACTCCCGCTGCGCCGGTCACGACCTGGCCTCCTTCTCTGCGGCAAGGATCTCGCAGAAGCGATCGATCTCGGCTTCGGTGTTGTAGAAGAACGGCGATACCCGCACCAATCCGTCGCGCGCTTCGACGCGGACGTTCTTCGCGTGCAGCCGCGCCACCAGCTCCTCGGCATCGCGGACGCGGAGCGACACGATGGCGGCCGCCTGATCTCGCGGCGTGACGATCTCGACGCCGCAAGCGGCAAGTCCGTCGAGCAGACGGTCACGCAGGTGAGCCGTGCGCGCGAAAATGGCGTCCCAGCCCAGTCCGTCGAGATAGCCAAGCGTCGCATCGAGCGCGCAAAGGCCCGGATAGTTGATGTGCCCGTAGCGCAGGTCCGTCGATGGCGGAAGATTGTAATAGCCGCGGAAAGACGGAGTGAGCTGTTCGCGCAAGGCCCCGCGCACCACGAGGATGCCGAGCCCGAAGCCGGACAACAGCCACTTGAAGACCGAGCCGGCATAGACGTCGCAGACACGTGCGTCGACCGGTGTCGCCCCAAGCGCCTGAATACCGTCCACGACCAACCATGCGCCTGCTTCGCGGCATCGCTCGCTCAGACGTTGCAGGTCGACCCTGGATCCTGTGCACCAGTGCACGTGCGAAACGCCGACGATGCTTGCGCCGCCGACGGCTTCGCACAGACGATCGGTGCGCCGCGCCTCGGCGTCGATGCGGACGGGACGCAGATCGGCGCCCCTTGATCCGAGCACCCCGAGCGCCATCCTGAGCGACGGGAATTCGTCCTCGGCAAACACCACCCGATCGCCGCTCTTCACCGGAAGGGCATGGGCGACCAGGTTCAGCGCCTCAGTCGTGCTGCCGACGAAGCCGATGGACTCAGGCTCGACGTTCATGAGCTTTGCCAGCGCGCCCTGCACGCGGCTTGCGATCGCGCGCCACTCCTCGCGGCCGTCGTAGCCCTGCGACAGCATCCGGTCATAGAACCGCGCCGCGGCAGATCCCAGACCCGACCACGAAACGCCGGCGGCAGCCGTGTTGAGATAGATCGTCTCGTTCAGGAATGGAAAATCCCGACGAACCCGTTCGATATCGATCGCCATTGGTCGTCCATCGTTCGATTGCGCAGGGGTGCCATGATTTGTTGAATATATCAATATCCTGTTGATACGCCGCTCGGACGCGATATCATCGGCTCGAAACAGGACGGGCGCAGACGCTGGCATCGCGCGACTGCGTTCAGAAGATCGTGGGAGTGAGGGGATGAGCCAGAGCAAGCGCAACACGTTGAAAGCTGTGATAGTTCTCGCCGCGTCGATGGTGGTGTTCGCCTTTCCGGCCATGGCGCAGACCGCAAGACCTGCCCAACCCTCCAAGACGCTCGATGCGATCAAAGCGCGGGGCGAGCTGATCTGCGGCGTCATCGGCACCAGCCCGGGCTTTTCGCTGCCTGACAGCCAGGGTGTCATGCGCGGCATAGACGCCGATCAGTGCCGTGCGATCGCAGCCGCGGTCTTCGGCGACGCTTCCAAGCTGAAATGGGTGATGCTCGCGCCGCAGCAGCGGTTCACCGGCCTGCAGTCCGGAGAGGTCGACGTGCTGTTTGCGAACGTGACCTGGACGCTGACGCGCGAGAGCCAGCTCGGCATGGAGTTTCCGAGCATCTACTACTATGACGGCCAGGGTTTCATCGTCAAAAAGGCCTCCAAGGTCGAGGACATCAAGGGCCTCAACGGCGCCAGCATCTGCATGCTCACCGGCGGCACCTCGGAGCTCACCGTTCAGGAGTTTTTCGCCGCGCGCGGCTTGACCTACACGCCGGTCATTCTCGGCGAGGGAGAAGAAGCGCGAAAAGCCTTCCTGGCCGATCGCTGCGACGCCTATACCTCGGATGCCTCCGCGCTTGCCGGCTTCAAGGCGTCGCAGGGCGCCAAGAGTGGCGACCTGGTCATTCTCCCCGAACGGATGACGGCAGAGCCGCTGGGTGCAGCCGTGCGCAAAGGCGACGAGCGCTGGTTCGACATCGTGCGCTGGACGCACTTCGCACTGGTGACGGCGGAGATCAACGGCATCACCAGCGACAATATCGATACCTTCAGGAATTCGAAGGACCCGCGCGTCCGCCGCTTTCTGGGCGACGAGGGCGAACTCGGTGCAACGCTCGGCCTCGACCCCAAGTGGGCCTACAACATCGTGAAGGCCGTCGGCAACTTCGGTCAGATGTGGGACCGCAACGTCATCGGCGTGGATCGCGGCATGAACAACGTCTGGACCAAGGGCGGCCTGCAATACGCTCCACCGTTCCGATAAGCCGCGCGGGCTGATGCCATGACGGTGACGCGGGGCAAAACAAGCCGGTCCTGGCGCAGCATCCTGACTCAGGTCTTCGTTCTTCTCTCGATCGGCGCGTTGATCTGGTATCTGTTCGACAACACCGTCGAAAACCTTCAGGCGCGTGGCATCGGCACCGGCTTCGGCTTCCTGTGGCGGGTGACGAGCCTGCCGATCCCCAACACCTGGCTCGACTACACGGCGGGTGTCAGCACCTATGGCCGCGCCATCGCGATCGGCTTGCTCAACACCATCACCGTATCGTTCGTGGTCATTGTGCTCGCCACGATCCTCGGCACCATCGTCGGCGTCGCACGCCTGTCGTCGAGCTGGCTGATGTCACGCGCCGCCGGCGCCTATGTGGAAGTGATGCGCAACGTCCCGGTGCTGTTGCACCTGCTGTTCTGGTATCAGCTTCTGTTGAAGCTGCCCGGACCGCGGCGCGCGTTCAATCCCGTCACGGGTGTGTTCATCTCGAACCGCGGCATTCGCTATCCGTCGCTGGAGCTGGACGCAGCCCAGCTCTGGACGCTGCTCGCACTGGTGATCGGCATCGCGCTGGCCGCACTGCTGACCCGGGCCAATCGCCTGCGAGGCGAGCGAACCGGAGATCGCCGGCCGATCTGGCCGCTTGCCCTGCTCGTCGTCGCGACGCCGCCGCTGCTCGTTTGGGTGCTCACAGGCACCACATTCACTCTCGTCATGCCTGAGCTCGCGGGCTTCGACATCCGCGGCGGCAACGCCATGACGCCCGAACTGTCGGCACTGGTGATCGGGCTCACAATCTACGCCTCGGCCTTCGTCGCCGAAATCGTACGCGCGGGCATCCAGGGTGTGCCGAAGGGACAACGGGAGGCCGCGGGCGCGGTCGGACTCGGCAAGGTCGCGACGCTTCGCCTCGTCGTTCTGCCGCAAGCGCTGCGCATCATCATTCCGCCGATGACGAGCGAGTATCTCGGCATCATCAAGAACAGCTCGCTCGCCGTGGCCGTCGGCTATCCGGACCTTGTCGCCATCATCAACTCGACGGTGAGCGACACCGGCCAGGCACTGGAGGGCGTCGCCATCATCATGCTGGCCTTCCTGGCCATCAGCCTGGCCGTGAGCCTCTTCATGAACTGGTACGACGCGCGCGTCGCGTTGACGACAAAGTAGGCGCCTGTGGCCGAGATCGCCTCACCATCACTCCCGCCTTCGGCGCAGCGCTTGCCGCCGGTCGCGCGCGGGCCCGTCGCCTGGGCGTCGAAGAACCTGTTCGGCTCGCCGGGCGCCGGTATCGCGACGGTGGTGTCCGCTGTCATCATCGTCACGCTGCTCTACTGGTTGCTCGACTGGGCGGTGTTCCGCGCCGTGTGGATGCTGCCGGGCTCGACGATCGCCGACACGCAAGCCTGCCGCGACGATGGGGCCGGCGCCTGCTGGGCGCTGATCGCCGACAAATACAGGTTCATCCTCTTCGGCCTTTATCCATATGACCAGCAGTGGCGACCGGCCATCTGCACCGTCTTATTCATCGGCCTTTATCTCGTCTCGACCGATCGCCGCCTGTGGGACTGGCGACTGGCGCTCATCTGGGTGTTCGGCCTCACTGCCATCTGGATCCTGATGCGCGGCGGCATGCTCGGGCTGCGACCGGTGTCGGAGGATCTGTGGGGTGGCCTCCCGGTGACACTGACCCTTGCCACCTTCGGCATCGCGCTTGCCTTTCCGCTGGCTATCGTCGTGGCGCTCGGCCGCATGTCGAAGACCAACCCGACACTGCGCTTCGTCTGCCTGATCTATGTGGAGCTGATCCGGGGCATCCCGCTGATCAGCGTGCTGTTCATGGCGAGCCTGATGTTCCCGCTGTTCCTGCCGGAGGGCATGACTTTCTCCAAGCTGCTGCGCGCGCAGGTCGCTATCGTCATCTTTGCGGCCGCCTATCTGTCCGAGACGATCCGCGGCGGCCTGCAGGCGGTAGACAGGGGACAGATCGAGGCCGCCGAGTCTCTCGGCCTCGGCTACTGGTCGAAGATGGGCCTCATCGTTCTTCCGCAGGCGCTTCGCCTCGTGCTGCCGCCGATCGTCAGCCTGTGCATCGCCTTCTTCAAGAACACCTCGCTGGTGATGATCATCGGCATCTTCGACCTGCTCAACGCCGCCAAACGCTCGGTGGCGGAGCCGGCCTGGCAGGGCTTTGGCACTGAAGCCTACCTGTTCGTCGCGCTGATCTACTTCGGCTTCTGCTTTGCGATGTCGCGCTATGGACAGAGCCTGGAGAAGCGGCTGGATCGGCGTTGAGGTGCGATGGCCGGCCTCGGCAGCTAATACCAGCGCCAGCCGCACACCCGGCGCCCTCTGCGCCACCAGCAAACCCAACGACGGCGACGACGACGGCGCGGCGGCACAACGACGACCTGAGCCTGCTGGGCCAATCCACCCATCGCGCCGGGCAGAGCCTTGTCCAACGTCAGTGGCGTGGCTTTCGCCGCAGTCGACATCAGGAAAGTCGAGCCGGCTGCTACCGCAGTGGCAGCGGCCGCGCCGCACATCGCACTTCGCAGAAAGTTTCGCCGGTCGATATCTTGCATGTGGCTCTCCCGCAGGTTCTGTGCGTGTCAGAACTCCGACGTTCGTATTGCCGCCCCATCGGGAGAAAACGCTAACGCCGCCATCGATCGCAATCTATGGGGAGAAACCCGACAACCGATTGGGGGTTTCTCTGAATGTGCGCCCTGTTATGATCGGCTAGCGTTTTCGGACTGCGGTGCGACAGGTTCGGTGGCTTCCGTCGACACCACGGGGCGCGGCGCACGGCGCGTTTCAATGCCCCGGAGCTCTCTCATGGCCAAACAGAAGCGCGCTCCAGTCCTGATAGACTTGGCACTGCAAGGTGGGGGGTCCCACGGCGCGTTCACGTGGGGCGTTCTCGACCGTCTGCTGGAAGAGCCTTGGCTGCAGGTCGAAGCGATCTCGGGCACGTCAGCCGGCGCCATGAATGCTGCCGTGCTCAGCAGCGGCTGGATCAAAGGCGGTGCGGAAGGCGCGCGTGAAGCACTCGCTGCCTATTGGGATCGCGTGGCCCAGGCAGCAATGTTCAGCCCGGTGCAGCGCACGCCAATCGACCGCGCGCTTGGACGCTGGTCGCTCGACAGCTCACCGGTCTTCATTGGCCTCGAGATGATGGCGCGCATTTTCTCGCCCTACGACCTCAATCCTCGCGGCTACAACCCGCTGACCTCGATCCTGGAACAGAGCATCGATTTCGAACATCTGGCGCAATCCTCGATCAAGCTCTTCATCACGGCGACCAACGTCCGTACCGGTCGTGGCCGCATCTTTCGCAACGCCGAGATCACACCGGACGTCCTGCTCGCCTCGGCGTGCCTGCCGACCATGTTTCAGGCTGTGGAGATCGATGGCGAGGCCTATTGGGATGGCGGTTACGCAGGCAATCCGACGATCACGCCGCTGGTACGCGAGAGCAACGCGCAGGACACGATCCTGGTGCAGATCAATCCGCGCGAGCGCCCGGGCATACCCCGAACCGCGAACGAGATTCTCAATCGCCTGAACGAGGTGTCCTTCAACGCCACGCTGATGAAGGAGTTGCGCATGATCGCGCTGCTCCGCCAGGTGGCCGATCCGGGGTCCGGCGAGGGTCGTCGCTGGGCCGGTATGCGTACGCACCGAATCCTGACCGAGATGATGACTGAACTCGGTTACTCGTCGAAGCTGAACGCCGAGCGCGCCTTCCTGGAAATGCTGCGAGACGAGGGCCGGCGCGCCACGAGCGCCTTCCTCGACGCGCACGCCGACGACATTGGGCACCGCACGACCGCCGATATCGACGCGCTGCTGGCGGAGTGCTGAGCATGGGCCTTGTCGGGATCCTGCTGGCGCTCGCCCTGCTGATGTGGCTAGCCTACAAAGGCTGGAGCATACTGTTGCTGGCGCCGGCGGCCGCGCTGCTGGCGGCCGCGGTGTCGCGCGAGCCGTTGCTGGCGAATTGGACGCAGACCTTCATGAGCAGTGCGGCGCAGTTCGTCGCGCAGTTCTTTCCGCTGTTCCTGCTTGGTGCGTTGTTCGGCAAGCTGATGGATGACAGTGGCTCCGTTGCCGCCATCGCCAAAGCCATGACCGAGCATCTCGGAACAAGCCGCGCGGTGCTGGCGGTCGTTCTCGCCGGCGCACTGGTCACCTATGGCGGGGTCAGCGTATTCGTTGCCTTCTTCGTTCTGGCGCCGATGGCACAGGTGATGTTCCATGCCGCCGACATCCCGCGCCGGCTCATGCCGGCGACGATCGGTCTTGGAACGCTGACGTTCACGATGTCGGCGCTTCCGGGAACGCCGGCGATTCAGAACGCCATCCCGATGCCGTTCTTCGGCACGACGCCGTTCGCTGCACCGGGCCTGGGTATCATCGCCTCAGTCATCATGCTCGGCTTCGGCCTGTGGTGGCTTTGGCGCGCCGAAGCCAGGGCGCGCAAGGCCGGTGAAGGCTTCGGAACGGGAGGCGCAATCGACACCGATCGCGTCGCCGACGATCAGATCATTCGCGGGCATGCGACCGTCGCCCGCGAATTCGACCCCGCCGAAATCCGCCACGGCCATCACAGCGAGATCATGCCGTCGATCGGCGTCGCTGTGCTGCCCCTTGGCGTCGTCATCGTTGTCAATCTCGCGATGGCACTTTTCGTCCTGCCGCGTCTCGACTTTTCGTATCTGGCCGAAGAGCGCTGGGGCGGAACCACGCTGTCAGGCGTCCTCGGCGTCTGGTCGGTCGCGATTGCGCTCGCGGCAGCGATCCTGACCCTGATCCTCACCAACCGGAGCCGGTTGCCGTCATTGCGCGAAACCATGGATGCCGGCGCAAACGCATCGGTGCTGCCGATCATGGCGGTTGCGAGCCTCGTGGGTTTCGGCGCGGTCGTCGCATCGTTGCCCGCCTTTGCGATGGTGCGCGAGGCGGTGCTGTCGGTCGGTGGCGGTCCGCTGGTCTCGCTTGCGGTGGCCACCAATGTGCTGGCCGCACTTACCGGCTCAGCTTCGGGCGGGATGACGATCGCGCTCGACGCGCTCGGCGCCACCTATCTGAGCCGTGCTGCCGAGCAAGGGATCGATCCAGCGCTGCTGCACCGTGTCGCGGTCATGGCTTCAGCCACGCTCGACACCCTGCCGCACAACGGGGCGATCGTGACCTTGCTGGCGGTGTGCGGAACGACGCACCACCAAAGCTATTTCGACATTGTGATGGTCGCGATCGTCGGCGCAGCCCTCGCGCTTGCCGCGGTGATCGTGCTCGGGACTGTATTCGGATCATTCTGACTTGCAGCACCTAAACCGGCTTTCGATAAACGATGAAACCCGAGAGCTCGGCGACCTTGTCGTAGAGCTCTCGCGCCGTCCGGTTGGTCTCGTGGGTCTGCCAGTACACGCGCGGCGATCCGGCGGCGCGGGCTTTCTCATAGACGGCTTCGATCAACGCCCGGCCGACGCCCTTCCCGCGCACGTTCTCGCTGGTGAAGAGGTCGTTCAGATAGCAGAGCGGCTGAATCGCCGTCGTGGTGCGGTGGAAGAGATAATGCGTGAGCCCGAGTAGCTCGCCGTCACTTTCGGCGACCAGCGCATGCACGGGCTCATACGCATCGAAGAAGCGCGACCAGGTCATCGCCGTGATCTCCGGCGCAAGCGCGGTCGCGCCGGAGCGGCCGTAAAAGGCGTTGTAGCCGATCCAGAGCGGCAGCCATTGGTCGTAGTCTTGCTGGACCACGTTTCGCACAACAACACTTGCGGCCATCAACCACCCTCCCCCGATATCGCAGGGCAAGGAATAGATTTTGGCAGCACCGCGCCTCAACTCAATTTTGATGGCGGTTTGTGTCCAACGCCTAGGCTGCGCGCTCGCGAAGGGCAACCTGGCGCCCGGCCTCGACCGCTACCGAGCGACTGCGTCCTGCAAGTGTCGCTGCGGCTCGATGCTTTTCCCACAGTTCCAACCAGCGAGCCTCGCCGGCCTTTGCGGGAAGGCCTGACGTCGGCCAGACGAACTCCCCATTGAAAGGCAACGTGTCGTCCAGCTTGTTGAATTCTTCTTCTTCGTCGAGCGACAGTCCAATCAGCATTGGTCCTCCTTCGCGGCCATGGGTGCGGCGAAGAAACGAGATCGAGATATGTCCGTTCCTGAGCGATCTTGAATTGGGTCGAGACTGTTGCCGGTGAACAACAGCGAGCGCGATGTGCAATCACTTGCACGATCAGGGAGACAACCTGAATGCGGTTCCGCCGGCATCCTTCAAACGAACGAAGACCTCACGTCCTGAAATGTGATCTTCGCATTCGGGGCGCGGAATGAACAGCCGTGCGTGGCGTTGGTCGGACTTGTAGTCCGCCCATATCGCACATCCGATGGCTAGCCATTGCCTTCTCCCACCTGAATCGCTATGAGGGCGTCCTCTGCGCGACTGGCGCTTGGATGGACCACCATCGGGAAGCGCGGAGACGGCTTGCCGCGCGCCTGGGCACCACTCTTCAACGGAGGTGCCATGACGGCCGCTATCATCGACGGACATCAACACGCACAAGACCTGCTCGACACTGTTGCGGTCGAGCTCAGTCATCTCTCGCGAGCCCCCGGGTTGGCGGTGGTGCTGGTCGGCGACGATCCCGCCAGCCACATCTACGTCCGATCCAAGATGAAGATGGCCCGGAGGCTGGGGCTGCGCAGCGAAACGAAACTCCTGCCTGCCAGCGCCTCCGAGGGCGAGCTGCTTTCCGCCATTGAGGCGTTGAACGCGCGCCACGACATCGACGGCATCCTCATCCAGCTTCCCCTGCCCCCGCACATCAGCACGCGGCGCATCATGGCCGCTGTCGATCCAGCCAAGGATGTCGATGGTTTGCATGCCCTGAATGCGGGCCGTCTGCTGCATGGCGCCGATGCCCTCGTTCCGTGCACACCGTCGGGCTGCCTCAAGCTAATCAAGTCGGCGTTGCCGGATCTGACCGGTTGTCATGCGGTGGTGATCGGTAGTTCCAACATCGTCGGCAAGCCAATGGCCGCGCTGCTTGTGGGCGAACGCGCGACCGTGACGCAAACTCATATCCATACGCGCGACACTGCCTCCATCTGTCGAGGCGCGGATATTCTCGTCAGCGCCGTCGGCAAGCCCGGCCTGGTGCGGGGAGACTGGATCAAGCCGCAGGCCATCGTCATCGATGTCGGCACGACGCGCGTCGCGCAGCCGGACGGCGGCTATGTCGTCCGGGGCGACGTCGCGTTCGAAGAAGCCGTAGAGATAGCGGGTGCCATCACGCCGGTCCCGCGCGGCGTTGGCCCGATGACTATCGCCTGCCTGATCGAGAATACGGTGAAGGCGGCGAAAGCGCGCTCAGCGAGGCTGCACTAGCGCGAAGACGATGCGCGCACCGAACTGTTGCCTCGGTGGTCGAATGCGCGCCAAGACGGCTCCGCCTTTTTAGACAGAATTCTCGCACAACCTAGGATTTCGGACTAGCTTCTGTGAAATAGAGACTGGGTGTAGCTAGAGCCAAGTCGGCCAAAGCGGCCGACGTCGTTGCGCGCAGTTTAACGACATTGGGGCGGCCGTGGGCGCGATAGATTGGGTTTAATTGCCTATACGCGAGTTTAGGGCATACTCTGCGCATTTGAGGTACACAAATTGAAGTACGTTCAGCTAGACCGTCTATTTGTCGACTATGACGACGCTTCGATGCAAGGCGAGAACGAAAGCACGTCCTTCACCGATCACATTTACGGCGGCAAAACGTGGGAACAGCTACTTGCCCAACCTTGCAGCGTTGTGATTGCAGAGGCCGGAACCGGCAAGTCGGAGGAATTTCGCCAGCAGGCCCTGCGTCTGATTGCGAATGGTAAGCCCGCGTTCTACGCGGCACTGGACCTCCTCGCGGGAGTGTCTCTGGCCGACGCTCTTACGATTGGCTCATCGGAAGCACTTGCACAATGGCAGACAGGAACGCGGCACGGCTACTTCTTTCTCGATGCGGTCGACGAGGCCAAGCTCGCCAATCCTCGGGATTTTGAGAAAGCAATTATCGAAGCCGCAAAGGTGCTCGCACCCGGCAAAGGCCGGTACACGTTGGTCATTTCGACACGCCCGCACGCTTGGCAAGCGAATGCCGATCGCTCGATGTTGGCCCAACGGCTCGGCATCTTGCCATCACCCGAGAAGAGCGAGGCTACGGTCTCGGACCCGGACTTCTCAGGCGACGAGCGCGAAATCCTTGAGCATATGGAAGGAAAATCAAAGACAACAACCGAACCCGCCGTGGCGATCATGCGCCTCGCGGCTCTGAGTCGGGCTCAAGTGAGGAAGTTCGCCGAAGAGAACGATGTCGAGGCACCGGACGAATTCATCGAAGCCATTGAACACGCAAACGCGGAGGTTTTCGCGACACGGCCAGCCGATCTTCCCGGGCTGATAGACCTTTGGAAGAAGGACAAGAAAATTGGACGGTACAGCGACGTTGTGAAGCACAACATCGAATTGAAGCTGTCCGATACGAATCCCGCCTATCAGGGACGCGGCATCGCCGTCGACAGGGCAATGCTCGGCGCCGAGGCGCTCGCGGCAGCGGCAACATTCTCCGGGCGTGTTGCCTTCCTACTGCCCGATAAGGACATCGACGAATCCATTCGCGCAAACGCAATCGACCCGGCGGCTGTGCTGCGTTCCTGGCCGGCAGAGGAAATACGGGCCCTCTTGGGCACAGGACTGTTCGATGAAGCACTTTACGGCACCGTGCGTTTCCATCATCGAACCGCGCGTGAATACCTTTGCGCAAAGTGGCTCTGGAGGCTCCTGGATAAGCGCAAGAACCGCCGCCAAATCGAGCGCACGCTTATCGCGTCACCATATGGGACGGAGCGCGAGGTCGTTCGCCCCTCCATGAAGGCCACGGCGGGATGGCTGGCACTGTTTGATCAGGACGTCCGAGACAAAGCCCTCCACACAGACCCGAAGGTTCTGCTTGAGCATGGCGATGCCTCCGCACAGGACGTGGGCACGCGGGGCTCAATGCTTCGCATCTTCGCCGAGCGGTATAAGGATCGCAGTCACACGCCGCTGCGCCTTGACGTACGCGAGGTGCGGCGACTTGCCGATCCGCGACTGGCTGAGACTGTCAGGGACCTGCTACGGAAGCATCGCGGGCACCATGACGTCCGCCTGCTCCTCCTCCGAACCGTTCGCGAAGGGGCCATTCCTGGCTTTTGCAAGTTGGCATTCGATCTGTTCGGCGATCCAACCATGGATTCCTGGACGAAGACGGTGGCCGTGGAAATCGTTGCCGCGACCGGCACAGCTGCGGAGAAAAAGCGGTTGGCATCCTTTATCGTCCGGGATGCGCGCACGCTCAACCGGGACGTCGTCGGTCATGCCGTGGAAACGCTCTGGCCCACATACATCCGCCGCGCCGATCTGCTTGCCATCCTGACCAGCGTTCCGGCCAACGGCAGCTATTCGTCTGACCACCTCAATCTCGAACTTGATCGCTTCGTTACGGAAACGGATGATCAATCGCTGCAGCTCGGCGTCCTGTCCGACCTGAACGCGCTGCTTTCAAGCCCGCCGCTCCATGAACGGCGGGTGACGCGTATCTCTCAGCGTTACGATTGGCTTCTGAAGCCCGCAGGCGAGCTCGCCTGCGGTATCGCGCGACAACGGCCGACTGGACCCTACGACCCGTCTTTGCTGTCTGTGCTTGCGATGTGCCAACAGGCCGATCACCTCAGTCGCTACAACGGGGACGTCCACAAGACGAGCACGGAAATCATTAATGCCTCACCACGGCTCAAGAATGCGCTGATCTGGCGCGAAATCCGAGCCGACGGACAAAGCGGCAAGGTCGTCGAATGGTGGGAACTGACATTGCTGCCGGCGCTGCGTCACTTTAACCGCGCCGACTTCGACTTGTTAATCGAAGATATTGCGAACTGCACCTTGGAACACGAACAGAAATCCGCGCTCTCGATCGCCTTTGCCGCGTATCGGTACGAGGAGCAGCCCGAGGATATGCTTTCGGCGTTGCGCGCCGCTGCCAATGGCAATCCGGCGCTTGAGACGCAATTGGATCGCCTCCTGAACCCGCCGCCTCCCGACCCGGCGACAGCGCAATCGATGAGCCGCCTGGAGAGAATGAACCGCCAGCACAAGCTCGAAGCCGAGCGGCGAGCCCGAAATCGTCAGGATTGGATCAACCGGCTGAAGGCGAATCCGTCCCATGTTGGTGATCTTTCCATTGTAGACACCCTCAGGCTATTCGACGAGATCCGCAGGGTCAACAAACGGAATACATCTTGGGCCTCCGACAACTGGCAAAGCTTGATCCCGGATTTCGGCCGGGAAGTCGCTGATAACTTCCACGAGTTTTGCCGTCGCTACTGGCGGGAAGCCTGCCCGCGCGTGCGATCTGAGGGGATTCAAGACGAAAACAAAACCCCCTACTCGGTCATTATTGGCCTTAGTGGATTGGCGATGGATGCCGGCGCATCGCTGGACTGGGCGCCCAACCTATCGCCGGAGGAAGCGAACGCCGCCACAAGATATGCGACATGGGAGCTGAATGGCTTTCCAAGCTGGCTCACTGCGGTAAGCCAAGCGCAGCCGGAGGCGGTCCATTCGGTTCTCTTAAAGGAGGTGGAATGGGAGCTCAAAACCCCGACGACGCAACAAAGAAATTACGTCCTCTCACGCCTTCGACATAACCGGGCAAACGTCAGCCCCGCCTTGGTAGGCTCACTCGTGAAGCTTCTCGAGCGTCATCAGAATGCTCCGGAATATGCCGTGACCGATATTGTCGCGCTGGAGGTGGGCGAGGAGACACCGCAGCAGTCCTTTGTGACAATGGTGAAGGAGCAAGCCCGCAATGCCGCTGATCCGCTCCGGCCGATGTGGATTGCCGCCGCCCTTTCGCTCGACGCCGGCCACGGCATTGCCGCGTATGAAGCATGGGTGAATGCCGCCGGCAGCGTCGAAGCAAGGTATCAGCGCGCTACGCGCGTGCTGCCGTATCTGCTCGGCGACGATTACAATCGCGGCCTAAGCTCGCCGCATAAGTCGTTCATCCAGGTGCGCGCCCTGCAGTCCATGCTCGACATGCTGCACAGGGAACCGCCGCCCGCGGCAGTGACGCCACAGGATGACGAGGATGCGGACTACGCGCCTCTCGATTCGGCGGAAAGAAAGCGAAGTCATCTGATCGAGTTGCTCTTCAACATCCCCGGACGGGAGACTTACGAGGCGCTCCTCGCCCTGGCTGCGGCGCTGCCGAGACGCCGGGACTATTTCCTTTCCCTTGCCGAGCGGAGGGCGGAAGCAGACGCCGAATCCCCGCCCTGGCCCGCCTCCGACGTTCAAAGCTTTGCAGCCGACGCCGAAATCGCGCCCCGCACTCAAGCGGAGCTCTTTGCCTTGGCACTCTCGCGGATTGATGACCTCAAGCACGAATATGAGCACGGTGACGAAAGCGAAGCCTCGCTCCTGCGCAAGGTTGCCGACGAGGTCGAACTGCGCAAGGCGTTGGCTAACAGGCTTAAGCAGGCGGCAAGGAGCAACTACACGACAGGCTCGGAGGAAGAGCTCGCCGACGGGCGCCGGACGGACATCCGGCTGCATCACGCGCCGGTGACGGGGCGCGTACCGATCGAGATCAAGATCGCCGGCAAATGGGTGGTAAGCAAGCTCTTGGAGCGGCTCAAGAACCAGTTGATCGGTCAATACATGCAGGAATCCAATTTTGGCATGTTCCTACTGGTCAATCGTGGAGCCCCAAGGGATCGAAAACGCTGGACGTTGGGTGGCAAGCTGCGCTCGTTCGATGAGCTAGTGGCTTGGTTGAATGTCGAGGCAAAGAAGCTTCAACGCACGCGCCGAGCAGTCCAAGGTCTGGAGGTCGTCGGCATCGACCTCCTCAAGCGCGGTGAGAGATCACCGAAAATCGCCTCCAGAGAGCCGAAGGGAAAGCGAGCAATGCTCCTGCCAACCAAAAGAAGTCGTCGAAAGCGATAAAACGGCTAGCATACGGGCGGCTTCTTAACCCACCAGCGAGTAGCTTGAGTGAGCCGCGTGAGCGGCTTCCTCGATCTAAGATCATTGCGATGGTCTTTCCGTAGCAAAGCGCTGTGTGCTCGCGAGAGACGGCCTTCGGCCGCCTACTCTGGCCCGGCCATGGCTATCGTCCATCGGGTTCAATGCGTTCGAAGACGGAAACATTCGTCAGGAACGTCTCCCACACGCCGGTCTTTCGCGGAGGATCACCAACCTCCTCGCGGGCGAGATGCCAAACCGTATGCATCTTCCAGATGGGGCCTTTCGATCCCTGTTCCTGGAACAGCCGCCCGGTCCAACTGGTCAGAGATGTCGTTTCCGGCCAACAGACGACAAAGCCGACAAGCTCGCCGGATGCCAGTCCAACAAGCGGAGCGCTGCGGTCGCGCGCCCGGTCATCGCCAATACGGGTGATGTATTCCCCGATGATCTGTTGATCCGTCTGCCGCAGAATCATTTCTGAGCCGCGGTCGTTTCTCCATCTGCCAGACAGCATCAAGCGCTCCAGGAATTGAGACGGTGACAGAAGGGTGGCCAGACGTTCTGGCGGCTAAAGGTGCGATGGCTCACTAAGTTACTGGTGCGGGCAGCCGGACTCGAACCGGCACAGCTCTTTCGAGCCGAGGGATTTTAAGTCCCTTGCGTCTACCAATTTCGCCATGCCCGCGCGCGGCCGCTTGTAGCATCTCAATGCCGCTCACTCCAAGTCAGCCCGCCGCAACGCGACCGGCTGCGCAACAGTGACCGCGCCATTTACCCGCCTGGTCAGTCAGCCAAGAAGAAACTTCAGCCGCTCCTCCGCTTTCGATGGCGTGATTTCGAGGACTTCCGCGGTAACGACGTTCTCCCTGACAAACGGGTCGTCCTTCAGCCGGCCCTGAAGATCGAAGAGCGACGTATTGTGGACCATGATTCCGCCGCCCAATTTCGGCTGAAGACTCCCAACCAACAGAAATACGCCATCATCAAAGCCACGCCTGATCCATTCGTTGTGGCCCTCCATGAATTGGCCGGCCCGGTCCTTGTTGTCGGAAAACCTGAGCAGCACGACGAACATGGGATTTCCCTCCATAAATCGGATCGAACAGAGACTCAGCCCGGAGGTGCTTTTCCGGTGCACGATTTCAGCCAATCACACATCTGCTTGACTTCCTGCCGGATGAACTTTTCATCGTGAAAGGCACTTGCCAGTGTGGCGACACCTTGGCTGCGGGCGAGAAGGTGCATCGCCAGGATATCGGCATCCGCCTCACGGCCGAGCAGCGTGAATTGCCTGCGCAGCCAGGTTCGAAACAGCTTGAACAGGTTGTTCGCTTCGGGTTGCGCAGCATGATTGAGCTTTGCAAGCTCCGTGCACAGCGTGCCGACCGGGCAACCGTAACGTTTGATATCGGCCCGGTTTGCAATCAACATATGGATAAAGCTGTAGATGCGATCTGCGGGCTCTTTCCCTTCGATTTCCCACTGGTCCAGCATCTTCTGCGTATTCGCCACACGCGCATCGATCACCGCGTCCAGAATTTCGTCCTTGGTCTTGAAATGATAGTAAAAGTTGCCGCGCGAGATCTGCACGACATCGCCGATGTCCGAGAACGAGGTATGTTCGTAGCCTTGCCGATAGAACAGCCGGTCGGCAGCTTCAACGATGTGATCGCGGGTGGTCTTGGCATTCATGGGATCACCTCATCTGCAGGACGATGATCTCGGCAGGAAGGAGTCGGACGAGTGTCCTACATCATTAGGACGTTCGTCCGAGTCGCGTCAAGGGGAAGACGTTGCGGTGCGACATCTGGCACCAGACGCTCTCGCAGGTGCGTGAACAGTGGCGCAACTCACCGCACGGGACGCGCCACGCACGAACCTGCCCTGCCCGGTCGCGCATTGACCTCGCGCAAGCCTCATGCAGCAATGGCTGCCTGACACGGATGGCGTCTTGCCGTCCAGCCCAACCAAGAAACGCGGGAGCAAGCGCGATGGCCTACGAAACCATTCTCTATGACGTTGCCGACAAGACCCTCACCATCACGCTGAACCGCCCGGACAAGCTCAATGCCTTCACCGGCACGATGCAGGCGGAGCTGATCGACGCGTTCGACCGGGCCGACAAGGACGACAATGTGCGGGCGATCATCGTCACCGGCGCCGGGCGCGGCTTCTGCGCCGGGGCCGACCTTTCCTCCGGCAGCAATACGTTCGACCGGGCCGCGCGCGGCCGCGCAGCGCCGGTCAAGGCCGACGGGTCGGTGGATTACTCGAACGACATGGTGCGTGACGGCGGCGGCCGCGTCACCTTGCGCATCTTCGAATCGCTGAAGCCGGTGATCGCGGCGGTGAACGGCCCGGCAGTCGGCATCGGCGTGACCATGCAACTGCCGATGGACATCCGCATCGCCTCGACCGAGGCCCGCTTCGGCTTCGTGTTCTCGCGCCGCGGCATCGTGCCGGAGGCGGCGTCGAGCTGGTTCCTGCCGCGCCTGGTCGGCATCTCGAAGGCGCTGGAGTGGGCCTATTCGGGGCGGGTGTTTCCGGCACAGGAGGCGCTCGAGGGCGGCCTCGTTGCCAAGGTGGTGTCGCCGGACCAGTTGCTGCCGACGGCACGCGCAATCGCCAAGGAGATCGTCGACCACACCGCGCCGGTGTCCGTTGCACTGATCCGGCAGATGATGTGGAAGATGCTGACCGCAGACCATCCGATGGAGGCGCACAAGGTCGACTCACGCGGCATCTATTCGCGCGGCGCCTCAGCGGACGTGAAGGAAGGCGTGGCGTCGTTCCTGGAAAAGCGGCCGGCGAAGTTCGCCGACACGGTGAGCAAGGACATGCCGCCGTATTTTCCGTGGTGGGGGGATAGGAAGTACGAGTAAGCATCGCGCCCCCTCACCCGCCCTCGCTTCGCTCGGGCATCCCACGAGGGGAGAGGGTAAGAAGACGGCTAGTTCATCTCCAGCGCCACTCTCCCGATGGCCTTGCGGTCCATCAATAGCCGCATGGCTTCGGCCCAGCGTTCCAGCGGCAGGCGGTGGGAGATGTTGGGGGAGATCTTGCCCGCTTCGGCGAGGCGCATCAGGTCGCGCTGGCGGGGACCGGCGAGTGACGGGTCGCGGCGCATGGCTTCGCCGGCACGAACGCCGAGCACGCTGGCGTTCTTGATCAGCACCAGATTGGTCTTGGCGCTGCCGATGCCTTGGAGGAAGCCGATGATGCACAGCCGCGCGTTCCAGTTGATGCAGCGCAGGCTCTCCTCGAACACCGGCCCGCCGACGGGATCGAACACCACATCGGCACCGCGGCCGTCGGTGAATTCCTTCACCTGCTCGCGAAACGGCTCGCCGGACTTCAACAGGTGATCGGCGCCGCGCGCCTTCGCCACCGCGAGCTTCTCGTCGGTGGACGCGATCGCAATCACCTTGGCGCCATAGGCCTTGCCGAGTTCGACTGCGGCGAGGCCGACGCCGCCGGCGGCGCCGTGCACCAGCAGCGTCTCGCCTTCCCTGATCTGCGCGCGGTCGACGAGCGCGTAATAGGCCGTGCCGTGGCCGGCGAAGAAGGTCGCTCCCTGCGCGTAGTCGAAGGTTCGCGGCATCAGTTTCAGATCGCCGGGCACCGAGATGATCTCCTCGGTGTAGCTGCCCTGCCGCGGCTTCACCATCACCCGATCGCCGACGGAGAATTCCGTTACGTCACCGGCCACCTCGACGACATCGCCCGCCGCCTCCATGCCGGGCACGAACGGCAGCTGCGGCTTGTGCTGGTATTTGCCGGCGATCATCAGCACGTCGGGGTAGTTCAGCCCGGCCGCGCGCACAGCGACCCGCACCTGCCCCTGCTTCAGCGGCTTGCTTTCGAACTCCTCCAGATGCAGCGATTCAGGCTCGCCCAGCTCGCGGCAGACAACGGCTCTCGGCATTCGGGACCTTCTTATTGTTCTCGTTCAGCGCCACTGAGCTACCGCCCCACGCGCCGGAACGCAAACGCGTCATGTCTTGCGCGCAGGCGCCTTTGCGCGCCAGTCATTCAGCGTCTTTGCAAGGTCGTCGCTCGAATGCCCCCAGAGCCGCTCGAGCTTGACGATGCAGCAGGTGGTCGAACCTGCCGGCGCCTGGGTGCGGTCGCGAAACTCGATCGCGGTCGGCAGGTAGAGCCAGCGCACGAGCCACTCCATGCCGGTGTCCTTCGGCACCACGCGAATGTCGGAGACCATCTCCCAGCGATGGGATCTGGACCAGAGCTCGCGTTTGGTGAAGCCCGTTTTGTCGAGGATCAGCGCCTCGCGACCGAACATCAGCGCCAGGGCAATGACGGTGTAGGAGCCGAACACGACCGCGCAGACCAGGAACGCGCCGATATTCGGCGCATTGGAAGCAGCCTTCCGGATCGAGGGACTGAGCAGCACATAAAGCGCGCCTGCGGTCGCGACCGCAGACGCAAGCACGATCACGACCCAGCCGACCGTGACCCGCGGATAAATCAGCAGTTCGTCCGGCATCGCCTCGCGTCCTCGCGCAAGAGCATGCCTAGCTCCGTTTTTTGTTTGGGCATGATCTTGTCCGAAAACCGGTACCCACCCCCGATCACGTCGAGGGCAAGCTTTTTCGGGATCATGCCCGTGTCCCCAGCTTCCGCTCCACCGCCTCGCGCAGCAGCGGCAGGCGGTCGTTGCCGAAATACATGTCGGTCTTGTCGACGAACATGGTCGGCGAGCCGTAGCCGCCGCGGGCGATCACCTCGTCGGTGTTCGCCTTCAGCTGATCCTTGATCGGTTGCTGGCCAATACCCTCGAGAAACTTCTGCGGATCGACGCCGACGCGCTGGCAGATTTTTGCCAGCACCTCGTCCTTCGAAATGTCCTGATCATCGCCCCAATAGGCCTCGAAGCACGCGGTCGCGAACGGCAGCAGCTTGCCTTCCTTGTCGAGCAGGATGCAGCCGCGCATCGATTTCACGGCGTTCACCGGAAACACCGTCGGCGGCATCTTGATCTTCAGGCCGGCCGAGCGCGCCCAGTCCTGCAGATCCTTCGCGCCATAGCGCTGCTTGGCCGGCACCGGCGTGTTGCGGCTGTTGTAGACGCTGGGGTTGACCGCATTGAAGATGCCGCCGACCAGCACCGGGCGCCAGGTGATCGGCACGTTGTACTGTTTCGCGAGGGGCTGAATGTTGTGGAAGGCGAGATAGGTCCAGGGGCTGGAGCAGTCGAAGAAGAATTCGATCACGGCGTTTCCTTGCATTTCTTATGGTCGCAGGCTGTTGTCGTCCGGACCTGACGGAGAATTGGCCAAGCTGTGCATTTACGCAACCCTTGCGGCGTGCCAGCCTGCGCCGCAACATGAAGCCGTGTGAGGAAACGTAGATGCTCTTCCCGACGACGATCGCGGGCTCGCTGCCGAAGCCGGAGTGGCTCGCCGAGCCGAACATGCTGTGGGCGCCGTGGAAGCAGACAGGCGCGGCGCTGACTGCTGCGAAGCGCGACGCCACCCTGCTGGCGGTCAAATTGCAGGAAGACGCGGGCATCGACATCGTCACCGAGGGCGAGCAGGCGCGGCAGCATTTTGTGCACGGCTTCCTGGAACGCGTCGACGGCATCGACTTCGCCCACAAGGTCGAGATGGGCATCCGCAAGGATCGCTACAAGGCGATGGTGCCGCAGGTGGTGGCACCGCTGAAGCTGCGCGGCCGCGTGCATGCCGACGAGGCGCAGGCGGCGCGCGCGCACACGAAGGCGAAGCTGAAATTCACGGTGCCGGGGCCGATGACGATCATCGACACAATCGCCGACCGCTACTATGGCGACCGCATCAAGATGGCGTTTGTGTTTGCCGACCTGCTCAACGAGGAGGTGAAGGCGCTCGAGGCGGACGGCGTCGACATGATCCAGTTCGACGAGCCGGCGTTCAACGTCTACATGGACGAGGTTCGCGACTGGGGCATCGAGGCGCTGCAACGCGCGGCGCAAGGCCTCAAATGCGCCACCGCCGTCCACATCTGCTACGGCTACGGTATCAAGGCCAACACCGACTGGAAGCAGACGCTCGGCAGCGAGTGGCGGCAATATGAAGACACGTTCCCGGTCATCGCTAAAAGCACGATCCAGCAGGTGGCGATCGAATGCCGCAACTCGCACGTGCCGATGGAATTGATGGCGCTGCTGAAGGGCAAGGTGCTGCAGGCCGGCGTGATCGATGTCGCGAGCGACGAGGTCGAGACGGCGGAAGATGTGGCCAAGGTGATCGGCGAAGCGATGAAGTATGTGCCGAAGGAGAGCATCATCGCCACGACCAACTGCGGCATGGCGCCGATGCGGCGGGAGGTGGCGGAGGCCAAGCTGAAGGCGCTGGGGGATGGCGCGAGGCTGGCACGGCAGAGGTTTGGGTGACCCTTCCCCTCTCCCCTTGTGGGAGAGGGTGGCTCGCATCGTCAGATGCGAGACGGGTGAGGGGTGCAGACTCTCGTCTGCCCCTACCCCTCACCCAGCAGAACTCGTGGTGATGCCTGCGATGCCCTCTCCCACAGGGGGAGAGGGCGTGATCGCAGGCGCCGCATGAACCCTTTTTATTGCCACCGCGACAATCCTCACGAGAGCCTGGCCGCGGCTCGGCCGGGAACTTCTGCCAAAGGGGAACCGCCATGAAATTCAGTCTCGCCGCCTCGATTGCCCTCGTCAGCCTGGTGCTGGCCGCCGTGCCGGCGGGCGGGCAACAGGGGCCGCCGGCCAGGGCCGATATCGGCCTGCAGGACATTCCCGAGGGGCAGATCGACGCCTATGTCGGCAAGTCGAACGCCGTCGTCGAGCTGTTGAACGTCTCGCTCCGGGCGTCGGAATCCTGGCGGCGCTATCTCAGCTGGGCCGATGCGAAGCGCGGGCCGACCGGCAAGGAACGGATCATCTACGGCCTCTATTCGGTGAGCGACTCCTCGGCGAAAGACGCGATCGAGAAAGCGCGGCTGGGCGCCGGCGGCGAACCGGCGGTCCCTCCGCTCGACGGCGCGACCAGGGAGCTGGCAGCCGCCTTCGAGACGCTGTTTCCGATCCTGAACGAGGCCGACGCCTACTACGAGCGCAAGGACTACCTGTACGACAAGATGGCCGGCGGCCGAGACCTGCATGCGAAGCTCGTCCCCGCCGCGCTGGCCTACCTCGCCGCACGCGAGAAGACCGAAGGCCTGCAGGAGCAGTTCAAGGAGCTGATCGACCGTCACCAGCTCGCACGGATCGAAAAGACCGAAGGCAAGAGCGTGCGCTGGCACGCCCGCTATACGACCATGATGGCCAAGAAGGCGGTCGACCTGTTGCCGCGCGACCCGCGCAAGGTGGGTGATCTGAAGGCGTTCGATGCGGCGCTCGCGAACTTCGGCGAGGCGGTGAAGGATTTCGATACCGCGGCGCGCGCTTCGGGCAAATCAGGCGAATCCTCGCCGCGCGACATCCTCGGCAAGCTGCGCGAGATGCGCGCCGAGCTCGGTAAGGGCCGCGTCAACGGCATGAGCTACGGCATGGATTTCGAATTTCTCATCATGCGCTACAACATGATGATCAGCATGTCGAATTCGTTTCGGTGAGGCGTTCTTACCCTCTCCCCTCTTGTGGGAGAGGGTGGTTCGCATCGTCAGATGCGAACCGGGTGAGGGTGTGCAGACTCGCGTGGGCCCCTACCCCTCACCCAGCAGAGTTCGAGGTGATGCCTGCGATGCCCTCTCCCACAGGGGGAGAGGGCACAGTCGCGAGCGCCGAGGTATTACGCCGCTCCATCCCTTAGCGGGGGCTGGAACACGAGGCCCGTGTCCCACGGAAAATGGATCCAGGTGTCTTGCGACACTTCGGTGATGAAGGTGTCGACCAACGGCTTGCCCATCGGCTTGGCGTAGACCGTGGCGAAGTGGGCTTCGGGCAACAGGTCACGCACGACGCGCGCGGTCTTGCCGGTGTCGACGAGGTCGTCGACGATCAACAGCCCCTTCCCCGTGCCGCCGCCGAGCTGCATCGTCTGCTCCGACGGCCCCTTCAGCAGCCGCAACGGGCCTTGCGCCTGGTGGTCGTAGCTGACCACGCAGACCGTATCAATGATGCGCACGCCGAGCTCGCGGGCGACGATCGTTGCCGGCACGAGGCCGCCGCGGGTGATGCCGATGACGGCCGCGAACGGACCCAGTCCGTTCAGCCGCCAGGTCAGCGCGCGGCAGTCGCGATGAAACTGCTCCCACGAGACCGGGAAACCTTTTTCGGGCGATGGCGCGGTCGGATCGATCATGGTTCGACTCGATCGGGTTTGATCAGTTTCGACATTTCGCTGGTTTGGGACCAGCCGATCGCCTCGTACACAGGCTTGCCCATCTGCGTTGCATGTAGCACGGCGAACGAGACGCCGCGCCTTGCAAACTCGGCTTCGCCGAGCTGCATCAGCATCTTTCCCAATCCCTTTCGGCGGTGCGAGGGCTCGACGAAGACGTTCAGCACGTAGCCGCGCCTGCCCTCTTTCGGGTGCGAGGGATGCGGCGGCCAGTCGATGATCATCAGGCCGATGCCAGCGACCGCAACCCCGTCCTCCTCGGCGATGTAGCCGCAATAGCTGCCGTCGTTCAGCAGCGGCGCGACCCAGTCACGGAACGCATCCGTCATCGCGCGGAGAATCTCGTCGGTGCGGCCTGGCGCATTGGAGGCGCGAAACATCTCCTCACGGTGCCGGCAGATCAACTCCAGATCGCCTGGCGTCACCGGGCGCGTGGTGATCTTCGCCATCATGCCTTAGCGTATCACCTTGAGCTGCGCGAGCATGGCCTGCACCGCGTCCATGGCCGCGCGCAGCTTGTCCGGGTCGCGCGAGCGCACCACCAGGTTGGTGTTCGGCTTTTTCTCGTCGTCGAGGAACGGGTAGCTGCCGATCACCGTATCCGGATGCTCGAGCGCGATCTGGCGCAGCGGGCCGCCGATGTCACCCTCGCGCGCATTGGCCTTGACGCTCTCCGACAGCATCCGCGGGCCGGATTTCAGCTTCGGCGCGACGATGTCCATCATCGCCTGCATGATGCTCGGCACGCCGGCCATGGTGATGACGTTGCCGATCCAGAAGCCCGGCGCCATGATGGTGGCGCTTTCGACCAGCGCCGCGCCGTCCGGCACCCGCGCCATGCGCAGCCGCGCCTCGTTCAGATCGGCGCCAAAGCGCTTGCGGAAGCGCTCGACCACGTCCGGATGGTGGTTGATCGGCACGCCAAAAGCCTTCGCGACGCTGTCGGCGGTGATGTCGTCATGGGTCGGGCCGATGCCGCCGGTGGTAAACACATAATCATAGCGCCCGCGCAGCGCGTTCAGCGCCGCGATGATGTCGTCCTCCTCATCGGCAACGACCCGGACCTCCTTCAGGTCGATGCCGATGTTGGTCAGGTACTCGGCAATGAAGCCGATATTCTTGTCCTTGGTCCGGCCGGACAGGATTTCGTCGCCGATCACCAGTATGCCCGCCGTGACGATCTCGCTCATCGCCTTAAACTCCCTCGACCGCCGGCCCTCGGCCGGACGGCTTCGCACCGCAGCGATATGCCTGCGCAAACGGCAAGCCCTCGCCCATTTTTGTGGCACCGGCCTTCCGGACCCGATACCAATAGCTCGTTATCAATGCATATCGCGCTGGCCCGCCCCTTGCTACCATTGCTTTCGAGCCTTCCACCTTCATGGAGGCGGCTTGGGAAGTGGGCTTGGGGAAGTAGCTTTGGGGAAGTGTCTGGCGGCTCATGGCAGTTGCGTTCGATGAGATGAACAAGCCGGACGGCGGTCTCCGTCAGGCCTACCAGGAACTTTCGCTCTGGCTGAAAGACACGCCGCCGGATGCACTGGAGTATCGACGCAAGGAAGCCGAGCTCCTGTTCCGGCGGATCGGCATCACCTTCGCGGTCTACGGCGACGCCGAGGCGCAGGAACGGCTGATCCCGTTCGACGTGATCCCCCGCATCATCTCGGCCAAGGAATGGGCGATCCTTGAAAAAGGATTGAAGCAACGGGTCAAGGCGCTGAACCTGTTCCTGTCCGACATCTATCATTCGCGCGACATCCTGCGCGCCGGGATGATCCCGGAAGACCTGATCTACCAGAACCCGGTATTCCGGCCCGAGATGAACGGGCAGGACGTGCCGCACGATATCTATGTGCACATCGCCGGCATCGATATCGTCCGGGTCGACCCGGAAAAATTCTACGTGCTGGAGGACAATGCGCGCACGCCGTCCGGCGTGTCCTACATGCTGGAAAACCGCGAGATCATGATGCGGCTGTTTCCGGACCTGTTCGCCCGCCACCGGGTGGCGCCGGTGGAGAACTACCCCGACGAGCTTCTGGCCGCGCTGCGCTCGGTCGCCCCGGTGACTGCGTCCGCCGAGCCGACCGTCGCCCTCTTGACGCCTGGCATCTATAACTCCGCCTACTACGAACACTCGTTCCTGGCCGACAAACTCGGGATCGAGCTGGTCGAGGGGCGCGACCTGCTCGTCAAGGACGAGGAGGTGTTCATGCGCACCACCGAGGGGCTGAAGCGGGTGGACGTGATCTACCGCCGCCTCGACGACGACTTCCTCGATCCCCTCGCCTTCCGCCCGGACTCCATGCTCGGCGTGCCCGGACTGATGACCGCGTATGCCGCGGGCAACATCACGCTGGCGAACGCGGTCGGCACCGGCATCTCCGACGACAAGGCCGTCTACAGCTACATGCCGGAGATCGTGAAATTCTATCTCTCGGAAGAGCCGATCCTGAACAACGTGCCGACCTACCGCTGCCGGCAGAAGGACGACCTGAAATACGTGCTCGACAACATGCATGAGCTGGTCGTGAAGGAAGTGCACGGCTCCGGCGGCTACGGCATGCTGATCGGCCCGGCGGCGACGAAAGGAATGATCGCAATCTTCCGCGACAAGCTGATCGCGCACCCGGAAAACTTCATCGCCCAGCCGACGCTGGCACTCTCCACCTGCCCGATCGCCACCGAACAAGGCCTGGCGCCGCGCCATGTCGACCTCCGGCCGTTCGTGCTGACCGGCCGCGACCATACCGCCATCGTGCCGGGCGGGCTGACACGCGTCGCGCTGAAGGAGGGTTCGCTGGTGGTCAATTCGAGCCAGGGCGGCGGCACCAAGGACACGTGGGTGCTGGACGAATGAATCGCACACGCACTGAACGTTCCCCTCCTCCCGCGAAGCGGCGGGGAGGGGTTAGGGGTGGGGGGAACGGCCTATCGCCGAACTCTGAGCTTGCGGCTGCCCCCCACCCCCTACCCCTCCCCGCCACTCGCTTCGCTCGCGGAGGGAGGGGCAAGATGGCGCAAGTGGCGGACTCATAGGCATGCTCTCGCGCACCGCAGAAAACCTCTACTGGCTCGCCCGTTATGTCGAACGGGCGGAATATCTTGCGCGCACCATCGATGCGACGCTGCGCGCGACCGCCCTGCCCAGCGCCTATGTGGGCAAAAGCAACGAGTGGGAATCGGCGGTGTACACTGCCGGCGTCGAGGAAGGCTTCTTCAAGCAGTACAAGGAAGCCGACGAGAAGAGCGTGGTCGAATATCTCGCCTTCTCCACCGACAATCCGACATCGATCCGCAACTGCATCGAGATCGCCCGCGTCAATTCGCGTTCGGTGCGCACCGCGCTGACCAGCGAGATGTGGGACACGATCAACGGCGCGTGGATCGAATTGCAGAACGTGTGGCTGCAAGGGGTGCGCAGCCGCGATCATCTGTCCGGCTTCCTGCGCTTCGTGCAGGAAACATCATTGCGCTTCGACGGCTCCGCCTACCGAACCATGCTGCGCAACGACGCCTACTGGTTCTCGCGGCTGGGGCTGCATCTGGAGCGCGCCGACAACACCGCGCGCATCCTCGACGTGAAGTATCACATGCTGCTGCCCGAGGAAGAGCATGTCGGCGGCCCGCTCGACTACTATCAGTGGACCTCGATCCTGCGTTCGGTGTCGGCGCTGACGGCCTATCACTGGGTCTATCGCGAGACGCTGAAGCCGTGGCTGATCGCAGACCTTCTGATCCTGAACAACTCGCTGCCGCGCTCGCTCGCCAGCTGCTACGAGAACCTTGTGCGCAATCTCGACCAGATCGGCGTCGCCTATGGCCGCCAGGGTCCGTCCCAGCGCCACGCCCGCGGCATCCGCAACCGGCTGGACCATTCCAACATGGACGACATCTTCCAGCACGGCCTGCACGAATTCATTGAGGAGTTCATCGACGACAACAGCCGGCTCGGCGACATCATCGCGAAGCAGTATTTGATATGACGGCCTGAACGCCATGCGTCTCAGAATCTCCCACTCCACCACCTACACCTACGATCCGCCGCCGACCGGCGTGATCCAGGTGCTGCGGCTGACGCCGGGCAATCATGACGGGCAGTATGTCGCCGACTGGCATGTGGACGTGTCGGTCGATGCAAAGCTCGACATGCAGTACGACGCGTTCGGCAACACCACGCATGTGTTCAGCCACGGGCCGCTCACCAACCTGACCGTGCACGTCTCGGGGATGGTTGAGACGCAGGACACCGGCGGCGTGTTGAAGGGCACGGTCGAGCGGTTCCCGCCGACGTTCTTCCTGCGCACGACCCAGCTGACCGAAGCCAACGTCGAGATGGTCGATTTGACGCGGCAACTGTTCGATGAAGCAGGCGGCAACACGCTGGATTTCCTGCATGCGCTGATGATGCAGGTCGGCGATCACCTGACGTTCGAGACCGGCGCGACCCATGTGGCGACGCCGGCGAGCGAAGCCTTCAAGCTGCGGCGCGGCGTCTGCCAGGATTTTGCACACATCTTTTCGGCCTGCGCGCGCTCCGCCGGCGTCCCCACCCGCTTCGTGTCCGGGCATTTCTACAGCACGGACGGCAAGCCGCCGAAGGAAGGCGGACACGCCTGGACCGAGGCGTTCGTGCCGAAACTCGGCTGGGTCGGGTTCGACCCGGCCAACGCCATCTGCACCACCGACGCCCACGCCCGCGTCGCCATCGGCCTCGACTATCTCGGCGCAGCGCCCGTGCGCGGAACCTATTATGGCGGCGGCGGCGAGACGATGGAGGTCGCCGTCAAAGTCGACCAGGCCGGCCGGCAGAGCCAGTCCTGACGGCTGTCAAGCGCTGGTCCTGCTCTCCCCTTTCCTGCTAGAAAGCCGCGGACTGACAGGGCCATGCGATGACCTATTGCTGCGGAATTCTGGTGCGCGAGGGGCTGGTGATGATCGCCGACACCCGCACCAATGCGGGTCTCGATAACATCTCGACCTTCCGCAAGCTGCACGTCTACAAGAAGCCCGGCGAGCGCATCATGGCCATCGCCACCGCGGGCAACCTCGCCATCAGCCAGTCGGTGATCTCGACCTTGAGCGAGGGCGTGGAAAATCCCGACACCGGCGAGCTGGAAACGCTGATGAACGCGCCAACCATGTTCAAGGCGGCGCAGCGGATCGGTGCGGCGATCCGTCAGGTCAACGCCACCGAAGGCAAGGCGCTGCAAGCTGAGGACATCAACTTCGACGTGTCGTTCCTGTTCGGCGGTCAGATCAAGGGCTCGCGCATGCGCCTGTTCATGATCTACCCGGCCGGCAACTTCATCGAATGCACCACCGACACGCCCTATCTGCAGATCGGCGAGCACAAATACGGCAAGCCGGTGCTCGATCGCGCAATCTCCTACGATGTCGATGTCTATGACGCGCTGAAGATCGGGCTGATCTCGATGGACTCGACCATGCGCTCGAACCTCGGCGTCGGCATGCCGATCGACGTGCTGGTGGTGCGGCCCGACACCGGCGACGCCGATCTCAACCACCGCATCGAAGCCGGCGAGCCCTACTTTCATGACCTGCGCTCGCGCTGGTCCGCCGCACTTCGTGCCGCCCACCAGAACATTCCGCGCCCGCCCTACAAGGACGTGACCTAAGCAGTATTGCGGTTGGCGTACGCCCTCGTTACCCGTTGAAGCGACCAACAAGAAATCTCGGAGGACACCCATGGCAGACAAAAAAGTTGCGCTGGTCACCGGCGCCGGCACCGGCATCGGCCGCGCCTCCTCGCTCGGGCTGATGAAGGCCGGCTATCATGTGGTGCTGACGGGACGCCGCAAGGAGCTGCTGGACGAGACGGCGAAGGCCGGACCGGCAGGCATGAGCCTGGTGGTCGTATCCGACATGACGAAGCCGGATTCGATCGCCGCGCTGTTTGCGAAGACGATGGAAGTTTACGGCCGGCTCGACGTGCTGTTCAACAACGCTGGCGTCGGCACGCCGCCGGTGCCGATGGAAGAGCTCACGCTCGCGCAGTGGCAAACCACCGTCGACACCAACCTCACCGCGCCGTTCCTGTGCACGCAGCACGCGTTCCGCATCATGAAAGACCAGAAGCCGCGCGGCGGCCGCATCATCAACAACGGCTCGATCTCGGCCTATGCGCCGCGGCCGTTCTCGTCGCCCTACACCTCGACCAAGCACGCCATCTCCGGGCTGACGCGCGCCACTGCGCTGGACGGGCGCGCCTACGACATCGCCTGCGGCCAGGTCGACGTCGGCAATGCGCTGACCCCGATGACCGAGCGCTCGTCCTCCGGACAGTTGCAGCCGAACGGGCAGACCGTGCCGGAGCCGCGCATGGACGTGCAGAACGTGGCCGACGCCATCGTCTTCATGGCGACACGGCCGCCGGACGCCAACGCGCTGTTCCTCAACATCATGGCGACCAAGATGCCGTTCGTCGGCCGGGGCTGACACGCTCTTGATCTATGGAACGGCGCATTCGACCGCTGGAGAAGGCGTGGCCGGACCTTGTGCCGGTCCACGCTGCCATCGCGCGATGGGAGGCTGAGGCCGGCATCGTGCTGCCGGACGACTATCGCTCGTTCATGCTGCGCTACAATGGCGGGCGAGTCTATCCGCTGACCTTCAACTACACGGTCCCGCTCGAGCGCTATCCGACCAGCGATCCGGTGCCCATGACCTTCCTCGATCCGCTGTACGACTGGGCGATGGTGGAGAATATCTGGAACGGCGGGATCTTCAGCCGGCGCAATCCTCCCGGCATGCTGGTGATCGGCGCCAACCCGGGCGGGCTGGAGGTTCTGCTCAGTGTGCAGCAGGCCTCATTCGGGCGCATCTTCACCTGGCTGCACACGCTGCACCCGTGGGGCGATCCGGACAACGACACGGCCTGGGAGCAGGCGCCGAGCTTCCGCGCCTTCATCGACAGCCTCTACGACAACGCGGCGAAGGACGGCTATAATTACTGGCATCTGCCGGGGCTGAAGCATCTGGAGCGACCGCTCGACTTCTGACGATGGATGCTGCGATACTCGCGGCCGGGGTATCGGGGCATCATGCTGCAATTGCAATCTGCGTTTGGAATTTTGGCGCTGCTGGCGATCGCGTTTGCGATCAGTGAGAAGCGCACGGCGGTGTCGTGGAAGCAGGCGGCCGTCGGCCTGCTCGTGACGCTGGTCACGGCCGTCGTGCTGCTGAAAATCCCTTACGCGGCAAAAGCGTTCGCGCTCATCAATGACGGCGTCGGCGCGATCGCCAACGCGACACGCGCGGGCACCGCCTTCGTGTTCGGCTATGTCGGCGGGGGTCCCCTGCCCTTTGATGTGAAATCCCCCGGCGCCGATTTCGTGCTGGCGTTCCAGGCGCTGCCCCTGATCCTCGTCATGAGCGTACTGACGACGCTGCTGTTCTACTGGGGCATCCTGCCGCCGATCGTGCGCGGCTTCTCGTGGGTGCTCGAGCGGACGCTGAAGGTCGGCGGCGCGGTGGGGCTGTCGGCCGCGGCCAACATCTTTCTCGGCATGGTGGAAGCGCCGCTGTTCATCAAGCCGTATCTGGCGAAACTCACGCGCAGCGAATTGTTCCTGGTGATGACCGGCGGCATGGCCGGCATCGCCGGCACGGTGCTGGTGCTCTATTCGGTGGTGCTGGCGCCGCATATTCCCGACGCGTCGGCGCATTTCGTGATCGCCTCGGTGCTGGGCGCGCCGGCGGCGATCGTGATCGCTCTGATCATGGTGCCGGAGACCGCCGACAAGACAACCGAGGGCGACCTGGTGACGCCGCCCCCGCCCGCGTCGTCGACCATGGACGCCATCGTGCTGGGCACGACCACGGGATTGCAGCTGCTGCTGAACGTGGTGGCGATGCTGCTGGTGCTGGTCGCGCTGGTGCATCTGGTGAACGCGGCACTCGGCCTGTTGCCCGATATCGGCGGCGCGCCGGTCTCGCTGCAGCGTGCGCTCGGTTACCTGATGGCACCGGTCTGCTGGCTGATGGGCGTTCCGTGGGAAAAGGCCGTCACCGCGGGCAGCCTGATGGGCACCAAGACGATCCTGAACGAACTGATCGCCTATCTCGAACTGGCGAAGCTGCCACCAGACGCGCTGGATCCCCGCTCGCGCCTGATCATGCTCTACGCCATGTGCGGCTTCGCCAATTTCGGCAGCCTCGGCATCATGATCGGCGGCCTGACGACCATGGCGCCGGAACGGCGCGAGGACATCGTTTCGCTCGGGATGAAGTCGATTGTCTCGGGGACGCTGGCAACTTGCCTGATGGGCGCCATTGTCGGGGTGTTGAATTAGACTGAGCGCAAGAACAACAAAGGGAGAAAACGCAAATGGCACGGTTCGACGGCAAGGTGGTCCTGATCAGCGGCGGGGCGCGTGGACAGGGTGCAGCGGAGGCGCGGCTCCTGGTCGCGGAAGGCGCGAAGGTCGTCATCGGCGACGTGCTGGAGAAGGAAGGCACTGCGCTCGCCAAGGAACTCGGAAGCGCCGCGAAATTCCTGCGGCACGACGTGACCAGCGAGGCCGACTGGAACAGCGCCGTCAAGGCAGCCGAAGCATTGGGCGGGCTGCATGGCCTCGTCAACAACGCCGGTGTCTATCAGCCGAAAAGCCTCATGGAGACCGACACGGAGCTGTGGGACCGCCACATCCGCATCAACCAGTTCGGCTGCTTCCTCGGCATGAAGGCCGTGGTGGGTCCGATGGAGCGCGCCGGCGGCGGCTCGATCGTCAACATCTCTTCCGGTGCGGGCCTGCGCGGCTCACCGCAGGCCTTTGCCTACAGCGCGACGAAATGGGCGCTGCGCGGCATGACCAAATCCGCCGCGATCGACCTTGCGCGCAGGAAGATCCGCGTCAACTCGGTGCATCCGGGACCGATCGACACCGAGATGCTGAGCGTGCGCACGCCGGAGCAGAATGCTGCGCGTCTGAAGGCGGTGCCGCTGAAGCGCCAGGGCACCGCCGACGAGGTCGCGCATCTGGTGCTGTTCCTGCTCTCGGACGAGAGCGGCTACATCACCGGCGCGGAAGTGGCCATCGACGGCGGCATCACGGCGTAGCTGCCCGCCGCGAAGGCCGGTCGGAGGTCTCTCCGCTTTCGGCCAGCACCAGCACATTGGTCGAGGCAGGCGTCGAAACCTGCCCGTCCATCGCGTCCGCCTTGTGCGACAGCGGTTCGAGGTGCGGATGCAACGGCTCGCGCGGCGCTGCGCTGATGTCGTAGCTCAGGAAGCCCATCAGCAGTTGAAAACCCATCAGGAACGTGATCGCCGCGATCATGATGGTGCCGGTCGGCACGAACTCGTGCGCGGGTGCGGTGATCCAGTGATAGAGGCCGAACACGAGGCCAAACAGGAACAGGCCGGCGCCGAACACCAGTTGCAGCGAGGCGAGCGAAAAATCACGGAAGAAGTAGCGATAGAGGATGCGCCGCGCGGTGTTGCGCATGTGTCCGCCGAGGAACGGCAGCAGCACGCTGCGGACGCGCAGGTTCGACACCTCGCCGCCATAGGTCGCGAGCATGGGAAACTCGACGACTTTCGCGCGCAGCAACCCGAGATGGTGCAACAGATCGCTCTCGAAGAAGAAGCGTTTCGAGATCCGCTCGCCAACCAGGAGCTCGGCGACGCGGGCGTGGATGGCGAAGAAGCCGTTGGTCGGGTCCATCACGGTCCAGTAGCCGCTGGACACCTTGGTCATAAAGGACAGCATCAGGTTGCCGAGCATGCGCACAGCCGGCATCGACGCCACATTGGTCAGGAAGAAGAAACGGTCACCCTTTACATAGTCGGCCGAGCCGTTCTCGATGGTGCGGATCAGCGCCGGGATTTGCCGCGGATTCATCTGGCCGTCGGCGTCGAGCTTGACGATGATGTCGGCGCCGCGGCTGAGGGCATAGCGCATGCCGGTGAGAAACGCGCCGCCGACGCCCTGATTCTGCGAGTGCATCAGCACGGTCACGCGCGCGTCGTCGCACTGGGTGGATACGGCCAACCCGGTGCCTTCCGGGCATGCGTCATCGACCACGACGATGAGGTCGATCTCGTCGCCGACCGCCGCGATCACCGGCAGGATGGACGCCGCCGCACGGTATGCCGGGATGACCACGCAATGCATCGTTCGGGCGCTTTCAAGTGGCGCGGGCCGGAGGCCCTGCCCGGCCACATTTCACCACAGCGATAAATTAAACCTTAAGTGGCCGTCTCTACCTTGAGGTAACCGCCGGCGCGCAAGCGTTTGCAGGCGGGTCGGATACCTTTCCCGCGCCAGGGCGGCAGAGCCGGATCATGCAGGATACCCTCAAACTTCAAGGCGCCAGCGCACGGCCGTCGGCGCTGCGGCGCATGATCGAGGCACTGGTGCCGGCCGCAGCAGACCCGCGCGACCGCGAGTTCCTGCGCGACCTCGCGCTGCTCGGCGGCATGATGTTCCTGGTGACGGCCGTCGCCTACCTCGCGACCACCAGCTGGGCGCTGCCGTTTCCGCGCGACAAGACCGGGCTGCTGGTCGGCCGCGACTTTCTGAATCTCTGGATGTACGGCCGGGCGGTGACGGACGCGGACCCGGCGCGCTTCTACGACATCGCGATCTATAACACCGAGCTGCTGAAGCTGATCGGCCCGGGCTATCCCGGACAAAACTGGCCCAACCCGCCGACCGCACTGCTGGTGATGGCACCGTTCGGCCAGCTCCCTTTCTTTCCCGCCCTGTTCGCCTGGATAGCCGTGGGCATCACCGCACTTGCGCTCACGCAGCGGAAGCTGCTCGCCGATGCACACGTGCTCCCGGTGCTGCTGGTCTCGCCGGCCGCGATGCTCTGTCTGATGTCCGGCCAGAGCTCGTTCCTGACCACGGCGGCGCTGCTCGGCGCGTTCTTCTGCTGGGACCGGCGTCCGCTGCTCGCGGGCGTGCTGATCGGACTTCTCACCGTGAAGCCGCAGCTCGGCATCCTCATTCCGTTTGCGCTGATCGCCTCGCAGCGCTGGAAGGTGTTTGCGGCTGCCAGCATCACCGCGCTGGCGCAGGTCGCGCTGTCGTGCCTGCTGTTCGGCACCGAGATCTGGGTCGCCTACATCACCAAGGCACTGCCGCTACAGCGCGAGGTGCTGTCCGATCCGTCGGCGATCGCCATGCCGTTCCATGCGACGATCTTCATGAACCTGCGCGGGATCCTCGGCAACGATGCCGCGATGGTGGTGCAGGTTGTCAGCGCCATCGCTGCGATCGCGCTCGTGGTCTACGCATTCTACGTGAGGGGCGACGGCGACCCGGTGATGCTCTGCGCGCTGCTGCTCGCCTGCACGCAGGCCGCCTCGCCCTACATGTCGACCTACGATCTATTGCCGCTGACGCTGATGGCGCTGGTGCTGCTCGCGCGGGGCAAGCTCGACGAGGTCGGACGGCGGCTCGCCCAGCTCGTGTTCTGGATGCCGCTGCTGCAATTGCTGTTCGGCAGTGCCAGGCTGCCTGGCCCCGGCTTCATCGCGCCGGCGTTCGCAGTCTATCTGCTGTCCAGGCTGCGCGCCCCGTCGGTGCCGGCGCACGATCGAGCCTGAGACCGGCAAAACAGACGCCTGCCCTGCCGCCGGATTTCAGGGGCACCCTTTGCGGCGAGCTAGGGCGTGTACTCATAAATCCGCTAGTGCCGATGCAGGCTGTCCGCTTTGCCCTCGGAAGCAGACGTCAGAGGCGCTCATTGGCATGTCCGTTAAGTGCCAACACGCGACATTCTGGATGATTGCTGCAATGGAGCAATTGACCGAGCCGCTCAAGCACTGGCTGCCGGCGGCTTCGCGTACACGATTGGAATAGCCTCCGCCTCCTGGCGACGGGCCGTGCGATCGCGGATCGACGGTGATCGGATCGCCTTCCGTTGGGAACGGTTCGGAGTTTGCTTCGGACTAACGTATTCGCGTTGGCGCCGACGCGCCGCCGCCGGCTACCGTCACCGGCTTGAACCACTCCGCGCCATCGCCGGCGTTTCCCAGCCCGCGCAGGTGCGCCTTGATGGCGGCAAGCCCTGACGGTGGATAGCCGGCGAGCGTAGCGGCAAGGGCATTTGCCTGCGTCACCACATCCGCGTCCGCGGCGACTTCATACACCAGTCCGAGCCGCTGCAACTCGACACTCTTCATGCGGCGCGGGGCGAGCGTCAGCTGCGCGGCGACCGCTTCCGTCGTTTTGATCCGCAGCCACGCGACGTTCATGGGCGCAGCCATGCCCTGAACCGCCTCGCCCACCAGCAGGAACGCCTCCTCGCCCATCACGACAAGGTCGCTTGCAAACACCATCGAGGAGCCGCCGTTGATCGCGAAGCGCTCCAGTGCGCAGATGATCACCGCCGGACAGCGGTAGAGATCGAGGTGCCATGCCGCCCAGTCTGTCGAAAACGACTGCCGCCACGCCGGCGCCGGATTTTGCGCAAATGCGTCGATGTCGAGACCCGAGCAGAAGGCGCCGCCCTCGCCGCGCAGGACGATTACCCGCGCCCCGCCTTGCAGCAGAGCGGCAAGTCCGGCCCGCAGATTCACCACCATCGGACCGATGATGGCGTTCTTGCGCTGCGACCGCGCCAGCACCAGTTCGCCCCAGCCGTCATGGACAACGATGTGCGCATGTGCATCGGCGGTCTGCGTTTGCGGGCTGGTCATCGGCGATTCCTTGTCCTGCTTTGCGATCATACAGCGGCGCAGCCAGTGCTGCGCCGCTGCGTTCCGCGATCAGTCGATCTGGATGTTGCCCTTGCGCACGATCTCACCCCAGACCTTCAGGTCGTTCTTGATCGTCGCGTCGAACTCTTCCGGTGTCTTCACCGGAAGCTTGGAAAAGCCCATCGCCGTCAGCCGCTCGACCGTGTCCGGCGAGATCAGGATCTGATTGATCTCCTGGTTTAGCTGATCGATGATTGCCTTGGGCGTGCCCGCCGGCGCCACAAATGCGTAGTAGGCCGCTACGTCGAAGTTCACACCCTGCTCACTCATAGTTTTTACGTCTGGCAGCTGTGGCACGCGATAGGGACCGCTGACCGCGATGGCCCTGAGCTTGCCCGACATCACCAGCGGCAAACCGCCCGGCACGGATGTGAACGCGGTGTCGAGGACGCCGCTCATCACGTCCATCAGCGATGCCGGAGCCGACTTGTATGGAATATGCTTGATCTGCAGGCCCGCCTGCTGCTTCAGCGCCTCCATGCTGATATGTCCCCCCGAGCCTGAACCCCACGAGCCGTAGGACAACTCGTCCGCGGGCTTCGATTTCGCGTAGGCGATGAATTCCGCGAGATTGTTGACCGGCAGTTTGGGCGCCACCACGAACAGGTTGCCGCCGGCACCGATCTGCGCCACGCCGGCGAAATCCCGCACCGGATCGTAGGTGAGCTTGGGATAGAGCGCCGGATTGACCACGTGCGCGGCGGTATAGGTGTAAAGCAGCGTGTAGCCGTCCTTCGGCGCCTTGGCGGCCGCTTCGGTGCCAACGATACCATTGGCCCCGGGCTTGAAATCCAGCACGAAGGGCTGGCCGAATTTCTTCGACAGACGCTCCGAGAAGAGCCGCGCGGACGTGTCGGCGCCGCTGCCGGCCGCAGCATTGACTATGACGTGAACCGGCTTGGTCGGCCAGTTGCCTTGAGCGCCGGCTGTGCCGGGAAGCAGTACGATCGCCGCGAGGCTCGCAAGCGCGTTCAAGCGATTCTTCATGCTCTTCTCCGTTTCATTGTTGGCCCGTCGATCAGGCGCTAGCTCTGTGTGAGGTACTGCGTCATGTGGTGTTCGGAATCGCCGAGTATGGCATCGAGCGAAACCAGGAATTTCGCGTAGTGGCTGATCGGCGTTTCGTCCTGGAAGCCGATCGCGCCGTGCAGTTGCAGGACGTCGTGACCGATCTGCCTCGCTGCCCGGCCGGTCATCCACTTCGCTGCCGACACTGCCTTGCTCACGCCCGCGGCGCCTTCGGTGAACGCTGCCGCCGCGACGCGCACCAGCGAACGGACGTTGTAGAGTGCGAGGCAGTGCTCGACGACGCGATGGCGCAGCGCCTGAAATTCGGCTATTGGCCTGCCGAACTGCTTGCGCGTTTTCATGTAGTCGAGCGTGATCGCCAGCGCCCTGTCCATGGCTCCGATGCCTTCGGCGCACAGCGCCAGTGTCACCTTGTCGAGGACCTGCTGCAGCAACGTTGCCGCCGGCGCGTCGCGCGCCAACAGCGCGGCGTCCGCGAGCCTCAGCCCGTCCAGCACAATCTTCGATGCAGCGCGGTCATTGTACGCCCGGCGATGCAGGGGCGCGCGAAGGGCCGAAGCATCGACACAGAACAGGGCAAGTTCGCCGCCGCCTTCCAGCCGTGCCGTGACAATAATCTTGTCGGCGTTCGCCGCGCCCCACACCAGATGCTTGCGCCCGGTCAGCACCCAACCCGCCGCAGAATGCGTCGCAATCGTCTCGCAGAGTTCGTGCTCGAAGCGGGCGGCGGGTTCCATCCAAGCCAGGGCGACCTTCTGCTCACCGCTGATCATGTTCGCCAGCGAGAGGCCAGCTTTCTCGGCCGCCGTGGTATCGGCCACCGCGATCGTGACACCGGCGACCGCAGTCCAAACATACGGCTCGACGACAAGGCCTTCACCCAAGGCCTCGCAGACGATTGTCATGTCCCTGACGCTCCCGCCGTAGCCGTCCGCATCGGCCGGCGCCAGCAGGCCCGTCAGGCCGAGATCGGCGATCGACTTCCATGCGTTCGGGTCGAACGACGCCTTGCTCGCGATGATGTTGCGTCGCCGGTCGAAGGTATAGTCGCGCTCGACAAAGCGCTTGACGGTCGCCGCCAGCATGGTCTCGTTGTCGGTCTCCGCGGTGGGCCGGTCGCCAGCACCGCTGCGCTCGAACACTTCGCGAGCGACGAGGTCGCGTTGTACCTCGGCCGAGCCGGTGCCGAGTGTGATGCCGCGATAGCGAAAGTGATGGATGTGGACGTTCTCGGCGTGCTCCGGTGCAAGGGGCGCTCCCGCCAAAGCACCGTCGTCGTTGAGCGAAGCCGGATCCACCAACAATCCGTCGGGGCCGGCGACCTCGAGCTGCAGGCCATGGATATCGGGCAGCAACGCGCCGCTGATCAGCCGCAGCTTCAGAACCTCATCGCCGAGGTCCTCGCCGGTCTGCGCGCGCTGCACCGCGCTCCACCAGGCGTGATCGAAGGCCTGCAGCCTGATCTCCAGTTCCGCGATGCGCCGCGCGAACCACGGTTGCATGCGCAGATCAGTGCATCCCGGACCTTCTACCGCAGCCAGCTTCTTCAATTCAGCCAGTTGCCGCTTACACTCAGGTACGCGGCCGGTGAACAGCCGCTCGGTGACCAACAGGCTCTTGGCGATCGACCAGCCGGCGCCTTCGTCGCCGATCCGGTCGATCGCCGGCACACGGACGTCATCGAAGAAAAGCTGCGAGTGAAACACGGTGCCGTTGACGAACTTGATCGGACGGACCGTCACCCCCGGCGCGTTCAGATCGATCAGCAGGACGGTGATGCCTTCCTGCTTGCGCTTGCCCAGCGACGTGCGCACCAGCGTCAGCGCCCAGTTCGCCCAGTGCGCATGGCTCTGCCAGATCTTGGTGCCGTTGACGACGTAGTGGTCGCCGTCAAGACGGGCGGCGCAGGACAGCGAGGCGAGGTCGGATCCCGCGCCGGGCTCCGAGTAGGCCTGCGCCCAGTAGTCATCGAAATTGATGATGCGGTTGAGAAATCGCGATTGCTGGTCGGCGGTACCATGCCGGATGATGGTCGGGCCGATGGTGCCGAGGCCGAGACTGTCGACCGCCGGTGCACCGGAGAGCAGCAGTTCTTCCTGCAGCACGGCCTGCTTCAGCAGCGGCCAGCCGGTGCCGCCGAATTCCCTCGGCCAATTCGGCGCGCCCCAGCCGACGGCGCTCAGTTCGCGTTGCCAGCGCTGGGCCTGTTCGCGCGATACCAGCCGCTTGGCCTCTACTGTCGCGCGGATGTCGCCGGGGAGCCGCTGGTCCACGAAGCTGCGCACTTCATCGCGGAACGAACCTGCCGTGAGAGTGTCCATCGTCGCCTGTCCTCGTCGTCTTTACACCTGCCGTCGTCGCAGTCGCCGCTCACGGGCTAGCCGGCGACAACGCCATCTGCTCGCAGCAATTCGGTCTCGCTGGTGCTGAAGCCCGCTTCGCGCAGGATTTCGCCCGTGTGCTGGCCGATTGCGGGAATGCCGCCGCTTGGCGCCCGCTTGCCGTCCAGGCTGTAGGGCAGATGCAGCGCCTCGTAGCTCTCAGGTCCGGCCGTGCGCATGAAGATGCCGCTCGCTTCCACATCGGCAGCGGCGCGGACCTGGCCGTAGGTGCGTACCGCAGCCGCAACGATCTGGTTGCGGCTGAGCAGCGCGACGGCGTCTTCGGTTGAATATCGCTCGAGGGCAGACTTGAGTTCGATGGTCATCGCCGGCTTGTTGGCGACGCGCGCGGCGCCCGTGGCAAAGCGTTCGTCGGTGATCAGTTCCTCGCGATTGATCGTCCGGCACAGACGCGCCCAGTGCTCCTGGGTGTAGGCCGACAGCACGATCCAGCCATCGCGCGTCTGGATCAGTTCGGCGGCCGGTGCATTGTTCGCCTGGCCGGAACCTTGCCGTACGGGCTCGCGACCGGTTGCCCCATATTCCGTCCATGACGACGATTGCAGGTGGATGGCGACTTCGAGCAGCGAAGTTTCGATCGCGCCGCCGCGGCCGGTTCGTTCACGCCGGAAGAGTGCGGCCAGGATCGCCTGCGCTCCGACGTGAGTGGTCGCCCCGTCGATGATCGGGAAGCCGACTTTCTGTGGCGGCCGGTCGGGCTCGCCGGTGACCGACATGATGCCGGCCTCGGCCTGGGCTGCGATGTCGAGTCCCGGCCGCTGCCGCGACGGGCCGGTCGTGCCGAAGCCGCTCACCGACAGGTAGATCAGGCGCGGGTGCGCAGTACACATCGCCCCGGGCCCGATGCCGAGTTCGTCCACGAGGCCCGGTCGCATGTTTTGCACGAACACGTCGCTCTGCGCGATCAGTCGCCTGACGACATCGATGCCGCGTGGCTTGCGCAGGTCGATCGCGACTGATCGCTTGTCGCGGTTGCAGGCCCGCACCATCGACAGCCCGAACGAGCCGACGCCACGGGCGATGTCGCCGCCTGGAGCCTCGATCTTGATGACGTCGGCGCCGAGGTCGCCGAGGATCATCGCCGTTCCGGGACCGGCGATGTAATTGCCGAGATCGAGGACGCGGATGCCGGCAAGCGGGCGGTCGCCCGTGCCCGGCGAACCATGCGATCGATCCTTTGTCGCCTCCATGTCTCACTCCCTGCTTCGCCGCGGTGGGCGAAATCCTTGTTGTTCTTCGACGGTCCGGCCTACGACCCGGTCGCCGCCAGCGCGGAGAGTGCGCGCGGCGACACGGGAGCATCGAAGATGCCGACGACGAGATCGATGATGTTGGCGACACGGACATCGGCTTCGAGCGCAGCCTCGCGCGGTCGCTTTGTCTGCATGACCGCTTCGACGATCGCCAGCATCTGGTTGAGCATGCCGGTTGCGGCCACAAACCGCTGGTTCAGCACCTGCCGCGGCAGGTAGGACTTGCTGCGCGCGAGTTCGGCGAGGCCCTGCACCAGTGCCGTGTCGTGAGCGCCGCCCGAAAAGCGCTTCCAGCTGACATGGTCCAGATAAAGCTGGGTAAGAAAGCGCACATAGTGGTTGCCGCCGGCAGCGGCAGCGATCGACCGGGCCAGCGGCAGCACCAAGATCTCGGCGAGCGCAAGCGAGCTCAGCGGCGCACCGCCGGCGGCATCGCGCGCGGCGCCCAGCATCCGCAGGCGTTCCTCGTTTACCGGTTTGGTTCTGAGGTCGAGGATCGCCGCGATCACCGCTTCGCGCGAACCGAAGTGGTAGTGGACCGCCGACTCGTTGCGCTGCCCGGCTTCCTGGTTGATCTGCCGCAGTGAGGTCCTCTGCAGGCCCTGCGCTGCGAACAGCCGTTCAGCCGCGCAGATCAGCGCCAACCGCGTCTCCGACATTTCGGAGCGGGCAACCCTTTCGCCATTGGTCACGCCGACGGCTCGTCCATTGCGGCGCATGAGACCCCAGGGGGTGGATCATTCTCTTAATGGATATGAGTTAAATTGCCACGCCTAGAGAGTCAATCAGGCTTATTGGATCTGCGGTCAGTTGCGCAGGCGATCTGCGTTTTTCGCATGATTGAGCTTGGGTAAGATAGCCGAGCCATCCCTCACAGGATGACCCGGATCTGAAAATTAATGGAAATAGGTTACAAACAGACATGCCCTTGGTAGCAGGCGGGTAATTTCATCCAGCTATTCATCCGCAGCAGAAGCGGCGGATGACGGCGACCGGTTACCAGTGGTCTGTAGACGGCTATATGCGACCGTAGCCGGTGCCAGGTGGAAGAACGGCGTGACATAGTCGGCAATCGTCGCGTGGTTTACCTGCATGTTGCGCCCTTAGGGCCAACAAGGGCGCATCACGCATTTCTGAAGTGGCTGCGTCGCCCGAGGCGACGCGCTTATTGCTTGCAGAAAATCCGCTTTGCTTCGCTTGAATCGCTCTGCAGCAGCGCAAGGGCGGCAAGCTCGTTGGCCGAGAATTGCCTGAGGGCGTCGAGGCTCGGAAAGTCGCGTTCGATGGCGGCCTTTGCCACGTCCGGCGCCTGCCCGCCGGCGATCAATGTGAGGTATTTCACCGCCCCCATCGATGCCCGCTGCTCCTGCGAGGTCTTCGGCAGCGGCAGCGCCTCGAAGCGTTCGGTCATCAGCTCTTCGATGGCGACGGCGGCCAGCTTGCGTTGCGCGGGATCGGCGTCGTCCGGGATCGGCCGAATGCCCTGCGCCAACGATGTCTGCATGTAGCTCACTATCCTGATGTAGTCGCCGATCAGTGGCGGCAGCGGCGCCGCGGACCGGAAGCCTGGTGTCGGCAACGTCGCACTGGTCGCGGCCGCAATGAAGCAGCGCCAATGCCGCGAGGCGGTCAGTTCAGCGGCCATCAGCCCCGCGCGCAGGCGCCGCAGCCGATCGGGCTCGATCCTGAAGAAGGTTCGCGTCTCGTGGCCCGTGCCCTTTCGCAACACGAGGGTGCCTTCACTCGCGTCGAACTGGCTCACCGGCCAGCTCCGTGTCGAACTGATCGCGCGTGCGCGAATGTCGGGATCGGTGCGTGCGGTATCGACGCGATTGGCGGTAGCGCGAAAATCCTGCACGTCGAGCGTTCCGGCAGAGAGCGAGAAGCGGCCCGTCGCGACCAGCGGCGCGTCGCTGCACACGCCACCCGTGCTGCAATACTCGCGGTCGATGCTCCAGAAGCCGATCATACGGTTTTCGAACCGCCCCTCGCCGTCGACGATCAGGAGTTCCTCCATCGGCACGATCACGCCCCTCTCCCAGAGTGGCTTGAAGCCGGTTTCATCGATGGAGATCCACCAGCCCGCCAGTTGCGAGGTGCCGGGCGATTGCGCGGGCGCGGGCAGCGGCATCATCGCGAGAGCGAGTGCGGTAAGCAGGAAACGGATGGCCGGGATCGCGCGCTGGTGCATCATGACGAACCCCTGAATGACTGAGGTGGCCGCCATGAAAAGTCGCAGCGACGGGGCCGGCCGTTCAAGCACGTTTTAGCGGCACGCCCAAACGCCTCTTACGGCGCGTTCCAACGCTCAGTGCAGGCGGAACACCCCGTCGACCGCCTTGAAATCCGCGGGCCTGATCAGGCGCGAATGCGCGACGGTGACCGCGAACAGCGGTCCCTCGAGCTTCTCCTCCCAGAAGGCGAGAAACTCCTGCAGCTTCGGAAATTTCGGAAACAGGTCGTAGTTCTGCCAGACATAGCTTTGCAGGAGCCACTTGCGGTCCGGCCTGCGGTAAACGATCTCCGCGGTCGTCAGACCATAGCCCTGCAGCTGCTGGACGAACTCCTTCGAGGCAACGCCTCCGGACTGCACTGAACCAACGTCATTCCCAACCATGCCAACCTCCATCCCGGCATGACAAAATTCTGACGCACGACTCAACCTTATTCCAAGCCCAAAAAAATAATAAATTGTTTATTTTCAAAGTGTTAGCAGCATAGCAGAACGCCTGCTAACAATCTGTGCGGGCCGTCACGCTGCCGCCGTTAAGAATGATGAAAGAAGCCGGCAGCCGTCCGCTCGGGACGCGAAAAAATCTGCTATCCCCTTGATCGCTTTCCGGGACTGGCCTATGTCCCGCATGCCTGTGGCTGGCACTCATCCCAGGTGACTGCTAGCATCAGATAAAATCCAACAATCACAGCATTTTAGGAGAACAGCGATGAAGTTTCGTCCGCTTCACGATCGCATCGTCGTCAAGCGCATCGATGCCGAGGAGAAGTCCGCTGGTGGCATCATCATCCCCGACAGCGCCAAGGAAAAGCCCTCCCAGGGCGAAGTGATCGCCGTCGGCCCGGGCGGCCGCGACGAGGCCGGCAAGCTGATCCCGATCGACCTGAAGGTCGGCGACAAGGTGCTGTTCGGCAAGTGGTCCGGCACCGAAGTGAAGATCGACGGTCAGGACCTCCTGATCATGAAGGAAAGCGACATTCTCGGCGTCCTCGAAGGCGAGGCCGCGAAGAAGAAGGCCGCTTAAGGTCAACTGCTCGGCCCTCGCCCTGAGGAGCGCCGACAGGCGCTTCCAGACGGTGAGAAGCACATAACAACTCAGGGAAACCATACATGTCAGCTAAAGAAGTCAAATTCGGCGTAGATGCGCGCGACAAGATGCTGCGCGGCGTCGACATTCTCGCCAACGCGGTGCGCGTGACGCTCGGCCCCAAGGGCCGCAACGTCGTGCTCGACAAGTCGTTCGGCGCTCCCCGCATCACCAAGGACGGCGTCACCGTCGCCAAGGAGATCGAGCTCGACGACAAGTTCGAGAACATGGGCGCGCAGATGGTGCGCGAAGTCGCGTCGAAGTCCGCTGATGCGGCCGGCGACGGCACCACCACTGCGACCGTGCTCGCGGCCGCGATCGTCAAGGAAGGCGCCAAGTCGGTCGCCGCCGGCATGAACCCAATGGATCTCAAGCGCGGCATCGATCTGGCGGTCGAGGCTGTGGTCGAGCACCTGAAGACCAACTCCAAGAAGGTCACCTCCAACGACGAGATCGCCCAGGTCGGCACCATCTCGGCGAACGGCGACAAGGAAATCGGCGACTTCCTCGCCAAGGCGATGGCCAAGGTCGGCAACGAAGGCGTGATCACGGTTGAAGAGGCGAAGTCCCTCGACACCGAGCTCGACGTCGTCGAAGGCATGCAGTTCGACCGCGGCTACATCTCCCCCTACTTCGTCACCAACGCCGACAAGATGCGCGTCGAGTTCGAGGACGCCTACATCCTGATCAACGAGAAGAAGCTCTCCTCGCTGAACGAACTGCTGCCGCTGCTCGAAGCAGTGGTGCAGACCGGCAAGCCGCTCGTCATCGTCGCTGAAGACGTCGAAGGCGAGGCTCTGGCCACGCTGGTGGTCAACCGCCTGCGCGGCGGCCTCAAGGTCGCGGCCGTCAAGGCTCCGGGCTTCGGCGATCGCCGCAAGGCGATGCTGCAGGACATCGCCATCCTGACCGGCGGCACCGCCATCTCCGAGGACCTCGGCATCAAGCTCGAGAACGTCACGGTGAACATGCTCGGCCGCGCCAAGAAGGTGATGATCGACAAGGAGAACACCACGATCGTCAACGGTGCCGGCAAGAAGAAGGACATCGAGGACCGCGTCGCGCAGATCAAGGCGCAGATCGAGGAGACCACCTCGGACTACGACCGTGAGAAGCTGCAGGAGCGTCTCGCCAAGCTCGCAGGCGGCGTCGCGGTGATCCGCGTCGGCGGCGCGACCGAGGTCGAGGTGAAGGAGCGCAAGGATCGCGTCGATGACGCGATGCATGCGACCCGCGCGGCGGTTGAGGAAGGCATCGTTCCGGGCGGCGGCGTCGCCCTGCTCCGTGCCACCGAGGCGCTGAAGAAGGTCCGCACGGCGAACGACGACCAGAAGACCGGCGTCGAGATCGTGCGCCGGGCGCTTTCGACGCCTGCCCGCCAGATCGCCATCAACGCAGGCGAGGACGGCTCCGTCATCGTCGGCAAGATTCTGGAGAAGGATCAGTACTCGTACGGCTTCGACTCGCAGAACGGCGAGTACGGCAACCTGGTCACCAAGGGCATCATCGACCCGACCAAGGTCGTGCGTGCGGCGATCCAGAACGCGGCTTCGGTCGCGGCCCTGCTCATCACCACCGAGGCGATGATCGCAGAGCTGCCGAAGAAGAACGCCCCGGCCGGCGGCATGCCCCCGGGCGGCGGCATGGGCGGCATGGACTTCTGATCCAGCCGATCAAGGCGTTACGGAATGCAGAACCCCGGCAGCGATGCCGGGGTTTTTGTTTCTGTCATTCCGGGGCGCGCGAAGCGCGAGCCCGGAATCCATACCCCCAGTGTCAGACGGCCAGACTCGGATAAAGATCAATCCACCCCGGGTTGTCTTCCTCGATCAGCCGGATCTTCCAGTCACGACGCCATTTCTTGAGCTCTTTCTCGCGTGTGATAGCGGAGGTCGGATCACCATAGATTTCGAACCACACCAGCTTGTCGACGCCGTAACGCGTCGTGAAGCCGGCAACGGCTTTGGTCCGGTGTTCATAGACGCGACGCACAATGTCGTTGGTCACGCCGACATAGAGCGTGCCGTGTTTGCCGCTGGCGAGGAGGTAGACGTAGTACTCCATCGTGGACACAGGGGTTATGGATTCCGGGCTCGCGAGCTTCGCTCGCGCCCCGGAATGACAGACCAGGCGATCTTAGCCCGGATTCTCGGTCCCTGCCCTGGCCCCGGTCCGTGGAAACGTTCCATGCGGCGGCACAACGACACTTGCGATTTCGCATGGGCCTACGGCGAGGCTGCCGGGATCGTTTGGCTTGCGCGCGCGCGGACATGGCCACAAAGATAACGCTGACCAAATCAGTCAGAACAATTGGAAAAGGCAAGGGAAACGGCAATGGCAGAAGGGTCGGCAGCAACCAAGCCAGTTAACGCTCCGCCACCGGCGGAAGCGCAACCATCGCGGATCCGGAATTTCGATCCGCTGAAGCCGCCGACGGACAAGCCGCAGTCCTACTACGACGACATCGAGAAGAAGTTTGGCGAAGAGCGCGACCTGCGCCTCAACTATCGGCCCGAAGGCAAGTCGCAATATATCACCGACCTCGAGAAGGACGCCGACCTCGCGCGCTACGAGACCGACCCGTTCGCGGAGCCTTTCGTTGAACGCGCGCCCCTGACCGACCACGTCGAATGCCTGTGCATCGGCGGCGGCTTCTCGGCGCTGCTGGCGGCCGCACGCCTGCGCGAAAAGGGCGTCAAGAGCATCCGCATCGTCGAGCGCGGCGCCGACGTCGGCGGCACCTGGTACTGGAACCGCTACCCGGGCATCGCCTGCGACACGCCATCCTACGACTACATCCCCCTGCTCGACGAGGTAGGCAAGGTACCTGCGAGCTACTACGCCAAGGGGCCTGAAATCTACGCGCACTGCCAGGAGATCGCAAAGAAGTACGATCTCTACAAGCTGGCGGTGTTCCAGACGACCGTGCTGTCGACCATCTGGGACCCGAAGGAGAAGCTTTGGCGCGTCACCACCGACCGCGGCGACCAGATGACCGCACAGTTCGTGGTCGTCGCCAACGGCACGCTGTCGCAGCCGAAGCTGTCGCGCATCGACGGGATGAAGTCCTTCAAGGGACACTCCTTCCACACCTCGCGCTTCGACTACGCGTACACCGGGCAGGATTTGTCGAAGCTGAAGGACAAGGTGGTCGGCATCATCGGCACCGGCGCCTCCGCCGTGCAGATCATCCCGCGCGTCGCCGAAGCTGCGAAGGAACTCTATGTGTTCCAGCGCACGCCGTCTGCGATCGACATCCGCGACGACACGCCGACCGATCCGCAGTGGGCAGCGAGCCTGCAGCCGGGCTGGCAGAAAGAACGCCGCATGACCCACATGCGCGGACCGCAGCGGACGGAAGAGGAACTGATCGAGCTCTCCAAGCTACCGCGCGAGGAGAAGATCCGGCGGCAGAAGAACCTCAACATCGAGCACATGATGCGCATCCACCGGCGCGTCGACGAGATCGTCAAGGACAAGAAGACCGCCGAGGCGCTGAAGCCCTGGTACATGCACCGCTGCAAGCGGCCGACCTATGACGACGTCTACCTGCCGACCTTCAACCGGCCGAACGTCCGCCTCGTCCACACCGACGGCAAGGGCATCAACGAGATCACCGGGAAAGGCCCGGTGTTCGAGGGCAAGGAGTATCCGCTCGACTGCCTGATCTACGCCACGGGCTTCGTGGTGCAGAAGACCGGAATCTACAACGAGATCCGAGGCCAGGACGGCACCGAGCTGAACGACAAATATTCGACCGGCATGCGCACGGTGTTCGGCGTCCACTCTACTGACTATCCGAACATGTTCATCATGGGCGGCTACCAGGCCTCGTTCCAGTTCAACCTCACGTTCATGCTGCAGACGCAGGCGGAATACATCGCCGAGTGCGTCGCTCATGTGCGCGACAAGGGCAAGCGCTGGATCGACGCCAAGCCCGACACCGAACAGTGGTGGGTCGACCAGGTGATCGCCAACCGCGGCCGCACCAACCGCAACAAGGAGTGCACGCCCGGCTACTACAATTTCGAGGGCGAGGACCAGAAGCGACAGGACGGCAACTACAACGGCACGTTCCTGCAGTATTACCAGCACATGCAAAACCTGAAGAAGGACATCGACCAGCACTTCAACTTCGGTTGAGGCCGGCCGAGAAAAGAAAAAGGCCCCGCGCCACGCGCGGGGCCTTTTTTGATAAGGACCCAAGGACAGAACCAAGAAGAAACCAGGACAATGACCAAGCAAGCATTGACGCGTGCGGCGCGGCCGCTGATCAGATTTCTTTTCCCTTCCCTCGCCGCAACGATCACCTGTGTCGTCGCCGGCGCTGCACTCGCCCAGGACGCCAAGCTCACGCTCTCGCCTGCCCTGGTCGTCACCGGCCCGACCGACCGTCTCGCGATTGAATCCGACGGCAGCTTCGACCTGTCGAAGGTAACGGCTCAGCAAATCGCCATCAGCCCGAGCAATGACGTGCGGGGTATCAAGGTCCTGGACGCCGGTCCGAAGAGCGTCGGCATCGCCCTCGACCTGTCGGCCAACGCCCAAAACGGCAAGCGCACGGTCAGCGTCACGTCCGGCGGCAAGACGGCAAGCGGCACCCTCGAGGTCATTCAGGGCGCCGCGCTCGTGATCGAGGCGCCAGGCGCTGCGAGCAAGAACAAGGCCGTCACCGCGACGATCAACGTCTCGTCGCGCGCCGGCGTCGACCTCTCGCAGGTCAAGGCGGCCGACGTGAAGCTCACGCCGGCCGACTTCACCGTGATCGAGATCGTCAACCAGGCCAGCGACGGGCTGACGCTGGGCCTGAAGGTTCCGAAAGCCAAGCAGAACGCGGCGGCGACGGTGCGTATCGGCGGCGACATCAACCTCGCCTCGGAGTTCTCGCTTGCAGGAGCGCACGCACCGAAGACCTGCGCGAAGCTGCAGCATTGCTGCGATGGTCAGGCGTCGGCGTGTACATTGTGCCGGCCGATCGACCAGGTCTGCAAGAAACCCGGCTCCTGACACCGAAGATGGCGGCGTGGCCGCCTCGCCGTTACTTGTCCAGCCAGACCTCCTCGAAGCGCAGGTTGTTGTACTGACTGTTGTCGTGCGGCGCGAAATTCCTGACGTACGGCTGCCAGCAGTTGCCGGCGGGCGCGGCAGCATCGCGGACGCATCGCCGAACCTATTCGACGCGCCGATACATCGGCGGTCGCGCGCGGACAGGATCGAGCAGCGACCAGTCGCCCTGCTCTACCTCGTGGCCTTTGGGGAACGGCGCTCGTGGTTCCTGGCCAAGCGACTGCATCACGCGGTCGTCGCGGTAGTAGCAAAGCAACACGACGCGCACGAGCGCGGCCAGCGGCAGGCCGCCTCTTTCGCGAAGGACATTCGCGACTTCCGTGCGTCGCTTTGCGTCAAGATCGGTGAAGGCGCCGCCTGAAAGCTCGGCGAGATCGGCCAGCGCACGATGGATGTCAGCGCGGTCGCGCTCGAGGCTTTTCAGGATGTCGCTGAAGATCAGCTCATCGTCGGCGCCGGGCACGCCGTAAGTCGCGCTGGCAGGGATGATCTGACCGGCGAGCGCTCGGAAATCGCGGACCTGTTCGGCAGTGAGACCATGGCTCATGTCAAAACCTCTTTTGCCTTGCGCATGATCTTGTCCGAAAACCGCGTCACACTTTTCGGGATCATGCGCTAATCAAACAGGTTGGCGAGGCGCTGCTTGATGCTGTCGGCGATGTAGAGCGCCAGCGCCTGGATGGTCGAGGTCGGGTTCACGCCGCCCGACGTCACCCAGATGCTGCCATCGACGATGAACAGGTTCTTCACGTCGTGGCAGCGGCCCCACTCGTTCACCACCGAGCGCTCGGGGTCGGGGCCCATCCGCGCGGTGCCAAGCAGGTGCCAGCCGCCGTTCAGGATCGGTACCTCGCCGCCGAAGACGGTCGCGCCCGCGGCGGTCAGCACCTCCTTCGCGCGGGCGATGCTGTGCGTCATCATCTTCCGGCTGTTCTCGCTGATCGTGTAGTCGATCTTCGGCGCCGGAATGCCGCTCGAATCCTTGATGACCGGATCGAGCGTGACGCGATTGTGCTCCTCCGGCAGGTCCTCGCAGATCGCCGACATGCTGATGCGATGGTTGACGAGCCGGCGATAGGCGCCGTGGTGCTCATCGCCCCATGGCACGCGGCCGGCCGCCGTCGAGACGATCGCCTCCAGGATCGAGGGAACGCCGCGGCCGAACTGAAACGTATAGCCGCGGACGAAATCGCGGTTCGGATCGGTCTCGTAAAACTCCTGGCTCCACAGGCACAGCGGCGGGCCGTGATTGCCGTCCATCGGCTCGTCGACGTAGCCGTAGGTCTGGGCATACGGATGCAGCATCAGGTTCTTGCCGACGAGGCCTGAGGAGTTGGCAATGCCGTTCGGAAAGCGCCCCGAGACCGAATTCAGCATCAGCCGCGGCGTGCCGACGCCGTTGCAGGCGATGATGACGACTTCCGCCGGCTGAAAATGCTCCTTGCCCTCGCGGTCGTAGTAGACGACTCCGGAGGCCATGCCCTGCTCATCCACCGTGATCTCGCGGACGCGGCAATACGTGCGCAGCTCCACGCCGGCACGGAGCGCATGCGGCCAGTAGGTGATGTCGGTCGAGGCCTTGGCGCCCTGCGCACAGCCGGGCGTGCAGTGGCCGAGGTTGATGCAGCGGCCGCGGCCGTCATAGTCGACCGTCGCAATGGTCGAGTCGGACACCCACCAGTGCCAGCCGAGCTGGTTCATGGCCTTGCCGAAGCGCGCGCCGGACTTGCCGAGCGGCAATGGCGGCATCGGCGGCTCTTTCGGTGGATAGGCTGGATCGCCGGCAAGTCCGGAGACGCCCATCATGCGGTCGTTCTCCGCAAAGAAAGGCTCGAGCGTGTCGTAGCCGATCGGCCAGTCGTCGGCCACGCCGTCGAGGCTGCGCACCTTGAAATCGGACGGATGCAGGCGCGGGTAATGCGCCGTGTACATGATGGTGCTGCCACCAACACCGTTGAAGTTGACGATCTTGATCGGCGAATTGTCGTCGTTGATCGGATAGTCGGTCGGCCGCGCGCGACGATTGGGACTGGTAGCGAAATCGCTGAAGAACCGCGCTTCCCAATCCCGCCCGTTCGACGGGTAGTCGGTCGGCTTCACCCAGTCCCCCTGCTCCAGACAGAGGATATGCATTTTCGTTTCGGCAAGGCTCCAGGCGACAGCTGCGCCCGAGGCCCCGGAGCCGATGATCAGAACGTCGACCTTGTCGTGCATGGCGTTTCCCCCGCCGCCTGACAATAGCGCGCCCGGCGCGCGTCGCAACTGCTGCGTCAGCGGCGAGGATTGCATGCTCCCTCTCCCCGCTTGCGGGGAGAGGTTAAGGCGTCACTGCGGCTCGATCATCCGCAGATCCGCTTCCCAGTTCTTGAAATCCGCCTTGAACACGTCGTCGATCTTGTCGGGCGCAACCACCCACGGATCGTTACCGGCGTTGCGGATCTTCTCGACATACTCCGGCTCCTTGCTGGCCTCGGCGATCATCGCCTGCAGCTTGGCAATCACCGGCTTCGGTGTGTCGGCCCGGGCGAACAGCGCGACCCAGGCTTCACCGTTCACCGTCGGCATGCCGAGCTCCCTGAAGGTCGGAATGTCCGGCGTGAGCGTCGAACGCTGCTCGGTCGCGATCGCGATCGGCTTCAGCTTGCCGTCCTTCAGGAACGGCGCGCCGGCGGAATAGGCGAAGAAGCTCATCTGAATGTCGCCGGTCAGCAGCGCGGTGGCGAGCTCGGCCGCGCCCTTGTAGGGGATCTTCTCGATCTTGAGCTTCGAGGCCCGCAGGAATCGATCCGCAAGCAGTTGCACCTGTCCGCCCGGCGACAGAGCGCCGATGTTGAGCTTGTTCGGGTTCTTCTCGGCATACGCGACAAGTTCGGCAAGGTTCGAAACCGGCAGCGTCGACGGGACGAAGAGGATGTAGGGATGCCTAGCGACGGGGCCGATGGCGACAAAATCCTCGTATCTGTATCCCGGATTCTTCATCAGGATCAGATTGGATGTGATCGGCAGCGTCGAGATGATCAGTGTGTGCCCGTCCGCCGGCGACTTCAGCACATGCTGGATGCCGATCAGCGTATTGCCACCGGGCTTTGCCTCGACGATCACCGAATGAGGCAGCTTCTGCTTGCGCAGCGCCTCACTCATGAAGCGGGCGAGGATGTCGTAGGGGCCGCCGGCCGTATAGGGGGTGATCAGCGAAATCGACTTTGTCGGGAAATCCTGAGCCGAGGCACCGCCCTGCCCGGCTATCACACCGAGCGCAACGGCAGCCGTGGCAATCAAGCGAACAAAACGCATGTGACCTCCCCCGATGGGCCTCTTTCACAGCGGGCCCTTCCCGGTCAGGATGCTATCGCAAGCAGCGGTTTTGGAAAGGGCCTGTAGACTCGGCCTTGTTTCGCAAGCCGGAACGAGAGGACGTCATGACGGAAACAAATGCGCGCGAGATCGTGCTGAAGTTCTACGACGCCGCACTGAATGAAAAGAACCCGGAGAAAGCGCGCGGCTTTCTCGGCGACACGTATATCCAGCACAATCCGCATGTGCCCGACGGCATCGACGCCTTCCTGCGCTTCATCAAATTCCGCCGCGACAAGTTTCCGGGCGCGCGCAACGAGGTCAAGCGCGTGATCGCCGAGGGCGATCTGGTCGCCTTGCATGTCCACTCGGTGGTGATTCCCGGTTCCCCCGGCCGTCAGATCGTCGACATCTTTCGAGTCGAGAACGGCAAGGTGGTGGAACACTGGGACGTGATCCAGGAGATTCCGGTCGCGATCTTCCCGCCGATCAATGACAATGGGTTGTTCTAGAAGCCGTCACAAGGCTATGACGTAAGCTTACAACGAGACCCGGGAGAGCATGTTCAAGGACGATGAGGTCGGCGCGCCGCTGAAGCAAAGCCTGTTCCGGCGTATCTGGCTTGCAAACCTGACATCGAATTTCGGATCGCTGATCCAGGGCGTGGGCGCGGCCTGGGCGATGACGCAGATGGCCGCGTCGCCCGATATGGTCGCGCTGGTGCAGACGGCTGTGATGCTGCCGGTGATGCTGATCTCGATCCCGGCTGGTGCGATCGCCGATATGTACGACCGCCGCATGGTCGGGCTGGTCTCGCTCGCGGCGACGTTCGCGTGTTCGGTAGCGCTGTGTGCGGTTGCCTGGTTCGGCTTGCTCGACCCAATCAACCTGCTGGTGTTCTGCTTCCTGATCGGCAGCGGCATGGCCCTGTACGGCCCGGCGTGGCAGGCCTCGGTCAACGAGCAGGTGCCGCCAAAAATGCTGCCGGCGGCGATCTCGCTGAACAGCATTTCCTTCAACATCGCGCGCAGCTTCGGTCCGGCGATCGGCGGCGTGATCGTCGCCGCCTTCGGCTCGGTCGCCGCCTTCATTGCCAACGCCGTCTGCTACATCCCCGTGCTGATCGTTCTGTACTTCTGGCGGCGCAAGCAGGAGCCGTCACGGCTGCCGCCGGAACGGCTGAGCCGCGCGATCATCTCCGGCGTGCGCTACGTCGTTCATTCGCCGCCGATGCGCACGGTGATGCTCCGCTGCACGATCACCGGCGCGCTGGGCGGATCGATCTTCGCGCTGCTGCCACTGCTGGTGCGCGATGTCCTCGGCGGCGGCGCACAGAGCTATGGCATAATGCTCGGCGCGTTCGGCATCGGCGCGATCGTCGGCGCATTCTTTGTCACCGACATCCGCAAGAAACTGGGCAGCGAGGCCTCGGTCAGCGCAGCGCTGCTGGCGATGGGCATCGGCACGACGGTCGCTTCGCTGAGCCGAAGCCCCGCACTGACCGCGCTGGCACTGGCGTTGGCCGGCGGGGGCTGGATGATGTCGATGGCGCTGTTCAACATCTCGATCCAGATGGCCGCGCCGCGCTGGGTATCGGGCCGCGCGCTCGCCGGTTTCCGCACCTCGAATTCCGCGGGCCTTGCGGTCGGAAGCTGGGCCTGGGGCGCACTTGCCGTGCACATCGGCATCGACATGGCGCTGCTGGTTTCGGCGCTGGCGCTGCTTATCTCGCCGCTGTTTGCCTTCGTCCTGCGCATGCCGGAGGTGGACGCCGCCACCCAGGAGGCGACGCGCACGGTGGTCGATCCGGAGGTGCGGCTCGCACTGACGCCGCGCAGCGGGCCGGTCGTGGTCGAGATCGAGTACCGCATCCCGACGTCACAGGCGCGGACGTTCCACGGCATCATGCAGGAGGTCCAGCTCAGCCGGCAGCGCAATGGCGCCTATGGCTGGTCGATCGCCCGCGACCTAACCAATCCCGAACTGTGGACCGAGCGCTACCACTGCCCGACCTGGCACGACTATCTGCGCCAGCGCAGCCGGCCGACCGACGCCGAGCGCGCGCTGCAGAGGACGGCGACCGACATGCACATCGGGCCTGAGCCGGTGCGCATCCGCCGCATGCTGGAGCGGCCGTTCGGCTCGGTGCGTTGGAAGGAGGATACGCCGGATGTCGCAAGCGGTGACGTGATCCCGATCGGCGTGCAGACGGCGTCGACCAGCGGGACGTGATCCGACGTATCAATCCGTGACGAGGACAGACGAGATGGATCCCAAATACGTTCAGTACGAACAGACCGGCGAAATCGTCAAAGTGACGATCAACCGGCCGGACCAGCTCAATGCGATCAGCCGCCGCGTGTATGCCGAACTCGACGCGGCGTTCACCCGCGCCGAGAATGATGACGGCGTCAAAGTGATCATCGTCGCCGGCGCGGGCGAGCATTTCGGTGCGGGCCACGATCTGGGTTCGACGGAAATGAAAGCCGAGCTTGACGAATTTCCGCGCGACGATTCGCCGATGGGGCGCGTGAAGGACATGGACTCGGGCGTCTACTGGCGCATGCACGACCGCTGGCGGAATATCGGCAAGCCGACCATCGCGATGGTGCAAGGCTACTGCATCATGGGCTCATGGATGCTGGCTGCGTGCTGCGACCTTGCGGTCGCTTCGGAGGATGCGAAGTTTGCCGATCGATCAGTGCGCTGGGGCAGCGTCCATCACGAGTATCCGACCCATTTCTTCGAACTTGGTGTCAAGAAAGCCAAGGAGTTTCTCTGGACCGGCGATTTCGTCGACGCCGCGACCGCGCTTCGGCTGGGCATGGTCAATCATGTCGTTCCGCGCGCGAAGCTGGAGACCGCCACGCGGTGGCTTGCCGAACGCATCGCTCTGAACGATCTGCTCTCGCTGAAGCTGTCGAAGATGTCGGTGAACCAGGCCGCCGACATCATGGGCCAATCGGCCGCGGTCCGCGCCTCGGGCAATTTCTGGCTGCTGAGCCATTCGTCGCGCCGGGAAATGGACGGCAACAGCCGCATGGAATGGTCGAAGAAACAGAACGAGCGCTTCAACGCGCACGAGCGCGCGACGCCCAGCCCGTGGAAAGGCGACGGCAGCTAAGTCTTGTTATTAGCTAAACGGGTGGCGCAGCAATCGCACGGCCCTAAAATGCCAACAACCACGGCACGACCCCCGTTTTGCGCGTACATCCGGCGCAGAGGGTCAGAGCGTGGTCGTCCCAGCGATGGAGCTTTTGACAGCATCGACATCGCCGTTGGATACAATATGGTCACTGAACTACGGTTTTTCAAGAGGCGGCGATGGCGAAAAGTTCCGGTACGGCAAAAGCACCCAAGAAGACGGCCAAAACAACCGCCAAGACGACAGCAAAGACCGCAAGCGCCAAGCCCAAGGCCTCCGCCAAGGCCGAGGCGGCAACCTATGACGCACCGCAGAAACCGCCGCTGAAGGCGGGCGGTGGCAACATCTACACCGGCATCGGCGGCTGGACGTTCAAGCCTTGGCGCGGCGTGTTCTATCCGGACGGCCTGTCACACTCGAAAGAACTCGAATACGCAGCCGCCCACCTCACCTCGATCGAGATCAACGGCACGTTCTACCGCACGCAGACACCTGCCACCTTCCACAAGTGGGCGTCGGAGGTGCCGAACGGCTTCAAGTTTTCGGTCAAGGGCGTGCGCTATGTCACCAACCGCAGCGTGCTCGCGGAAGCCGGCGACTCGATCAAGCGCTTCATCGATTCCGGCGTGCTCGAGCTCGGCGACCGGCTCGGCCCTCTGCTCTGGCAGATGAATCCGTACAAGAAGTTCGACGAGGCCGATTTCGGCAAGTTCCTCGAGCTGCTGCCGCCGAAGGTCGGCGACCAGACGCTGCGCCACGTGGTCGAGGTGCGGCATGACAGCTTCAAGACGCCGGCGTTCATTGCGCTGCTGCGCCAGTTCAACGTCGGCATCGTCTATTCCGAGCACGAGACCTACACCGAGATCGCCGACATCACCTCCGACTTCGTCTACGCCCGGCTGCAGAAGGGTGACGACAGCCTTGCGACCGGCTATCCGCCGAAGGCGCTCGATGGCTGGGCCGGACGGCTCAAGCTCTGGGCCGACGGCGGCCAGCCGGACGACCTGCCGCGCGTCGACAAGAAAGATGCGCCCAGGCAACCGCGCGATGTGTTCGCCTACGTGATCCACGAAGGCAAGGTGCGCGCACCGGCGGCGGCGATGGAACTGATCAAACGACAGTCATAGGCGATGGCGAAGAAGAAGCGGCTGTTCACCATCGGCTACGAGCAGACGCCGCCCAAGGCGGTGCTCGACGAACTGGAGAGCGCGGGCGTAAAACTGCTGGTCGATGTGCGCGCCGTCGCCTCCTCGCGCCGCCCGGGATTTTCCAAGAACCAGTTGGCATCGGGACTGAAGGAGCGCGGCATCGGCTACCTGCACCTGCGCGGGCTCGGGACGCCGAAGGAAGGCCGGCTCGCCGCACGCGCAGGCGACGTGAAGACGCTGGAGAAGATCTACGCCAGGCACCTGAAGACTCCGCAGGCGATCGAAGAGATGGACGAGCTTGCGACGCTGATCGCGAAAGCCGGGCCGGTCTGCATCCTCTGCTACGAGCGCGATCACAAGAACTGCCACCGCCGGTATATCGCCGAGGTGATCGAGGAGCGCGACGGCGTGGCGGTGGAGAATTTGGTTGGGCGGCAGATGTAGCGGCTACGCCAACCGCCACACCACCTGCGGCTGATCGTAACCGCGGACAGTGATCTCGCCGAGCGAGACTGCATCGGCCTGGCCGTCACGGACGACGTCATAGACGTTGGCGGAGACGAGCAGCTGGGAGCCAAACTCCTTGTTCAGCGCCTCAAGCCTGGCAGCGAAATTCACGGTGTCGCCGATCACGGTGTACTCCTTGCGCCGCGGCGAGCCGACGTTGCCGGCGATGACCTTGCCGACGTGGATGCCGATGCCCAAGCGAAGCGGCCAGTCGCTGGTGGCATTCTCCCGCTCCATCGCCTCGAGGATTTCCCGCGCGGCCGTGACCGCGCGGTGTCCTGCGTCGGGATCCTCGAGTGGCGCGCCGAACAGCGCCAGGAAACCGTCACCGAGAAACTTGTTCACGATGCCGCCGTTGCGGTCGACAATCTCGACCAGCACCTCGAAGGCGCGGTCGAGCCGCTGCACCACCTCCTCCGGCGTGCGCTGGCGGGCCGCCGCGGTGAAGCTGCGGATGTCGACGAACATCACGGCGACGTTTTGCGAGCCGGTTGCGTCATCCGAACCCGCGCTGAGCAACCGCTCGACCACCTGCGGCGAGACGTGCTGGCCGAACAGGTTGGTGACCCGGTCGCGCGCCGTCGCCGCCGCGATGCTCGCCACGAATTGCCGGCGCAACTGAGCACCCACCGCGCCGGCGAGTACGCCGCCGCCGAGCAACACCACGCTGCGCACGACGTGAAAGCCAAGGTCCTGCCAGGGATCGTACGCTCCAGCGTGGTAGGCCGGGAAAAACATCGCCATCAGGAAGAACTGGGCGCCGGCGACGAATCCGGTGAAGGCCGAAAGCCAGAAGTCCAGTCGCAATGTCGAGAGGATGATGAACATGAAGTAGAACATCGGGATGATGAAGCTGAGCGCTCGCTCGTCACCCATATGAGTCATCTGCACCCCGAGGGCGAGCGTCGGCATGCTGGTCTCGATGAACGCGTTAAGATAGCGGCGGAACACCGGAAGATCCCGCCGGCGCTTCATCTCGTGCGATATGACAGTGAGTGCGATGCTTTCGACAATGATGAACGGAATAAGGATCGAGTAAACGTACCAAAGGCTGAATGGCCCGTTCCAGATGCGCTCGATGAAATTCGGAAACACAGTCGCAACGACCGTGATGACCACTGCGACGACCGCCGACATGGCGATCAACGTCTTCATGCGCAGGCGCTCGGTCTCCATGATGCCGCGCACGAAAGCCTGCTGGAATTCCGGGGACACCTCCGCCTGCACAGCCGGGCGTTTCGGCGACCACCAGCTTGGTGTCTTGCTTGGTCGGTGTGCAGTCTGCAGCAAAGTGGCCTCTTCTAGTCCAGCGTGGAACGTCGACTGCGCTTCACGGCACCATTGCAAAAAACAGGAATATGGCGAAGACGACCAAATGCACGATGCCCTGAAGCACCGTCGTACGACCGGTGCCCAATGTGATCACGCTGAGAAGCAGCGTCAGCGCGAGTAGCACCTGATCTTTTCCGTCCAGACCGAGTTCGAGAGGCTGCCCAAGCATGATCGAAACGACCGCGACCGCCGGTATGGTCAGGCCGATGGTTGCGAGTGCAGATCCCAATGCCAGGTTCAGACTGGTTTGTAGTCGATTGCTTCGGGCTGACCTAACTGCCGCCAGCCCTTCGGGCAACAGCACCAGCGCGGCAATGACGATTCCCACCACGGCTTTCGGCACGCCAAGTTGGGCTACTCCATATTCCACCGCAGGCGTCAGAATCTTGGCAAGTCCAACAATAGCGACGAGCGAAATGAGAAGAAGACCGGCGCTCACAACAGCAATCCTGTCGGATGGTGGTGGCGCGTGTGCCTCCTCGTTGTCACTTTTGACCGGAAGGAAATAATCGCGGTGCCGCACGGTTTGGACGAAAACGAACGAGCCATAGAGCACCAGCGACACAAGTCCGGCGAAGATGAGCTGTGGCGTGCTGTAAAGCGGTCCGAGTTCGCGTGCTGCAAAGTTTGGAAGGACCAGAGTAAGGCCTGTGAGCGCGGCGAGCACGGCCAGCGCGGCACTCGCTCCCTGGAGCTGAAATCCCTGTTCGTGATGGCGGGCAGCGCCTGCCAGCAGGCAGGTGCCGACGATGCCATTGCATACGATCATGACGGCGGCGAAAACCGTGTCGCGTGCCAGTCCTGCCTTTTCGGCTGGAGCCGCAATCATCACCGAGACAATCAGTGCCGTCTCAATGACCGTTACCGCGAGCGCGAGGACAAGCGTGCCAAATGGCTCGCCGACGCGGTGTGCGATCACCTCTGCGTGGTACACGGCCGCGAACACAGTGGCTAGGAGAGCGGCGGCAGCAACCGCGGCGATGACGCCCCCACTGCCGAGAATGGACGTCACCAACAGCACCACCCAGGCCAAGACGGGCCAGGTCCATGTCCACCAAGGCGTCTGTGCCGCGACCATATAGTCGCCTCTCCTAGTCGAGCGTACGGCGGAAGCGCGTGACCGCGATGGTCATGGCGAACAGGGTCAACCCCAGCAGCACCAGCGTGTCGTACTGAAGGTTCTCCAGCGTGGCGCCCTTCAGCATGATCGCCCGCACGATACGGATATAGTGGGTCAACGGCAACGCCTCGCCGATCCACTGCGCCCAGGCCGGCATGCCGGCGAACGGAAACATGAAACCGGACAAAAGGATGTTGGGCAGGAAGAACATCATCGACATCTGCATCGCCTGGAGCTGGTTCTGCGCGATGGTCGAGAAGGTGTAGCCGACCGCAAGCATCGAGGTGATGAACAGCGTCGACAGCAACGCCAGCGTCATCAGGCTGCCATAGAGCGGCACGCCGAACAGGAAAATGCCGAGCCCGATGATCAGCGCCGCCTGCACGAACCCGATCAGCACATAGGGAATGATCTTGCCGAGCATGACCTCGACCGGCTTGATCGGCATCGACAGCAGCGCCTCCATGGTGCCGCGCTCGAGCTCGCGCGTCACCGACAGCGCGGTGAAGATCAGCATGGTCAGGGTCAGGATGGTGCCGGTCAAGCCGGGCACGATGTTCAGTTGCGAAGCGCCGGACGGGTTGTAGCGGGCATGCGTCCGCACCTCGAACGGCGGCAGCGTAACCTCGCCGGCGACGCGGTCGTGCACCAGCGCTGTTTGCGCAATCTTGTTCAACGCCGCCATCGCCGAGCCGGACGCCACCGGATCGGTGGCGTCGGCGGCCACCAGCAGCGCAGGCTGCTCGCCGCGCCGCACCGCACGCTCGAACCCGCGCGGAATCTCCACGCCGAACAGCACCGTGCCGGACTGCAGCAGATTGTCGAACTCCTCGACGGTGCGGACCTGGTGCGTGAAGCGGAAATAGGCGGTGTTCTCCAGCGCTTTCAGCACCGAGCGGGCGAGATCGGTGTCCTCCTGCAACAGCACGGCGGTCGGCAGGTTGCGCGGGGTGGTGTTGATGGCATAGCCGAACAGCACCAGCTGCATCACCGGGATCATGATGATCATCGCAAACGACACGCGGTCGCGCTTGAGCTGGATGAACTCCTTCACCAGCATCGCAAAGGTACGGCGCAGCGAAGCGAACCGCGGCTCGGGCGTCTCGGCCCTGTGGGATGTCACGCTCATCGGAAATTGTCCTGCGCGCGGTTCATCAATTCGATGAACACGTCTTCGAGCGAGGGTTCGCTGCGATGCCAGCTGATATCGCTGCGCTCGCGATATGAGGCGATGGCGGCCTCGAGCGCCTGCTCGTCCCGGCCCGACACATGCAAGCTGTTGCCGAACGGCGCGACCATGTCGATGCCCGGCTTGCCGGTCAGCTCCCCCTGCAATCCGTTCAGGTCGGCGCCGTTGACGGTGTAGGTGATCAGCGCCGAGTGGGCGATGACCTCGTCGACGGTGCCGTGCGTCAGCAGCTTGCCGTAGGCGATGTAGGCGATCTCATGACAGCGCTCGGCCTCGTCCATGTAGTGGGTGGACACCAGCACGGTCAGCCCGTCATGGGCGAGCGCGTGGATCTCGTTCCAGAATTCGCGCCGGGCTTTTGGGTCGACACCGGCCGTCGGCTCGTCGAGCAGCAGGAGTTGCGGGCTCGGCAGCGTACAGGCGCCAAGCGCCAGCCGCTGCTTCCAGCCACCCGACAGCTCGCCCGCAAGCTGCTCCTCGCGGCCGTTCAGGCCGAGCCGGATCACCATCTCGCGCGCGGCGGCGCGCGGATTTTCCAGGCCGTACAGGCGCGCGACGAATTCAAGGTTTTCGCGCACCGAGAGGTCCTGATAGAGGCTGAACTTCTGCGTCATGTAGCCGACATGGCGCCGGATCTTGTCGGCCTCAGTGCGGATGTTGTAGCCGAGGCAGGTGCCCTCGCCCGACTCCGGCGTCAGCAGGCCGCACAGCATGCGAATGGTCGTGGTCTTGCCGGAACCGTTCGGCCCGAGGAAGCCGTAGATCGCGCCGCGCTTCACCTGCATCGACAGGTCGCTGACCACCTTTCGGCCGCCGAACGACTTCGACAGGCCATGCACATCGATGGCGATGTCTGCCGAAGCAAGAGGCTTGTCCAGGGTCGCTGTGCTCTGCATGACGAGACCCGTTACTTCCTGGCGACGGCGGGATTTGCGGCGTCACCCGTGACGACGCTGACCGGCTGCCCGACACGCAGGAGATCGGGCTTGTTCGGCCGCGCCTGTACCAGATAGACGAGCTTGTGCCGCTCCTCCTGGCTGTAGATCACCGGCGGCGTGTATTCGGCGTTGGTCGCGATGTAGTAGATCTTCGCGGTCAGGCCGCTTTCGCAGCCGTCACAACTCACCCGCACATCCTGGCCGATCGAGAGTTTTGGCAGGTCGGTTTCCGGCACGAAGAAGCGCACCTTCATGTTGCCCGGCGGCAGGATCGACAGCACCGGGCGTTGCTGCTGCACCATCTCGCCTTCGCGGAAATAGATCTGGTGCACGGTGCCGGCCACCGGCGCATTGGCGCTTCGTCGTGCCAGCCGCGTCTGCGACGTGTTCACCCGCGCTTCGGCAATCCGCAGCGCCGACAGCGCCGCGTCGTAGTTGGCCTGCGTGCCCGAGCCGGTCTTGCTCAGCGCCTGCGCACGGTCGAAGGTCTGCTGCGCGTTCGCCAGCGTTGCCATCTGCTGGTTGAGGTCGGCCTTTTGCAGGTCGTCGTCGAGCCCGTAGAGCGGCACACCGGCTGCGATCGTATCGCCCTCGCGCACCGACAGCCGGACCACCCGGCCCGCTTCATCGGGACTGACAAAAATCATGTCGGCCTCAACCCAGCCCTGATAGCCGGTGTTGTTCTGTTCGGCGCACGCCGCCATGCCGACGCAAAGCGCGATTGCCGCGATGGCTCTTGCGAAACTCATGGTGCCCTCCTGGGGCCAAAAATCAGGTCGGCGTGCACGTCGAGCATCGCCTTGACGTCGAGCGGGGCCAGCTTGCCAAACAGCCCCTGCCAGATGACCGCGACCAATGCCGGAGCGACGACCAGTTGCGGATGATTGAGGATCGCAGGGCTTGCGATCTCGCCGCGCGAGATCCCGTACTGGATCAGCATCTGCATGCCGGCAATGCCGCGGCTGATCACCTCGCGGTGGTAGAACTCGGCGAGCGACGGAAAGCGCGCGCCTTCGGCGATGATCAGGCGGATGATGTCGCCGCGCCGCGTCTGGTAGATCTCGCTGATGAACATCTCCATGAAGCGCTCGAACATCATGCGCGCCGAGAAGTCGGCGGATGGCGGCGGCCCGAGACGGCCGACCAGCGGCACGATCGAGGTGCGGATGAGCTCCTGAAACAGCGCCTCCTTGTCCTTGAAGTAGAGGTAGATCGTCCCCTTGCCGACGCCGGCCCCTGCCGCGATGTCGTCGAGGCGCGCGGCGGCAAAACCCTTGGCGGAGAACTCGACCAGCGCCGCATCGACGATCGCCTGCCGCCGCTCGGCTGCGCGCAAGGTCCGTTTCGACGGCCTGGCTGCCGGCGCCGCAGAGGCTCCGGCAACGCCCTGATCTCGCGCCGATGCGCCCGTCGCAGGGTCGGCCCCGCTTCGGCCGGTGGAGGGCTTCGTGCGCGCCCGCTTGGTATCTGAGTGTTTCATGCTCCAATTATGACTGACTGGTCAGTCATTTTCAAGGCCAGATATACGCCCTCGCGGCCTTGTGAAGAGCCGGGAGGGCGCGGGTTACGGTGATAAGTCCCGGACAGGGCCGATCGGTTCAGCCGCGGGCGTCGCAGGCCCATGTGCGGATAACGCATTCCTTGCCGCCGAACTTGTAGCAGTTGCGCATGGCGCTGTTTTGGGCGGAGGAAATACGCGGGGCGACGGCAAAGCCGTGTGCGCCACAGGGGTTCGCCATATCGACGGAGAACGCGGCACAGGCGCGCTTCATCGGGATGGCCTTGCAGTTGCCCTTGCACTGCTTTTGCGCGGCATCCATCGCCGCACGGGTGTCCTTGAAATCGAAGGCGTGCCCATAGGCGCCGCACTTGCCGACCGCCAAAGCGCCTGCGGCATCGGCCGCGCCGGCAAAGGCAGTCACGATAACAACCGCAGCAATCAGCCGCGCAAAAAGCCCCGACACGCGTGCCCCTCCCCCGAGATGACGGCGAGGAAGGCTAAGGGAGAGCGGTTGCTGTTTGGTGAAGATTCAGCCCTGGGCCCAGCGTTGCTACGACGAACTCAGCGGCCACGGATACGAATGATGTTCATGCGCGACGACCCACTGTCCGTTTTCCTGGCGCAATCCCATCGTCAGGCGCGCGGTTGAATCGCCGACCTTGATAAGGGCATGGCACCAGCCGACCTCATCGCCGGCCGTGATCTGCAGCTCAGCGAGATCGAACGAACCCGGCCCGCCGGGGCTGTTGGCAAAGAACAATTCCCAGGTCTTGCGATATTCGTCGATCCCTATCCACTGCAGCGGCTCGGGCACGTCGAACATGACGATGTCGGCTGAGTGATGCGCGATCGCGCCCTCCATGTCCTGGGCGCGGACGGCCTTGGCCCAGTTCTCCAGCAGCGTCCTGATCTGATCTTCGTTCGTATCCATGCGCGATACTCCGGCTAATCCACCGACATGCCGCCACTGAGGTTTACGACAGCACCGGTCATCGCCGCAGCATGATCCGAGGCAAGAAACGCCGCCGTGCTGGCGACCTCATCGAGGGTCGGCAAACGCTTGAGCAGCGTCATGTTCTCGATCAGGGTGCGGAACTCATCCTTGCCGAGGGCAAAGTCCGGCTGCGCAAACGTATCGGCGATCCGATGCGGGCGGATGCAGACGACGCGAACACCTTGGGGGCTGAGCTCCGCGGCGAGCGTGCGCGTCAGTCCTTCGATCGCCGCGCAAGAGACGCCGAAACCGCCGGTCAAGGCGACGGCAAGGCGCGCGGGTGAGGTCGACAGCGTCAGGATGACACCCGAGCGGTTCTTCACCATGTGCCGCGCCGCTGCGCGCGACGTGAGGAACTGCGTCATGGTCCACCGTGCGATCGGTGCGGCAAAATCCTCGCGTCTGAGATCGATCAGCGGAACGCCCTGCACCACGTCGACGCCCGTGGCATTCAGCACCACATCGATGCGGCCCGCCTTGTCGACGACCTCGTCGGTGTAGCGATCCACGGCGTCTTCATCGAGCGCATCGACGACAGCTGTGCTGGCGCTGCCGCCGGCCGCAGCGATCTCCTTCGCTGTGGCGTCGACCGACGCAAGCGTGCGCCCGCAGAGAAACAGCCTCGCACCTTGCCGGGCGAAGGTGCGCGCAACTGCGCCACCGATCGCCCCGCCCGCACCATGGATCAGACAGACCTTGTCCTGCAGCAGCATGGGTCGCCTCCCGAGGTTTAGCGACGATGCCTTAGCTCAGATAAGCGCCATTTTTTGGCAGCAGCCCGTCACCCTCTCGCCAGCGCCAGTGCCTCCGGCGTGTCGATATCCAGAAACGCGCTCTGCCCGTCCGTCTCGACCTCGGTAACCGCTTCGGCGTGGCGGGCGATCATGTGGCGGGCGCCGACGTCGCCTTCGAGCGTCATCAGTTCGTCGAAGAAGCGGCGCGACCACAGCACCGGATTGCCGCGGCGGCCTTCGGCTGCGGGGACCGCGATCAACGCGCCCTTGTCCGGCGCAAGCGCGTCGATCAGGCGATCGATCAGGCCTGCGTCGACCAGCGGCATGTCGCCAAGGCAGATCACGGCACCGTCAGCTTCGGCCGGCACCGCCGCAATGCCAGCCTTCACGGAGCTCGCAATGCCGTCGGCGAAGTCGGGGTTGGCGGCGAAGACCACATCGAGGCCCTTCAGCTCCGCGCGGACCTTGTCGCCCTGGTATCCGGTGACGACGATCACCGGCTTGGCGCGCGAGGCCAGCGCCTGCTCGGTGACGATACGCACCAGCGGCTTGCCGTGCAGGAGTTCGAGCAGCTTGTTCGGTCCGCCCATGCGACTTGAGCGTCCGGCCGCGAGGATGACCGAAGCGACGTTGCGGTTGCCGTCGGCGCCGACTGGGACGCGCGGCTGCGGTCGGGTCACGATCTCCATCAGCAGCCCGCCCACGCCGAGACCGGTGATGTCCTCTCGCGTCACGGGAAGACCAGCCAGCAAACGCATGAGAATCCAGTCGAAACCGTTTTCCTTCGGCGAGCGGGCGCAGCCCGGCGCGCCCAGCACCGGTGCACCGTTCACTTGGCCGATCAGCATCAGGTTGCCGGGGTCGACCGGCATGCCGAAATGCTCGACCGCGCCGCCGGCGCGCTCGATCGCCGCCGGGATCACGTCGCGCCGATCGGCGATGGCCGATGCACCGAACACGATCACGAGCTCCGCGCCGTCCTTGAACAGCTGGCCGATTGCCGCGGTCAATTCCTTCTCGTCATGGGCGACACGCTTCTCGGCGATGATCTTCGCACCGGCCGGCGCCAGCCGCTCGGCGGTGACCTGCAGCGTCTTCTCGACAACTTTCTTCGCGAGTCCCGGCAGCAGCGTCGAAACGATGCCGACCTTCTTGATACGATAGGGTGCCACCCGCAGCACGTTGCGTCCGAGCGCGCCGACAGCCTCGTCCCGAAGCCTTGCCGGCATGCCGAACGGCACGATCTTGACGGTCGCAACCATTTCGCCTTCGACGACGGGCTTGAAGTTCTCCAGCGTCGCAAGCGTGATCGCCTCGTCGACGCGATTGATGCGGTCGACCGCCGTGCGGTCGGCGACCAGCACGCCGGCGAGTGCGGCAAACAGGTTGGAGCGGCCGGTGAAGGCGCGCTCGACCGTGACGCCCTCGCCGCCGATCGCCTGCGCGATGCTCGCAGCCGCCTCGTCCTCGGAGATGTCGCCCGGCTCGAGCTTGGCAACGACGATCTCGCCGACGCCGGCCTTTGCCAGCGCCTCGACTTCCTCAGCGCCGATCAGCGTGCCTTTCTTCAGCACGAGGCCGTTCTGGCGGATGCTGTGGACCGTGACGCCGCCGACCGCATCGGACGGCTTCATCGCACCGAACTTCATGCCGGTTCCTTCACCGCCGCTGCCACCGCGCCGTTCGGCAAGCGCAGCTCGGCGGTAATCTCCGCCATGATCGCAACGGCGATCTCCGCGGGCGAGACCGCTCCGATCGCAATGCCGATCGGCGCGTGAATACGCGCAAGCATGGCCGCCGAAGCGCCCAGCAGCTTCAATCGATCGAGGCGCTTCGCATGGGTTTTGCGCGAGCCGAGCGCGCCGATATAGAAGCAGCTCCTTTCGAGCGCGTGCATCAACGCCGGATCGTCGATCTTCGGATCGTGCGTCAGCGCGACGAAGGCCGTGTAAGGATCGACGTTGAGCGGCGGCAGCGCCACGTCCGGCCACTCGGCAATCAATGGAATATCCGGAAAGCGCTCAGGACTTGCGAAGGCGGTACGCGGATCGACCACGGTCACGTCATAGTCGAGCGCGCGCGCGATCGGCGCCAGCGCCTGGCTGATATGGACCGCGCCGGTGATGACGAGTTTCGCCGTCGGCGCATGCACGGTGATGAACAGTTTGCGGCCGTCGGCATCGATCATGCCGCTCTTGCCCATGCGCAGATGCCGGTCGAGCTCGGCGGACAGCTTGTCGGTGGCGGCGTCCTTCGCCTTCACCAGCCGCTGTTCGCCGCCGGCCATGTCGGTGACGACGAATGCGGGCCGGCGTGCGGTGCGCTCGGCGTTCAGCTCGGCAAGTGTCTCGGCTTTCACGATCCGACCTTCTCGACGAACACGCGGATGGTACCGCCACAGGAGAGGCCGACGTTCCATGCGGTCTCGTCGGCGACGCCGAACTCCAGCATCTTTGGCTGGCCGCTGGCGATCACGTCGAGCGCCTCGGTGACCACCGCGCCCTCGACACAGCCGCCGGAGACCGAGCCGAGAAAGGTGCCTTCATCGTTGATGACCAGGTGCGAGCCGGTCGGCCGCGGCGCGGAGCCCCAGGTCTCGACCACCGTGGCGATGGCGACACCATGGCCGGCCTTCTTCCAGTCTTCCGCGGTCTTCAGGATATCGTCGTCGCGGCTGAGCATTGGTGTCTCCCTCACGCTTAAGCGGCAGATCGGCCGGCGAAGCTTCCGCGCGCCGGAGCTGCCGACAGCGCATCGATCAGTTCGCCCATGGACTTTAGATTGTGTACCGGGCGGAATTCGTCAACGTGCGGCAGCATCATTTTGACCCCTTGCGCCTTCGGTTCGAAGGCGGAATAGCGCAACAGCGGGTTGAGCCAGATCAGCCGCCGGCAGGAACGGTGCAGCCGGTCCATCTCGAAGCCGAGCCGCTGGTCGGCCTCGCGCTCCAGCCCGTCGGTGATGAGCAGGACGATCGCCCCCTGCCCCAGCACCCTGCGGCCCCACAGCTTGTTGAAGGCATGCAGCGACGGGGCGATCCGGGTGCCGCCGGACCAGTCCTCGACCAGCGTCGAGCAGCGTGCCAGCGCATCGTCCGGGTCACGGGCGCGCAGCGCGCGGGTGATATTGGTCAGCCGCGTGCCGAACAGGAACACGGAGACGCGCTTGCGGGCGTCGGTCACCGCATGCAGGAAATGCAGGAACAGGCGGGTGTATTCGCTCATCGAGCCGGAAATATCGAGCAGCGCCACGATCGGCACCGGCTTGTCGATGTGGCCGAGGCGATGGAAATTGACGATCTCGCCGCCGGTGCGCAGCGACCCGCGCAGCGTTCGTCTGAGATCGAGCTTGCGGCCGTGCGCCAGCGGCTGGAAACGGCGGGTCGGCCGCTCGGCCAGCGGCAGCTTCATCCGCTGCACGGCGCGCGTGACCTGCTCGATCTCGGCCGCGCTCATCTGCGCGAAGTCCTTGGTCTGCAGCACCTCCTCGTCGGAGACCGAGAGCTGCATCTCGTGTGTGCTGCTCTCGCGCTCGTGCATCATGTCGCGCTGGGCCAGCGCCTCCTGCACGCGGCGCGAGGCCGGTGGCGGCGGCTTCTGCTCCGGCTGGCCGGGCAGCGGCACGGTATCGACGAGTTGATCCCAGTCCTGCGCCGCGCGAAAAAAGATCTCGAACGCCTGCGCGAAGATCGCCGCGTGCTCGTGCCGCTTGACGAAGATGCTTTCCAGCGCGGTGAACACGTCGGCGCGGTTGCTGAGACCGACCACCTGCAGCGCCTTCAAGGCGTCGATGGTCGCGCCTGGGCCAACCGGCATGCCGGCGGCACGCAACGCGCGCGCAAAGCCGATGATGTTGTCGGCGATGACACCAGTTGCCTGCGGTTCTCCGTCCGGCATTGCTGATACCCGGTTTTCGAAGTTCGTAGTACAACGCGGCACCCTCGGTACGAACTTCGAAAACCGGGTACCAGCAACCTTTACAATCTCCAGTGCCGCTTTCGATTTGAAATTCCTGAGGTGGACTCGCCGCAGGTGCTGCAGGAATTTCAAATCGACGGCACTGGGGACCTATTTGGATTTGCCCGCCAGCGCCGTGTCGAGCGTCTTGCTCAGGGTCTCGCCCTGCATGCGGCCGATGTCGTCCTGATATTTCAACAGCGCACCGAGCGAGTCGCCGACCACCTGCGGGGTCAGCGTCTTGGCGTCGAGCTCGCGCAGCGCCGTCGCCCAATCGAGGGTCTCGGCGACGCCCGGCGGCTTGAACAGATCTTCCTCGCGCACCGCCTGCACGAAGGCCACCACCTGCTCCGACAGCTTCGCCGAGATGCCGGACACGCGCGACTTGACGATGGCGATCTCGCGCTCGGCCGACGGATAGTCGACCCAATGATAGAGGCAGCGTCGCTTCAGCGCGTCGTGGATTTCGCGGGTGCGGTTCGAGGTAACGATGACGATCGGCGGCTTTGTCGCCTTCACCGTGCCTAGCTCGGGAATGGTCACCTGGAAGTCCGACAGGATTTCCAGCAGGAACGCCTCGAACGCCTCGTCGGCGCGGTCGAGCTCGTCGATCAGCAGCACCGGCGCGCCGGCGGGGTCCGGCTCCAGCGCCTGCAGCAGCGGCCGCTTGATCAGGTATTGCTCGGCGAACACGTCGTGCGCCAGCCGGTCGCGGTCGGTCTCGCCGGTCGCCTCCGCCATGCGGATGGCGATCATCTGCGCCGCACTGTTCCACTCGTAGACGGCGGATGAAACGTCGAGGCCTTCGTAGCACTGCAGGCGGATCAGCTTGCGCCCGAGCGCGGCGGACAGGACCTTTGCGATCTCGGTCTTGCCGACTCCGGCCTCGCCTTCGAGAAACAGCGGCCGCCCCATCTTCAGCGACAGGAACGTCACCGTCGCCAGCGACCGCTCGGCGAGGTAGCCGTGCTTCAGCAACAGGTCGAGCGTGGCTTCGACCGAGTTCGGAATTGCGGGGGCCGCCATCATGGCCGCACGCGCGACGCTGAGCGCCGCCTCAAGCGTTCGCCGCCTCGACGGCGCGGCGTGCAAGCACGCCGATCAGATGCGCACGATATTCGGCGCTGCCGTGCAGATCGCTGTTCAGGCCATCGGCCGACACGGTCAGGCCATCCAGCGACTTCGGCGAAAAGCGCTTCTTCAACGCTTCCTCGAACTGCGTCACGCGGAACACGCCGTCGCCACCGGCGCCGGTGACCGCGACGCGCACTTCCGACGGGCGCTTGGCGACGAACACGCCGACCAGTGCATAGCGCGACGCCTGGTTGCGGAACTTGATGTAGGCCGCCTTCTTCGCCAGCGGAAACTGCACGCGGGTGATGATCTCGTCCGGCGCGAGCGCCGTCGTGAACAGGCCCTGGAAGAATTCTTCCGGCTTCAGCTTGCGCTTGTTGGTGACGATGGTGGCATCGAGCGCCATCACCGCTGCCGGATAATCCGCGGTCGGATCGTTGTTGGCGAGCGAGCCGCCGATCGTGCCCATGTGGCGCACCGCGGGATCGCCGATCATCGAAGCGAGGTTGGCGAGCGCCGGAATGTTCGCCTTCACGACCGCCGAGTTGGCGACGCTGGCGTGGCGCGCCATCGCGCCGATCACCAGCGAGCGACCCTTCATCTCGATCGTATCCAGCCCCTCGATCTTCGACAGGTCGATCAGCTGGACCGGCCGCGCGAGGCGCTGCTTCATCACCGGCACCAGCGTATGGCCGCCGGCGATCAGCTTCGCATCCTCGGCCTTGGCGAGGAGGTTCGCGGCCTGACGCACCGTCGCAGGGCGAGAGAATTTGAATTCGTACATCGTCGTATCCCTCAGAAACTCGATCGGACCCAAACTTCCGCCGGCCTACGCCGATTTCGCCATCGCCTTCGCACCGGCAGCGATCGACTTGACGATGTTGTGGTAGCCGGTGCAGCGGCAGAGGTTGCCCTCGAGCTCCTCGCGGATGGTGTGGTCGTCCAGATCGTTGCCCTTGCGCTGCACCAGGTCGACCGCGGTCATGATCATGCCCGGTGTGCAGAAGCCGCACTGCAGGCCGTGGTTCTCGCGGAACGCCTCCTGCATCGGATGCAGCGGCGCGCCGTCGGCCGCCAGCCCCTCGATGGTCACCACATTGGCGCCGTCGGCCATCACCGTGAGCGTCGTGCAGGATTTGATCGCCTTGCCGTTCACATGCACCACGCAGGCGCCGCACTGGGAGGTGTCGCAGCCGACATGAGTGCCGGTCAGGCGCAGGTTCTCGCGCAGGAATTGGACGAGCAGCGTACGCGGATCGACGTTGGCCGAATGCACCGTGCCGTTCACAGTAATCGAAACTTTGGCCACCAGTATCTTCCTCCCTGCAGCGCGTGTCTTAAGTGCGCAGCAATTGATCGTCCGGCAATCCGGCTTTTTGGAATGAGGCTTCCCGGCTTGGAAAGGGTCTAAAGCCTATGATAGGGGGCAATTCGATGCGGGGCAACCGCAGGTCACGGTTGCTTACCCTGCACGGCTTCCGCGAAATTGGCGAAGAATTCATCCGCCAGTTTCTTGGCTGAGCCGTTGACCAGGCGCTGGCCGAGCTGCGCCAGCTTGCCACCGATCTGTGCTTCGACATCATACGTCAGCGCCGTGCCGCCGTCTTTTTCAGCCAGCGCAACCGTCGCGCCGCCCTTGGCGAATCCGGCAACGCCGCCCTCGCCTTCGCCGGAGATCCTGTAGCCGTTCGGCGGATCGAGATCGCTCAATGTGACGCGGCCCTTGAAGCGGGCGGAGACCGGGCCGACCTTCATTTTGGCGGTGGCGCGGAATTCGGTGTCGGAGACCTTCTCCAGCTCCTCGCAGCCTGGGATGCAGGCCTTCAGAACTTCCGGGTCATTCAACTTCGCCCACACGACGTCGCGTGTGGCGGCGAGCTGGTACTCGCCATTCATGGTCATGGCCATGTGATTGATCTCCGCCTTCTGTTCTCAGGTAATGCAGCACTCTCGCGAGGAAAAGACCATCGCCGAAAAGCTGGACGAAACAAATTCTTGCGCCTGCTCGAATCGCCCGAGACGCCGCATCGGTCGGTGCGATAGAACGCAGATCCAACCATAGCCGAAGAGGGACGGAGACCGCCATGCCGATGATCGATGCCGACGGCTGTCCGATCCATGTTGCCATCGACGGACGCGAGAGCGGCCCGACCGTCGTCCTCTCCAATTCACTGGGATCCACGATCCAGATGTGGGGGCCGCAGCTGTCCGCGCTCGCCAGCCAGTTTCGCGTGGTCCGCTACGACCGGCGCGGCCACGGCAAGTCCGGGACCACGGGCCCCTACTCGTTCGAGCGGTTCGGCCGCGACGTGATTGCGATCCTCGACGCGCTCAACATCCGCACCGCGCACTGGTGCGGCCTGTCGATGGGTGGCATGGTCGGGCAGTGGCTCGGGGCGAACGCGGCCGATCGGTTCGACAAGATCGTGCTCGCCAACACGACCAGCCACTTCGCCGATCCTTCGCGTTTTCAGGACCGCATCAAGGCGGTGACGCAGAACGGCACCGCGAGCATCGCCGATGCGGTGATGGCGTCGTGGTTCACGGAAGACTATCGCGAGCGCGAAGCGGCCATCGTGCAAGAGGTGCGGCGCATGTTCGTTGCGACGCCGGTCGAAGGTTACGTCGGTTGCTGCGAGGCCTTGAGCCGCCTGGACCAGCGCGACCTGCTGCCGAAGATCTCGCGGCCGGTCTTGATCATCGCCGGCCGCTATGACCAGGGCACGACCGTCGAGCAGGCCGAGTTCATGCGCAAGGCAATCCCGAAGGCCAGCTTGACCCTGCTGGATGCCGCGCACCTGTCGAACGTCGAGCAGCCTTACGCGTTCAATGATGCGTTGATTGGATTCCTGACGCAGCGTTAGCAGGATTTCACGCGGCGACGGTGGCGCCCGCGGGCGCCTCGTCCCGCCGCCTCACGCCATAACTCTGCGAATCGATCGCGAGCAGCGCGAAGCCGCCGAGCAGCATCAGCGATTCCGTGGCATGCAGGCGCAGCGCTGCGACTTCACCGACGGACGATGCGGCCAGCATGCTTGCGACGCTGACAATGCCGCCGAACAGAAGCGCCAGCGCCAACGCCTCGTCACCGGCGGCACGCCGGCCGCCGCCAGGACGCAATGTCAGCACGGCGAACAGGAGGAAGTAGGCAACGACCACGAACTTGGCGAGCACCAGCAGCCAGGCGAAACGCACGGTGCCGAGCGTCGAAAGCTGGAAGGTGTCGTTGACGAACAGCGTCGGGCCGATGTTCGCCCGCTCATAGATGCCGCGGATCGGAAACACCACGATCTTGAATGCCGCAATGGTCCAGGCCGGCACGAAATAGAGCGCCAGCAGGAGACCATTGACGGTGGTGATGCGCCAGCTTTGCGCCGTTGCCTGAGCCATTCTCGCCGCCCTGTTGTTTGGGCTCCGAGGTAACGCCGCTCTAATTGGACTGGCAATTTAAACCCTTTGTTTACCTTAATTACCCGGGTGGTGCTGTGGACAGCGGCGAAAACGCGCAAAACAAAGGCCCCGCTTTCGCGAGGCCTCTGCCGTCCTCAGCCTTCAGCGCTCCCTGATTCAAGACCACTGCCCCGACCGGGTTTGACGCTTACGCTACGCTACTAGTCCTAGCGCTGCTCCTCGCGATCCTGCTGGCCCTGCTGGCCGGGTTTGTTCTGATCCTGCTGCTGACCGGGCTTTTGTCCGCCACCCTGCTGCTGCTGACCGGGTTTGCGGTCCTGCTGGTTCGGATTCTGGTTTTGCTGGTTCGCCATGCAGCCGACTCCTTATGTTGCAAGTCCGGGCCAACGCGTCGTAACGGCAATGGTTGCCGGGGAACCCCCGGTTCCTTTGCCTCATTGGCGGGCGTCGGAACTTCATTCGGTGTGCAGTGCGGTGTCGTGGACAGCGGCAATTAGGCCATCCGTCGCGGTTGCCGCTGAAAGTTCCCACTGTTAACACTTTTCGAGACCGGGACGGCACCCGTTGGGCCAGCCCAACCTCTTCTCGCGGCGGCGCATGGAATATTTCACTCAGCAACTCATCAACGGCATCGCGCTCGGCTCCATCTATGGCCTGATCGCCATCGGCTACACGATGGTCTACGGCATCGTCGGCATGATCAATTTCGCCCATGGCGACATCTTCATGATCGGCGGCTTCATCTCGCTGCTCGCCTTCCTGATCCTGGTCTCGATCGGCCTGACCGCGGTGCCGGTCATCCTGCTGCTGGTGCTGCTGGTGGCGATGGCGACGACGGCGCTGTACGGCTGGACGGTCGAGCGGATCGCGTACCGCCCGCTGCGCCATTCATTCCGCCTGGCACCTATGCTGTCCGCCATCGGCATGTCGTTCGTGCTCGGCAACTTCGCGCAGGTCTCGCAGGGCGCGCAGGTCAAGCCGGTGCCGCCGATCGTCACTGGCGGAGTAGTTCTGTTCGAGCGCAACAATTTTGCCGTTCAGTTGTCCAACGTGCAGATCATCGTCGTGGTGACGACGATCGTGCTGCTGGCGATTTTCTCGTACATCGTCGCGCGCACGCGGCTCGGCCGCGACATGCGCGCCTGCGCGCAGGACCAGACCATGGCGGCGCTGCTCGGCGTCGACACCGACCGCACGATCTCGATGACGTTCGTGATCGGCGCCGCACTCGCCGCCGTCGCTGGCTTGATGTACCTGCTCTATTACGGCGTGGTCGATTTCTACATGGGCTTCATCGCCGGCATCAAGGCGTTCACCGCCGCCGTGCTTGGCGGCATCGGCTCGCTGCCGGGCGCGATGCTTGGCGGGCTCGCCATCGGCCTGATCGAGACGTTCTGGTCGGCATACTTCTCGATCGAATACAGGGACGTCGCCGCGTTCTCGATCCTGATCGTCGTCCTGATCTTCATGCCGACCGGCATTCTCGGCCGTCCCGAGATCGAGAAAGTCTGATGGCGACCGACGCCGTCCCGCACGCGCCGGCGCAAGCCGCATCGACCTTCTCCGTCGCCTTCGTGCTCAAGAAGGCCGCCCTCAGCGCGCTCGTCGCATTCGGCCTGTTCGCGTTGATGATCGGCGTCCGTACCGACGCCGGAGCCACCAGCGCGCAGCTCGTCTTCTGGACCCGCTTCGAGCAGCTCGCAGGGATCGTTGCCGCGGTGTTTGTCGGCAGCATCGTGGTCGAGCTGCTGCGGCACAACTTCCGCCATCTCGAGCCTGCGAGCCTCGTGCCGCAGGCCATGGAACGGCCGCTGGCGATCGTCCAGCGTCTGGCCGCGCCCGCCCTGCTCGGCTTCGCGCTGCTCATTCCGGTCATCTTCTACGATCAGCGCTATGTGCTCGACCTCAGCATCCTGGTGCTGACCTACGTGATGCTCGGCTGGGGACTGAACGTCGTCGTCGGCCTCGCGGGGTTGCTCGACCTCGGGTATGTGGCGTTCTACGCGATCGGCGCCTATTCGTACGCGCTGCTGGCAACCACCTTCGAGCTCTCATTCTGGATCTGCCTGCCGCTCGCCGGCATCCTCGCCGCCTTCTGGGGCGTGTTGCTCGGCTTTCCCGTGCTGCGGCTGCGCGGCGACTATCTCGCCATCGTGACACTTGCTTTCGGCGAGATCATCCGCCTGGTGCTGATCAACTGGCAGACAGTCACCGGTGGGCCGAATGGCATCACCGGCATTCCGCGCCCGACCTTCTTCGGCATTCCGTTCAACGCAACGGAGGAAGGCTTCGCCGCCCGCTTCGGCATCGAGTTCTCGGCGACCCACCGCATCATCTTCCTGTTCTACCTGATCCTGGCGCTGGCGCTGTTGACCAACTGGGTGACGATCCGCCTGCGCCGGCTACCGATCGGCCGCGCCTGGGAGGCGCTGCGCGAGGACGAGATCGCCTGCCGCTCGCTCGGCATCAACACGACGACGACCAAGCTCACCGCATTCGCGGTGGGCGCGATGTTCGGCGGCTTCGCCGGCGCATTCTTCGCCACACGCCAGGGCTTCATCAGCCCCGAATCCTTCTCGTTCCTGGAGTCGGCGTTCATCCTCGCCATTGTCGTGCTCGGCGGCATGGGCTCGCAGCTTGGCGTGGCGCTTGCGGCACTCGCCATGATCGGCGGCTTCGAGCTGTTCCGCGGGCTGGAGCAGTACCGCATGCTGGTATTCGGCATGGCGATGGTGCTGCTGATGATCTGGCGGCCGCGCGGCCTGATCGGCCACCGCGACCCGACGGTATTCCTGCAGCACAAGACCGCGATCTCCTCCTCTCTCGTCAAGGAAGGGCACGGATGAGCGCTGTGTCCGACACCATCCTGGATGTCACGCATCTGTCGATGCGCTTTGGCGGTATCGTCGCGATCGGCGACCTCAGCTTCACCGCGCAGCGCGGCAAGATTACCGCGCTGATCGGCCCGAACGGCGCGGGCAAGACCACCGTCTTCAACTGCATCACCGGCTTCTACAAGCCGACCGCCGGCATGATCCAATTGACCCACGCGGACGGCAAGACGTTCCTGCTCGAACGGCTGTTCGACTACCGCATCTCCAAGCTCGCCAAGGTCGCGCGCACCTTCCAGAACATCCGCCTGTTCGCCGGCATGACGCTCCTGGAGAACCTTCTGGTCGCCCAGCACAACGCGTTGATGCGCGCCTCCGGGTTCACCTTCCTGGGCCTGATCGGCGCCCCGATCTACACCGCGGCCGAGCGCCGCGCGATCGATCTGGCGCGCTACTGGCTGGGGCGCATGAACCTGCTTGATCGCGCCGACGATGCGGCCGGCAACCTCGCTTATGGCGACCAGCGGCGCCTGGAGATCGCGCGCGCGATGTGCGCGGAGCCGGCGTTGCTGTGTCTTGACGAGCCGGCGGCCGGGCTGAACGCGCGCGAGAGCGCAGCGCTGAACGAGTTGCTGCTGGCCATTCGCGCCGACCATGGCACCTCGATCCTGCTGATCGAGCACGACATGTCGGTGGTGATGGAGATCTCCGACCATGTGGTCGTGCTGGACCACGGCGTGAAGATCGCCGACGACACACCCGATAGCGTGCGCAACGATCCAAAAGTCATCGCCGCTTATCTCGGCGTCGCCGACGAGGAGGTCGCCGTCGCCGTGATGGGGGGCCAACGATGAGCGCCCTGCTGCAGATCACGGGCTTGCGCGCCGCCTACGGCAAGATCGTCGCGCTGAAGGGCGTGGACCTTACGGTCGACCGCGGCGAGATCGTCGCCCTGATCGGCTCGAACGGCGCCGGCAAGTCGACGCTGATGATGTCGATCTTCGGCAAGCCGCGCGCGCAGGCCGGCCACATCGTCTACGATGGCGAGGACATCACCCACGTGCCGACCCACGAGATCGCGCGCCTGCGCATTTCGCAGGCGCCCGAGGGCCGCCGCGTCTTCCCGCGCATGAGCGTGATGGAGAACCTGCAGATGGGCGCGGACGCAGCCGGCGACGGCAGCGCCGACAAGCAGGCCGGTCTCGATCGCGTGCTGTCGCTCTTTCCCATCCTCCAGGAGCGCCTGACCCAGCGCGGCGGCACGCTGTCGGGCGGCGAGCAGCAGATGCTGGCGATCGGACGGGCGCTGATGAGCCGCCCGCGCCTGTTGATGCTCGACGAGCCGTCACTCGGCCTCGCGCCATTGATCACGCGGCAGATTTTCGACGCCATCCGCCAGCTCAACCGCAACGACGGGCTGACGGTGCTGATCGTCGAGCAGAATGCCAACCATGCGCTGCGGCTTGCGCACCGCGGCTATGTGATGGTCAACGGCACGATCACACTGAGCGGAACGGGCAGCGAGCTGCTGCAGCGGCCGGAAATCCGCGCCGCCTACCTCGAGGGAGGCCGCCACTGATGCCTCAACTCTACGCCGAAGGATCGTTCTTCCACGTACTGTTCCTGACCTTCGTGCTGGGTTTTGGCTGCGCCTGGGCGGCCGGGCGCGCCATCGCACAGTCATGGCGGCCGGCATGGATCGCCGCGGGCGCCATGGTGCTGATAGGTTTCGCACTGCGGTTCCTGCACTTTGCGCTGTTTCAGGAGCCTCTTCTGGAGCCGGTGATCTGGATCCTTGAAACCAGCTGCCTGATCGCGATCGGGCTGCTGTCGTGGCAATACGCTCGCGCAGGTCAGATGGTCCGGCAGTATTATTGGCTCTACGAGCCGGCCGGACCTTTGAGCTGGCGGCTGCGCCAAGATGTACCGGCAAAAGGCGGCAAAGCCTAAAGATTGTCGGTGACTTGGGCCGAAAACCATCCGAGAATGCCGGCCATCTCGCGCCGGAATTCGATCCGGCGCCTGCTGCAAGGAGAGGCGAATGAAACATCTCAAATTGGCTGGTCTCGTGGTTGGCGCTTCGGTCGCCTTGACGACGGCCAGCTGGGCACAGGACATCACGATCGCGGTCGCGGGACCGATGACGGGCGGCGAAGCCGCGTTCGGACGCCAGATGAAGAACGGCGCCGAGCAATTCATTGCCGATTTCAATGCCGGCCCCGGCCTGATGGGCAAGAAGCTGAAGCTGGAAGTGGGCGACGACGCCTGCGATCCGAAGCAGGCCCGCTCCGTCGCCGAGAAGCTCGCCGGCATGAAGGTGCCGTTCGTTGCCGGTCACTTCTGCTCGTCGTCGTCGATCCCGGCCTCGGAAGTCTATTCGGAGAGCGGCGTTCTGCAGATCACGCCGGCCTCGACCAACCCCCTCTTCACCGAGCGCAAGCTCGCCAACGTGCTGCGGGTGTGCGGCCGTGACGACCAGCAGGGCCTGGTTGCCGCCGACTACATCGCCAAGAACTTCAAGGGCAAGAACATCGCCATCCTGAACGACAAGTCGACCTACGGCAAAGGCCTGGCCGACGAGACCAAGAAGGCGCTGAACAAGGCCGGCGTCACCGAGAAGATGTTCGAGTCCTACAACAAGGGCGACAAGGACTTCACCGCGATCGTGTCGCGCCTGAAGCGCGACAATATCGACCTCGTCTATCTCGGCGGCTATCACCAGGAAGGCGGCCTGTTGATGCGGCAGATGCGCGACCAGGGCCTGAAGACCGTGCTGATGGCCGGCGATGCCCTGAACGACAAGGAGTTCGCCTCGATCACCGGTCCGGCCGCCGAAGGCGTGCTGTTCACCTTCGGACCCGATCCGCGCAACAAGGCGACCGCCAAGGCCGTGGTCGACAAGTTCAAGGCGAAGAACATCGATCCGGAAGGCTACACGCTCTACACCTACGCCGCGATGCAGGTGTGGACGCAGGCCGCCGCGAAGGCCAACAGCACGGATGTGAAGAAGGTCTCCGACACCATCAAGGCCGGGACCTGGGACACCGTGCTCGGCAAGCTGTCGTTCGACGCCAAGGGCGACATCAAGGTGATCGACTACGTCGTCTACAAGTTCGACGCCAAGGGCAACTACGCCCAGATCCCCGGCAAGGGCTCATAAGCGAGCGTTTGTTGAGATTGGAACACGAAAGGCCGCCCTTCGGGGCGGCCTTTTTCTTTACTGACTCATTGGAGAGCTATGCTTCGCTAAACACCGTTTTGCGATTTCAATCTCGTTCATTGCAAGGAGTGGAATAATGGCGCTCCAGTTCAGATACACCGGATTTTTCGTCGACGATGTTCCCGCGACCGTAGCCTTCTACGGCAAGGCGTTTGGATTCCGCCTCCGCTACATGCATCCGAGTTCCGGCTATGCCGAACTCGAGACCGGCGACACCCTGCTCTGCTTCGTCGGCGATGCGTTCGTCCAGGGCGCCGGCTTGCTTGGCAGCATGGTCTATGCGCCGAACAAGGCCGATGCTGATCCGGCGGCGGCGCAGGTTGCATTCGTCACCGACGATATGGAAGCCGACTGGGCGCGTGCACTTGCCGCCGGGGCGTCGATCGTCAAGCCGCCGGAAGCGAAGCCTTGGGGCCAAACGGCCGGCTATCTGCGCGACTGCAACGGCGTGCTCGTCGAATTGAGCACCCGCAGCCCACGCGACGCCGCCTGAGCTTTGCGTCTACCCGAACTTCGCCAGCGCCGGAAACGTCTCCAGCATCCAGATGCTGACGTGGGTGATGGTGCCGGTCAGGAACGCGACGCCGGTGACGATCATCAGCACCCCCATGGCGCGCTCGACGTTGACGAGTTGATGCTTGAAGCGCGCGAACAGCGTGGAGAAGTGCTTCACCGCAACGGCCGCCAGCAGGAACGGAATGCCGAGCCCCGCCGAATAGACCGCCAGCAGGCCCGCGCCCTTGGTGACGGTCGCCTCGGAGGCGGCCACCGCCAGGATCGCCGCCAGGATCGGGCCGATGCACGGCGTCCAGCCGAACGCGAAGGCAAGCCCCATCGCATACGCGCCCCAGAGCCCGACCGGCTTCGCCATGCCGAGCCGCCCTTCCCGCATCAGCAAGCCGATGCGTGTCAGCCCGAGGAAATGCAGGCCCATGACGATGATGACGAGGCCTGCCAGGATCGACAGCTCCGCCGACCATTCGCGCACCAGCGCACCGACCACACTGGCGCTGGCGCCGAGCGCCACGAATACGGTGGAGAAGCCGAGCACGAACATCGCAGCCGCGATCATCACCGCGCGCCGCGACGTGGTGCACGGCTCGCCTGCGGCGACGTGCTCGGCGGTCGCGCCGGTCAGGTAGACAAGATAGGGCGGAACCAGCGGCAGCACGCAGGGCGACAGGAAACTGATGACGCCCGCGACCAGCGCCGCGAGGATGGAAACGTCGGTAGCCATGGCGCTAAATGCGACGTAACGGCCTGTCGCGCAAGGGCGGGTGCGCTCTGTTCCGCGCGTTGTGAAGACCCGTGAGGCCGCAAGGTTGACCCGCGACCTGCCTTGCGCTCATCTGCGCGCAAAGCGGGACAAGCATGAATAACCTCCTGACCGATATCGAAGGCGTCCGCGTCGGCCACGTCGAGGATCGCGACCTCGCATCGGGCACCACCGTGATCATCTTCGATGAACCGGCGGTCGCCTCGATGGATGCCCGTGGCGGCGGTCCCGGCACGCGCGACACGACGTTGCTGGAGCCCGGCTACACGGTCGAGGCGATCCACGGCATCACCCTGTCCGGCGGCTCGGCGTTCGGGCTCGATGCCGGCGGCGGCGCGATGTCCTGGCTAGCCGAGCACGGCCGCGGCTTTCCGATGGGCAACGTGCGCGTTCCGATTGCACCCGGCGCGGTCATCTTCGACCTGCTGAACGGCGGCAACAAGGCCTGGGGAAAATTCTCGCCCTATCGCGACTTCGGCTACGCGGCCGCTGCGGCGGCCGGCGACGGTGCGTTCGCTCTCGGGAGCGTGGGCGCGGGGCTCGGCGCGACGACGGCGAACCTCAAGGGCGGCGTCGGATCTGCATCGGCCGTGACCAGCAGCGGCGTCAAGGTCGCGGCGCTCGCGGTCGCAAATGCCGCCGGCAGCGTGGTCATCGGCGACGGGCCGTGGTTCTGGGCCGCGCCGTTCGAACTGAATGAGGAGTTTGGCGGACGCGGGCAGCCGCCAACGTTCACCGCAGACATGCACGCTCCGCGTCTCAAGGGCGGCCGGCGCGCCACGCCGCTGCAGAACACCACCCTCGCCGTGGTCGTCACGGACGCGCAGTTGACGAAGCCAGGCGCGCGACGGCTGGCGGTGGTCGCGCAGGGCGGGCTTGCGCGCGCCATCAATCCCGTGCACGCGCCGCTCGACGGCGACGTGATCTTCGCCGCGGCGACCGGGAAGAAGCCGCTCGACGGGCATGTCGAGATGACCGAGCTCGGCATGCTCGCCGCGAACGTCGTCGCACGCGCGGTCGCACGCGGTGTCTACGAGGCGACGGCTCTCCCCTTTCCCGGCAGCGTGCCGTCGTGGAAGGACCAGTTCGGACGTTGACCTTCGCCCGGAGGCTTGAACCGGCGTCGATGTCGATGCGACCCACAAACGACTGGTTCTGTGGGGGCACACAACATGAATTCCAATCCGCTTTCCGCCCAATGGCGGACACTCACCGAGGCTGAACTCGCGGCGCTCCCCGAGGCCAAACTCGGCGGCGCGCTGGCGGTGATCTTCTGGTGTGCGGTTACCCTCGTGATGGCGCTGGTTCTCGTCGTCGCCTGGCTGATCGTCTTTGGCGACTTCTTCAGCTTCACGATGACGTCGCAGTCGACCTTTTCGGGATCGGGCATGGCGTCGATCATCTCACGCATTTCGCTGATCCCGCAGGCGATGCTGTTCGTCTGGGCATTTGTGTTCGCGGTGATGACGAGCGGGCGCAGGCCATCGACGCCGAAGGTCGCCGCCGTGATGATCGCGATCTGGGCGCTGCTCTCGATCGGCGCGCAGGTCGCCACGCGTTATGTGATCGCGCAGAACAGTTTCATTCTCGGCAGCCAGGCGACGCTGCTGCCCTACATCGTGCTCGAGATTGTTTTGGTCGCAGCTTTCTGGGGCTACATGAGCGAAGGCCGCCGCCCGAACATCTATTTCCGCAAACGCGTCCGCGTTTGAGGCTAGGCCACCATCGCCAGCGCGCGTGGTTTGCCCGACGTTCCGGCTTCAGACGTGCGCCGATAGCTGTCGAGGAAGGTGGACAGCTCCGCGACATTGACTGTCTGATCGTGGTTCTGGTCGATCTGGTCGAAGATTTTCGACCCGTCACCGTCGCTTTCGCCGGCGGCCGCCTCGAAGTCGGATTTTGCGACGCTTCCGTTCTGGCTCGACTGCAGCAGGTCGAGCAGCACCGACATCGAGCGCTTCTTGCGCTGCGCGGCCTGCTGGCCCTGCGCCGACAGCAACTGATCGAGCGTTTCGCGCGAGAGGCCCTCGGTCCGGCCGGTCACCGATGCCGATTGTGACTGGGTCGCGGCGCCTTCGGCCGCACCGAGATCGGCCACGTTGAACGACGACTGCGCCGCCACGCCGGTTCCGCCTTTCGGCTTCTCCGGCGGTTGAAGCAGCGACAAGAGATCGACGGCGGCCGATGCCGCGAGGCCCGCAAACAGCATAGGCATCTCCAGGCAGGCCACGGGTCAGTTGCGGCCTTGAGCTCCAACAAGTCTTGCAAGCGCCATGCCGACGCGCGAGGCCCTGAAACACAAGGGTTTTCGCGGTTTCCGGGCAGCGCCTGACCCGGCAAAACCGGCGCGCGCGGCAAAACTTGCCCGCTGTCCACCGCCGTTTTGCCAGCCTTCGGCGCGGCGGATTGCTCCCCCGGAACGCGCATGTTACCCGGGGTTTTGAGACATCCGGAGAGGTCCAAAGAATGCCCCGTCCGCTGGTGATCGCACCGTCGATCCTTGCCTCCGACTTCGCAAAGCTCGGCGAGGAGGTCCGCAGCGTCGATCGCGCCGGCGCCGACTGGATCCATCTCGACGTGATGGACGGCCACTTCGTTCCGAACATCTCGTTCGGCCCGGACGTCATCAAAGCGATGCGGCCGCACTCGCAGAAGGTGTTCGACACGCACCTGATGATCGCGCCCTGCGATCCCTATCTCGAAGCCTTCGCCAAGGCCGGTTCCGACATCATCACCGTGCATGTGGAGGCCGGCCCCCACCTGCATCGTTCGCTGCAGGCGATACGCGGGCTCGGCAAGAAGGCCGGCGTCTCGCTCAATCCGGCAACGCCGGTGTCCAGCATCGAGCACGTGATCGACCTGCTCGACCTCGTGCTGATCATGTCGGTCAATCCTGGCTTTGGCGGACAGGCGTTCATTCCGGCCGCGCTCGACAAGATCTCTGCCGTGCGTGCGCTCGCCGCCGGCCGGCCGATCGACATCGAGGTGGACGGTGGCGTGACCGCCGACAATGTCGCGAAGATCACAGCCGCCGGCGCCAATGCGCTGGTCGCGGGTTCAGCCGTGTTCAAGGGCGGCAACGAGGCCGCCTACAAGGCGAACATCTCGGCAATCCGGCACGCCGCGGCAGGCGCGCGCGGCGAAGCCGCTTAACGGACGTGACGGCGCACGACATCGCTGGTCGCGCGTTCGAGCCCGTTCGCGGCGCAATTGCCGATGCGCGCATTCCGGGTGCGGTTCTCGGCGTCGTCGATGCCGCGGGTGATCGTGCGGTCGAAGTCGCGGGTCACGCTCAGCTGCAGCCCGCAAAGGCGGCGATGCGGCGCGAGACGGTGTTCGATCTCGCATCGCTGACGAAGGTCATCTTCACCACGACGACCATCCTGCGGCTCGTTGAAGATGGTCGCGTGGCGCTCGACCAGCCTTTGAGTGACTTGATCCCCGACCTGCGGCAGTATGATCTGAAGGCGCCCGAGCGGATGCTGACGATCCGCCAGTGCCTCGCGCACCAGACCTTCTTGCCGGCGGTGGAGCCGCTCTACACCTATGGGCAGGATCCGCAGACCCTGCGCGCCTTCGTCCTGCAGCGCGCCTGGCAGCATGGGCCACCGGTCTACTCCGACATCAATTTCATTCTGCTCGGCATCGTCATCGAGCGCGTCACGGGAAAGCCCCTCAAGCAACACCGCCTCGAGGCCGGCTTCACCTTCGCGCCGGATCCCAACGACTGCGCCGCGACGGAATTCTGCCAGTGGCGCGAGCGCATGTTGCGCGGCGAGGTGCATGACGAGAACGCGTTCGCGCTCGGCGGCGCGTCGGGGCATGCCGGGCTGTTCGGCACGATCGATGCGGTGCTCGACTTCGCCGCGGCGATGCTGAACGGAACCGCCCTGCGCGCCGAGACGATCGCGCAACTGCGCACGCGGCAGTCGGCGCAACGCGCGCTCGGCTGGGAGATGAAATACGACCGCTGGTCCGGCGGCGTGTCCTGCTCCGACGACACCGTCGGCCACACCGGCTTTACCGGCACCGGCCTGTGGATCGACTTCCAGCGCGGCCTCGCCTGGTCGCTGCTGACCAATCGCGTCCATCCGACGCGCCATTTCGATTCGGGAATCGCCGAACTGCGTCAGGCCGTCGGCGAAGCTGTGACCGGCTAGCTCGCGCGGCCGCGCCGCGCCTGCTTCGCGGCATCGACGCGCCAAGGCGTCGAGGCAAACCGTTCGGTGAGGAAGTCGAGAAACACCCGCACCTTCGGCAGGCGATGACGCCCCTCGAGATACAGAGCCGACAAGCGCAGCGGTTCGGCGTAGTGAACATCGGCCAGGAGCGGCACCAGCGAGCCGCTGGCGATGAGCTCGGCGACGATGATGTCGCCCAGGCGAATGATGCCGCCGCCGTTCAGCGCCAGCCGCAGCGCCGCCTCGCTGTTGTCAACGGTCACGCGCCGCACCAGTTCAACATGCTTGATCCCATCCGCCGTGCGGAACGGCCAGCCGCGCCCGACCTGGCTGGCGATGACGATGCATGTGTGGCTGGCGAGCTCAGCGGGAGTTTGCGGCGCGCCGCAGCGCGCGAGATAGGCGGGTGACGCGCACACCACGCGCTCGAAATCGGCGATCTTGAACGAGAGCGCGGCGACATCGGCAACCGGCCCGGCGCGGATGATCACGTCGGCCGGATCGGCGCTGATGTCGATGATGCGATCGGTCATCGCGAGATCAACCTCGATCTCCGGATACCGGGCCATGAAGTCCGGCAGCGCCGGCGCCAGTTGGTGAATGCCGAAACCGTTGCTGGTGTTGATGCGCAGACGCCCGCGCGGCGCACCGCGCGACCGCGTCACCTCGATCTCGGCCTCGGCGATGTCGGCGAGAATCTGCCGGGCACGGGCGAAATAGACGTCGCCCTCCGACGACAGCGACAGGCGCCGCGTCGTCCGGTGCAGAAGCTGCACGCCCAGCCTGTCCTCGAGCCGCGTCACGAGTTTCGAGACCGCCGACGGGCTCAAGCCCAGCGTCGCCGCGGCCGCGGCAAAGCCCTGGTGCTCGACCACCGTCACGAACGCGCGCATCTCGCCAGTAGCGTCCACATTCATTCCTAAAATTCATGAATGTACAAAGAAATTAGCTAATTATATCAATTGCAAGCGCAAATACAATCCTGGCGACTCGAATCTGGAGTGCGCCGTGACCGCCTCTTCCGACATTCGCCGACACTCCGACGGCTCGATCGATTTCGACCATTACCGCCGCACCGCAGCGCGCGAGCGGCAGCAGGCGTTTCGCCGTGCCTTCCATCGCTGGCGCGACGCGTTTTTCAAGCTGGTCAGCGTTGCCCGATCCGGGCGGGTGTTTTCATTCTCTCACTTGCGACAACGCCCAGTCCACGCGCGTGTGAACACCGACGCATTCACCAATCAGCCATCGCGCTGATCGACCGAACTTTTCGCCCGGCTGGCGCGACCAAAGCAGCATGGCCGCGCTTCACCACCTCTTCAAAGGCATCGCCGGACTTTGCGTGTTGATTGCCGTCACATCATCGGCGTCCGCAGGCGATGCGGCTGCGCGAAAGGTGCTGGGCTTTTCGCCGGACGGCACGGCCTTCGCATTCGAGCAATACACGACGCTGTATGACTCCACCGAACGCGTCGTCGAAATCCAGATCATCGACACGCGCAACGACAGCTTCATCAAGGGCACGCCGTTCAGCCTCCGCGCCGGCGAGGACGATGAACGCGAAACCGACGCTGTTCGCGCAGGCCTCCTGAAGACCGCAACGCCGACACTGACGCGACTGAGGATCGGCGAGAGCGGAAAGCGCCTTCCCGGGCAACCCTCCATCGATCTCGACGAGGTCGGCATCTATCAGATGGCCGAAGACCCGCTGGCCAAGACGCAGGAGTTTGCGCTGCCGGACGGGCGCAAAGCCAGGCTCGCCATCACGGAAACAGCCCTCGGCAAGGCCTCCTGTTACGGTGCGGGCGGCCGCGGAACGTTCGGCAGCGTCATCGTCGCCGGCCTGACGTTGACGCTTGCGCTGGACGGCGCGACGCCGATGGTCCTGCAGTCGGACAAGCAACTGCCGAAGAGCCGGCGCTGCGTGACCGACCACGGCATTGCCGAAGCATGGCTGCATCAAGCCTCCGACGGTGCGCAAACCCTGGCGGTGCTGATCGAGACGGTCGACGCACATGAATTCCACGCCGGACCGAATCGCCGCTTCATGGCGGTGACCCGGCGCCTGTCCCCATCCCGGTGATCTCATGGCCCGCATTCCGCGCTCCCTTGTCAGGCTCCTCGATCAATCGCTCCACGAGGGCGAACGCGTCCTCTGGCAGGGCCGTCCCCACGCGTGGGCGGACCTGAAGATGGCGAGCGTCACGTGGTGGCTGGGCGTGCCATGGCTTGCGATGACCGGGCTTGCAAGATTCATGGGCTGGATCGACGAGGCGACATTTCCGCTCTTCATGGTCGGCGTGGCGATCATGGCCATCCCGATCATCCATTTCATACGCGATCTGCAGACGCTGTTCGTGATCACCAATCGGCGGGCATTGATCCTGCGCGCCGCATGGACCGAGAAAAAGACGACCGTCGACAGCACGTACTACGAGCGGATGGACAAGGAGCTGGAGATCCTGGCGATCAGCGGCAACGTCGGGCATTTGAATTTTGCCTCGCGCATTTCGACCAGCAACCCGGACGCCGACCTCACCGGCCGCTACGGTTTCCGCTGCGTCAAGAACGTGGACAAGGTGCGGGACCTGCTGGCGGGAGCGATCGCGAAATACGCCTGAGGACCCTGCATTTTCCTCGTTTCGAGGATATCGTTGGAGAGGCTTTCCGCAGCAATTGCCGTCGCTTCCCACGTCTGCTAAAGGCTTCTTTTAAGCGAGAAAGCCGCCCATGATCCCCCGTTATTCCCGACCTGACATGGCTGCCATCTGGGAGCCGCAGACGCGTTTTCGCATCTGGTTCGAGATCGAGGCGCACGCGACCGATGCCCTCGCCGAGCTTGGGGTGGTGCCGAAGAGCGCCGCCAAGGCCGTCTGGGACAAGGCGGGGAACGCGACCTTCAACGTGGCGCGGATCGACGAGATCGAGCGCGAGACCAAGCACGACGTGATCGCGTTCCTGACGCACCTCGCCGAGATCGTCGGGCCCGAGGCGCGCTTCGTGCACCAGGGCATGACCTCGTCGGACGTGCTCGACACGTGCTTCAACGTGCAGCTGGTTCGCGCCACCGACATCCTGATCAAGGACGTCGATGTGCTGCTTGCGGCGCTGAAGCGGCGCGCGCTCGAGCACAAGATGACGCCGACGATCGGCCGTTCGCATGCCATCCACGCGGAACCCGTGACGTTCGGCCTGAAGCTCGCGCAAGCCTATGCCGAGTTCGACCGCTGCAAGCAGCGCCTCATCGCGGCGCGCAAGGAGGTCGCCACCTGCGCGATCTCGGGCGCGGTCGGCACCTTCGCCAACATCGATCCACGCGTCGAAGAGCATGTCGCAAAGAAGATGGGGCTTGAGGTCGAGCCGGTCTCGACCCAGGTGATCCCGCGCGACCGGCATGCGATGTATTTTGCGACGCTCGCCGTCGTCGCCTCGTCGATCGAGCGGCTGGCGACGGAAATCCGCCACCTGCAGCGCTCGGAAGTCTACGAGGCTGAAGAGTTCTTCTCGGAAGGCCAGAAGGGCTCATCGGCGATGCCGCACAAGCGCAATCCGGTGCTGACGGAAAACCTTACCGGCCTCGCACGTATGGTGCGTTCCTATGCAGCGCCGGCGATGGAGAACGTCGCGCTCTGGCACGAGCGCGACATCTCGCATTCGTCGGTCGAGCGCATGATCGGCCCGGACGCGACAGTGACCCTCGACTTCGCGCTGATGCGGCTGGCCGGCGTGGTCGACAAGCTGCTGGTCTATCCGCAGAACATGCAGAAGAACCTCGACCGGCTCGGCGGGCTGGTGCATTCGCAGCGCGTGCTGCTGGCGCTGACGCAGAAGGGCGTCAGCCGCGAGGACGCCTACCGCCTCGTGCAACGCAACGCCATGCCGGTGTGGCGCGGCGAAGGCGACTTCCTGGCGCTGCTCAAGAAGGACGCCGAGGTGAAGGCAAAGCTGACCGACGCCGAGCTCGAGGAGCTGTTCGACCTCGGCTATCACCTCAAGCACGTCGACACGATCTTCAAGCGGGTGTTCGGAGCTGCCTGACACGATGAGCATCGTCACGGCTGTCAGCCTCAATGCCGGTCACCATTTCAGCAAGCCGAACGTGCTGAGCATCCGCTTGCTCACCGGCCTCGGCGTCGACGGCGATGCCCACGCGGGCGTGACGGTCAAACACCGTTCGCGCGTGCGACGCGATCCCAGCCAGCCGAACCTGCGCCAGGTGCATCTGGTACATTCGGAGCTGTTCGACGAGCTGCGCGGCAAGGGTTTTACGGTGACGCCCGGGGATATCGGCGAAAACGTCACTACGCGCGGGATCGATCTGCTCGCCCTGCCGACCGGGACGCGCCTGCGCCTTGGCGACGCCGCCACAGTCGAGATCACCGGCCTGCGCAACCCCTGCATTCAGCTGGATAATTTCCAGAAGGGCCTGATGGCCGCGACGCTGGACAAGGACAGCGACGGAAACCTGATCCGCAAGGCGGGCGTCATGGGCGTGGTGCTGGTCGGCGGCGAAATCCGCCCTGGCGACGCCATCGCGGTCGAGTTTCCCGCCGGCGAGCACCGCCCGCTGCAGCCCGTTTAGCGGCCCCGGAACGGCAATGGCAACTGACCGGTAACCGCCAATCGGCTAAGCTCATCCTCGTGGCGCAGCATCCGACCATCCTCGTGTTCGATTCCGGCCTCGGCGGGCTGACGGTGCTGCGCGAGATCGTCGAGGCGCGGCCGGATGCCCGTTGCGTCTACGTCGCCGACGACGCCTTCTTCCCCTACGGACACCACAGCGAGGACGCGCTCGTCGCCCGCGTGGTGCCGCTGATGGGCGAACTGATTGCCGAGCACGATCCGCGCCTGGTGGTGATCGCCTGCAACACCGCCTCGACGCTGGTGCTCACGCATCTGCGCGCAAGCTACACGGTGCCGTTCGTCGGCACGGTGCCGGCGATCAAGCCGGCCTGTGCGTCCTCGAAGACCAAGCGCGTCTCGGTGCTCGGCACCAAGGGCACGGTCAGGCGCGAATACACCCAGCGGCTGATTGGCGATTTCGGCCAGGGTTGCGAGGTCACGCTGGTCGGCGCCGCCAACCTGCCGTCGCTCGCCGAAGCGGCGCTGCGCGGCGAGGATGTCAGCGACGCCGCCATCGAAGCCGAGATCGCGCCCTGCTTCCTCAACGGCCATGCACGCACCGACACCGTCGTGCTCGCCTGCACGCACTTTCCGCTCCTGCTGGACCGCCTGACGCAGCTGGCACCCTGGCCGGTCGACTGGATCGATCCGGCGCCGGCGATCGCACGGCGCACCTCCGAGCTGATCGGGCCCGCGAGCGGCGGAAGGGCGGCATTCCGCCCAAGGATGCTGTTCACCTCCGGCCGGGCCGCGCCGCCGGACCCTGTCCTGGCGCCATTTTTCGGTCGCCGGGTGGCCGCCTGAAGCTCATTTGCCTGTAATTGACAGTGGGGGTGGTTCTGCTAGAAGCACCCCGCTCGCGGGCCGTTTTCGGCCCGCGTTGCGTTTCGCGACCCGTGGTTCCGCCCTTAGCAAGCTTTAGGGTTGGGACCTGTCGGCCCCGGGCCAGTTCCGGTGCAGCAGGAGGGCGCGTTTCCTCAAATCTATCAACACCTTACGAGGACGCGATGACAAAGCGCAGTGAATCAAAATACAAGCTCGACCGCCGTATGGGCCAGAACATCTGGGGCCGCCCGAAGAGCCCCGTGAACAAGCGTGAATACGGCCCCGGCCAGCACGGCCAGCGCCGCAAGGGCAAGCTCTCCGACTTCGGTGTGCAGCTCCGCGCCAAGCAGAAGCTCAAGGGCTATTACGCCAACATTTCCGAGCGGCAGTTCCACGGCATCTACGTGGAAGCGACCCGCCTGAAGGGCGACTCGGGCGAGAACCTGATCGGCCTGCTCGAGCGCCGTCTCGACACCGTCGTCTATCGCGCCAAGTTCACGCCGACCATGTTCGCGGCACGCCAGTTCATCAACCACGGCCATATCAAGGTGAACGGCAAGCGGGTCAACATCGCGAGCTACAATCTCAAGCCCGGCGACACCATCGAGGTGAAGGAAGCCTCCAAGCAGCTGGCGATTGTGCTGGAATCCAATGCGCTCGGCGAGCGTGACGTGCCGGATTTCATCGAGGCCGATCACAGCAAGCAGACGGCGAAGTTCACGCGCATCCCGAATCTGTCGGAAGTGCCCTTCCCGGTCATGATGGAGCCGCACCTGATCGTCGAATTCTATTCGCGCTAAAAGGCGGCATTCGAATTGCGCAAAGGCCCCGGCACAGACCGGGGCCTTTTTGTTTGCACCGCAATCGCTTGTCGCCGATTATGCTGACGTTGCTTGCACGAGGATGACCATGGTCTACACCCCTCTCCCGCCCGACACGAAGCTGTCCCCCGTCCGCATCAACATGCTGTCGGACACGCAGACCAGACCGACGCCGGCGATGCGCGAGGCGATTGCGCGTGCCGAGGTCGGCGACGAACAGGTCGGCGATGACCCGACCGTCAACCTGCTCTGCGAGCGGGTCGCCGATCTGCTGGGCAAGGAGGCGGCGGTGTTCCTGCCCTCCGGCACCATGTGCAACGTCGCCGGCATCCTCAGCCACTGCCGGCCGGGCGACGAAATCCTGGCGCACGAGACGGCGCATATCCTGACCAGCGAAGGCGGCGTGCACGCGGCGCTCGGCGGCTTCCAGATCACTCCGCTGAAGGGCGATAACGGCCAGTACTCGGTCGACAGCCTGCGCGCGGCCTTCCGCGTCGTCAGCCGCTACGCTCCGCCGCAGAAGCTCGTCTGCGTCGAGCAGACCGCCAACATCGGCGGCGGCACGATCTGGCCAAAGGCGACATTGGACGAGATCGCCCGCGTGGCGAAGGCGCAGGGGCTAGTGACGCACATGGACGGCGCACGGTTGCTCAACGCCTGCGTTGCGACCGGCATTGCCGCGCGCGACATGGCGGCTCCCTGGGATTCGGTCTGGATCGATTTCACCAAGGGCCTCGGCGCGCCGATCGGCGCGGCGCTGGCCGGCTCGCGCGATTTCATCGATCAGGTCTGGCGCTGGAAGCAGCGGCTCGGTGGCGCACTGCGCCAGGGCGGTATCGCCGCAGCCGGCTGCCTGCACGCCCTCGACCATCATGTCGATCGCCTCGCCGACGACCATGCCAACGCCCGCACGCTGGCCCGCGGCCTAAGCCAGATCGAAGGCCTCGACGTGCAGCAGCCGGAGACCAACCTCGTCTACATCGGCACGAAGAACGGAAAGCTCACACCGGCCAAGCTGCAGTCGGAGCTTCGCGCCCGCGGCGTGCTGGTCTCAATGCTCGGCGGCCGCGTCCGCGCCTGCACCCACCTCGACGTCAGCGCGGCGATGGTCGAGGAGACCGTGGCGCTGACGCGGGAGATTGTGCGTTCCTTACCTTCGTGAGGATGCGTGGCATGAGCACTTTGGAAATTGACGTCGGCGATTTGCGTCCGGCCGCGGTGTCGTTCACGGCGACCGAGCTCGCGGTCACGCTTGCCGACGGGCGCAAGATCGTGACGCCGCTCGACTGGTATCCACGCCTGCGTGATGCGAGCCAAGCTGCGCGCGAGAACTATGAACTGATGGCCATGGGTATCCACTGGCCTGATCTGGACGAAGACCTCGGCATCGTTGGCATGCTGCGAGGGCACCGGGCAGAACAATAACGGCCGATGTAGCTCCGCGAAGCAATCCAGTCTGAGTTCACGTCGCTGGATCGCTTCGCTCGCAAAGCAATGACGGCGCCCGCCGTCAGTTCACCTTCTCCATCGCGCTGTAGACCAAATTCTTGACCGTGTTGCGATAGCGCAGGCGCTGGGCCGGGCTCTGCATCATCATCACGACGAACATCTCTTCCTTCGGATCGGCCCAGAAAAAGGTGCCGCCCGCGCCGCCCCAGTACAATTCGCCGACCGATCCCGGCACGGCGCTGGCGCCCTGCTCGGTCCTGACGCCGAAGCCGAGACCGAATCCGAAGCCCGGTCCGGGCAGAAAGTTCGAGCCCGGTGAAATCCCCGTCGATGCGCTGATGTGGTTCGATGCCATCCACGCGAAGATCTTCGGGCTGAGGTAGCGCTTGCCGTCCAGTGTGCCGCCGTTGACTACCATCTGCGCGAACCGCGCATAGTCGTGGATGGTCGAGACGAGTCCGCCACCACCGCTCTGCCACTTCATCTCGTTGCGCGGATTGAACAGCTGGCTCGCGGAGGCCGAGCCGCTATCGGCCGGCAACGGTTCGGCGATCAGCGGATGTTTGGCCGGGTCGGTGACGTAGAACGACGTACTCGTCATGCCGAGCGGCTCGAACAGCTTCTCCTTGAACACGGCCAGCAGCGGCTTGCCTTCCACGACCTCGATCACCCGTCCGAGCACGTCGGTCGAATGGCTGTATTCCCAGGCCGTGCCCGGCTGCTGCGACAGCGGCAAGCCCGCGATGCGTTCGACGAACTCCTCGTTGCTTGGCCGGGTGATTTCGAAACGCTCTTCGCCGTACTTGGCGTAGACCAAGCCGCGGCCGGAGAACGAATAGGTGATGCCGGAGGTGTGCCGCAGCAGGTCCTGAATGGTCATCGGCCGGCGCACGGCGACGAGATCCAGCACCGGCTTGCCGTCATCGCCGGTCTTCTCGACGCCGACTTTCGACAGCGCGAAGCTCGGGATGTATTTCGAAACCGGCTCGTCCAGCGACAGCTTGCCCTGCTGCACCAGCATCATCGCCGTGACCGAGGTGATCGGCTTGGTCATCGAATAGATGCGGAAGAGCGTGTCGGGCGTCATCGGCGCCTTGGTCGAGACGTCGCGCGCGCCGAACGCTTCGAAATAAGCCGGCTGCCCGCGCCGCTGAACCAGCAGCATCACGCCGGGCACCTTGCCGGCGCCGACCTCTGCCTTGAAGAATTCAGTCAGCGTGTTGAGGCCGGCCTTGGAGAAGCCGAGTTGCTCCGGCTGGCTCTGACCGATGCTTTCGGCCCGCGCCGGTCCTGCCATTAGCAGCGCAGACAGGGCTGAGGCGATTGCCAGCGAATGCAATGGGCGCATTGAACATCCTCCCCTTATTTTTCCGGATCCCGTGCCCGGATTTGAAGGGAGAGTAGCGGCTGATTGCGACGGCGCAAGGACGCTATGGCTCTAAGGCCCGAATGAGTCGTAGACGGCGCGTTTCAGCATCGGCTTGATGCGCTCGGCGTGGGTCGGCGTCTGCATCATCAGGATCGCGAACATGTCCTCCTTGCGATCGATCCAGAAGTAGGTGCCGAGCGCACCGTCCCATTTCAGTTCACCGACCGATCCCGGCGGGTTGGCGATGCCGCGCCCGGTCCGCACTGCGAAGCCGAGGCCGAAGCCAAAACCGTCGCCAGGGAAATAGTAGGCGCTCGGATTGACGTCCGACTCCGGCCACAGCCGGTTCGACGACATGATCTTGAATGTCTCGGGTTTCAGATAGCGCCGACCGTCCAGTTCGCCGCCGCGCAGGATCATCTCGCAGAACCGCGCATAGTCGAACACCGTCGAGACCAGGCCGCCGGCACCGGATTGAAACTTGCGCGGCAGGCGCGGATTGCGCGGGAACGCGTTGCGGGGGACGTTGTCCTCAGGCAGCAGCTCGGCGAGCCGCTGCTGTCTCTCGGGATCAAGCACGCGATAGGCCGTGTCCTTCATGCCGAGCGGATCGAACAGCCGCTGTTTCTCGAACTCATAAAGCGATTGCCCGGACACGATCTCGACCACCCGCCCCAGCACGTCGGTCGACAGCCCATAGTCCCACTCCGAGCCAGGCTGCTCGGCCAGTGGCAGACTTGCAATGCGCGCGACGAACTCGGCGTTGTCGAAGTCGCCTTCATATAGGTTCGATCTTGCGTAAGCTTTCCGCACCAGGCTGTCGCCGTACCAGCCGGTGGTGATGCCGGAGGAGTGGCGCATCAGGTCTTCGATGGTCATGGGGCGAACCTGCGGGACGAGATCGAGCCCCGTTACCCGCCCCTGCTCGTCCTTGCGCTCGACGCCGACCTTCGTGTCGGCGAACGCCGGGATGAATTTGGCGACCGGATCGTCGAGCCGCATCTTCCCGTCATCGACCAGCATCAGCGCGGCGACGGTCGTGATGGGCTTCGTCATGGAGTAGATCTGGAAGACGGTGTCCGTGGTCATCGGCGCCCTCTTCGCTTCATCGCGCCAGCCGAACGCCTCGAGATAGACCGTCTTGCCATGGCGCTGGATCATCACCACCGCACCGGGGATCCGCCGGTCAGCGATCTCGCCGTTGATCAGGGTCTCGATGCCGCGAAGATCTTCGCGCAGCAGCCTCCTGTCGCCATTCGGCTCCGCGGGCTGCGCGAAGCAGGTGGCAGCCGCCACGACCATGGCCGCGAGCCCAATCGATAGCGAAAGCCAGCCCCCGAGGCGTCTGCTCATTCGTCCTTTATGCGGGCCAACGCCTCGCGATGCAACCGCGCGCCGTCTTCGGAAAAGCAGCAGAAGATCAGCCGCTTGACGGAGGATGCTGTTGCCACAAATTCAGATGAAGTTTTCACGGCAATGCGCGCGGCCCGTTCGGGCGGAAATGCATAGACGCCGGTCGAGATCGATGGAAAAGCGATCGAGGCCAGCTTGTGGTGCTCGGCAGTTTCGATGGCGCGGCGATAGCACGATGCCAGCAGCGCATCCTCGTCTTGCGCGCCGCCATGCCACACCGGGCCGACCGCATGGATCACATGCTTTGCGGGGAGCTTGTAGCCGCGGGTGATCTTGACGTCGCCGGTGGCGCAGCCGCCGAGCGCCCGGCATTCGGCGAGCAGCTCCGGCCCTGCCTTGCGATGGATTGCGCCATCCACGCCGCCGCCACCGAGCAGCGAGGTATTGGCGGCGTTGACGATGGCATCCACAGTGAGCGTGGTGATGTCGGCGACGATCACCTCCAGCGACGCGCCACCGATGGTGCGCGTGCTGTCCGTCATTTTGCGGCGGCCGATGGCAACGACACCGGGCGGAATACGTCGCTCACTTTGGCCGCCGCGATGTAGGCCTTGGCGTCCGCCGGCAACAGCAGGCGCTCGGCGACAAGTTGCTCCACACAAGCCTTCACCTGCGCGACGTAGTCGTCCAATGACCGATAGCGCTCGGCCAATGAACGCCTGTCGTCGCCGCTCGCCTCGCGCTCGGCCTTTGACCTGGCGAACGGCACGAACGAGCCATCGCGGTCGGCCAATTCATCCGGCAGATCGCGAAACACGTTCCAGCCGGTGAAGGTCGCGAGCGGTACCGCGACCGGCGGCAGGCGGATGCCGGCGACCTCGTTGCCGTCGGCATCGACGGCGGACACCAGCGTGACGTAGGTGCCCTCCGGCTCGTCTTGTTCACTGTCCGGACTGCCCGGCGGATCGACCCAGTCGACCGGCGTGGTGCGGATCTTGCCGTTCACGCGCGCCAGCGCAAAATCGGGAGCGTTCGGAAAACGGATCGTCGACGCATCGACGGCAGTGCCGTCCTTGATCGTGGGCACCCGGCTCGGCGGCGGCGCGATGCCGCGCACCACCCAATCCTCGATTGCAGTGAGCAGCGCCCGCACCGCCGGCAGTGGGCTCTGCCAGTTGACGGCATTGGCATTCGGCCCCCGCGGCGCCGTCGGGGGCGCGCCCGCGTGCTGCGTGCCCGCGATTAGATAGTGGCGCGACGTCTCAGGCATGGCGAGATCGGCCTTGCCAAACGCATCGATGGTCAGGAGCGAAGCGCCCTTCTCCCAGTACTCGGCCGAGGTGTTGCTCTGGATCAGCAGCGGATCGGTGCCGTCGCCGGCGAACAGCGACGCAGTCTCGCCGCTGAACGGGTCGGTGGTCTCTGCAACTGAAAACGGCGGCCACACCTCGGGATATCGGCGGTCCACATGCTGCGACGTCGTGCGGTTCGGCTCGGCGAACGAATGATTGATGAACGTCTTGCCGTCGCCGCCAGTGTGCGCATGGACGCCGTCGAAGACGCGGCGGCCGTCGAGGTCGCGGTTCATGCGCAGGTCGAGGAAGTGGCGCAGGAAGCGCCCGCTCTGCGAAATGCCGAAGGCGATGGCGTGGCGCGGCTTGCTCGCAGCCAGCGGCGAACTGGGTGAATGCCGCAGGAACGAGATGAGATCGCGCACCGCCGCAAAGGCGATGCCGGCGACGCGCGAGTTCGTCGCCTCATACCAGAATTCGTAGATCGTCAAAGGCGTTGGCAGCGTGCCTTCAGGCAGCAAACGAACACGGCGCGCGTCGACATAGTCCCACTGCTGGCGCGGGATCTCCACGCGCTGGTCGCTCTCCCGCCGGCGCATCATCAACCGCGCCTTCCGCTTGTCGAGCGACGTGGCCGGATAGGTCAGCACGATGGTGTCGGACGACGGGATGCGCTTGCCGACCTGGAATTCCTCGCGGATGCGGCGAACCATCGGCTTGCCGTCTTCGAGCGCGAGCGGAAAGCGGACCGTCATGGTCGCATTGCGGCTTGCGACCGTCGGGTCCCAGCCCGACCAAACCAGCGTCAGACCGCGCTCGAACAGGAAGCCGGTGCCCGCATGCGCGCGCGTGACCGGATCGTTCAGCTCCGTGAGATTCGTAGGATCTGCAGGGACAACGCCATTGAGCCGGTTGATCAGCTTGTTGCCGCGGTTGGTGACCTCGTACAGCACCACACCGTTGCTGCGCGACGGAGCGACCGGGCGGAGGATGTCGAGATCGATCTCGTACTCGACCAGGCCTTGCGCATTGCGCGGCGCCTTTTCGAGATCGACGATGCAAGTGTTTTGGGGATGCTTCGGATCGAGCGTGCCGCGCGCGACGCCCGTGAGGCGCTCGTAGGCGCCCGCTTTGCCGAAGGCGCGGCCCTCGGCAAAGGATTGTACGCTATCGATCCTGATGTCCATCACGCGGCCTGTCTCTCACGCCGCGCGGCGGGATTATTCCGCGGCCTGGCGGGTCGCGATACCCTTTTCGGTGAACAGCTGCTGCAGCTCGCTCGCCTGAAACATCTCGCGGATGATGTCGCAACCGCCGACAAACTCGCCCTTCACATAAAGTTGAGGGATGGTCGGCCAGTTCGAGTAGACCTTGATACCGTTGCGCAGCTCGTCCGAGTCCAGGACGTTGAGGCCTTTGTACGGCACGCCGATATGGTCGAGAATCTGCACCACCTGCCCCGAAAATCCGCACATCGGAAACTGCGGGGTGCCTTTCATGAACAACACCACATCGTTCGATTTTACTTCATTGTCGATGAATTGCTCGATGCTCATGATCTCGTCCTTTAGCCGCCCGCCTCCGGGCGTCGCGTCATGCTGACAATATATGTCACCATGACCATATATGCATCATCTTATCCCGAAACACCGAGGCCTCCCAAGCGAATTTGACAGTCAGGGGATGGGGTCGGACGGCCGCCTGCATAGGCGCCGTTAACCGACACCATAGCCAAAGGCGCCTGTTCAGCGGGTCCCGGAGGGGCCTATCCTTGAAACCGAACCGTTCTCCGGAACGCATCTGCGAGAACAACGTTCTTCTTTCAAAATGGGGTTCTGCGTGACGAACATAGCTGCGACTGCAAAAGCCCAGCCTGTCCACCCGGCTGCAGACCCCAGGAGCAAGGCGGAGCTTTTGGCCGCGGCTTTTCGTGCGGTCCGGAGCGAGACCGAGCGCCGGGCCGCGCCCCTGTCGGCGGAGGACCAGTTGGTCCAGTCGATGCCGGATGCCAGCCCCATCAAGTGGCACCGCGCGCACACCACATGGTTCTTCGAACAGTTTCTGCTGGTGCCGCATGTGAAGGGCTACAAGCCCTTCCATCCGGACTTCGCCTTCCTGTTCAACTCCTACTACGTCACCGCCGGCCCAAGGCACGCGCGTACGCATCGTGGCGTCGTCACGCGGCCCACCGTGGCGGAGGTCGCCGCCTATCGCGCCTATGTCGATGCGGCGATGGAGAACGCACTGCTCACGGCCGACGACGCCCTGCTGGCGACGCTCGCGCCGCTGATCGAGATCGGCGTCAACCACGAGCAGCAGCATCAGGAGCTGATGCTGACCGACATCCTGCACGCCTTCTCGCTCAATCCGATTTCACCTGTCTACGACGCTGCGTGGCAGTGGCCGGCGTCGAAGCGAAGCGCTGGCCATGTTGATCTGCCGGAAGGCATTCACACCGTCGGCCACAACGACGACAGCTATTGTTTCGACAACGAAAGGCCGTCGCATCGCGCGCTGGTCGGCCCGGTCAAGATCGCCCGTGATCTTGTCACCAACCGCGAATGGCTCGCCTTCATGCAGGACGGCGGCTATTCGACCGCGACGCTCTGGCTGATGGATGGCTTTGCCACCGCGACGTCCGAGGAATGGAATGCGCCCGGCCACTGGCGCGAGATCGACGGCGCGTGGCACGTGATGACGCTCGGCGGTTTGCAGAAGCTCGATCCGGACGCGCCGGTCTGCCATGTCAGCTACTACGAGGCCGACGCGTTCGCGCGCTGGAGCGGCAAGCACTTGCCGACCGAGATGGAATGGGAAGTGGCGGCGCGCGCAGGAGGGCTCAACGACGCCTTCGGCATCGTCTGGCAGTGGACCCGCAGCGCCTACTCGCCCTACCCCGGCTACACCGCGGCCGAAGGCGCGCTCGGCGAATACAACGGCAAGTTCATGGTCAACCAGCTGGTGCTGCGCGGCTCGTCGCTTGCGACACCCGACGGTCATAGCCGCGTCACCTATCGCAATTTCTTCTATCCGCACCATCGCTGGCAGTTCATGGGCCTGCGGCTTGCGGATTACCGCTCCTGACCATTCCCAGTACGCAGTTGCGTCGATTGAGGGTTCACAATGAATATTCATATCCAGCGGTCGCAGACCGCCCCGCTGCTCGATCCGCAGACCTCGGCCTTCGCGCTCGACGCGCTGGAGGGTCTGACGCAAACGCCGAAGACGCTGTCACCGAAATATTTCTATGACGTGGCGGGCTCGGACCTGTTCGAGCAGATCACGTTGTTGCCGGAATACTATCCGACCCGTACCGAGCTCGGCATTTTACGCGATCGCGGCCCCGAGATCGCGGCGCTGATTCCGCAGGGCGCGGCGCTGGTGGAATTCGGCGCCGGCGCCACCACCAAGGTGCGGCTGCTGCTGAAGAGCTGCGCGTTCGCAGCCTATGTGCCGGTCGATATCTCCGGCGAATTTCTCGCGCAGCAGGCGAACGGCTTGCGGGCCGATTTTCCCAAGCTCGCCGTGCATCCGGTGACCGCCGACTTCACGCAGGCGTTCGAACTGCCGGCCGACATCCGCGACATGCCGAAGGTCGGCTTCTTTCCGGGCTCCACGCTCGGCAACTTCGAGCCGGAGGAAGCTTCGCGATTCCTGCGCCGTGCCGCCGAAATCCTCGGCCAAGGCGCGCTGATGATCCTCGGCGTCGACCTCGAGAAGGACCAGGCGGTGCTGCATGCGGCCTACAACGACGCGGCAGGCGTGACGGCCAGGTTCAACCTCAACCTGCTGGTGCGGATGAACAGCGAGCTCGGCGCGAACTTCGACGTCTCGGCGTTCAGGCATTGCGCGATCTACAACCGCGAGCAGCACCGCATCGAGATGCATCTGGTCAGCCGCAAGGCGCAGAAGGTGCGGCTGTGCGGACGCACCATCGCGTTTGCCGCGGGCGAAAGCATCCACACCGAGAACAGCTACAAGTACAGCATCCCGCGGCTTGCTGCGCTCGCAGGCGAAGCCGGTTGGCGGCTGGAGAAATCCTGGACCGACGCGAATGACATGTTCTCGGTCCACGCGCTCCGCGCGGACCTCTGAGCATCACTCAAGCGTTCGCTTGTCGCCGATCGAGATCGCCTCCCAGACGCCGACGATCAGCAGGATCGCCGTGGTGACGGCTGACAGGAGCAGCGGCGACAGGTGATGTCCGAACGGCGCCAGAACGAGCAAGGCGCCAATTCCGACGAGATGCGACAGCTGCAGCCGGCCGTGGATCGTACGCTTGAACAGGGTCACTCCGATCAGGAACAACAACGCCCCGCCGACAAGGCTGAGCACGGCCTTGGTGTCGGAATGACCTTCCGGATGGGCGAGTACGAGCTCGTCACCCACCGCAACCACGACGATGCCCGCCACGATCGGCATGTGCAGGTAGGTGTAGGCCAGCCGTGCGATCCGGCCGGGATCCTTCACGTGCGAGATGTTGTGCGCGCCCGCCTCGGCGCCCTTGTGGAAGTAGATCCACCACATCGCGAGGCTGCCGGCGAAGGCAACGAGGAACGCGCCGGCCGTCACCGGGGCCCAGGCCAGTTTCGCGAATGTCGCGCCAGTGACGAGGATCGATTCACCCAGCGCGATGATGATGAACAGCGCGCAGCGTTCGGCCATATGGCCGCCTTCGACGGTCCAGTCGTTCACCGACGAGCGGCCGAGACCGGGCGTCCAGAAGCTGACCGCTGGCGACACATACTCGATTGCAACTGCGAGCCCCCATAACAGCAAGCGGTTGGGGCCGTGGGCGAAGCCACCGGCGATCCAGAAGATGCCGCTCAGCGACAGCCAGAACGCAATGCGAGCGAAATTCTGCTTCATCGCCGCCTCGGCGGCGGGGATCGCCCAGAATGTGAAAAGTGTGCGGCCGACCTGCATTGCCGCGTAGGCGATGCCAAAGGCGAGCCCGCGCTCCTCGAACGCCTGCGGAATCGAGGTCGAGAGCACGAGACCGGCCAGCATCAGCACGAACAGCAGGACGCGTACCGGCGGCCGGTCGGGATCGAGCCAGTTCGTGATCCAGGAGGTGAAGATCCATACCCACCACACGGCCAGGAACAGGATCGAGACCTGGAGCACGCCAAGCGGCGTGAAGCGCTCCAGCAGCGTGTGGGAAATCTGCGTGATCGCGAACACGAACACGAGGTCGAAGAACAGTTCGACATAGGTCACACGATGGTGACCACCGGTCGACCGCTCGCGCATCAGCGAAGCGTTCGTCGTTTCCACCGAAGTCGCCATCGCGGCGCTATTTTTCGGGCGCGCCGGTCTGCAGCGCCAGCGCGTGCAACGCGCCGCCCATCTGCCCCTTCAGCGCCTGATAGACGATCTGATGCTGCTGGACACGCGACTTGCCCCGGAAGGTTTCGGAAATGACGGTCGCGGCATAGTGATCGCCGTCACCGGCGAGATCGCGAATCGTGACTTCCGCGTCCGGGATCGCGGCCTTGATCATGCTTTCGATATCCCGGGCATCCATCGGCATCGGTGCAGGGCTCCTGTCATTGTCGATTTTGTCCACTATATGCCCTCGACCCTCCCTTGGACACAGGATGCGTCATGAAAATTCCCGGTCCCGATCATCCCATCACCATCACGCCGAACCCGCGACGGGTCCGCGTCATCGCCGGCGGCAAGGTCATAGCCGACACGACCTCGGCGCTGGCGCTCAAGGAAGCGACATATCCGGTGGTGAACTATATACCCCGCAAGGATGCCGATATGTCACTATTGAAGCCGACGACGCATTCGACACACTGCCCGTACAAGGGCGACGCCAGCTATTTCAGCATTGAAGCGAACGGCAAGACGCTCGAGAACGCGGTCTGGAGCTACGAGAAGCCTTTTCCCGCGATGGACGGAATCACGGAATATCTGGCCTTTTATCCGAACAAGGTCGACAAGATCGAGGAGTTGCCGGCCTAGCCGCGCCATACAAGGCCGTCGCCCCCGCGAAGGCGGGGACCCAGTATTCCAGAGCGTCGGGGTCTTTATCACCGCGGCTGCGGCGTACTGGATGCCCGCCCATAGGCAAGCGAAGCGACGCCGTTCTTCGAACGGCTATGGCGGGCATCACGGCGGAGTGTTACGCCGCCACCTCTCCCCGCATATACGCGGGGAACCAGTGCTCGAATGCCTGCTTGAGTCTTTCAACCGACACTGAAATCTGGTCGTCGATATTGATCGTATCCCCGCCCGTGATGCCGATACACGCACAAGGGACGCCAACAGCATTCGCTTTCGCGAGAATCGCCTTGGCCTGATCTTCTGGCACCGTAACCAGATAACGCGCCTGATCCTCACCAAACCACCACGCATGCGGCACGAGCGACGTCGGCGCTGGAACAAGCTTGGCACCTATCCCGCCTGCCATCGCCATCTCGGCCAGCGCGATCAATAGTCCACCGTCGGACAGGTCGTGCACCGCGGTCGCAGTGCCCGCATGGATCATGCCGCGCACCACGTCGCCGTTGCGCTTTTCGGCGGCGAGATCGACCGGCGGCGGCGCGCCCTCTTCCTTGCCGCAAATGTCGCGCAGCCAGATCGATTGGCCGAGCCAGCCCGGCGTGTCGCCGATCAGCAGGATCGCCTCGCCCTCACGCTTGAACGCGAGCGTGGCGGACTTGGTGAAATCGTCGAGCAGGCCGACGCCGCCGATGGTCGGGGTCGGCAGGATGCCGCGGCCGTTGGTCTCGTTGTAGAGCGAGACGTTGCCGGACACGACCGGGAAATCCAGCACTTTGCAGGCTTCGGCAATGCCGCGCAGGCAGCCGACGAACTGGCCCATGATCTCCGGCCGTTCGGGATTGCCGAAGTTGAGATTATCGGTCAGCGCCAGCGGCCGGCCGCCGACCGCGGTGATGTTGCGCCAGGCCTCGGCCACCGCCTGCTTGCCGCCCTCGAACGGGTCCGCCTCGCAATAGCGTGGCGTCACGTCGGCGGTCAGCGCCAGCCCCTTCGGGCCGTCGAGCACGCGCACCACGGCGGCGTCGCCGCCCGGCCGCTGCAAGGTGTTGCCGAGGATGACGTGGTCATACTGCTCCCACACCCACCGCCTGGAGCACATGTCGGGCGAGCCGATCAGCTTCTGCAGCGCGGGCATGATGCCGATCGGGGACGCGACTTCGCGCGCGTGGATCATCGGCAATTTCGGCGCTTCGACAAACGGGCGATTGTAGAGCGGTGCCTCGTCGCCGAGCTCCTTGATCGGCAGATCGGCCATCACGTCGTCGCCATGCTTGACGACGAAGCGCTTGGTCGGCGTCGTGTAGCCGACGACGGCGAAGTCGAGGCCCCACTTCCGGAAGATCGCCTCGGCCTCCTGCTCCTTCTCCGGCTTCAGCACCATGAGCATGCGCTCCTGGCTTTCCGAGAGCATCATCTCGTAGGCGCTCATGCCGCTCTCGCGGGTCGGCACCTTGTCGAGATCGAGATCGACGCCGAGGTCGCCCTTGGCTCCCATCTCAACCGCCGAGCATGTCAGTCCGGCCGCGCCCATGTCCTGGATCGCGATCACGCAGTCCTTGGCCATGATCTCGAGGCAGGCTTCGAGCAGCAGCTTTTCGGCGAACGGATCGCCGACCTGCACGGTCGGGCGTTTCTCTTCCGAAGAATCGTCGAACTCGGCCGACGCCATGGTCGCGCCGTGAATGCCGTCGCGTCCGGTCTTCGAGCCGAGATAGACGATCGGCATGTTCACGCCGGATGCGGCCGCGTAGAAGATCTTGTCGCTCTCGGCGAGGCCCACCGCCATCGCGTTGACGAGGATGTTGCCGTCATAGCGGGTGTGGAAACGCACCTGGCCACCGACCGTCGGCACGCCGAACGAGTTGCCGTAGCCGCCGACGCCAGCGACGACGCCAGACACGAGGTGGCGTGTCTTGGGATGCGAGGGCGCGCCGAACGAGAGGGCGTTGAGGCAGGCGATCGGCCGCGCGCCCATGGTGAACACGTCGCGCAGGATGCCGCCGACGCCGGTGGTGGCCCCCTGGTACGGCTCGATGAAGCTCGGATGGTTGTGGCTCTCCATCTTGAAGACCACGGCCAAGCCATCGCCAATATCGATCACGCCGGCATTCTCGCCCGGCCCCTGGATCACCCACGGCGCCTTGGTCGGCAGCCCGCGCAGATGGATACGGGACGACTTGTACGAGCAATGCTCGTTCCACATCGCCGAGAAGATGCCGAGTTCCGTGAAACTCGGCACCCGGCCGATCAGCTTCAGGATGCGCTCATACTCGTCCGGCTTGAGGCCGTGGGCGGCGACGAGATCGGGGGTGATTTGGGGCTCGTTCTTGATCACGGGAGACGGCATTTTCCGCTGGTGTGAAGACCCCTTACTGCACGTCGGGCCCCGCAATCGCAAGGCTCGGTTGGGTGCAAATCACACCCCAAATCGGCACCATTGCCTCCCCCGGCAGCAAGCCTCTAAGAGGTGTTCCAAAGCAAACTCGCTGCCAGGAGACCTGCCGTGAATGCCGTTCCCCAAGATGCCGTTCCCCGCCATGACGGGGCTGTCCAGGCCACCTCCGGCGAGTTTGCCGGCTGGTGGACGTGGACCCGGGACCATTTCGAGCGCGCCAACGGCCCGTTCTGGCACCGCGAGGAGGACGGCCAGATCAAATGCGCCTTCCGCCTGGAAAAGAAGCACATGAACGGCGGCGGCGCGGTGCATGGCGGCTGCCTGATGACCTTTGCCGACTATTGCCTGTTCGCGCTCGGCAACAAGGTGCTGCTGGACGGGCGCGGTGTTACCCTCTCCTTCTCGTCGGAGTTCATCGACGCGGCCTATGAGGGCGAGTTGATCGAGGGGCACGGCGAAGTGGTCCGCGCCGGCCGCTCGATCGTGTTCCTGCGCGGCATGCTGACCAGCGCCGGCCGGCCGGTCCTCAGCTTTTCCGGCACCGTGAAGCGGATCAACGCGCCGCGGAAGCCCGCCTAGACGGCACCCCCTGCCTGCGATGACTGAGCCCGGCGCACATACGCACGACCTGTTCGAGGGCTATCTGACGCGCTGGAGCCTTGCGCCCGACGGCAAGCCCATCGTCACGCCGAGGGCGCAGCTCCTGCCTGTCCGGCAGAACGGCCAGCCCGCCATGCTTAAGGTGGCCACCGAACCCGAAGAGATGTTCGGCGCCCTGCTGATGGCGTGGTGGGACGGCGACGGCGCCGCGCGCGTGCTTGCGCATGAGGGCCCGGCGCTGTTGCTCGAGCGCGCGACGTCCGGGCGCACACTGTCCGAGCTTGCGCGCAGCGGACGGGACGATGAGGCAAGCCGGACCATGTGCCGCCTGATCGAAAGATTGCATGCGCCAAGACCCAGGCCGCTGCCGGAGCTGGTTCCGCTGACGCATTGGTTTCGCGATCTGACGGAATTTTCGCAGGACGGACTGCTGGCGCGAGCCAAAGCCCAGGCACTCGCGTTGCTGGCCGAGCCGCAGCAGTTGACCGCGCTGCACGGCGACATCCACCACGACAACATTCTCGACTTCGGCGCGCGCGGTTGGCTGGTGATCGATCCCAAACGGCTGATCGGTGACCGATATTTCGATTACACAAACCTGTTCTGCAATCCCGATCTTGAGTCGACGGCGAACCCCGAGCTCTTCATGCGACGCCTCGCGGTGGCGTGCGAAACGGCGGGCCTGGACCGCAAACGGCTGCTGCAATGGATTCTGGCGTGGACAGGTCTGTCTGCCGTCTGGTGCCTCAACGACTTGGAGAGCATCGACGTCACCGACAAGGACAGGCTCGAGATCGACCTGAAGGTCGCCGCGCTCGCCGCTGCAGAACTGGACCGCTAAAGGTAAAGTCGTATCCGCAATTTCCGCGTCATCCCCGCGCAGGCGGGGATCCAGTATCCCAGAGCGCCAACGATTTGCTCGCTAACGCTGCGGAGTACTGGATGCCCGCCTTCGCGGGCATGACGGCGGAGATTCGATCTAAACTCATCACACTGGGGCATCTACTTCGCAAGCAGCTTGCGAAACTTCTCGATCTCGTCGGGCACGAGCTTGGCGATGAAGGGCTGCGTCTGCTCCTCGGCGGACGGGACGACGGACGCGAGATCGGCGAAGCGCTTGACCACCGCTTCCGATGCAAGCGCCTTTCGGGCGGCCTCATTCAGCTTGGCGATGACGCCGTCGGGCGTGCCCTTCGGCACGAACAGCGCGTTCCAGCCCTGCGACTCGAACTCGGGCAATCCGGCTTCGGCCGCGGTTGGCACGTCGGGTAGCGACGGCAGCCGCACCGTCGAGCCGGAAACGATGCCGTTGACCTGCCTGCCGAGGATTGCGCCGGACAGCGATGTCGCCGTGTCGCAGACGCCGTCGATCTGGCCACCGACCAGGTCGTTCAGCGCAGGCCCCGCCCCGCGATAGCCGACCAGCGTGGCTTCGATACCCGCGGCCTTCAGGAAGGTCTGGCAGATCAGGTAGTTCGATGAGCCCACGCCGGCATGGCCGAGCGTGACTTTGCCGGGATTGGCCTTCGCGTGAGCAATGAACTCCTTCAGCGTCTTGGCTGGAAAATCCTTCTTGATCGCGATCAGGCCGAAGGTTTTCGCGATCATCGCAACGGCGACAAACGACTCCGGCTTGAACGTCAGATCGGTATTGATCGTGTAGGTCGCAGCGTTGGTGCCCGCGTTGCCGATCGCAATGGTGTAGCCGTCCGGCTCGGCGCGGGCTGCGCGGGCCAGCGCGGTCGATCCGCCGGCGCCGGCAACATTTTCGTTGATGATGCGATGGCCGAGGGTGGTGACCATCTGCTCGGCGACGACGCGTGCAAGCACGTCGGAGGTACCGCCGGCGGCGAACGGGACGATCATGGTGATCGGGCGTGTCGGATAAGTGCCTTGTGCAGACGCAGGCCCAACTGCGGCTGACAGCGCGCACAGCAGGCCGGCCAATCGGAGAAAGGTCTTCATCACGCCCCCCGTCGTCTCAAGCGCCCTCAAACGGCGCCTGGCGACGTTAGGCGGCCAGATACTTTTCCGCAATCGCAAGCCACTCGGCCTGCACCTTCTTCACGTATCGCGGCGCACGCTTCATCTGGACCACCAGTTCCGTGAACACGACCTTGGCGTCGGTCGCGCGGCCCAGTTGATCGAGCAGCTGGCCGTAGCGGACGCGCGCCTCGGCGCCGGGAAAATACTGCGACACGGCTTCGAACTCGGCCGGCGCCTCGTCAGTCCGGCCGGCGCCGGCGAGCGCGCGGGCATAGAGCAAATGGCCCTCGGCGGACTCGAAATCCGGCCAGCGACTGCGCATGGCGTCGAGGGTATAAGCGCGAGCGGCATAGCGGTCCCCAAATACGACCAGCGATGCTCTATCGTCGCAACGAACCGGCGCCCGGTTCGAGCCGTATCAGGGAATTTTGATAGTCATTAGATAGTTGACTCAGGCCGCGCGGCTCAGATGCGCGACAAGGCCGGCAAACAGCCCGCGGCCGTCGGTGCAGCCCATGATGTCTTCGACGTGGTTTTCCGGGTGCGGCATCATGCCGAGCACGTTGCCCTTGTCGCTGACGATGCCGGCGATCGAGTTGGTGGCGCCGTTGATGTTGAAGGGCTCGCCGAGTTCGCCTTCCGGGGAGCAGTAGCGGTACAGCACCCGCCCCTCGCCCTCCAGGCGCTTCACGGTCTCCTCATCCGCCTCGTAGTTGCCCTCGCCATGCGCAACCGGCACGCGGATCACCTGCCCGGCGTTATAGCCGCGCGTAAAAGGCGAATCCGAGCGCTCGACGCGCAGGTGCACATCCTTGCAGATGAACTTCAGCTTCGCGTTGCGCATCAGCACGCCTGGCAACAGCCCCGACTCGCAGAGGATCTGAAAGCCGTTGCAGACGCCGAGCACGAGGCCGCCTTTCGCCGCATGCGCGCGCACCGCGTCCATAATCGGCGCTCGCGCCGCGATTGCGCCACAGCGCAGGTAATCGCCGTAGGAGAAGCCGCCGGGCACGACCACGAGATCGGTGTCGTCCGGCAGCGCGGTATCCGCGTGCCAGGCCATCGCCGCATCGTTGCCGGAAGCGAGCTTGAGCGCCCGCGCCATGTCGCGTTCGCGATTGATGCCGGGAAAAACGAGGACGGCGGCTTTCACTGAAATTCCTTGAGCCGGAGGGATCGGCGATTCACGATCGGCGTTCATCACATACCCATTTGACCGCCCCATTTCCAGTGCTAGCCTTGTTGAAAAGCCTTACGAAACGGCTGATTCCAGCACCGCGCGAGGGAACCATGAACGTGACCTCCACTGCCGTTTCCGCCGCCGAGGCCGTGCCCGTGGACGGCGTGGTCGCATCCAGCGCTTATGTCGACGGCCGCCGCGTTGCCAATATCGCAATCGAGGAAGCCAGTAGCTGGCGCAGCAAGCCCGGACATGTGGTCTGGATCGGCCTGCACGAACCCAACATGTCGGTGCTGGCGAGCGTGCAAAGGCAATTCCAGTTGCACGACCTCGCCATCGAGGACGCCGATCACGCCCACCAGCGGCCGAAGATCGAGCAGTATGGCGACGCGCTGTTCATCGTGGCGCGCACCGCACAACTGGTCGGCGGCAACATCAGCTTCGGCGAGACGCATCTGTTCGTGGGCGAAGGGTATCTGGTGTCGGTGCGCCACGGTGCATCCACATCCTATGCCCCGGTGCGCGAACGCTGCGAGAGCTGCCCGCGCGCACTGGCCCGCGGCGAGGACTACATCCTCTATGCAATCCTGGACTTCATCGTCGACAACTATTCGCCGGTGCTCGAGACCATCCAGGAGGAGGTCGAGGAGATGGAGCAGTTGGTGCTCGCAAGCGGGATGACGCGGACGCAGATCGAACGGCTCTACCTGCTGCGGCGCGACCTCTTGCGCCTGCGCAACGCCGTCGGCCCGCTGGTCGAGGTTTGCCGCAGGCTCGAGCACGACAACCTGCCGATGATCCGCCCGGCGATGCAGCCGCTGTTCCGCGACGTCACCGATCACGTGAGAACGGTGCAGGAGCAGATCGACTCGCTGCGCGAGGTGCTGGCATTTGCGTTCGAAGCCAGCCTGCTGGTCGGACAGGCCCAGGAAACCGCGGTGTCGAAGAAGCTCGCCTCGTGGCTCGCCATCATCGCGGTGCCGACCGCGATCGCCGGCCTCTACGGCATGAACTTCAAGCACATGCCCGAGCTCGATCTGCAATACGGCTACTACACCGTCCTTGCCATCATCGTGACCGCCTGCGCCACCCTGTTCTATCGCTTCCGCAAGGCGGGGTGGCTCTGAGCAGAGAGACGCCGGTTCAGCCCACGACCTCGACGCGGTAATTCTCGATCACCGTGTTGGCGAGCAGCTTGTCGGCGGCGTCCTTCAACGCCGCTTCCGCCTTTGCCTTGTCGGTGCCGGCGATCTCGATGTCGAACACCTTGCCCTGACGAACGCTGGCGACGCCATCGACGCCGAGCGATTTCAACGCACCCTCGATCGCCTTGCCCTGCGGGTCGAGGATGCCGGATTTCAACGTGACGGTGACGCGCGCCTTCATGTTCGCATCAGCCCTTCACCAGCACCGGACCAGTGCCCGCGGGCCGCTCGTTCTCGGTCATGATGCCGAGCCGCTTGGCGACTTCAGTATAGGCCTCGAGCAGGCCGCCGAGGTCGCGGCGGAAACGGTCCTTGTCGAGCTTCTCGTTCGACTTGATGTCCCACAGCCGGCACGAGTCCGGCGAGATCTCGTCGGCGACGACGATCCGCATCATCTCGTTCTCGAACAGGCGGCCGCATTCCATCTTGAAGTCGACCAGGCGGATGCCGATGCCGAGGAACAGGCCGGACAGGAAGTCGTTGACGCGGATGGCCAGCGCCATGATGTCGTCGATCTCCTGCGGCGTCGCCCAGCCGAACGCGGTGATGTGCTCTTCCGACACCATCGGGTCGTTGAGCTGGTCGTTCTTGTAATAGAACTCGATGATCGAGCGCGGCAGCTGGGTGCCCTCCTCGATGCCGAGCCGCTGCGACAGCGAGCCCGCCGCGACATTTCGCACCACCACCTCGAGCGGCACGATCTCGACCTCACGGATCAACTGCTCGCGCATGTTGAGACGGCGGATGAAATGCGTCGGCACCCCGATGTCATTCAGGTGCTGGAAGACGTATTCCGAGATCCGGTTGTTGAGGACCCCCTTGCCCTCGATCACCTGGTGCTTCTTGGCATTGAACGCGGTCGCATCGTCCTTGAAGTGCTGGATCAGGGTGCCGGGCTCCGGGCCCTCATACAAAACCTTCGCCTTGCCTTCATAAATGCGACGTCGGCGGCTCATTGGGATGTACCGTGTGTTGTTGAAGTCCATGGATTGGGTGTTGCTCCGCTCATTGGACACGACCCGCGACGGAGCTGTCGCGAAAGGCCCGAATCTGAAGGAAACGAAACGCGAACCGGCCTTGCTGGCAACCTAGCCGATTGACCCTTCCAGCACAATCGACCGGAAGCGCTTTTACAGCCTTCCTGCGACCGTTCGGCGGTTGCTCCAGAACGGGAAAACCCTATATGCAATCCGCCAAGCTCCGCCGGGCCCGCCCTTCGTTTGACGGGCTTTTGCCCTTCATCTGGATGGAAAGAGATATATGACGACTTTCGACAAGCGCGAGGAAGGTTTCGAGAAAAAGTTCGCCGTTGATGAAGAGCAGAAGTTCAAGGCGCTGGCGCGGCGGAACAGGGTTCTCGGACACTGGGTGGCGGAAAAGCTGGGCCTCAGCGGCGACGCAGCGGCCGCCTACGCCAAGGAAGTCGTGGCCGCCGATTTCGAGGAAAAAGGCGACGATGACGTGCTGCGCAAGGTCGAGAAGGATCTCGCCGCCAAGGGGATCAAGCTGGAGCAGACCGAGATCCGCGCCAAGATGAACGAACTGCTGGCCGAAGCCATCAACCAGGTGAAGGCGGGGAAGTAGTCACGCCCGAGACCGTCATGCCCGCCATAGCCGTTTGAAGAACGGCGTCGCTTCGCTCGCCTATGGGCGGGCATCCAGTACGCCGCAGCTCGTGCGATTTAGCTGCTGACGCTCTGGAATACTGGGTCCCCGCTTTCGCGGGGACGACAGCAGCGGCGGAATTAACCCTCCTTGAATCCATACTCCGGCACGTTGCCGGTGGAACCGTAGTACTTGTACGGCAGGAACTTGCCCGACATCGTGATCTTGACGCGGTCGCCCTTCGGGTTCGGCAGCCGCTCCATCACGAAATCGAAGTCGATCGCCGACATGATGCCGTCGCCGAACTCCTCTTCGATCAGGGCCTTCCAGGCCGGACCGTTCACCATCACCATCTCATAGAAGCGATAGATCAGCGGATCGGTCGGCGGCATCGGCGTGCCGGTGCCGCGCGTCGGGATTTCGTTGAGCATCGCGACTTCGGATTTCGACAGGCCGAACAGCTCGCCCGCATTCGCCGCCTGCGGCTTGGTGAGCTTCATCTGGCCGAGGATCGCGCCGACGATCAGCACCTCGGAATAGCCGCCGATCTTGTCGCAGATGTGCTTCCACGACCACCCCTTCTCGCGCTTGATGTCGAGAAGCTTTTCGGTGAGATCGCTGCGCTTCATGATGGTCCTCCCATTTGCAGGTGACGTCAGGCTGCCGCTCAGGCGGCGGGCTCGTTGATGATGGCTGGCTCCGGCAACGCGAGACGCACGACCGGCACATGGCGCGGGTCGCGGTTGGTCGTCGTCTGCGTGAAGGTCTTGCTGCGGCTGACCAGGAAATCGATGATGTGGTTGCGCAGCCCGTAGTAGTGCGGGTGGCGGTGGATATCGATGCGCGCGCGATTTTTCGGCAGCGGATTCTCCAGGATCTCCGCCAGCACCGCGCCCGGACCGTTGGTCATCAGCACGATCTTGTCGGCGAGATAAATCGCCTCGTCGACATCGTGGGTGATCATGAAGGTGGTCTGCCCGGTCTCGAGACAAATGCGCCGCACCTCATCCTGCAGGGTGCCGCGCGTCAGCGCGTCCAGCGCCGAGAACGGCTCGTCCATCAGCATCATCTTCGGCGTGATCGACAGCGCCCGCGCGATGCCGACGCGCTGCTTCATGCCGCCGGACAATTCCGACGGACGCTTGTGCTCCGAACCGGTCAACCCGACCAGATCGATGAATTTCTGCGCCTGCACGCGCACCTGCTCGGCCTTCCAGTTGCGCCACTTCGACGACACGGCGAACGCCACGTTGCCCATCACCGTGCGCCACGGCAGCAGCGCGTGGCTCTGGAAGATCACCGCGCGGTCGAGGCTCGGTCCCTCGATCGCCTGGTCGTCGACGATCACCGCGCCCTCGCTCGGCTCGTCGAGGCCGGCAAGGATATTCAGCACCGTGGTCTTGCCGCAGCCGGAATGACCGATGATGCACGAGAACTCGCCGCGCTTCATCGACAGCCACAGGTTCTCGAACACCGCGGTCGTGCCACCCGAGGGGTTCGGATAGCGCTTGGCGATCCCTTCGATGGAGATGAATTTGTCGTCCGACATTTTCGCTTATTCCGGAAAGGTGACCATCCGCGTGAAGCGGGCGAGGATCTGATCCAGGACCATGCCGACGAGGCCGATCACCAGGATGGCGATGATCACGTTGGTGATCGACAGGTTGTTCCACTCGTTCCAGACGAAGTAGCCGATGCCGGTGCCGCCAACGAGCATTTCGGCGGCCACGATCACCAGCCAGGCGATGCCGATCGATATGCGCATGCCGGTCAGGATCGTCGGCGCGGCGGCGGGAAGGATCACCGTGAAGGCGCGGCGCACGGTGCCCACTTCGAGCGTGCGCGCGACGTTGACCCATTCCTTGCGCACGGAGGCGACGCCGAAGGCGGTGTTGATCAGCATCGGCCACAGCGCGCAGATGAAGATCACGAAGATCGCCGAGATGCTCGAGTCCTTGATGGTGTAGAGCGCAAGCGGCATCCAGGCGAGCGGCGAGATCGGCTTCAGGATCTGGATGTAGGGATCAAGCGCCTTGCTCATCAGCGGCGACATGCCGATCAGGAAGCCGAGCGGGATCGCGACCGCGACGGCGATCAGGTAGCCGAACAGCACGCGCGCGATCGAGAAGCCGAGCTGGATGCCGATGCCCTTGTCGTTCGGGCCTTTGTCGTAGAACGGGCTCTTGAGGTGTTCCCAGAGCTTTTCTCCGACATCGAGCGGTCCGGGCATCGCCGACTTGCCCTGGGTCGCGGTCGCACCCATCAGCCGTGCGTATTCCGGACTCATGTTGGCGGTCTGCCCTGTCCCCCGCGTGGCGATGTGCCAAGCGCCGAGGAACAGCAGCAGGACGGCGATCGAAACGACCGCAGCACGGACCGAGAGGGAGAGGTTCATGGCCCGGCTCTCTACGACGCCTTCTTGATCGCGAAGCTCTTCAGATAGTCCTCGGGCTTGGCCGGATCGAACGGCTTGCCCATCACCGAGAAGCTCTTGCTGGTCGCCGCCGGCGGCGTCAGGCCCGCTTCCTTCATCAGCTTGCTGGTATCGGTCGCGAGATAGACCTGCTTGGCGACGCTGGCGTAGTCGACGTCGCCTTTGATCTGACCCCAACGCTTCATTTGCGTCATGATCCAGATCGCGAACGACTCCCACGGGAACGGATCGAAATCGATCCGCTTGGCGTCGGTCTTCACGCTGCCGAGGCCGTCGGCGAAGGTGCCGGTGAGGATCTGCTCCAGCACGATCTCCGGCTGATTGATGTAGTTGGCCGGCGCAATCGCAGCGGCAATCTGCTTGCGGTTCTCCGCCTTGGCTGCGAACGCGGTCGCCTCGATAATCGCCCGCAACAAGGCTGCGTAGGTGTTTGGCGCGGTGGTGATGAACTCCTTCGACGCCGTGAACACACAGCACGGATGCCCTTCCCAGAGCTCCTTCGACAGCACGTGGATGAAGCCGACGCCGTCATAGACCGCGCGCTGGTTCATCGGATCGGGACCGAGGAAGCCGTCGATGTTGTCGGCGCGCAGATTGGCGACCATCTCCGGCGGCGGCACCGCGCGGATCTGCACGTCGGTATCCGGATCGATGCCGTGCTCCGCGAGATAGTAGCGCAGCAGATAGTTGTGCATCGAGAAATCGAAGGGGACTGCGAACTTGAACCCCTTCCAGCTCTTCGGGTCGCGCCTGTCCTTGTGCTTGACCGAGAGCGTGATTGCCTGGCCGTTGATGTTCTCGATCGCCGGCACGGTGTACGGCACCGCGTTGGAGCCGACGCCCATGGTAATGGCGATCGGCATCGGCGACAGCATGTGCGCTGCGTCGTATTCCTTGTTCAGCGTCTTGTCGCGGATCACGGCCCAGCCGGCGGTCTTGATCACTTCGACGTTCAGCCCCTGCTTCGCATAGAAGCCCATCGGGCTCGCCATGATGATCGGCGTCGCGCACGTGATCGGGATGAAGCCGACCTTCAGGTCCTTCTTCTCCAGCGCGCCGCCTTGGGCGAAGAGCTCTGTCGCGGTCTGAAGCGGGAAGAACTGCGAGATTGCGGCGAGCGCGGTCGACGCGCCGACCGACTTCAGGAACGCCCGCCGGCTCGCGTCCTGGGGAAACATCGCCCGCACCACGGCGGACGCGACCACGCCCTCAAAGCGCTTGTCCTCGCTTTCGACCGGCGCGCACTGGAGCCCAAGCTGCGCATCGCGCTGATGGTCCCCCTCGGTCGCATGGCGACCGCAGCTGCAGCCGGATGTGAGCTTGCGGTCCGGATCGAACGGGTTGTCGAAGGTCGGCATGAGTCTCTCCCTGCAGAGGCGATTGCCTCAGGAATGAGCAAGGAGCGTGCCACCTCGGATGACGCCGAATTTCGCAGTTATCCCAACGGCAGTGCGACAAGTTGGCGATTACGAGTTTTCGTGATACACGGAATTTCGTAGCATCAATTACGAGTATTCGTAGATCTGCCATGAATGTAAGCCTGCTGCCGAACGGATCAAAAATCTCCTCCGAGGAGGCCGCCGCCCGTGCCGCCGCCTTCGATTTTTCGATCGACGCAATGCTGCTGGTCGATCCGCATGCGGACGCCATTCTCGAGGCGAACACGGCCGCCTGCACCCTGCTCGGCTACGACCGCGCTGCCCTGCGGCAGACGCGACTGACCACCCTGCATGCCGGCCAGGTGCCACAGTTGATCGTGTTCACCCAAGCCGTGATGGCCAAGGGAACCTGGTGGACCACCGCGCTGAAGCCGCGCCACACCACGGGGAAGGAACTCTCGCTCGAATATGCGGGCTCGCTGATCCCGCAGGACGAGACGCCGCTGGTGCTGCTGACGCTGAGCGACCTCGAGCAGCGCCGCAAGCGTGGCCTCGACACGGTCGCTGAGGATCATATGCGCAGCGGCATCGCCGCCTGGCAGCGAATGGAGCGCGTGTTCCGCGACATCGAGCGCGAGAACCAGTTGATCCTGCGCGCCGCCGGCGAAGGCATCTACGGCGTCAACTCCGAGGGCAAGACCACCTTCGTCAATCCGGCCGCCGAGCGCATGCTCGGCTGGTCCGCCGAGGAATTGGTCGGCCGCGACATCCACTCCATCGTCCACCACACCCATCATGACGGACGCCACTATCCGCATGAGGATTGCCCGATCTATGCGGCGTTCCGCGACGGCGCCGTGCACAAGGTCGACGGCGAGGTGTTCTGGCGCAAGGACGGCCATCCGGTGTGGGTGGAATATACGTCGACGCCAATCCGCGATCGCGGCATCGTCGTCGGCGCCGTCATCGTCTTCCATGACGTGAGCGAGCGGCGCGAGAGCGACGAAAAGCTGCGCGCGGCGCTGGCCGAGGTCGATCGCCTGCGCGAGCGGCTGGAGCAGGAAAACGCGTACCTGCAGGAGGAAATCCGGATCGAGATTTCCCCGCAGGGCATCATCGGCCACAGTGCGGCGATCCAGAAGACGTTGCGGCAGGTGCAACTCGTGGCGCCGACCGACGCCTCGGTGATGATCACCGGCGAATCCGGCACCGGCAAGGAATTGATCGCACGCGCCATTCATGAGGCGAGCGAGCGGCGCGACCGGCCGCTGATCCGCGTGAACTGCGCGGCCATCCCGCGCGAACTGTTCGAGAGCGAGTTCTTCGGCCATGTGAAGGGCGCCTTCACCGGCGCGCTGCGCGACCGCATCGGCCGCTTCGAGCTCGCCGACGGCGGCACGCTGTTCCTGGACGAGGTCGGTGAAATCCCGATCGAGCTGCAGGGCAAGCTGCTGCGCGTGCTGCAGGAGGGCCATTTCGAGCGCGTCGGCGAGGAGCGCACCCGCGCGGTCGACGTGCGCGTGATTGCCGCCACCAACCGCGACCTGAAGCAGGAGGTGCAACGCGGACGTTTTCGCGAGGATCTCTACTTCCGCCTCAACGTGTTTCCGATCGAGACGCTCCCTTTGCGCGAACGGCGCGACGACATTCCCCTGCTCGCCCAGCATTTCCTCTCGAATGAAACCTCGGAACGCAAGACGGGCCTGCGGCTGCTCGAAGCCGATGCGCGGCGGCTATCGCGCTACGACTGGCCGGGCAACGTGCGCGAACTGCAGAACGTGATCGAGCGCGCGGTGATCCTGTCGCACAACGGCCGCCTGCGCATCGACCTGCCGGACCAGAGCGCGAATGCGCCGGTCACCGCACGCGATGCGGCCAAGGAAGCCTCGAACGTGGTGCTGACCGACGACGAATTGCGCGCCTTCGAGCGCGCCAACATCATAGCTGCGCTGAAAGCCTCCGGCGGCAAGGTGTTCGGCAGCGGCGGCGCGGCGGAGCTGATGGACATGAAGCCGACCACCCTCGCCTCACGCATCAAGGCGCTGAAGATCGAAGTGAGAGCTTAGCCGTCATTGCGCGAGCTGCTTCTCAAGCCCCGCCAGCACGCTCTCGAGATCACCCACCACATCCGCTTCGCGCACGTCAATCACGCGATACTCACGCGCCTCCAGCCACGCGCGACGCTCGCTGCGATCCTTCACCACGTCCTCCGTCTCATTCGCGCCGATCAGTTCGATCGCCAGCCGATAAACGAACGAGACGTAGTCCGGGATCTGCCGCCCGACCGGCGTCTGGCGTTTGAACTGACCGGCAAAGCGCCGGTCCCTGGTCAGCGCCTTCCACAGCACGCGCTCGGCATCCGAGGTGTTTCGCCGCAGCAGCCGGGCCAGCCCGCGCACCGGCCCCTGCTCGTCCGGCATGCGGCCGGCGCCGGTGGTCGCCAGCAGTGCGCGCAGCCGCGACGCTTCGTCGCCATCGAGCACACCGCCGCGCGCCGGACCCTTCCGACCCTCGGCGATCGCCTTGATCGCCCCGTGCAGCGTCTGAATGTCCTGCCGGGTCGGCTCCATGCGCGAAAAAATGTTGCGCAGGTTGACGATCATGGTGTCGCGCTTTTCGACCGGACGCAGGAATTCGACGTGATCGAGCTCGGCGACCAGCGTGTCGAAGAACGCCTGCTCCTGCGCCTTGCTCGCGCGCACCGAGCGCTCGGTCGCGGCGTACGGCAAGGCGCCTCCCCTCGCACACTTGAACCACTCGTAGCCCATCAGCAGCACGGCCTGCGCGAGATTGAGCGAGGCGAACTCCGGATCGACCGGAAAGGTGACGATGCGATCCGCCAGCGCGACCTCGTCGTTGGTCAGCCCCCAGCGCTCGCGGCCGAACAGGATTGCTGCACGTCCTTCGCCTGCTATCTCGCCCGCCATCTCCTGCGCCGCGGCTTCCGGCGCCAGCACCGGCTTTGCCTGATCGTGCGCCCGCGCCGTGGTCGCGAACACCAGCGAACAATCGGCGATCGCCGCCTGCACCGTGTCGAACAGTCTTGCGCCATCGACGACGGCGTCGGCGCCGGAGGCCGCACGCGTCGCGTGGATGTTCGGCCAGCCGTCGCGCGGGTTGACGATGCGGAGTTCCTTCAGGCCGAAGTTACCCATCGCCCGCGCGGCCATGCCGATGTTCTGGCCGAGCTGCGGCTCGACCAGCACGATCACCGGCGCGGCCGCGTCTGTGCGCGGCGCGCCGCCTTCGGTTCCTTGTTTCGGCATTCGTTCGTCCATTTCGGACTATCCGATTGCGCTTTCACCGGAATTTCACAAGCAAATAATGCGGTCCCGAACCGGGGTCAGGGCGGCTGCGACCAACTCTGCATGACCTCTCGCTCCCGAAAACGGCACTCGCCAGATCCCTCCATGGCCTCGGTGCACGGCCGCGGCGATGCGCAAGACCTCGCGCCGACCGACTGGTCGCGGGCGCGCGACATCGCCCGCAAGATTCCCGACGCCTGGTACCGCGCCCAGGCGCTGGCCACCGTCGCCGAACATGCGCCGGAGGCGTCGGTGCTCGACATCCTGAATGAGGCGGTCAGGGCGGCGAACGCCTGTCACGACGAGTACGGCATGGTTGCGGTGCTGTCCTGGCCGCTGCAGGTCGCCTTCAAACGCGGCCGCATCAGCTTCGCGATGCGGGAACGCGATCGCGCGCTCGCGCTGGCGCCAAGGATCGAACCGCTCCCTTCGCGGGCGTTCGCGCTGCAGATGCTGTGGGGCGGCTGCTATCTCGGCGACCCGCAATACGCAGAACCGGTCTGGCGGACGATCGTCGCACACTGCCCGCCGGATTGGAGCTGGCGCGCGGCCCGGCTCTACCGCCACATCGCCGAGGTGCTCGATTCGCGGGATCCCGGCGCCGCGATCAAGGTGATCCGCGCGATGCCCGAGGGCAAGGCGCGCGCGAAGCTGGCGCGTCGGTTTGGCCTCGAAGGATAAGCCTAAAAGCGCAGCTCTGACCCGCCTTCCAGCCCGCGCGTGGCGATGCTATAGCGGCCATGACCGGAACCATCCGGCCCCGCTTCTGCTCCATCCCAAGGTAAGGCCCTGTCCAAAATGGCAAAAATCAAGGTGACCAACCCGGTCGTCGAGCTCGACGGCGACGAGATGACTCGGATCATCTGGCAGAACATCAAGGACAAGCTGATCCACCCCTACCTTGACGTCGAATTGCTCTATTACGACCTCGGCATGGAATACCGCGACAAGACCAACGACCAGGTCACGGTCGATGCGGCCAACGCCATCAAGCAGCACGGCGTCGGTGTCAAATGCGCCACCATCACGCCGGACGAAGCCCGCGTGAAGGAGTTCAAGCTGAAGGAGATGTGGAAGTCGCCGAACGGCACCATCCGCAACATCCTCGGCGGCGTCATCTTCCGCGAACCGATCATCTGCAAGAACGTGCCGCGGCTGGTGCCTGGCTGGACCAAGCCGATCATCATCGGCCGCCACGCTTATGGCGACCAGTACCGCGCGACCGACATCAAGTTCCCGGGCAAGGGCACGCTGTCGATGAAGTTCGTCGGTGAGGACGGCACCGTGATCGAGCGCGAGGTGTTCAAGACGCCCGGCGCCGGCGTCGCCATGAGCATGTATAATCTCGATGCGTCGATCACCGACTTTGCGCGCGCCTCGTTCAACTACGGCCTGCAGCGCAGCTATCCGGTGTACCTGTCGACCAAGAACACGATCATGAAGGTCTATGACGGACGCTTCAAGGATATCTTCCAGGACGTGTTCGATCGCGAGTTCAAGAAGCAGTTCGACGAGAAGGGCCTCACCTACGAGCACCGGCTGATCGACGACATGGTCGCCTCGGCGCTGAAGTGGTCGGGCGGCTACGTCTGGGCCTGCAAGAACTACGACGGCGACGTCCAGTCCGACACGGTGGCGCAGGGCTACGGCTCGCTCGGGTTGATGACCTCGGTGCTGCTGACGCCGGACGGCAAGACCATGGAAGCCGAGGCCGCGCACGGCACGGTGACGCGCCACTACCGCGAGCACCAGAAGGGCAAGGAGACCTCGACCAACTCGATCGCGTCGATCTTCGCCTGGAGCCAGGGTCTGTCGCATCGCGCCAAGCTCGACGACAACAAGGACCTCGCGACCTTCGCCGACACGCTCGAGAAGGTCTGCGTCGACACCGTCGAGTCCGGCTTCATGACCAAGGACCTGGCCCTCCTGGTCGGCGCCGAGCAGCGCTGGCTCTCCACCACCGGCTTCCTCGACAAGGTGTCGGACAATCTGAGCAAGGCGCTCGGCAAGGGCTGAATGTTCTTGATTTGTTCTTTCTCTCTGCTATCGTCCTTTCGTCAGTCAGTGTGAGAGGAAGACTTCATGATCGGCTACGTCACCATCGGCGCGCGGGACACCGCGGAAGGTACCGCATTTTATGACGCCGTGCTCGGCACCATCGGCTACGGACGCTTTGCCGACTACGGCGCGTTCATCGGCTATGGCCTTGGCGGCAAGAGTGACGGCCAGTCGGTCTGGGTCTGCAAGCCGTTCGACGGCAACGAGGCGCGTGCCGGCAACGGCATCATGGTGGCGTTCGACGCCACCGACCGCGCGCAGGTGCATGCGTTCTACGACGCTGCGATGAAGCACGGCGGCAGCGACGAAGGTCCGCCAGGCCATCGCGAGAGCTATGGGCCGAACTGGTACGCGGCGTATCTGCGCGACCCGACCGGCAACAAGCTCGCCATCGTCTGCAACAAGCCTGCGTAACGCATCAACCGGCGGCGGGCGCGACCGAACTGGTCGCGTCGCCGAGGTACGCGATCATCGCTTTCGCGATCTCCTCCTCGCCCATGATGACGAGGTTGGCGCCGTGCTGCTTCAGGTGCGCGACTTCCTCATCCGAATGTGCGCGGGCGACGATGGTCAGATCCGGCTTCGCTGCGCGCGCCTTGGCGACCACCTGCCCGCCCTCGAACGCGTCGGGGATGGCGACCAGCAGCGCGCGGGCGCCTTTGACGTTGGCGGCATCGATCATGTCCGGTGCATTGGCGTTGCCGGTCCTGGCTTCGATGCCTTCCTTCTGCAGGCGTTCGGCGATCTGTGGATCGTCCTCGATCACCAGCAACGGAACACGCCCCTCGCGCAGCGAGCGGCCGACCACGCTGCCGACCCGGCCATAGCCGACCAGCACGATGTGATCTGACAGCGCCGTCACGGGCAAAGGCTCCCGCGCCTTCTCCACCGGCTTCGCGCCGGGCACAGCCTTGGCTTCTTCCTTTTCGAGCAGCTTGTCGACCAGAACGAACACCAGCGGGTTGAGGAAGATCGAGACGATCGCGCCGGCAAGGATCAGGTCGCGGCCGCGCTCGGGCAACAGCGCCAGCGACACGCCGAGCCCCGCGAGAATGAACGAGAATTCGCCGATCTGGGCGAGGCTCGCCGAGATCGTCCAGGCCGTGGACGACGGATGGCCGAACATCCGCACGATCAGGAAGGCCGCCGCCGACTTGCCGATGACGATGATGAACACGGTGGCAAGCAGCGGCCACGGCTCGCGCAGCACGATCATCGGATCGACCAGCATGCCGACCGAGACGAAGAACAGTACGGCGAAGGCATCGCGCAGCGGCAGCGTCTCCTGCGCCGCGCGATGGCTGAGCTCCGACTCGCTCAAGATCATGCCGGCAAAGAATGCGCCGAGCGCGAACGACACGTCGAACAGGACGGCCGCGCCAAAGGCGATGCCGAGCGAGATCGCCAGCACCGCCAGTCGAAACAGCTCGCGCGAGCCTGTGTGCGCCACATAGTGCAGCAGCATGGGGATCAAGCGCTGGCCGATCACCAGCATGAAGAACACGAACGCCCCGACCTTGCCGAGCGTGATGGCGAGCGGCAACGCGACGTTGGCAAAGCCCGTGCCGGCCTCGCCTTTGAGAATTCCCGCCAGCGCCGGCAGCAGCACCAGCGTCAGCACCATGGCGAGATCCTCGACGATCAGCCAGCCGACCGCGATGCGTCCGCGTTCGGTGTCGACCAGCCGTCGCTCCTGCAGCGCGCGCAGCAGCACGACGGTGGAGGCAACCGACAGCGCGAGACCGAACACGAGCCCGCCACCGAGCGGCCAGCCAAGCCAGACCGCAAGGCCGATGCCCATCAGCGTCGCAGCGACGATCTGCACGATCGCGCCGGGCACGGCGATGGCGCGCACCGACAGCAGGTCCTTCAGCGAAAAATGCAGTCCGACGCCGAACATCAGCAGGATGACGCCGATCTCGGCGAGTTCGTTGGCGAGATGCTGATCGGCGACGTAGCCCGGCGTGAACGGTCCCATCAATACGCCGGCGAGCAGATAGCCGACCAGCGGCGAGACGCGGAAACGCTGCGCCACCACACCGAAGGCAAATGCCAGCACCAGGCCGACAACAATGGTAGAGATCAGCGGCGTGTTGTGAGCCATTGCCCGCCCTTCTTGAGATCTGGCGCGGGAACACGCCGTGTCGGAATGAACATCTGCAATATTGCCGCTCGACCGGCGCGACAACCGGGCGCAGTGCCGCATCAGACATGCACGACCGGGAACCTCACTGCGCCTGGCGCGACCGAACGACGTCCGCATCATCCGCAGACAATCCGCCTGCCTTGATCGCCTCTTCGAACTGATCGCGCATCGCCGCGAGACGGTGCGCGACGGCCTCGTCGGACGCACCCAGCGCTTCCAGCACCCGGCCGCCAAGCTGGAGGCTCGCCTCAAAGGTCTCCGGCACGACCTCCACGGCGCCGAGCCGTATCAGGGTGCGTGCACTGTCGCTGTCGGTCGCACGCGCAAGCACCACCGCATCGCTGCGGAACTGGCGGATCGCCGCCACCATCCGCTCCGCCGGGCCCGGCTCGTCCAGCGTGACGATGAAGGCGCGCGCGTGTCGCGCACCTGCGCGCTCCAGCAGCTCGGTACGGCTGGCGTCGCCGAAGAACACTGGGTGCCCCTGCTCGCGCTGTGCGGCGACGAGGCGTGCATCGAGATCGAGCGCGACGAACGCGACATTCTCCGCCGACAGCAGCCGCGCGATCGTCTGCCCGACGCGTCCGAACCCGCCGATGATGACGTGGTCGGTCATGCCGTCCTCGTCGGACAACTGTCGTGATGCGGGCGCGCTCCCCTGCTCGAGCCTCGTGCCGGCATAGCGTCCGACGCGCGCAAGCGCGGGCGTCACGACCATCGTCAGCGCAACGGTCGCCGTGAGGAACTGAATGACGCCGGGCTCGAGCAGCTTGCCCGCCGCCCCCACGCCGAACGCCACGAATGCGAACTCACCCGACTGGGCCAGCAGCAACGCGATCTCGGCTGATGCCGCGCCGCCGGCACCGAATACGCGGCCTGCTGCGATGATGATCGCAGCCTTGACGATGATCACCGCGACGGCCACCGCAACGATCTGCGGCAACCATTTGAACAGGAACGCCAGATCGACGCTCATGCCGACGCCGATGAAGAACAGCCCGATCAGCAACCCTTTGAACGGCGACAGGTCGATCTCGACCTGGTGGCGGTATTCGGTCTCCGACAGCAAGAGGCCCGCCAGGAACGCACCAAGCGCCGCCGACAGACCGACGCGCGCGGTGAGGATCGAGAAGCCGATCAGCACCAGGAGCGAGATCGCCATGATGAGCTCACGGCTGCCGGTCTGCGCGGCGAGACGAAACACCACACCAAGGGCGTAGCGGCCGACGACTGCGATGACGACCAGCAGGCCTGCGGCCATTGCAACGGTCCAGCCGAGGTCAGCAAGCGAGCTGCCGCCGCTGCCGAGAAATCCGGCAGTGAACAGCAGCGGCGCCACCATCAGGTCCTGAAACAGCAGGATCGACAGCGCCACGCGCCCGACATGGGTGGCGGTGCGCCCCTGTTCCTCGATGATCTGCATGACCACCGCGGTCGACGACATGGCAAGCGAAAGCCCGACGACCGCCGCAGCGGCGGGGCCGGAGCCCAGCAGCGCTGCGCCCGCGCCGATCGCGACCGCGGACACCGCGAACTGCATGCCGCCCACGCCCAGCACATATTTGCGCAGCGCCGCGAGGCGGCTCCACGACAATTCGAGGCCAATGAGAAACAGCAGCGCCATGACGCCGAGCTCGGCGAACGGAGCGACGCGCTGCGGATCGTCGAGCGTCACATGACGCAGCCAGGGATACTCGCTGGCAAGCCGGCCGAAGCCGAAGGGGCCAACCGCAACGCCCAGCGCCAGGAAGGAAAAAACCTGGCTGACGCCGAAGCGATGCAGCAGCGGCACGGCCAGACCGGCAATCGCCAGGAAGACCAGAAAGTCCTTGGTCCAGGCGACGTGCTCCACGTCAGACGCCTCGCGTCTTCAAGGCGGACGCCGCCGCCCGCACGGGCCTACGAACCCAGTGCCGCGGAGATCGCATCCAGCGCCGCATTCGCCTTCGAGCCGTCCGGACCACCGGCCTGCGCCATGTCCGGACGACCGCCGCCACCCTTGCCGCCCAGCACCTCGGAGCCCATGCGCACGAGCTCCACAGCGTTGAAGCGCGACGTCAGATCGCTGGTGACACCAACGACGATGCCGGCCTTGCCGTCAGGGGTGGCGCCGACGATCGCAACCACGCCGGACCCGATCTGCTTCTTGCCGTCGTCGGCAAGGCTCTTCAGGTCCTTCATCTCGATGTCCTGCACGGCGCGGCCCAGGAACTTGACGTCGCCGATGGTGCGGATGTCGGCAGCCCCGGTTGCGCCCGCGGTCCCGCCGCCGCCCATCGCAAGCTTCTTGCGCGCGTCGGCGAGATCACGCTCCAGCTTGCGGCGCTCCTCGACCAGTGCGGCGACGCGCGCCGGCAGGTTGTCGAGGCTGGTGCGCAGCTCGGCCGCTGCCGCTTTCGCGGTCTGAATGCTGGCATTCGCCGCATGGCGCGCGACGTTGCCGGTAAGCGCCTCGATGCGGCGTACGCCGGACGCCACTGCGCTTTCGCCCATCACCGAGATCAAGCCGATGTCGCCCAGGCGCTTCACATGCGTGCCGCCGCACAGTTCGACCGACCAGCCGAGCGTGTTACCGCAGCCGGCACCCATCGACACCACGCGGACCTCGTCGCCGTATTTCTCGCCGAACAGCGCGCGGGCGCCTGCGGCGCGCGCATCGTCCACCGCCATCAGCCGCGTCGTCACCTCGCCGTTCTGCAGCATGACGTCGTTGGCGATGTCCTCGATGCGGCGCAGTTCCTCGGCCGAGATCGCCTTCGGATGCGCGAAGTCGAAGCGCAGCCGCTCCGGCGACACCAGCGAGCCGCGTTGCGCGATGTGATCGCCGAGCACCTGGCGCAGCGCTTCGTGCAGCAAATGCGTCGCCGAGTGGTGGGCGCGGATCGCGGAACGGCGCGCGTGGTCGACCTCGAGCGACAGTGCGGCGCCGGTCTTCAATGTCCCCTGCTCCACCGTGCCGACATGCGCGAACAGATCGCCGGCTTTCTTCTGCGTATCGGTGACGTGGAAGCGGACGCCCTCGCCGACCAGCACGCCCTCGTCGCCCACCTGGCCGCCGGACTCGCCGTAGAACGGCGTCTGGTTCAGCACCACCACTCCAGGCTCGCCCGCCTTGAGGCTGGCGACTTCCTTGCCGTCCTTCACCAGCGCCGTGACGACGCCTTCGGCTGTTTCGGTCTCGTAGCCGAGGAACTCGGTCGCGCCGAGTTTCTCACGCAGCGGGAACCAGATCGCTTCCGTCGCCGCCTCGCCCGAGCCCGACCACGACGCACGCGCCTTCTCGCGCTGCTTCTCCATCGCGACATTGAAGGCGTCGGTGTCGACCTCGATGCCGCGGGTGCGCAGCGCGTCCTGCGTCAGGTCGAGCGGGAAGCCATAGGTGTCGTACAGCGTGAACGCGGTTTCGCCCTTCAGCCGGTCGCCGGATGTCAGCGCGCGGCTTTCTTCGTCCAGAATGGAAAGCCCGCGCTCCAACGTCTTGCGGAAGCGTGTCTCTTCCAGCTTCAGCGTTTCGGTGATCAGCGCTTCCGCGCGCACCAGTTCCGGATAGGCCTGCCCCATCTCGCGCACCAGCGAGCGGACCAGCCGCCACATCAAAGGCTCGCGTGCACCGAGCAGCTGCGCGTGCCGCATCGCCCGGCGCATGATCCGCCGCAGCACATAGCCGCGGCCTTCGTTCGACGGCAGCACGCCGTCCGCAATCAGGAACGACGACGCGCGCAGATGGTCGGCGATCACGCGGTGCGAGGCGAACTGCGGCCCGTGCGGATCGACGCCGGTCAGTTCGGCAATGTTGCCGATCAGGGCGGCGAACAGGTCGATCTCGTAGTTGTCGTGCTTGCCTTGCAGCACCGCCGCGACGCGCTCCAGCCCCATGCCGGTGTCGATCGACGGCTTCGGCAGCGAGTTGCGCTCGCCCGGCGCAATCTGCTCGAACTGCATGAACACCAGGTTCCAGATCTCGATGAAGCGGTCGCCGTCCTGGTCCGCCGAACCTGGAGGTCCGCCCGGGATCTTGTCGCCATGGTCGAAGAAGATTTCCGAGCACGGCCCGCACGGACCGGTGTCGCCCATCTGCCAGAAGTTGTCCGAGGTCGGGATGCGGATGATGCGCGAGTCCGGGAGCCCTGCGATCTTCTTCCAGAGGTTGAACGCGTCGTCGTCCTCGGAGAACACGGTCGCCGTCAGGCGCTCCTTCGGCAGGCCGTAGTCCTTGGTGATCAGGTTCCAGGCGAGCTCGATCGCCCGCTCCTTGAAGTAATCGCCGAACGAGAAGTTGCCGAGCATCTCGAAGAAGGTGTGATGCCGCGCGGTGTAGCCGACATTGTCGAGGTCGTTGTGCTTGCCGCCGGCGCGCACGCATTTCTGCGAGGTGGTCGCGCGGGAATATGGGCGCTTCTCAAGGCCGGTGAAGACATTCTTAAACTGCACCATGCCCGAATTGGTGAACATCAACGTCGGGTCGTTGCGCGGCACAAGCGGCGACGACGGCACGACTTCGTGGCCGTTCTTGGCAAAATAGTCGAGAAACGCCGACCTGATCTCGTTGACACCGCTCATTGTCGTCCAATCGCGCCCTGTTCGATCCAGTTCAGGCCCAAACGCCCTGGCGTCTTGCCCAAAAGCTGGTCCCGTCCTGCCCACTATTTCCCCGCCAGCGCTTTTAGCTGTGGGGTCCGCCGCTGTCCAGAAAACGCCAGCCGTCCAAAGGGTTGCAAGAACGGTTGATAAGCCGCTCTGAGCTTCGCCAAGGATGGAAAGGCCCTCGCTCACCTGCTATATAGCGGGGGTGACGCTGCACGGCAAAACGTGCATCGACATAGCCACGATCGGGAGAGACCGGCAGCCTTTGGGTGTGTCGGCGCCGAAGGAGCAACCGCCCCGGAAACTCTCAGGCAAACGGACCGGCTGGCTAGACTGCATCTGGAAAGAGACACGGCTGAGCACTCGCAGTTCGAGAACTCGGTATTCGTGTCCGCCGACGGGATAATACTCTCAGGCACAGCGACAGATGGGGCTTCGTAGCGCAACGGGAGGAGCAACTCCGCCCGTGCCGTCCGGAGCCGTTCATGTCTGCGTCAGACCCGAATTCCCTGAAACGCACCCCGCTTTACGCGCTGAATGTCGCGCGCGGCGGCAAGATGGTCCCGTTCGCGGGCTACGAGATGCCGGTGCAGTTCCCGCCCGGCGTCCTCAAAGAACACCTGCAGACGCGCACCTCGGCCGGCCTGTTCGACGTCTCGCACATGGGCCAGATCGCGCTGCGTCCGAAATCCGGACAGGTCGCTGACGCTGCCCGCGCGCTGGAACGGCTGGTGCCGCAGGACATCCTCGCAGTCACGCCCAACCGGCAGCGCTATGCGCAGTTCACCAACGCGACCGGCGGCCTCCTCGACGACCTGATGGTCGCAAACTTCGGCGACCACCTGTTCCTGGTGGTCAATGCCGCCTGCAAGGTCGAGGACGAGGCGCACCTGCGCAAACACCTCAGCGATGCCTGCATCATCGAGCCGCTCGCCGAGCGCGCGCTGATCGCGCTGCAGGGGCCGAATGCCGAGAGCGTGCTGGCGAAGCACGCGGACGGCGTCACCGGCATGACCTTCATGGATTGCGGCCCGCGCAAGGTGATGGGGTTCGACTGCTTCGTCTCGCGCTCGGGCTACACCGGCGAGGACGGGTTCGAGATTTCCGTGCCGGCGAAGGACGCAGAGGCGCTTGCGGGCGCGCTGCTGGACGATCCGGCAGTGATGCCGATCGGCCTTGGTGCGCGGGACAGCCTTCGTCTCGAGGCAGGCCTTTGTCTTTACGGCCACGACATCGACACCGGCACGACGCCGGTCGAGGCCAACCTCAACTGGTCGATCCAGAAGAGCCGCCGCAGCGGCGGCGCACGGGCCGGCGGATTTCCCGGCGCAGACATTATCCTCAAGCAGTTCGACACCGGCGCACCGCGCAAGCGCGTCGGCATCAAGGCCGACGGCCGCGCGCCGGTGCGCGAGCATGCGCCGCTTTATGCCGACGAGACCGCGCACGAGGCGATCGGCACCGTCACGTCCGGCGGCTTCGGGCCGAGCGTCAACGGCCCGGTGGCGATGGGCTATGTGCCGTCGTCACACGCGGCCAACGGGACTCAGTTGTTCGCCGAAGTGCGCGGCCAGCGCCTCGCCGTTCGGGTCGCCGCCCTTCCCTTCTCACCCCATGGCTACAAGCGCTGAGGATCTTTGGATGACCGTTCTTTACACCGCCGATCACGAATGGCTCCGCATCGAGGGCGATGTGGCAACCGTGGGCGTCACCGACTACGCACAGACACAACTGGGCGACGTGGTGTTTGTCGACCTGCCCAAAGTGGGCCGCGTGGTGAAGAAGGCGGAGGCCACAGCCGTGGTCGAAAGCGTCAAGGCGGCCTCCGACGTCTACGCACCGATCAGCGGCGAAGTGATCGAGGTCAACGAGGCGCTCGGCGCCGACCCGTCACTGGTGAATTCCGATCCGGCCGGCGGCGCCTGGTTCTTCAAGATCCGCATCGCCGACAAGGGCGAGCTCACCGGAATGATGGATGAGGCCGCCTACAAGGCGCACACGGCCTGAGTTTCCAATTCGCGAGGACACTGACATGACCGCATTGCGCAAGAACTCGGCAGACGTCGCGAAGGACTTCGCGCGCCGCCATATCGGCCCCTCGCCGCGCGACATCGAGGCGATGCTGGAAGCAGTTCGCGCCAAGAGCCTCAACGCGTTGATGGACGAGACGCTGCCGGCCTCGATCCGGCAGAAGGCGCCGCTCAACCTTGGGCCGGCTCTCTCGGAGATCCAGGCGCTCGCACACATGACGAAACTGGCCGAGCAAAACCAGCAGTTCACATCGCTGATCGGCCAGGGCTATTCGGGCACGATCCTGCCGGCGGTGATCCAGCGCAACATCCTGGAGAACCCGGCCTGGTACACGGCCTATACGCCCTACCAGCCGGAGATCAGCCAGGGACGGCTGGAGGCGCTGTTCAACTTCCAGACCATGATCTGCGACCTGACCGGGCTCGACGTGGCGAACGCTTCGCTGCTCGACGAAGGCACGGCTGCGGCCGAGGCGATGGCGCTGTGCGAGCGCGCGGCGCAGACCAAGTCGAAGGCGTTCTTCGTCGATCATGAGACGCATCCGCAGACCATCGCCGTGCTGCGCACCCGCGCCGAGCCGCTCGGCTGGTCGCTGATCGTCGGCGATCCGGCGAAGGATCTCGCGAAGGTCGACGTGTTCGGCGCGCTTTTGCAGTATCCCGGCACGCACGGCGCAGTGCGCGATCCGCGCGGTGCTATCGCTGCGGTGAAGGCCAAGGGTGGCCTCGCGGTGATCGCCGCCGATCCGCTGGCGCTAACGGTGCTTGCCTCGCCCGGCGAGCTTGGTGCGGACATTGCCGTCGGCTCCACGCAACGCTTCGGCGTGCCGATGGGCTATGGCGGTCCGCATGCGGCTTACATGGCGGTGCGCGATGCACTGAAGCGGTCGCTGCCGGGACGCATCGTCGGCCTGTCGGTGGATTCGCGCGGCGCACCCGCCTATCGGCTGGCGCTGCAGACCCGCGAGCAGCACATCCGCCGCGAGAAGGCGACCTCGAACATCTGCACCGCCCAGGTGCTGCTGGCCGTGATCGCCTCGATGTATGCGGTCTATCACGGGCCAGAGGGCCTCACCCACATCGCCCGCGGCGTGCACCGGCGGGCCGCGGTGCTGGCGGCGGGCCTGAAGAAGCTCGGCTTCGCGCCGCTTTCGGAAAATTTCTTCGACACGGTGACGGTTGCCGTCAACGGCCAGCGCGACGCGCTCATTTCCCATTCGGCGCACGAGAAGCTCAACCTGCGGCTTGACGCGACGACGGTGAGCATTGCGGTGGACGAAACCACGTCGGAAGAGACCGTCGAGGCGGTCTGGCGCACCTTCGGCGGCAACCTTGGCTACGCCGACATCGAGCGCGAGGCGCGCGACGCGCTGCCGGCCGATCTGGCGCGGGCCACGGAATTCCTCACCCATCCGGTGTTCCACAAGCACCGCTCGGAGACCGAGCTGTTGCGCTACATGCGCAAGCTCGCGGACCGCGATCTCGCGCTCGACCGGGCGATGATCCCGCTCGGCTCCTGCACCATGAAGCTGAACGCGACCACCGAGATGATCCCGGTAACGTGGCCGGCCTTCGGCACGCTGCATCCGTTCGCACCGCGCGAGCAGGCTGCGGGCTATCAGGCGATGTTCGAGCAGTTGAAGCAGTGGCTGGTCGACATCACCGGCTATGACGCGATCTCGCTGCAGCCGAACTCCGGCGCGCAGGGCGAGTATGCGGGCCTGCTGGCGATCCGCGGCTATCATGCGTCGCGCGGCGAGAGCCATCGCACGGTTTGCCTCATCCCGTCATCGGCGCACGGGACGAACCCAGCGACCGCCAGCATGGTCGGCATGAGCGTGGTCGTCGTCGCCTGCGACGCCGAGGGCAATGTCGACGTCGACGACCTGAAGGCGAAGGCCAAGGCCAATGCCGACAAGCTCGCCGCGATCATGATCACCTATCCCTCGACCCACGGCGTGTTCGAGGAAGAGATCCGCGAGATCTGCGACGTCGTGCATGCGCATGGCGGACAGGTCTATCTCGACGGCGCAAATCTCAACGCCCAAGTCGGCCTGTCGCGGCCCGGCGACTATGGCGCCGACGTCAGCCACCTCAACCTGCACAAGACCTTCTGCATCCCGCACGGCGGCGGCGGTCCCGGCATGGGCCCGATCGGCGTCAAGAAGCACCTGGCGCCGTTCCTGCCTGGCCATCCGATGCTCGACGGCGGTACCGCACCGGTCGGCCCGGTGTCGGCGGCGCCCTATGGGTCGGCGTCGATCCTGGTGATCTCCTACATCTACATCCTCATGATGGGCGGCGACGGGCTGCAGCGCGCGACGGAGGTGGCGATCCTCAACGCCAACTACATCGCCGAGAAGCTGCATCCGCATTTCCCGGTGCTTTACCGCAACCACAACAACCGCGTGGCGCACGAGTGCATCGTCGATCCGCGCGGGTTGAAGACGTCCGGGGTCAGCGTGGACGACATCGCCAAGCGGCTGATCGACTACGGCTTCCATGCCCCGACGATGAGCTTCCCCGTAGCCGGCACGCTGATGATCGAGCCGACCGAATCGGAATCGAAGGCGGAGCTCGACCGGTTCTGCGACGCGATGATCGCGATCCGGAAGGAGATCGCCGACGTCGAGCGCGGCAAGTGGACGATTTCCGATTCGCCGCTGCGACATGCGCCGCACACCGTGCACGACCTCGCCGACGATGAGTGGACGCGGCCCTACTCGCGTGCCGAGGCCTGTTTCCCGGACGGCGTCTCGCGCACCGACAAGTACTGGTGCCCGGTCGGCCGCGTCGACAACGTGTTCGGCGACCGCAACCTGGTGTGCTCGTGCCCGCCGGTGGATGCGTATGCGGAGGCGGCGGAGTAGCGCGGAGCGAGGCCGTAGCCCGGATGAGCGAAGCGACATCCGGGGCTGAATCAGCGATACGAATCCCGGATTTCGCTTCGAGACTGAGCAAGAATAGCTATCGTCAGGCTGCGCAGCAGCGGATATCGGATTTTGACGGGCTTTGCTTGTAGAAGCGCGCCAAGTCGGGCCTGATGGTGCCCAGGGTA
>JAESGW010000119.1_pt1 | contig 183909 bp, 200 predicted proteins | sample 9269791 | NCBI WGS metagenome assembly JAESGW01 (sample SAMN16773120, study PRJNA677053) | algae metagenome | isolation source: Aphanocapsa lilacina HA4352-LM1 and co-occurring heterotrophs from near cave... | place: USA: Maniniholo cave, near Haena, Kauai, HI | collected 2009-07-28
GATCGCTGTAGCTCGCCTCGAATGGCGTGCGTGGTCTTGGCGCTGCCGTGTAGAATCTGTCCCATAGCTCCCTCCACTGCGATGATGACAAATTTACACCATCACATGCTGGGACCAAACACCTAGGGCCATACCGCCGAGAGCGGGTAGAGCGCGATCAGCCAGACGAGGCACGCGATGACGACGCGGCGGTCCTTCGCCGCGATCGCGAGCGCCGCGACCGGAAAGAAGCTCCAGGTGACAATGATGGTGCGGAAGGTGCCGGCCCATGCGGTACCGATGAGCGCTATCGTCGCGGCGATCAGCGCGACGTTGCACAAGAAGATGCCGCCGAGCACCTTGCGATAATGCTTGTCGAAATGTCCGTCGAGATCGTTCCACGCCTCGGCATCGTCGGGAAAGACAAGGCTCGCCGCGACGAAATAGACCGCGGTGACGAGGAAGCCGCCGAACAGCACCGCCCAGTTCAGCGGCAGCAGGTCGCGGAGGCTCCAGCCGTACATCCAGAAGGTGACGACGTCGCACGACACAAACAGCCCGAGCAGCGCGGTCGGCCAGCCGATCCGCACCTTGTGGCTCGCCTTCAGCGCGCGCGCCAGCCCGCCAAGCCCCTCGGCGAGCGCGAGGCCGAGGATCAGCCCGAACAGCGAAAAGATGAATTCGAACCCGCTCATATGCCCCCGTACAGCCCCGCTTCGTCCATCGATCACCCTATCGCAACGGCGCGGCGGATCAAGCTGTCCCGCGCGAGTCCGGCCGGCGCGGGAGGCACGCCGCGCTGTCCAAAGTTCAGCAAAGTTCAGCCTTGTGTGCCGATTTACCGTTGCCCTGCCCCATGCGCGCGGCAAGGCTAGCCAGGGCCGCCCCGCCCCGCACGCCGGGGCAGCAACCGTCATTGTCGATGATTTGAAAGAGCCGGATGAAGGCTGGCACAGCCGAATAATGTAGGAAAGCGGTTTTTTTGAAGCCCTTCCCTTCACAATTCTCGTCACCCTCGAACGAGACACGTGGCTCGTTCGACTTGATCCGGGGTCCATCGAGGCCGCCTGTATGGATGCCGGATCAAGTCCGGCATGACGAAGGAGGATAGCCCCGCCCGTCAGGAGGCGTGCCGCCCCTACCCCATCAGCGTCGCGGTGATATCCTCGGCGGCATAGATCCGGATCACCGGCGGCTGCGGCGACAGCGCGCGCATTTCGGCGACGAAGGCGCGCGATGCGGGCACCGCGAAATGCGCGCGGACCGCGTCGACGCTCTCCCACTTCTCGACAAAACAAGCCGCAGCCTGTCCTCGACATCGACATGGCAGTGATGCGCCAGACACCCCGCCTCACCGCGCGACCGCGCGCTATGCCAGGCGCCGAGCGCGACCATGCGCTTGGCGTTCTCGGGGGTCATGATGACGTGGCCGGTGATGAGGATCAGAATCTCTCCGCTGCATGGCGATAGACAAGGTCGTCTGGATCCAGTCGCGGTGCGGTCCCGTCGAGATAGGCTCCCAGCCGCGCTGCAACGGCTATCGATTGATGGTTTCGCGGATGGATATAGCTTACCAGATTACGAAGGCCGAGCACCTCTCCTGCCCAATCTCGCAGGGCCGCCGCCGCCTCGGTCGCATAGCCCCGTCCTTCTTGGCCTTCATAGACCAGCCACCCCAATTCCTTCTCCGCAAACAGCGGGCCATGGTTGATTCCGACCTGTCCGATACACTCGCCCGTCGTCGAAAGGTCGATCATCAACGCGCCATGACCGAAAAGCGCCCATCCCGCCACATCATGACAAAACAGCCCCCACGCTTCCTTCGTTGAGTAAGGGCCGCCCATGCCTTGCGCACGCGGCGTGGCGAGCATCGCGGCATATTCTGGAAAATCATCCACGCGCGGCGCGCGCAAGATCAAGCGCTGCGTCGTAATCGTTGGAATATGCTGCTCCGGCATACACCCTCCTACCCTTTCTTGCCGCAGCTGCAATGAAGAGCCCCTTGCCATGACACTTCCATGACACCACCTGTCACAAACACGTCACACAACTCGCCCAAATGGCCCTCAGCGAGTCGCCGCGGGGGTGGCGGCTTGGATCGGTAACGCCCCCCTCTACAGGATCATTTCATGCTGCAGAAATTCGCTCCCCGGCTTCTTGGCGTCGCCGGCGCCGCCACTTGCGCGCTGGCGCTCTCCGCGTGCCAGGACCAGGCGTCTTCGGGCGGCGGTGCGCGCGATTATATCAGTGCGGTCGGTTCGTCCACGGTGTATCCCTTTGCCACCGCGGTCGGCGAGCAGTTCGCCGAAGCGACGGGCAACAAGACACCCAAGATCGACAGCACGGGCACCGGCGGCGGTTTCGAGCGTTTCTGCTCGGGCGTCGGCGGTGACACCCCCGACATCGCGAACGCGTCGCGCCGCATCAAGAAGAAGGAATTCGACACCTGCGCCGCGAACGGCGTCAAGGAGATCGTCGAAATCCAGGTCGGCATCGACGGCATCGCACTCGGCGAAGCGCAGCGCGGCCCCGGTTTCAAGCTGTCGGAAGAAGACGTCTACAAGGCGCTCGCCGCCAACCCCTATGGCAAGCCGAACACCGCGAAGACGTGGAAGGACGTGAACCCCGCGCTTCCCGCGGTCGCGATCTCGGTCTTTGGTCCGCCGTCGACCAGCGGCACCTATGATGCGTTCAAGGAGCTGATCCTCGGCAAGGGCTGCGACGCCAATGCGGAGATGAAGGCGCTGAAGGACAGCGACAAGGAAAAGCATGAAGCGACCTGCACCACGCTGCGCGGCGCACCCTATTATGTCGAGCAGGGCGAGAATGATAACCTCATCATCTCGAAGCTCGACAAGAACCCGACGAGCCTCGGCATCTTCGGCTTCAGCTATCTCGATGCGAACAAGGACAAGATCAAGGCCGTTCCGGTGCAGGGCGTCGCGCCCAGCTATGCCGCGATCGCCGACGGCAGCTACCCCGGTTCGCGCCCGCTCTTCATCTATGTGAAGAAGGCGCATGTCGGCGTCGTCCCCGGCCTCGCCGAATATGTCGCCGAGTTCCTGAAGGGTGCGGGCGAAGGCGGTTATCTGAACGCCAAGGGCCTGATCGTGTCGCCGAAGGCGATCGCCGATATCGCGGCGGCGAACGGCAAGGGCATGACCGCGCTCAACGGCGCCGAGCTCAAGTAAGTTTCCTCCCGCTGGTGGCCGGGCGGGTTCGCCCGATCCGGCCACCGACTTTTTGACGTTGGACTCTCCACTCCGTTTGCCCTGAGCTTGTCGAAGGGCCGTTCTTTCTTCTTCCCCCGCGGGAAAGAAAGGACAGGGCTTCGACAAGCTCAGCCCGAACGGATTTGGGGGCAGGTTAAGAGAAACACGTGACCTTCAACGCCGCCGCCCTTTTGCTTTTGATCGCGGGTCTCGCGCTGATCGGCTGGCTGGCCGGTCGCGCGCGGTCGAATCTGCTGGCCGGCCGTGCGGGCGAAAAGCTCCATTCGCGCCCGCAATATCATGGCTGGTATGTCGCGCTGTGGCTGTTCGCCCCCGCGGCGCTGTTCCTTGCCGTCTGGTCGTCGGTTTCGCCCGCGTTGATCACCAATCAGGTGCTCGCGACCGAGGCCGCCCAGTCGCTCCCGTCGTTCGGGTTCGAGCGCGGCGCGATCCTGTCCGACGCGCGCAGCGTCGCCGAAGGCAAGCAGGCCGATGTGCGGCTGCCCGCCGCGGCACCGCTGGTGAAACCCTACGCCGACGCGAGCCACAAATATGCGTGGATCGGCATCGCCGCGATGCTCGCGCTCGCGCTCGCGGGCGGGCTCTATGCCTTCACGCGCATCCGCCCCGATTTCCGCGCGCGGACGCGGGTCGAAAAGATCGTGATGCTGGTGCTGCTGCTCGCGTCGCTCGTCGCGATCCTCACGACCTTCGGCATCGTGCTCTCGCTGCTCTTTGAATCGATCCGCTTCTTCCGCCTCGTTTCGCCCGCCGAGCTTTTGTTCGGCACCGAATGGGCGCCGACGAGCGGGGCGCCGCAGCCCGACACCTTCGGCGGCATCCCGCTATTCTGGGGCACGATTTTGATCGGCGCGATCATCGCGATGATCGTCGCGATCCCGATCGGGATGATGACCGCGGTCTACCTCACCCAATATGCCGCACCGCGCGTGCGCCAGTGGGTCAAGCCGTGCCTTGAAATCCTCGCGGGCGTGCCGACCGTCGTCTACGGCTATTTCGCCGCGCTGACCGTCGCCCCCGCGCTGCGCAATTTCGCGGTGATGCTCGGTATTCCGAACGCTTCGACCGAAAGCGCGCTCGCCGCGGGTATCGTGATGGGCGTGATGATCATCCCCTTCGTCTCCTCGATGGCCGACGACAGCATCAATGCGGTGCCGCAGGCGATGCGCGACGGCAGCCTCGCATTGGGCGCGACGCCGAACGAGACGATCCGCCAGGTGCTGATCCCCGCCGCGCTGCCCGGCGTGATGGGCGGCATTTTGCTCGCGGTCAGCCGCGCGATCGGCGAGACGATGATCGTGGTGATGGCGGCGGGCCTGTCGGCCAACATGACCGCCAACCCCTTTGCCAGCGTCACCACGGTGACCGCGCAGATCGTGAAATTGCTCACCGGCGACCAGGAGTTCGACAGCGCGAAAACGCTCGCCGCCTTCGCGCTCGGCCTCGTCCTCTTCATCGTCACGCTGCTGCTCAACATCGTCGCGCTGCGCATCGTCAAAAAGTATCGTGAAGCTTATGAATAGGCAGACCGCCCCCACCGACTGGAAAGGCTCCGTGATGCAGACGCGCATCGCGAAGCGCTACGCCGCCGAACGCCGCTTCAAGCTGCTCGGGCTGGGCGCGGTGCTGCTCTCGGGCGCTTTCCTCGCCTTCCTGCTCTTCGTCATGGTCGGCAACGGCGCGCGCGGTTTCACCTATACGCATGTCGCGGTGCCGGTCGACTTCAAGGCGATGCCGCTAACGATCGACACGTCGCGGCTCGGCGATGCCGACGCCGACCAGGTGATCGCGAACGCGGGCCTTTCCGACATCGTCGCCTTTGCCGCCGACGAGGCGCTGGGGACCGACGGATCGAAGCTGATTTCTGAAAATGCGTGGAAAGAAGTCCGCAGCGCGATCAAGGACGATCCCGAATTGCTGAACGGCAAGACGGTGTTCGAGCTGCCCGCCTCGTCCGAAGTCGACATCGCCGCCAAGGAAGGTGTCAAGGGCGCACTCGGGGCAAAGGTCGATGCGCTGGAGAAGGACGGCAAGCTGTCGACCGGCATCCACTGGCCCTTCTTCAGGAACGCCGACGCCACCGATCCCGCGGTTGCGGGCATCTGGGGCGCGCTCAAGGGATCGGTGCTGACGATCTTCATCGCCTTTCTGATCGCCTTCCCGACCGGGGTACTCGCGGCGCTGTATCTCGAGGAATATGCTCCGAAAAACCGCTGGACCGACCTCATCGAAGTGTCGATCAACAATCTCGCCGCGGTGCCCTCGATCATCTTCGGCCTGCTCGCGCTCGCGGTGTTCATCAACTGGTTCGGACTCTGTCAGGCGAGCCCGCTCGTCGGCGGGCTGACGCTCGCGCTGATGACGATGCCGGTGATCGTGATCGCCAGCCGCAACGCGATCAAGTCGGTGCCGCCGTCGATCCGCGACGCCGCTTTGGGTGTCGGCGCGAGCCCCGTGCAGGTGGTGTTCCACCACGTCCTGCCGCTCGCCCTCCCCGGCATCCTCACTGGCACGATCATCGGCATGGCGCGCGCGCTCGGCGAGACCGCACCCTTGCTGCTCGTCGGCATGCGCGCCTTTATCGGCGACGTTCCGGGCGGCATCTGCTCGCCCTCGACCGTGCTGCCGATGCAGATCTTCCTCTGGTCGGACGAAGTCGACCGGGGCTTTGTCGAGAAAACCTCCGCCGCGATCATCGTGCTGCTTATCGTGCTGCTGTCGATGAACGCCTTTGCGATCTATCTTCGCAACAAATTCGAAAAACGCTGGTGACCCCCATGACCCAAGACGATCTTACCATCGCCGACCCCAAGATGAAGGCGCACGGCGTCAACGTCTTCTATGGCGAGAAGCAGGCGATCAACGACGTCTCGATCGACGTCGGCACCGACCTTGTCACCGCCTTCATCGGCCCGTCGGGTTGCGGCAAGTCGACCTTCCTGCGCTCGCTCAACCGCATGAACGATACCGTCGCGAGCGCGAAGGTGACCGGCCAGATCGAGCTCGACGGCGAAGATATCTATGCGCCGTCGATGGACGTCGTGCAGCTGCGCGCGCGTGTCGGGATGGTGTTCCAGAAGCCGAACCCCTTCCCCAAGTCGATCTATGACAATGTCGGTTATGGCCCGCGCATCCACGGCCTCGCGCCGAACAAGGCCGACCTCGACGTCATCGTCGAGCGCGCGCTGGTGCGCGCCGGCCTGTGGGACGAGGTCAAGGACCGGCTCGCCGAAAGCGGCACCGCGCTGTCGGGCGGCCAGCAGCAGCGCCTGTGCATCGCGCGCGCGATCGCGGTCGATCCCGAAGTCATCCTGATGGACGAGCCCTGTTCGGCGCTCGACCCGATCGCGACCGCGAAGATCGAGGAGCTGATCCACGAGCTGCGCGGCAAATATGCTATCGTGATCGTCACGCACAACATGCAGCAGGCGGCCCGCGTGTCGCAGCGCACCGCCTTTTTCCACCTCGGGACGCTGGTAGAGTACGGCAAGACCACCGACATCTTCACCAACCCGAAGCAGGAACGCACCAAAGACTATATCACTGGCCGCTACGGTTAAGCCGCAGCCAAAAGGACAAGAGTGATGGCACTAACGAACGATCATACCGTCAAGGCCTTCGACGAGGATCTGAACCGCCTCCGCGGGTTGATCAGCGAAATGGGAGGCCGCGCCGAACAGGCGCTGCTCCAGGCGATGACCGCGCTCAACAAGGGCGACCAGGAACTCGCGGCGCAGGTCGTGCGCGACGACAAGAAGATCGACGCGCTCGAAAGCGAAGTCGAGCAGCTTACGGTCCAGACGATCGCGCTCCGCGCCCCGATGGCCGACGATCTGCGCGAAATGATCGCGGCGCTGAAGATCGTCTCGGTCGTCGAGCGCATCGGCGACTATGCGAAGAATATCGCGAAACGCGTCGCATTGATGGACCAGACGCGCTCGATCGAAGCGATCCCGGTGCTCATGTCGATGTCGAATATCGTCGCCGAACTGGTCCACGACGCGCTCGACAGCTTCGCGGCGCGCGACGCCGAACTCGCTGTGCGCGTCACGGTCCGCGACAAGAATGTCGACGATTTCTACAACAGCATCTTCCGCACGCTCGTCACCTTCATGATGGAGAATCCGAAATATATTTCGGAAAGCGCGCATCTGCTGTTCGTCGCAAAGAATCTCGAGCGCATGGGCGACCATGCGACGAACATCGCCGAGATGGTCTATTATGTCGTCACCGGCGACCATATGGAAGAACGCGAGCGCGGCGAGACCCCCGAAGACACCGCGTCCGCGGAGCAGGAGCAAGGCTGATGCCGCAGCCCGATTTGCTGCTGATCGAGGATGACGAGGCGATCGCCGAGCTCATCGTCTGGCATTTCGCACGCGAGGGCTTTTCGGTCCGTCAGACCCCCGACGGCGAACAGGCGCTCGTCCTCGTCGAGGAACGCGTGCCCGACATCGTCCTCCTCGACTGGATGATCGAAAGCCTGCCGGGCATCGAGGTCTGCCGCCGCCTGCGCCGCAACCCGAAATCGGCCAACGTCCCGATCATCATGCTCACCGCGCGCGGCGAGGAAGAGGACCGCATCCGCGGCCTCGAGACCGGCGCCGACGATTATGTCACCAAACCGTTCAGCCCGCGCGAACTGGTCGCGCGCGTCCAGGCCGTGCTTCGCCGCCTGCGCCCCGCGCTCGCCGGCGAAATGCTGACCTATGCCGACATCGAACTCGACTCGGTCGCGCACAAGGTCGTCCGCAACAGCCAGATCGTCGCGATGGGGCCGACCGAATTCCGCCTGCTGCGCCATTTCATGGAGCATCCGGGCCGCGTCTTCTCGCGCGGGCAACTGCTCGACAGTGTGTGGGGCCAGGACAGCGACATCGAGCTGCGTACCGTCGACGTCCATATCCGGCGGCTGCGCAAGGCGATCAACCTGCCCGGCACGAGCGATATCATCCGCACCGTGCGATCGGCGGGCTATGCGCTGGATGCGGGCAAGAGCGTCTGACGGCGGGCGCTCCGGTCGAAGTTGAATTTCATCGGCAGGGCGGATAAATCCCGCCTGCCGAGAATAGAGTAGCAGGCTGGTATCTCCTGCGCCCGCATTGCAGGTTCTTCTCCGCCACGGCGCCGACCAAGCCCTCGCGGCGGGTGGCGCTGAACGACAGCCGCCGCCCCGCCGCCACCGACGACGGAGCATCGCCATGCAATATATCTATCTCGCCATCGCCATCGTTGCAGAGGTCATTGCGACCAGCTTCATGAGACAATCGGAAGGCTTCACGAAGCTTGTCCCGTCGCTGATTACCGCCGGCGGATATATTGTCGCCTTCTATTTCCTGTCGCTGACCCTCCGGACCTTGCCCACGGGAATCGCCTACGCGATCTGGTCCGGCGTCGGGATCGTCCTGATCGCGGCCATCGCGTGGGTGTTTCAGGGCCAGAAGCTCGACACGCCCGCCATCGTCGGCATAGCGCTGATCATCGGCGGCGTGGTGGTGATGAACGGCTTTTCGAACAGCACCGCTCACTGAGCGCCGGACAGGACCTGCAGCTGCTGTCGCGCGCTACGGACGCGACGGGTTCCTAGTCGGGCGCCATCTGGCAATTGGGGCCGACCCACTTGTTGATGGACGTGTCGAGCTCATTGTCCATCATGGAAGCGGTGCATACCGGATAACGGTCATCGCCACGCCGGGCCATGCTGAGATTTTTATATCGACGAAGAAGTGTTTCGCGATCGGGGGGCTGATGGCGTCGCTGCTCCAGTGAAAGCTGCAACATGCAATTGGCAAAAGCATCCGTACCTTCTTTAAATCCAAAGTCGGTACACTGCTCCCTGATCCCCGTTTTTTCTTTTTCGCGAGAACTTGCTTCACCTGTTACGCAAGTTGCCGCCAACCCGACAATCACTAAAGATAGCATAAAGGAAAAAGCACGCATCCGGTGTCTCCTTCGTCAGTTACAATCTTTTCGAGCGCGAGAAGTGTGTCAGAAGGTACGGACTTTTGCAACCGCACCCGCAGCGACGCCGCGCTTCCCTTGGCAGTGGCCGCGTGCTGCTAATGCCCCCGCCCGGATCAGAAATCGACCTGCGTGCGCAGCCCGAAGGTATCGGCCGAATAGCTCCGGTCGCCGTTTGCCGCCGCGACGCGTGCATCGTCTACCCAGACCTTGCCGTAATTGGCAGTGATCCGGATATAGTCGATCGGCGCCCAGACAAGCCCGATCAGCGCGGTCTTCTGCTGCCCGCCGACGATGCCCGCGTCGTTAAGGTCGAGATAGTCGTAGCGCGCGTTGACCTCGATCGCGCCGATCCCGCCGGCGGTGATCGGCTTCGACGGCTTCAACCGGTCGAACGCGCCATCCTTGTACCCGCGGGTATCGCCGGGGGTCAGCACCATGCCGACTTCGGCATAGCCGCCGAAGAAGGTCGGGTCGGCGGCGGTGCTGCGCTTGACGGTCTGCCAGAAGGCTTCGCCCGCGGCGTGGAACGGCCCGGCGAGCACCGCGCCTTCCAGCCCGAGCCCGCGCTCGCTCGCTATGTCGAGCAGTCCGGTATCGACGAGCCGGACGTCGGTGGTGTGGACGAAGGGACGCGCGCGGTAGCGGTTCGTGGCGGCGGGGTCGTTGGGGTCGCGGTAATGGCCCGATGCGGCAAGGTGAAGCTGCGCGTTGCCGAGCTTCGGCATGAACACGACGCGCCCGTCGACGCTCAGACTGTGGTTGCTGTCGCTGAGGAGATCGCGGGCGTTGTCGCCGAACACCCCGCCCTGCACCAGCACCGCCTTGCCCTTGTACTGCGCCGACAGGCCGACGCGACGCTCGAATCCGAACGCCTGGGTGAAAGCGGCGCGCTCCATGAAGCTGGTGAACAGGTCGCTCGTCATGTCGTCGAGCGACCAGAAGGGTTTGATCTGGCCCGCGGTGATCGAGAGCGGCCCGGTGCCATAGGTCATATAGACGTCGGTCAGCTCGACCTCGCTGTTCGCGATATCGGCCTCGACGCGGTACGAAAAGCCGCCCGGGATCTTGCCGTCGACGCCCAGATAGACGCGGCGGAACTCGGTCGCCGTACCGCCGCGGATGCCGGTGGTGCCCGCGGGGGCGTCGATGCTCGCGACGTCGAGCTGGACGCGCCCGCGCGGCTTGAAACTCCAGCCGTCGGCGGTCTTGATCTCGGGCGCCCCCTTCCAGCTGATCTCGGTCGCGGGCTTGGCGGTGACCGACGGCGGAGCGGGCGTCGGTACTGGAGCCGGTGCGGGCGCCGGCTGCGCGGTCGCGGCGTCGAGCCGTGTTTCGAGCGTCTGCACCTGCGCCTTCAGCGCCGCGAGCTCGGCGCGCAGCTGCGCGGCCTCCGCGGCCGTCATCGCCTGGGCGTGGGCGGCGGGCGGCAGGCTGAACATCGACGTCGCCAGCAGGGCGGCGGTCAGGACGTGGCGCATGAGGGTATTGCTCCGGTGCGAAAGGTTACAATCTGCCGGCGCTGTTATGACCGATATGTGACAGTTGCACGACTTTAAGATGACATTTCCGTTGCAACCGGCATTTTCTCTCCCTCTTGCCAGCGAGGAGCGAACGGCTAAGGACGTTCCAGTTTTTTCGGGCAACCTTTCTTCAGGGGCGGCCCCATCCGGGAGACCATCATGACGATCAAATTTGACGGCCGCGTTGCTATTGTCACCGGCGCCGGCGGCGGCCTCGGGCGCGCCTATGCGCTCGAACTCGCGGCGCGCGGGGCGAAGGTCGTCGTCAACGACCTCGGCGGATCGCGCGACGGCACCGGCCATTCGGACGCGGCGCTGCAAGTCGTCGAGGAAATCCGCGCGGCAGGTGGCACGGCGATGTCGAACGGCGGCAGCGTCACCGAATATGACCAGATGGTCGAAATGGTCGCGAAGGCGAAGGAAGAATGGGGCGGCGTCCACGTCCTGATCAACAACGCCGGCATCCTGCGCGACAAGAGCTTCGCCAAGATGGAACCCGCCGATTTCGACCTCGTGCTGAAGGTGCATGTCAGCGGCAGCGCCAACGTCACCAAGGCATGCTGGGACCTGATGCGCGAACAGGCCTATGGCCGCATCCTGATGACCGCGTCGTCGACCGGCCTCTACGGCAATTTCGGCCAGGCCAATTATGGCGCGGCGAAGCTGGGCCTCGCGGGCCTCACCAAAACGCTCCACCTCGAAGGCGCGAAATACAACATCCGTTGCAACACGATCGCCCCGGTCGCGGGGACGCGCATGACCGAAGATATCTTCCCCGCCGAACTGTTCGAAAAGTTCACGCCCGAGAATGTCGTTCCGGCGGCGCTTTACCTCGTCAGCGAAGATGCACCGACGAACATGATCGTCGGCGCGGGTGCGGGCGCGTTCCACGCCGCCTATGTCACGATGACCCCCGGCGTTGCCCTGGCCGAAGGCGAGCGCACGCCCGAGGGCGTCGCCGCAGCGTGGGAAAAGATCATCGACCGCAATGGCGAAACCGTCCCGCAGTCGGGCAGCGAACAGTCGATGAACGTCATGAAAGCATTGATGGCGCTGGGCTGAAACCCCGTTTTCATCATTCCGGCGAGGCCGGGATCTCTCCGTTCCGTATTTCCGCAGCGGCGAGACCCCGGCCTTCGCCGGGGTGACGAACAAGAGCCTGTCACGCTGTATTGACACACTAACACGCCCATGCCATAAACATCGCGGGGCAAGGGGATCGGACAGAAGGACGACCCCGATGTATAGTGAAAGCGACCTGCAAGCTGCGGTCGATGCAAAGGTACTGACGCCGGAGGCCGCGCTGGCTTTCCGCTCGCATATCGCATCGGTGCGCGCCGCCCCCGGAGCGGATGAGGAATCATTCCGCCTCATCACCGGCTTCAACGATATTTTCGTCAGCATCGCGGCAGTGATCCTGCTCGTCGCGGTCGGCTGGATCGGCGCCTCGATCCATCCCGCACTCGGCGGCGCGTTCGTCGCCGCTTCGGCGTGGTTCCTCGCCGAATATTTCACCCGCAAGCGCCGCATGGCGCTGCCCAGCATCGTGCTTGTCCTCGCTTTTTCGGGCGGGGTCTTCGCGACGATGGTCGGCTTTCTCGTCAAGCATGGCGAGGCGATTTTCGGTAACGAGCCCGGCGAAACCATCGGCGCGATCCTGATCGGATCGATGGCGCTGGTCACCGCCGCGGCGACATGGGCGCACTGGAAGCGTTTCATGGTGCCGATCACCGTCGCCGCGGGCACTGCGGCGCTTGCCGCGACCGCGGTGGCGCTCGTGCTGGCGATTACCGGAATACCCAGCCCCGACGGCACGCTGCCGATGATCCTCGTGCTGATCGCCGGGCTTGGCGTATTCACGCTCGCGATGTGGTGGGACCGCAGCGACCGCGTGCGCCAGACGCGCCGCAGCGACGTCGCCTTCTGGCTCCACCTGCTCGCGGCGCCGATGATCGCACATCCGGTCTTCCACCTGCTCGGCGTGACGCGCGGCGACGATATCGGCAGCGGTGCCGCGATGATGGTCGTCGGCATCTATGTGGTCTTCGGGCTGATCGCGCTCGCTATCGATCGCCGCGCGTTGCTTGTCTCGGCGCTTGCCTATGTGCTGTTCGCGATGACGCAGCTCTTCAACACCTTCGGTGCGGTCGAGCTCAATGTCGCGCTGACGGCGTTCGTGATCGGTTCGGCGCTGCTGCTGCTTTCGGCCTTCTGGCAGAATGCCCGTGCGGTGGTCGTAGGCTTCCTGCCGCCGAACGTCGCAGACCAGCTGCCGGCGACGGTGCGGGCTATCAGTCCCCAACCAGCTTCATAAGCTTGCGTTCGACGGGGGCGAGCACATTCGACAGCTCGTCCCCGCGCTTCAAAATCGCCCCGGCTTCGGAGACAAGGGCCCACATGCCCTGCCGGCTCCGCAAGGCGGGGCGTTTTTCTATGCGATATTCGGGGCGCTCGGCGGCGCGGCGAAAGGCCGAGAAGATCGCCGCGTCGCGGTGGAAATCCATCGCATAGTCGCGCCAGTGCCCGGCGGCGACCATCCGGCCATAGAGATCGAGGATGCGCATCAGTTCGGGGCGCTCGAAACCGGTCTGCTGCGGTGCCGCCCTGGTCGCGAACGGCAAGGGGGTCACGGTCCCCATCAGGCGCCGGTCCGGCTCCCTTTGCGCCGCGGCGCTTCATCGTCGACCGCCGCGAGTTCGCGTTCGTCGAGCAGCGCTTTCAGCTGCTTCTGCATCAGGTCGAGCTGGCATTGCAGCAATTCGACCTTCTGCGTCGCGGGGTCGAAAGTCTCGCTGCACGGCGTGCCATAGGGCACGAACTCGCGCGCATATTCGCTGGCGTCGAGTAGGGTCGAACGCGCCGGGATACCGACCATCACCGCGCCCTCGGGCACGTCCTTGGTCACCACGGCGTTGGCACCGACGCGCGCGCGCGCGTTGACGGTCACCGGGCCCAATATCTGCGCGCCCGAGCCGACGATTACATCGTCCGACAGCGTCGGGTGGCGCTTTCCGCCAATCCCGTTCGCGGGGTCGGTGCCGCCGAGCGTCACGCCCTGATAGATGGAGACATTATCGCCGATCTCGGCGGTTTCGCCGATGACGACGCCAAAGCCGTGATCGATGAACAGGTGACGGCCGATCTGCGCCCCCGGATGGATGTCGATCGCGGTCAGAAAGCGCGAGAGGTGATTGACGAAGCGCGCGAGGAAGAACAGCCGCGCCTCGAACAGCCAATGCGCGATGCGGTGCATGCCGACCGCAAGCAGGCCCGGATAGAGCATAATTTCCCAGCGCGACCGCGGTGCGGGATCGCGCGCCTTGATCGAATCGAGATAGGCGATCAGCCCGTTGAACATTCAATGTCCCCTGCGACCCTATTTTGTACCGGACAAGATAGATGTTCGGGCGCGGCATTTCCACCCCCGGTGCATTTTTATCGTCAGCGGCCGAAGAGGCCGAGGCGCAGCAAGAGCATAGCTTCGCCGCGCAAATGCCGCTCGCCATCGTGGCTCGCGATCATGCCCGCCCAGCGGTCAAGCATCAGAAGCGACCGGTTTCGGCCAAAAGTCCTGCGCGACGGCGCATCCAGCGCCTTCGCCTGACCGAGCAGATCGCGGGCTTCGGCCTCACCTTGCTCGACGCCCGCGCCCCAGACCAGACCCCAGCGCTGTCCGCCAGCTTCGCCGCCGCCGGACAGCGCAAAGAGGTGTCTGCCAAAGCTTTCGGACGCGGCGCGGCGCACCTCGTCCGTCTCGGCGAGCAGCATTGCCTCGGCCGCATCGACGAGCGCCTCGAGGCTGCCCTGCCCCGCCCATGTTTCCTGAAGTTCGGCAAGCAGCGGCTCGCCCTTCGGCAAGGCGCCCGGATCGCTGGCGATCAGCCCTGCCATGTCGCGCCACCAGGCGAGCTTGATTTGCCCGATCAACGGCTCGCGCGCGTCGAGCAGCAGCTTCGTCAGCCGTGCGGCCAATCCCCACAGCGCCGACATCGCCGCGCGCCGCGCATGCGGTACGGAGACCAGCACGCGCGGATCGCGCATATCGGGGTAGAAGGTTTCGAGTTCGCTCGTCATGCGGGGATAGCGTTAGAGCAGAACGCACGAATTAAAAACCGTTCGCCCTGAGCCTGTCGAAGGGGGCCGTTCTTCCTTTGACGATGCAGAAGAGAAGGACGGTGCTTCGACAAGCTCGGCACGAACGGAATTAACGTTGGCGCAATGATGCGTCAGGCGCGATTGCGCACCGCCTTTACGGCCGCAACCACCCGCGGCGTATCGACCAGCGCGGCCTTTTCCAGATTGTGCGCATAAGGCAGCGGCACATCCTCGTTGCATACGCGCATCACCGGCGCATCGAGATCGTCGAAGCCATGCTCCATCGCGACCATCGCGAGTTCGCTGGCGATCGAGCAGACCGGCCAGCCTTCCTCGACGACGACCAGATGGTTGGTCTTCTTGAGGCTCGCGAGCACCGTCGCGGTGTCGAGCGGGCGGAGGGTGCGAAGATCGATTACCTCGGCGTCGATCCCCTCGCCCGCAAGCTGGTCGGCGGCTTCGAGCGCAAGCCCGACGCCGATCGAATAGCTGACGATCGTCACGTCGCTGCCCGTCCGCATCACGCGCGCCTTGCCGATCGGCAAAACATGGTCGGCAAGATCCGGAACGTCGAAGCTGCGGCCATAGAGCAGCTCGTTTTCGAGGAAGACGACGGGGTCTTCGGTGCGGATCGCGGCCTTCATCAGCCCCTTAGCGTCGGCGGCGTCATAGGGCGCGATCACGATCAGGCCGGGGACGCTGGCGTACCAGGGCGCGAAATTCTGGCTGTGCTGCGCGCCGACGCGCGCCGCGGCGCCGTTCGGGCCGCGGAACACGATCGGACAGCGCATCTGGCCGCCCGACATATAGTTGGTCTTCGCCGCCGAATTGATGATGTGGTCGATCGCCTGCATCGCGAAGTTGAAGGTCATGAACTCAATGATCGGCTTGAGGCCGCCCATCGCGGCGCCCGCGCCAAGACCGGCAAAGCCGTATTCGGTGATCGGCGTGTCGACGACGCGCTGCGCGCCGAATTCGTCGAGCAGGCCCTGCGTGACCTTGTACGCGCCCTGATATTCGGCGACTTCTTCGCCCATCACGAAGACGCGGTCGTCGGCGCGCATTTCCTCGGCCATCGCGTCGCGCAGTGCTTCGCGCACCGTCAGGCGGACCATCGCGGTGCCCCCGGGGATCGCGGGATCGGATGCGCGCTCTGCCGGAGCTGCCTTCTCCGTCGTCCCGGCGGAAGCTGGGACCTCAGGCGTGGGAGCGCTGGCGACAGCGGCCCCAGCTTCCGCTGGGGCGACGTCTTTAGCAGGCGCGGCTGCAGGCGCCGGCGCCGGAGCCGCCGCTTCCTCACCCTCACCCGTGATCGTCGCGATCACGGTGCCCACCTTCACATTGTCGGTGCCCTCGGCGACGAGAATCTGGCCGATCGTGCCCTCGTCAACGGCTTCGAATTCCATCGTCGCCTTGTCGGTTTCGATCTCGGCGAGAATATCGCCCGATTTGACCGTATCGCCTTCCTTGACGAGCCATTTGGCGAGCGTGCCTTCTTCCATCGTCGGCGACAGCGCCGGCATCTTCAATTCGATGGCCATCTCAATATTGCTCCACCAGCACGTCGGTATAAAGGTCATGAAGTTCGGGTTCGGGCGCGCTTTCCGCAAAGTCGGCCGATTCCGCGACGATCGCACGGATTTCCTTGTCGATATCCTTGATCTTGTCCTCGCCGATCCCGGCGCCCTCCATCAGCTTCTTCAGATGCTCGATCGCATCGCTCTTGTCGCGCACCGCCTGCACTTCCTCGCGGCTGCGATATTTGGCGGGGTCGGACATCGAATGGCCGCGATAGCGATAGGTCTTGAGTTCCATCAGCACCGGCCCCTTGCCCGCGCGCACCCATTCGAGCGCCGCTTCGGCGGCGCCGCGTACCGCGAGCACGTCCATGCCGTCCACCTGCATCCCGGGAATGCGGAAGCTTTCGCCGCGGCGATAGAGCTGGTCCTCGGCCGACGAGCGGTTGACCGACGTGCCCATCGCATACTGGTTGTTCTCGATCACGAAGATGATCGGCAGCTTCCACAGCTCGGCCATGTTGAAGCTTTCATACACCTGCCCCTGGTTCGATGCGCCGTCGCCGAAATAGGCCATCGCGACCCCGCCGTCGCCCCGGTACTTGTGCGCGAAGGCGAGCCCGGTGCCGAGCGACACCTGCGCGCCGACGATGCCGTGGCCGCCATAGAATTTATGCTCGACGCTGAACATGTGCATCGAACCGCCCTTGCCGCGCGAAATGCCCGCGGCGCGGCCGGTCAGTTCGGCCATGATCACCTTGGGGTCGATGCCGTAAGCGAGCATGTGGCCATGATCGCGATAGCCGGTGATGACGCTGTCCTTGTCGCCGTCGAGCGCGCTCTGCAGCCCGACCGCCACGGCTTCCTGACCGATGTAGAGGTGGCAGAAACCGCCGATCAGGCCGAGGCCGTAAAGCTGCCCCGCCTTCTCTTCGAAGCGGCGGATCAGCAGCATCTCGCGATAGAATTTTTCCAGCTCTTCGGGCGTCGCGTCATAGGGAACGGGATCGCGCGGTTGCTCGCGGTTGGTCGCGGCGGCCGGGGTGGATGCAGTCTTTTTCGGCGCGGCGGATGCGCGCGCGGGTGCTTTGGCCAAGACGGGTTCCTTTGCATTTAGCCGTTACGGCAAGGCACCCTATAGGAGAGCCGCGCGGCACTTGGCAACGCCCACCATGGGAAGGTGCAGCGCCAACTTACGTATGCAGCAATTGAGGCAAATTAAGCCCCTCTCCTGAAGCGAAGAGGCCTGGGCGACTTAAGGCTTCGCCGCCTTGTCCATCGGGATGATCACCTCGTCGGGGTGATAGGCGCCCAGCTTCTCGCGGACATATTCCTCCGCGAGGTCGGGATCGACGCGCCGGCGGTCGAGCAGGTTGACGCGGTTCTGGAGCTCGCGCTCCTTCTTCGCAAGCTCGCCGAGCACGACGCGCTTCTTCTCGACCGACTGGCCATATTCGCCCCAGGCATAAAGCCCGGTCGGACCGAAGACCGCATAGCCGAGCATCGCCAGCACCGCGATCACCGCGAGCGCCGGACCGGTCGCCCGGCTCATCGATTTGCGGAATTTGTGGCGCTGCGTCATCCCGGCCCTTGAATCAGAGTTGATACATGGCGTCAAGGCGTCCGGTGCGGGTTTCGCTGTGTCAGCCGCGCAAAGCGACCGGATGCCCAAGTCCGATCGATGCGGCGCCTACCGGATGCCGGCGTTGCTTCAGATTTCGATGCCCCCGATTTCGCGGCAATCGTCTTCGAAACCAACATGGACAGCCCGCCAGCGGGTCATTTCGTCACACGAAAATCGCTACGCGGGGGCATCGTGCGCGGCTAGACCGGCCCATGGTCACCCTTGTAATGTTTGCACTCGTCGCGCGCGCAGACGATACCGCCACCCGGCCTTTGCTGATAACCCGGGCAATCGCATATACGGCAACCGGGATCGGTGGCCTCGATCGCCTTCTCGCTGTCGTCGTCGTTTGTACCGTCTGCCATGCCCGCTCTCCCTCATGGTGAATTGCGGCCGATTGTTGCCACAATTTCTGCAGGATTCAAACACCGGCATCGCTGGCGGCAACGGCAGATCGGCTACCCGAAAATCGCGGCGCCCGGGTAACGCGCCATGTCGCCCAGTTCTTCCTCGATGCGGATCAGCTGGTTGTACTTCGCAAGCCGGTCCGAACGCGCGAGGCTGCCGGTCTTGATCTGGCCGCAGTTGGTCGCGACCGCGAGGTCGGCGATCGTCGAATCCTCGGTCTCGCCCGAGCGGTGCGACATGACGGCGGTGTAGCGCGCGCGGTGCGCCATATCGACCGCGTCGAGCGTTTCCGACAGCGTGCCGATCTGGTTGACCTTGACGAGCAGCGAGTTGGCGAGGCCGTCCTTGATGCCCTGTTCGAGGCGCGCGGGGTTGGTGACGAACAGGTCGTCGCCGACGAGCTGGCACTTGTCGCCGACGAGATCGGTGAGCGCCTTCCAGCCGGTGAAATCATCTTCGCTCATCCCGTCCTCGATCGACTTGATCGGATAGTCGTTCACCAGCGCGGCCAGATATTCGGCCATCTGTTCGGGGCTCAGCGACAGGCCTTCGCCGCTGATCTCGTATTTGCCGTTCTTGAAGAATTCGGTCGCGGCGCAATCGAGCGCGAGCACGACGTCGGTGCCGAGTTTGAAGCCCGCCTGGTCGACCGACGCCGCGATGAAGTCGAGCGCGTCGCGCGTCGAGGCGAGGTTCGGGGCGAAACCACCCTCGTCGCCGACCGCGGTCGCGAGGCCCTTCGCCGACAGACCCTTCTTCAGCGTGTGGAAAATCTCGCTGCCCCAGCGCACGGCTTCGGCGATGCTGCCGGCGCCGACGGGCATGATCATGAATTCCTGCACGTCGATCGGATTGTCGGCATGCTCGCCGCCGTTGATGATGTTCATCATCGGGACGGGGAGCGTGCGCGCCGAGACGCCGCCGACATAGCGATAGAGCGGCAGGCCGCGCGCGTCGGCCGCGGCCTTGGCAGCGGCAAGGCTGACGCCGAGGATGGCGTTGGCGCCGAGACGGCTCTTGTTCGGCGTGCCGTCGAGGTCGATCATCGCCTGATCGAGTTCGTGCTGATCCTCGGCATCGAGGCCGATCAGCGCTTCGGCGATATCGCCGTTCACGGCTGCTACGGCTTTCGTTACGCCCTTGCCGAGGTAACGGCTCTTGTCGCCGTCGCGCAGCTCGACCGCTTCGTGCGCGCCGGTCGAGGCGCCCGAGGGAACCGCAGCGCGGCCAAAGCTGCCGTCTTCGAGCAGGACATCGACTTCGACGGTCGGATTGCCGCGGCTGTCGAGGATTTCGCGGCCGTGAATGTCGATGATGGCGGTCATGGAATATGTCCTGCTGGCGGCCGTTGACGGGCCGGTGGAGAAAGGCCCCGCCTGTTATCGGCAGGGTGACGTTAGTGCAACCGCTGCATAGGAATTTTGCGCGCCTATGGAACCATTCGGCTCGCCTTGCTATATATTCAGGCAGGACCAAAGGGGACGTTCGCTGATGCGGCGCCCGACAAAAGAAGAAGAGGACAACGCCGATGGCCAAAGCCGCTACTCCCGCGACGAAGAAAGTTGCCGCTCCCCGTCCCAAGGCGCCCGCAAAGGCGGCCGCCATCAAGGCTGCGCCCGCGCGCAAGCCCGCAACCGCGAAGGCGGCCAAGGATCATCCGATCCGCGACCAGCTTGCCGCGACGCGCGACACCATCAAATCCGAAGCCTCGAAAAAGGCGGCCTCGCTGAAAGATGAAGCGACGACGCTGAAGAACCAGGCTTCGGCCAAGGCGCGCGACGCCGCGAACAAGGGCAAGGACAAGGCCGCCGAAGCCGTCGGCAGCCTCGCCAAGCTTCTCGAGGACAGCGCCGGCACCGTCGACAGCAAGTTCGGCAAGCAGTACGGCGATTATGCCCGCTCGGCCGCAACGACCGTCGCCGGCCTCGCCACGACGCTCGACAAGAAGGATCTCGACGAGCTCGCCGCCTCGACGCGCGACATGGTCAAGAAGAACCCGGCGATCGCCGTCGGCGCCGCGACGGTGATCGGCTTCGTGCTCGCCCGCATGCTCAAGGGCAGCTCGAACGATTGACAGGCTCTTGTCATCTCCCGATCCGAACACCCCCGCGTCCGACGGGCGCAGCTTTGACGGCGTAAGCCACGGCTACGCGCCCGACGGCCGTCCGGCAACGGCGCCTCCCGTTCCGCTCGAAAAGATCGTCGGCGATGTCGTCGACAATCTTTCGGCGACAGCAAGGGTGGAGCTTGCCCTGCTCGAGGCGCGCGGCGAACTGGCGTTGCACGGCGTCAGCTGGACGGCCGCGTGGGGCACGATTGCGGCGTGCGCGGTCGGCATCGCGATGCTGGCGCTCGCGTTCGGCGCGATCCTTGCGCTGGCACCGCACGTCGGGCCGTTCGTCGCGACATTGATCGTCGTTGCGGTGCTGCTCGTCGTGGCCGGTTTTGCCGGGTGGCGCGCGCAGCGCAGCTATGGCGACATCCGCACCGCGCTGCGCCGCGACCTCACGAACGAAGGGATCGACGATGCCGCGGACGCGTAATCGCCTGATCGTCGCCGCGCGCCGGTCGATGCTCCAGCGCGCCGAATTGTACCGCCGGCTCGACGTCGCGAAAGCGGCGCTCAGGCCCGGTGCGCTCGTCGATCGCGGCAAGTACCGGATCGGCGAGAAGATCGATGACACCGCACACGCCGTGCAGCAGCAGTTTCGCAAGAACAAGTTGCCGATCGCGATCGCAGCCGCGGCGGGTATCGTTTGGCTGCTGCGCGAACCGATCAGGGAACACGCGCCGCGCCTCGTGCAAAAGATTCAGGATTTGGCGACGGATGTCGCCGATCATTTTCGCTCCGCCGACGAACCCGCGGACGAAGACGAGATCGAAACTCTGGAGGAAGAAGACGATGAAGCCGTTCGGTGAAACCGCCCGCGAAACGCGGGCAAAAGCGAGTGAAGTTGCGGAGAAAACCGCCGAAAATGCGCGACTGACCGCCGAGGCGGCCAAGGCGCGCATTCAGGAGGGCTATGGCCGCGCGCGCGCCGCGACCGAAGATTTCGCGGCGAAGGCCAGCGAACGGGCCGGCGTCGCCCGCGAAGCGGCCGGCGAAGCGTTCGAGAAGGGCAAGGCGCAGGCGAAGCGCGCCAACAGCAAGCTCAAGAACGCCGCCGAAAAACAGCCGCTGGCGCTGGTCGCCGGCGCCGTCGCGATCGGCGCGCTGCTCGGATCGCTGCTGCCGAAGTCCGGTTCGGGGGGCCGCAAGGGCGAGGATTGAGCCGGACTTGCCGTAAGGGCAAAGCGCTGGTAGGGGCCGCGGCTTCTCCCCTCCCCAGCGCTAACCGGCAAGGAAAGCAGCCATGAGCAAATTGCATCTCGTGTTCGGCGGACGCGTCACCGATCCGCAGGGTCTCGACTTCGTCGACCTTCACAACCTCGACGTTGTCGGCCTCTATCCCGATTACAAGTCGGCCGAAAAGGCCTGGCGCAGCGCCGCGCAGCGCACCGTCGACGATGCCGAGATGAAATATGTCGTCGTCCACCTGCACAAGCTGTTGCAGCCCGACGCGGAGTAGGCCTCCATACAAATGCATCGCCCCCGCGCAGGAGTGAAGGGTCGGGTTGTCCCCCGGACAACCCTTGGGCATGCCGGGGGCATGTCCAACCCTTAACTGGCCGCTGGAAAAGTAGCTGAAGGCTGCCAATGGCCCCACCTTCGCGGGGGCGACGTCTATGAGCTTACCGGAAATTGTCGGCGTAAGCCTGGATCTTGAGCTTGCGTTCGGGGGTCGAGGTGATCTCCACGTCGATCCCGTTCTTCTCGGCATAGGCGACCGCTTCTTCGCGGCTCGCGAAGCCGAGGCGAAGCTGGCGTTGCGTATCGCCGCTGCCGGCCCAGCCCATCAGCGGATCGGCCTTGCGCGCTTCGGCGGGCGCGAACTCGAGCATCCAGCGCTGCGTCCCGGCGCGCCCCGACTGCATGGCGTTCTTGGGCTTCTGGAAAATACGCGCTTTCATCGGGGTCGTCCTGTGTAACCGGGGCCTGTGCCGCCGCCTTAGCGCCAAGCGGCGTCCGCGAAAAGAGGCCTATTGCGCGTCGCGCCGCGCCTGCGCCGCTTTCGTCATCACGGTCGGGCGCGCGGTCGCGGGATCGTCGGGCCAGCTGTGCTTGGGATAGCGTCCGCGCATCTCGCGCGCGACGTCGTGCCAGCTGCCGCTCCAGAAAGACGCAAGGTCGCGCGTCGTCTGGATCGGCCGGTGTGCGGGCGAGGTCAGCGCGAGCACCAGCGGCACCGGCGGATCGCCGACCGTAGGGTGGCGCGCGAGCCCGAACAGTTCCTGCACGCGGACGCTGACCATCGGACCACCATCGGCGCCATAGTCGATCGCATGGCGACTACCCGCCGGGGTCGTATAGTCGGCGGGCGCGTGCTTTTCGAGCAATTGCCGCGCCGGCCAGTCGAGCAGGCCCGTCAGCGCGTCGGCGAGCCTGCGGTCGCCGATGTCGCGGAGGCCGCGGCACGCGGACAGCAAGGGCTCGAGCCAGATTTCGAGACCGTCGGCGAGTGCCCCGGTCGACAGCGTATCGATGCCGGCAAAGGACGCGCGCTGGCGCAGCGCCTGCGATACCGGTCCCCAGTCGATCAGCCCCAACCCCTTTTCGCGCACCGCGGCCATCCGCACCGCCACATCGTTCCCGGCATTCTCGCTGCGCGCCGCCTGCCCGCTCGCCAGCGCAACCGCGCCGAGCCGCCGTTCGCGGCGATGGTCGACGCGGTCGTTCGCGCTGTCATAGCGGCTCGCCGAATGCTGGGCGATGCGGTCTCCGAACAGCGCCTCGACCTCGGTCTGCGCGATCGGCGCCGCGGCGAGGATGCGGACACCCGCGGCATGGCCCTGCGCATCGGCGATCGCGAGCCATTCGCTGCCCGCAAGCGGATCGACCGGATCGATGCGATAGGCGCGGCCGCCGACGCTCAGATATTCGCCGCGCTGCCCCGCCCGCTGCCGCGCGACGCGGTCGGGCCAGGCGGTCGCGATCCAGCCGCCAATCGAGCGCGGTTCGATATCATCGGTCCCGGCCGCCAGCTTCTCGCCGACGCTCGCAAGCCGCCGCGCGAGGCGCCATGCGCCTTCGGACCGGTCGCTCCGCTGTCCGCGCCAGCGTCCCAGCCGCGCCTCGACATCGACGCCGCGCCCGCCGAGACCCGGCTCGGTCAGCAGGACCGCGAGCCGACCCGCCATCTCGGCCTCCCCCGCGCGCGCCGCATCGAGCAGCATATGCGCGAGCGGCACCGGCAGCGGGATCGCGGCGAGCGCCTTGCCACGCGCGGTGATGCGGCCGTCGTCGGCGAGCGCGCCGATCGCCTGCAACCGCGTCTTCGCTTCCGAAATCGCGGCGGGCGATGGCGGGTCGAGCCAACCCAATTGCCGCGGATCGACGATGCCCCAGCTCGCGCAATCGAGCACGACGGGCATCAGGTCATTCTCGTGAATCTCGGGCGGGTCGAAGGGCGGCATCCCCGCGGTCGCCGCCGCTTCCCACAACCGGTAGGCGACCCCCGGCCCCTGCCGTGCCGCGCGGCCCGCGCGCTGCGTCGCCGAAGCCTGGCTCGCGCGCTCGGTGACGAGCCGCGCGATGCCCGCCGCCTTGTCGAAGCGCGGGCGGCGCGACAGCCCGGCGTCGATGACGATCCGCACGCCGTCGATGGTCAGGCTGGTTTCGGCGATGCTCGTCGCGAGGATCAGTTTGCGCCGCCCGTCGGGATCGCGGTCGAGTGCCTTGCGCTGGAGCGCGGGGTCAATCTGGCCGTGCAGGCGGTGGACGGCGAGCGGAAGACGCGCGTCCTCGACCGCGGTCGCGGCGCGCTCGATGTCGGCGGCGCCAGGCAGGAAGGCGAGCATATCGCCCTCGGGCTGTTCGGTCAGCGCCTGCCGCACCGCACCCAGCACCGACGCTTCGAGCCGGTCCTCGGCCCGGCGCCCGATATGGCGCAAATCGAGCGGCCAGATCTTGCCCTCGCTTTTCACCACCGGCGCGTCGCCGAGCAAGGCCCCGAAGCGCGCACCGTCGAGCGTCGCCGACATCGCAACGAGGCGAAGATGGTCGCGAAGGCCCTGCTGTGCGTCGATCGCGAGGGCCAATGCGAAATCGCCGTCGAGGCTGCGTTCGTGAACTTCGTCGAACAGCACCGCCGACACGCCCGCGAGTTCGGGGTCGGCGAGAATGCGGTTGCGGAACAGCCCGGGCGTCATCACGAGCAGCCGCGTCGCCGCCGACTGCTTGCTGTCGAGCCGCGTCGCATAGCCGACCGTGCCCCCGACCGCTTCGCCCATTTCCTCGGCGATCCGCTCCGCCGCGCCGCGCGCCGCAAGCCGGCGCGGCGACAGCAACCACACCGCGCCCTTGCACCACGGCTGGTCGAGGATCGCAGGGGCGACGCGCGTGGTTTTCCCCGCGCCCGGCGGCGCGACGACCACGGCGTTGGGCTTCAGCAGAAGCGCCGCCATGATGTCGGGCAGGACGATGTCGATCGGCAGCGGCTGCATCATGTCCGTGCCGCGGGGTTGCCCAGTTCGGCGTTGAGGCGACAGGCTTCGGCGGCAAGCCTCTCGACCGTTTCGGGCGCCACCTCGGTCGCCGCGGTCATCACCAGATTGCCGAGTTCATATTTGCCGCTCGCCTTGATCCGCGGTTCGAGTTCGCGCAGCCGCTTGCCGCGCCAGAAACCGAGCAGCACGCGGTGCTCCTCGGCGCGGATCAATATACACGGACCGTTCGCCATGAAGACGAGGTTGGTCCATTTGATCGTCTCGTCGAAAGGCGCGGCACGCAGAACGGCGGCGCGCAGCATCCGGCAGCGCTCGAGCTGCCGTCCCGAAAGTGCGGCGATGTAGGCGTCGGGGCTTTCCGCCGCTGGGCCCATCATCGCCATCGGCGCGGGCTCAATAAGCGCGCGCGACCGCGAAGGCGACCGCCTCGGTCAGCGCCGATTTTGCCTGGCTCGCGCGGAAACCGCCGATCGCATCGACCGCACGCTGGCCATAATGCCGTGCGCGCGCGAGCGTGTCGGTGATCGTGTCATGCTTGCGGAGCAGGCTGGTTGCATAAGCCAGATCCTCGTCGGAGGTGCGGTGGCCGGTGATCGCGAGCTTCCAGAACTCGCGCTCATCGGTGCTGCCGCGCGCATAGGCGAGGATCACGGGCAGAGTGACCTTGCCGTCGCGGAAATCGTCCCCGACGCCCTTGCCCATCGTTTCGGCGTCCGAAACATAGTCGATCGCATCGTCGACGAGCTGGAAGGCGATGCCGAGGTTGCGGCCATAGGCGTCGAGCGCCGCTTCGGTCGCATCGTCGCGCTCGGCGACGACTGCGGCGATCTTGCACGCCGCGGCGAACAGCTCGGCGGTCTTGGCGTTGATGATCGCGAGATACTGGTCCTCGCTCGTCTCGATCCGGCGCTGCGCGGAGAGCTGGTTGACCTCGCCCTCCGCGATCACCGCCGAAGCGCGCGACAGGATCTTGAGCACCTTCAGCGACCCGTCCTCGACCATCACCTCGAACGCGCGGCTGAACAGGAAATCGCCGACGAGCACCGACGCGCTGTTACCCCAGATCATGTTCGCGGTCTTGCGCCCGCGGCGCAGGTCCGATTTGTCGACGACATCGTCGTGGAGCAAGGTCGCGGTGTGGATGAATTCGACCGCGGCGGCGAGCTTGCAGTGACGTCGGCCCGGATAATCGAGCAGCTTGCCGCACGCGAGCGTCAGCATCGGGCGCATCCTTTTACCCCCGCCCGCGATCAGGTGGCCGGCGAGTTCGGGGATCAGCGGCACTTCGGACTGCATCCGGTCGAGGATGACCGCATTCACCTCGTTCATGTCGGCGGCGACGAGCGCCATCATCGGGTCGAGCGAGGGCGGTCTCTGCCCGTGCAGTTGGTGGATTTCGGCAGTCATGACGCGGCGAGCCTTGGCCGTGCGGTCGCGATTTTGCAACGACTTTCGGCTTGCATGAGCCCCCCGCCCGGTGCCAAGCGTGCCGGGCATAAGAGGAGCCGCGCACCCATGGACGACCAACTGAGCCGCTTTCGCCAGAGCATCGACAATATCGACGCGGCGCTCGTCTACATGCTCGCCGAACGGTTCAAGGTGACCAAGGCCGTCGGCGAGCTCAAGGCGCGCGAAGGCCTGCCGCCCGCCGATCCCGGCCGCGAGGAGCGGCAGATCGAACGGCTGCGTGAGCTGGCCCGCGACGCCGACCTCGACCCCGATTTCACCGAGAAATTCCTGCGCTTCATCATCGACGAAGTGATCCGCCATCATCAACAGGCGAAACGCGAGCAGAGCGCATGATCCTCGACCACCCGATCTTCGCGCGCTGGCCCGCACAGCATCCGGACCGGCTTCAGCTTTTCTCGGCCCCGACGCCCAACGGTGTGAAGATCGGGATCATGCTCGAGGAAACCGGCCTTCCCTATGAAGCGCACCGGATCGACATCATGGCCAGCGAAAGCCACGACCCGGCCTTTCTCGCGCTCAACCCGAACGGGAAGATTCCGGCGATCTACGACCCCGACGGCCCCGGTGGAAAGCCGCTCGTATTGTTCGAATCGGGCGCGATCCTGATCTATCTTGCCGACAAGAGCGGCCAATTGCTGTCGACCGACCCCGCGACACGCTACGAGACGATCCAGTGGGTGATGTGGCAGATGGGCGGCGTCGGCCCGATGTTCGGCCAGCTCGGTTTCTTCCACAAATTCGCCGGCCGCGACTATGAGGACAAGCGTCCGCGCGATCGCTACGCAGCCGAATCGGCGCGCCTGCTCGGCGTGCTCGATGCGCGGCTGGCGGAGCGCGAATGGGTGATGGGCGACGAATACAGCATCGCCGATATCTCGCTGCTCGGCTGGGTCCGCAATCTGATCGGCTTTTACGACGCCGCCGAAATCGTCGGCTTCGACCGTTTTGCGCATGTGCAGCGCTGGCTGGAGGCGGGATTGGCGAGGCCGGGCGTGCAGCGCGGGATGGAAGTAACCGCAGCGTAAGAGCGATCGGCCGCTTTCGACCGCTTGCTGCCGTTCGTTCATGGTCGTAGCGCGCCTTCGAACAGACGGTGGAGAGACCATCTTGACCGGCATCCGCATCTACGAGACGAAGACCGTTCAACGGCTTCCCACCAGAAAGCTTTCCTCGTAAATCTCGTCAGTGCGTTCGATTATAGACCTGCTTATAGACAATCGGTGTAGAGAGAAGTGGACTGATGATGGTGGTGTCCTCTAACAAATCGTGACCAACACCACGATACGTTGTGGTCCGCTCGCTGTCGTCGCCACGGAATGTTAGAGAAATAGCTTCACCATCAGCTTTTGCCGACACATCGAAAACAAGCACTTCAATGAGCTTCCACTTGACGGGATCTCCGCCTATCCAAACGACGATAGGTGCTTTGTCATCATACGCGATCGCCAATCGACTTCCTGCACTCGAGATTCTAATTCTATGTACCGCAATGGACTTGCGCAGCCTCATGCGAGCGAGAGGGCGCTTGGCGCTGGAAAGGCCTGCAATAGCGCTCTCGATCGCTTGAAAGGCGTTGTCGCTACGTTCCTCGTCCAGAACATAGATGCCTGAAACCACACCTTGCCCCGGGCTCGCGGAGCCTGAGCTAGAACTCAAGATGGAAGCTCCGATCGCCGCCGACAAAGTCCAATGACGCATCACGCACTCCTCAAATTCCGCTGCTCGCCGTGACGGGTGTAGTGGCGATCCGGCTTAGCGCATAGGGGATTCCTTTGTTGTCGGATCGAGGGGCTTCCTCCCGTTTTTAGACGCACAGACTGGCGGAGGGCTGGCTGTATCAGAGGGCCAAGCCTCGTGGCCGCTAACCCGATCTGCAAACTCGAAAGCGGATCAGCCGCTCCCCACCCCAAACCCGACATTCGGACCCTACCCCGCCGGCAACCTTAGCCGCACGAGCAATCCGCCCAGATCCTCGCTCTCTTCGAGCGCGATGCTGCCGCCATAGATTTCGGCGACGTCGCGCACGATCGCGAGCCCCAGCCCGGTGCCCGGCTTGCCGCTGTCGAGGCGAACACCGCGATCGATGACGCGGTCGCGGTCGGCGGGTGAAATGCCTGCACCATCGTCCTCGATCAGGATCTCCGCCATCGTGCCGTCGCGCTGGATCGTGACAAAGACGCTGCCGCCGCCATATTTGGCGGCGTTTTCGAGCAGGTTTCCGACGAGTTCGTCCAGATCCTGCCGTTCGACACGCACCACCAGCGCCTTGTCGCCCGCCGCATCGAGCCGCGCGTCCGGGTAAAGCGCCGCGACCGCGCGCGACACGCTGTTCACGCTGTCCCAGACGACCGCACGCGCCTGCGCCGCGCCGCGCCGCCCGACTGCACGCGCGCGAGCGAGGTGGTGGTCGACCTGCCGCTGCATCGTCGCCGCCTCGCGCCGCACCGTCTCGGCCAGTTCCGTATCCGAGCTTGTCGCGCTGTTGACGAGCACGGTGAGCGGGGTCTTGAGCGCGTGCGCAAGGTTGCCCGCGTGGAGCCGCGCTTCTTCGGCCTGTTTCTCGTTGTGCGCAAGCAACGCGTTGAGCTCGTCGACCATCGGCTGCACCTCGAGCGGCAACGGCGCGGTGACGCGGCGGTGCTGCCCGCCGCGCATCGCCGCGATCGCCCGCCGGATGTGGCGCAGCGGCCACAGGCCATAGAAGGTCTGGAGCGCGGCAAGGATGATGAGGCCGAGGCCGAGCAGCGCGAGGCTGGGGATTAGCGTCTGCCGCACCGCGCCGACCTGTGCATCGAGCGCTTCGCGCGATTGGGCGATCTGATAGCGCCAGCTGACCTTGCTGCCCGGCAGGATGACGTTGCGTTCGAGCACGCGCAGTTCCTCGTCGGGGAACTGCGTGCTGTCATAGGTGTGGATCTGGTTGTCGATATGCGGCGTCGGCGCCTTCAGCGAGCGTTCCCACAGCGAACGCGACCGATAGGGTTCCTGGTTGCCGCCGCTGATCTGCCAGTAAAGCCCGCTGTATGGCTCGAGGAAGCGCTGGTCGCCGAGCGGTTCGACCAGCCGCACTTCGCCGTCGGGGCCGATTTCGGACGAGCGGATCATCGCGATCAGCACATATTCGAGGCTCGAATCGAAATTGCGCGTGATCGCCCCGGTCAGCACACGGTCGAGCGCGAAGCCCCCGCCGATCAGCAACACCGAAATCCACAGCGCCGCGATCGCGATCATGCGCCGCGCGAGCGAACCGGTGATGCGGCTGGTCAGCGCCGCCGGTTTTTCCGCGTCCGGGTCTGGTACGACCGCCGAGGCGACGTCGGCCTCCGCCATAGCTTACTGCGGATCGTCGAGCTGGTAGCCGAGCCCGCGGATCGTCGTGATGATGTCGGCACCGAGCTTTTTGCGGATACGCGTGACAAACACTTCGATCGTGTTCGAATCGCGGTCGAAATCCTGGTCGTAGATATGCTCGATCAATTCGGTGCGCGACACGACCTTGCCCTTGTGATGGAGCAGGTACGACAGCAGTTTATATTCCTGTGCGGTCAGCTTGACCGGTTCGCCGGCGAGCGTGACGCGGCCTGACCGCGTGTCGAGGCGCACCGGGCCCGCCGTCAGCTCGCTCGACGCATTGCCCGCAGCGCGGCGGATCAACGCGCGGAGGCGCGCGATCAGCTCTTCGGTCTGGAACGGCTTGGCGAGATAGTCATCGGCACCGGCATCGAGCCCCGCCACCTTGTCGGACCAGCTGTCGCGCGCGGTCAGGACGAGCACCGGAAAATTGCGCTTTTCGCGGCGCCAGCGGTCGAGCACGGTGAGCCCGTCGATCTCGGGCAGGCCAAGATCGAGGATCGCGGCGTCGTAATTTTCGGTCGAGCCGAGGAAATGGCCATCCTCGCCATCGGTCGCGAGGTCGACGGCATAGCCCGCGCCTTCCAGCGTCGCCTTCAGCTGCGGTCCCAGCGTGGGTTCGTCTTCGACAATCAAAATCCGCATTCAGGCGCCTTTCCGTTGCGCGCCGGACGGGGCCGGCCGCATGTTTCGACTGTGTATCAAGTCCGGACGATCATCGCAAAATCTCGTTGCGACGGAATGCCGGTTTACGGGAATGTCAGGGTTTGCGTCCCACGATCCGGCCGGTGCGGGCGTCGACATAGACGACGACCACCTGGTTGCCGTCCATGAATTTCAGCGCGTAGATCATCCGGCCCGCGTCGAACTGCGGACCGCCGAGATAAGTCATGTCATTGTACGGCGGGCGCGAGCGGATATCGGCGACCAGCCGGTTGAGCGGGATCACCTGCCCCTGCGCTGCGGCTTCGCGCAGATTGTCCTGATCGCGGTTGCCGCGCGCGGCCGCCGGCACGCCGGCCGAGAGCAGCAGCGCGGAGATGAGGGAGAGGGTCAATGTACGGATCATGGCCGTTTCTCTAACGCGAAAGCATTGAATAGGCGATGAATGGCCGGGTCAGCCCCGGTTTTGGTTCCTGCCATGGCCGCGAGGCCATGGTGGGCGCGACAGGGATTGAACCTGTGACCCCACCCGTGTGAAGGGTGTGCTCTACCGCTGAGCTACGCGCCCGATCGGGGCGGACCAATGGTCCGGCGTCCGAAAGCTGGACGTCCATAGCCGCTGCGACGGTGATTGCAACGGGCTTTTGCTCAATCTTCACGCACAAACCACATGGATCCCGTCGGGCAGATACAAATCAGGCCGCGGCTTGCGCCACGGCCCGAAATGGTTTCACCGGAAGGTGCCTGTCAACTTAGTTGACGGCGTCCTTGAGGGCCTTGCCGGCCTTGAACTTCGGCTGGTTCGACGCCGCGATGGTCATCGTTTCGCCGGTGCGCGGGTTGCGGCCGGTCGATGCCTTGCGCTTGCTGACTGCGAAGGTACCGAAGCCGACGAGACGGACTTCGCCGCCCTTCTTCAGCGAACCGGTGATCGCGTCGAACACGGCCTCGACGGCCTTGCTCGCGTCACCCTTGGTCAGGCCGCTCGAGTCAGCGACGGCGGCGATCAGGTCTTGTTTGTTCATGCCTAAGGAACCCCTGCATTATGGTTGGTTAAATGATTCTCATGGCCCGAAGCCATGGCGCGTCACTAACGATGTTTCGACCCGCCTTGTCAAAGCAAAAAAGGGCGCAAAACGCCCCAAAACATCGATTTTGCGACGAATTTGGGGTGAAATGCCGTCCAGCGGCGGCGACTCAGTGCCGGATCGTCGTTTCGGGATCGGTTCCGGACGGAACCGGCGGCGACGCGGCAAGCTCGTCGGCCTCGGTCCATTCGATGGGGACGACGGGCGATACCAGCGCTTCGGCGAGCACCTGATCGACGTGGCTGACCGGGATGATTTTCAGGCCGCTCGTGATATTCGCCGGGATTTCAACGAGGTCCTTCTCGTTTTCTTCCGGGATCAGCACCGTCTTGATCCCGCCGCGAAGCGCGGCGAGCAGCTTTTCCTTCAAGCCCCCGATCGCGAGGACGCGTCCGCGCAGCGTGACTTCGCCGGTCATCGCGACATCGCGGCGCACCGCGATCCCGGTCAGCGTCGAAATCATCGCGGTGACCATGCCGACGCCCGCCGACGGGCCATCCTTCGGCACCGCGCCTTCGGGCAGGTGGATATGGATGTCCTTGCGCGCGAACAGGCTGGGCTTGATGCCATAGGCCGGGGCGCGCGCCTTCACGAACGACAGCGCCGCCTGCACCGACTCGGTCATCACTTCGCCGAGCTTGCCGGTGGTGCGGACCTGCCCCTTGCCCGACGCGGTGACCGCCTCGATCGTCAGCAATTCGCCGCCGACCTCGGTCCATGCGAGGCCCGTGACGGCGCCGACCTGGTCTTCGAGATCGCCCATGCCGTGGCGGAACTTGCGCACGCCCGCGAATTCGGACAGATTGTCGGGCGTCACCGTAACGCTTTCGGCCTTGCCTTCGAGGATGCGGCGCAGCGCCTTGCGCGCGAGACGCGCAATCTCGCGCTCGAGCGTACGGACGCCGGCTTCGCGAGTGTAATAGCGGATGAGGTCGCGCAGCCCTTCTTCGGTCAGCTCGAACTCACCGGCCTTCAGCCCATGCGCCTCGATCTGCTTCGCGATCAGGTGCAGCTTGGCGATCTCGACCTTCTCATCCTCGGTGTAGCCTTCGAGGCGGATGATCTCCATGCGGTCGAGCAGCGCCTGCGGCAGGTTGAGCGAGTTGGCGGTGGTGACGAACATGATGTCGCTGAGATCGACGTCGACTTCCAGATAATGGTCCTGGAACTTGCCATTCTGTTCGGGGTCGAGCACCTCGAGCAGCGCCGATGCCGGATCGCCGCGGAAATCCTGGCCGAGCTTGTCGATCTCGTCGAGCAGGAACAGCGGGTTCATCGTGCCGGCCTTTTTGAGGTTCGTCACGATCTTGCCCGGCAGCGAGCCGATGTAGGTGCGGCGGTGGCCGCGGATTTCGGCCTCGTCGCGCACGCCGCCCAGCGACTGGCGAATGAACTCGCGCCCGGTCGCCTTGGCGATCGACTTGCCGAGGCTGGTCTTGCCGACGCCCGGAGGGCCGACGAGGCAGAGGATCGGCCCCTTCAGCTTGTTGGTGCGCGCCTGGACCGCCAGATATTCGACGATCCGGTCCTTGACCTTTTCGAGCGCATAATGGTCGTCATCGAGGACCTCCTGCGCCTTCGCGATATCCTTCTTGAGCTTCGACTTCTTGCCCCACGGCAGGCCGATCAGCGTGTCGAGATAGTTGCGGACAACGGTCGCTTCGGCCGACATCGGCGCCATCGCGCGCAGCTTTTTCATTTCAGCCTGCGCCTTGGCCTTGGCTTCCTTCGACATTTTGAGGCTGTCGATCTTGAGCTGAAGTTCGGCGAGGTCATCGCCGCCCTCGCCATTGTCGTTGCCGAGTTCGCGCTGGATCGCCTTCAACTGCTCGTTGAGATAATATTCGCGCTGGCTCTTTTCCATCTGGCGCTTCACGCGGCCGCGAATCTTCTTTTCGACCTGCAGCACGCCGAGTTCGCCTTCCATGAAGGCGAAAACCATTTCGAGCCGCTTCGACGGCGCGTCCTCGACGAGCAAAGCCTGCTTGTCGGAGACCTTGATGTTGAGGTTGCCGGCAACCGAGTCGGCGAGACGCGAGGCGTCCTCGATCTGCGACAGCTGCACCGCGGTTTCGGCGGGCATCTTCTTGTTGAGCTTGGCGTAATTTTCGAACTGGTCGACGACCGAGCGCATCAGCGCCGCCGTATCGACGCTGTCGTCGATCGTATCGCCGATCGGCTTCACACTCGCCATCACCGTCTTGTCTTCGGTTGTGAGCGCCAGCAGCTTCGCGCGCTCCTTGCCCTCGACGAGCACACGGACGGTGCCGTCGGGCAGCTTCAGCAGCTGCAATACGGTGGCGATCACGCCGACATCGTACAAATCGTCGCGCTGCGGGTCGTCCTCGCCCGGGTCGAGCTGTGCGACGAGAAAGATTTCCTTGTCGCTTTCCATCGCGGTTTCGAGCGCGGCGACCGAGCGGTCGCGCCCGACGAACAGGGGCACGATCATGTGCGGGAAAACGACGATGTCACGCAGCGGAAGAAGGGGATAAGATTGCGTCATTACGGCTCCTGGACGGGCCCCGCGACCGGGCGCACCGCCCTTCTTGTAGGTGGTTCTTCGCTAATATGGCGTAACTTGGCACGCATTCAATGTCGCCGTGCTGAACAGCGCGGGCAAAGCCGGCTCAAAACGGCAGCTTGAAGCCCGGGGGGAGCGGCAGGCCGCTCGTCATCTTGCCCATTTCCTCGTTGCTCGCCGCGTCGGCCTTTTCGCGCGCGTCGTTGAACGCGGCGGCGAGCAGGTCTTCGAGCATCTGCTTGTCCGAAGGGACGATCAGGCTGTCGTCGATGTGGATCGCCTTGATGCGGCCTTTCGCAGTCGCGGTGATCTTCACCAGCCCGCCGCCCGACACGCCCTCGACCTCGACGCTGTCGAGCTTCGCCTGCGCCTCCTGCATCTGCGCCTGCACCGTGGCGGCGGCTTCCTGCGCCGCCTTCATCATTTCTTCGATCGATTTCATGGGTTCGACCTATGGCGATTGTCGTCGTCTTCGACAAGCCTTGCGTCGGGAAAAGCCGCCAGGGCGGCCTTCACGACAGGCAATTCGCGGATTCGCGCGTCATTGTCCGCCAGCGTCGCGGCACGGATGTTGCCAAGGCTCGGCCGCCCCTCGCCCTCGCCGGCGCGCACCTGCCAGCGGCTGCCGGTCGCCGCGAGCAGCGCGTCGCCCAGCTCGCGCGCGAACGACGCGCCGAGCGCGGCGACGGGGGCGAAAACGAGGCTGCCGGGTTCGAGGACGATGATTCGCAAATGATCGTAGACATCGACCGCAAGTCGATGATTTCCGGTGCTTTCGAGCAGTTGATGGATCTGCGCGACGGTAAGCGCCGAGATCGGCGATTCGGGACTTGCCGAAACTTGGGGCTCGGCCGCCGCGACCGGCCCGGCCGCCATGCTCTCCTGTCCGGCGGGCGCGGCCGGCGCCGCAATCGGCATCGTCGGCACCCCGCCCTTTTCGAGCAGCTTCGCGAGCTCGCCGGGGTCGGGCATCGACGCGGCATAGATCACACGCAGCAACAGCATTTCGAGATGTTCGAGCGGATTGTTCGCGCGCAGCACCTCGTCGTGCCCCTTGAGCAGCAATTGCCACAGCCGGTTGAGCGGCGCAAAACCCAGCTTTTGCGCCCAGTCTCCGATGCGTTCGCGGTCGGCATCGGCCAGCGCGGGGTCGTCGTGGCGCGACACTTTGGCGAGGGTGATCGCGTGCGTCAGGTCCATCAGCCCGCGCACCATCGCCACGGGTTCGATCCCGAGCGCATATTGCGCGCGGGCGAGGTCGATCGCCGCGCCCGCGTCGCCGTCGAGGATCGTCGCCATCAGTTGCCCGATCGCCGAACGGTCGGAGAGGCCGAGCATCACGCGCACCTGATCGGCGCCGATCTTGCCTCCCCCATCGAGGTCGGCGTGCGCGATCGCCTGGTCGAGGATCGACAGCCCGTCGCGCACCGATCCCTCGGCCGCATTGGCGATCAGCCAGATCGCCGGCGCCTCGGCCTCGACGCCCTCTTGCTGAAGGATCGAACTGAAATGCGCGAACAGCATGTCGGGCGTGATGCGGCGCAGGTCGAAACGCTGGCAGCGCGACAGCACCGTCACCGGCACCTTGTTCACCTCGGTCGTCGCGAACAGGAATTTGACGTGCGGCGGCGGCTCTTCGAGCGTTTTCAGCAGCGCGTTGAAGGCGTTACGCGACAACATGTGCACTTCGTCGATGATGTAGATCTTGTAGCGCGCCGACACCGCGGCGTAACGCACCGCCTCGATAATCTCGCGCACATCGTCGACCCCGGTGTTCGACGCGGCGTCCATCTCGATGACGTCGATATGGCGGCCCTCGGTGATCGCGCGGCACGGTTCGCACACGCCGCAGGGGTCGATCGTCGGCCCGCCCTGCCCGTCGGGGCCGATGCAGTTCAGCGCCTTGGCGATCAGGCGCGCGGTCGACGTCTTGCCGACCCCGCGCACACCGGTCATCAGGAAGGCGTGCGCCAGCCGGTCGCGCGCGATCGCATTGCCGAGCGTGCGTACCATCGCGTCCTGTCCGATCAGTTCGGCAAAGGTCTGCGGACGATATTTGCGCGCGAGGACGCGATACGGCCCCGTCGACGCCTGCACCCCCGGCGCGGGGGTTTCCGGCGCCTCGACACCCGAAGCGGCGAAGATGTCCTCTGGTTCGGTCACGGCGTCAGTGCCACCTTTTCGTCATTCTGCTGGCGAGGACCGGATTTTCCTCCAGCGTGTCATCGTCGTTCGGCTGGTCGACGATCGCGCGCGCGACCGGACCGATCTTGCGGACGATCGGCGCCGTCGTCGCGACAACTTCGACGCAATCCCAATCGGTCACGATCATCCACGATTTGTCGTCGCCCAACGCGAAGCTGATCGGCGATTCGACCGTCCATCCATGTCCGCCGACCCGGAACATCGCGTGGTTCGGGCGCGCGAGCGGCCAAAGCTCGGCGAGGCTGTGCTCGTCGAGGATGCGGTGCGCGATCGTGTCGGGAAACAGGACTTCGAACGCTTCGCTCTTTGTATAGCTGAACAGCTTGATCGTCAGTTCGGCGATCCCCGGCCGGTCGGGCTGCACCTCGAAATGACCGTAGCGGCCATCCTCGAGGAGCTTCGTCGCGTCCAGTCCGCCGTTCAGATACGAAACTTGCAGAACGTGCAGGTCGTCGTCGGCATAGTCGGTGAACCAGGGTTCGAAGAAGACGGCGGAATCGCTCATGCGCCCGTCTTAGGGGCCACGCGCGCCGTTGTCGAAGGGGGAAATGGGTGGGAGCCGGAACGACCCGCAGCGAATTCGTTGCGGCTGCTTCCTTCCGGACCTGACCGGGTTGGCGAAGACTGCGTCCGCCCGACTCCCGCGGCGCATATGGCGGGAGATCGGGCGAAATGCAAGCGAACGCTCATCATGCCAAAATGGAGACCGTGGACATGGTCGCCCGACGCGAAGCGACGCTATAGGCCCAGCCTTTCGGGATACATCGCGCGTTCGCGCCAGCGAGCGGCGGGGTCGGGACTCAGTCGGCGCGTGGCGAAGTCGAGCAATCCGCAAATTGTTTCCACTTCGGCCGCCAATTCGTCGCTATCGTCGCGAAACTCGACCTTCACGCGATAGGTTTTTCCGCCACCAAAATTCAATTGGCACGCCATTTTCGCTCGGTCTCCTGCGCGAAATTCGCGCAAATAGCGTAATTTGGTCTCAAGATGGACCGGTCCCATACCATCACGCAGCATGGCATCGACATCGACCCCCGCGCTGCGCAGACAGGACCAGAATGCCTGATTGGCGAAATTCAGATAATTGGCGCCCGCCAGATGCCCTTGTGCGTCGCAGTCGAAGAGGCGAACCGATTCGGATATCTCGAACGAATGGCTCATTTTTCGTCCTCACGCTGAGCGACCCAATCGTGTGACCGCTGGGCCAGGTAGCGAAGGCCGTCGTCCCGTGTTTCGATCCAGCGATCGCGCGCCCAAGCCCCGGCCATTTGCGGCGCGAAACCGTGCCTTCTGAGCAGCGCGCTCGCTTCTGCGCGCGACAGGCCCTGCTGGCCCCATTCACGAAGAGCAGCCAAATAGCGCTCGGACGCCGAAACCGTCTCACCCTCAAGCGCTGTGGCCAAGGCATCGAACCCGCGCCCGATCTGGCGCAGTGCGGCCGCGATCCGATAAACATCTTCCATAGAATCGCTATATCAATAGATATCAATTGATGGAAGCGATATCTCTTTAGCTATCCCGCACTGCCTCAGCGAGGCCCCTGCATGTTGCGGCTCTCGGCCGGGATATGCACGGTCAGCCCGTCGAGGTCCGCGGTCAGTATGATCTGGCACGACAGCCGGCTCGTCCGCCGCGCGCCCGCGGCAAGGTCGAGCATATCCTCCTCCATCTCGCTCGCGGGCGGCAGGCGGTCGAAATCTTCCCTGGCGATGATGACATGGCAAGTCGAGCACGCCATCTGACCCTCGCACGTGCCTTCGAGCGGCATCATGTGCGCCTGCGCCACGTCGAGCAGGATCGAACCCGGCTCGGCCTCGGCCTCGGTGCGCTCCTTGCCGTCGGCGTGGATGAAGGTGACGCGCATCAGTTCACGCCCTGCAATCGTGCGGCGTCCCTGATCGCCTGAAGCCCGTCGCGGAGTTCCTGTTCGGACGTATAGCGTCCCCAGCCGAGACGGATCGAGGCGCGCGCGTCGGCTTCGCTGACGCCCATCGCGCGCAGCACATGGCTGACCTTGCCCGACCCGCTGCCGCACGCGCTGCCGAGCGAAAAAGCGACATCGCGCGCATCGGACATCAGGCGGAGGCCGTTCACGCCCTCGCGGCGGACGTTGAGATTGCCGTGGTAGCGGCGGTTCGCATCGCCGTTGATCGTCCATTCGGGGAGCAGGTCCTGCGCGAGCGACCAGAGCCGCTCGACATGCGCGGCGTCCGCGTCAAAGCGTTCGGCGGCGAGCGCGGCGGCAGCGCCGAAACCCGCGCACAGCGCGGGCGAAACGGTGCCCGAGCGCATCCCCTGCTCCTGCGCGCCGCCGAACATCAGCGGCGGCAGGTCGACCCCGTCCCTGACCCACAAGGCGCCGATGCCCTTGGGTCCGTGGATCTTGTGCGCCGACAGCGCGATCAGGTCGGGCCCGTCGGGAATCGCGACGCGGCCATAACCCTGCACCGCGTCGCAAAGCAGCAGGCTGTTTTTCGCGTGCGCCGCGGCGGCGAAATCGGCGACGGGCTGGACCGTCCCGACCTCGTTGTTCACCAGCATCGTCGCGACGATGCCGCCTTCGGGGATCAGAGCGCTATCGGGCGGCAGCGCCAGCCCCGCGCCATCGACCGGCAGGATCGCGGCGTTCAGCCGCTCGAGGCATTGCAGCGACGCCGCATGCTCGATGCTGAGCCCCGCAACGCCGCCCGCCATCGCCTCGGCGCCGCGCAGCAGCGCCCAGTTGAGCGCCTCGGTCGCGCCCGAGGTGAAGAAGACGCGCCCGCCCTTCGGCAGCAGTGCCGCGACCTGGTCGCGCGCGACCTCGACCGCGGCCGCGGCGGCGCGGCCGCCCTTGTGCGTGCTCGACGGATTCGCGTAGCCGTCCCCCTCTCCGGCCCCGGCAAGCCAGCGCAGCATCGCCGCGCGCGCCTCGGGAGCGAGCGGCGTAGTGGCTTGGTAATCGAGGTAAATCATCCGGTGCGAGAGTCCTTGTTGCGAACGATTCGCAAAAGTTGCATGTTGAGACCTATTTTCTATATAGGCGCCATCTTCGCTCCGCCACCCCCGCCGCTCCGGCGAATCGGTGGCAAGCCTCAGAACCATAAAGGTGCGCCCATGCCCGACGTCATTTTCCCCGGCCCCGAGGGCCGCATCGAAGGCCGTTTCTCGCCCCCGCCGCGCCCGCGCGCGCCGGTCGCGCTGATCCTTCACCCCCACCCGCAGGGCGGCGGCACGATGAACGACCGCATCACCCAGGCGATGTACAAGAGCTTCGTCGCGCGTGGATTCGCGGTGCTGCGCTTCAACTTTCGCGGCGTCGGCCGCAGCCAGGGGACGTTCGATAACGGCATTGGCGAGCTTTCCGATGCCGCATCGGCGCTCGACTGGGTCCAATCGATCCACCCCGAGGCGCAGACGACGTGGATCGCGGGGTTCAGCTTTGGCGCGTGGATCGGGATGCAGTTGTTGATGCGTCGTCCCGAAATCCGCGGCTTCCTGTCGGTCGCGCCGCCGGCGAACATGTACGACTTCAGCTTTCTCGCCCCCTGCCCCTCATCGGGCATCATCGTCGCAGGCGGGCAGGACGAGATCGTGCCGCCGAGCGCGGTGCAGAAGCTGGTCGACAAGCTGCGCACGCAAAAAGGCATCACGATCCATCACGACGAGATTCCGCGGGCGAACCACTTCTTCGAGCACGAGCTCGACCAGTTGATGAAGTCGCTCGACAACTATCTGGACATGCGGCTCGCGCCCGATTCGCCGATCCGCTGAGGCAAGACCGTCGCCCCCGCCTTCGCGGGGGCGACGAAACTATTTCACCGGCACCAGCCAGATCGCGACATTGGCGAACATCACCAGCGCGGCGACGAGCATCAGCAGCGCGCGGCGGCGGTCGCCCTTGCGAAAGACATAGACGGCGCCGCCCGTGAGGAGAACGCCGGTCAGCATCAGGATGGACATGATCGTGTCGGACATGGGGCGGCTTTATCGGGGGCGTCACAAATTTGCCACCTCGCTTATGGCCAATCCGCGCGGCTTCGCCTAAAGGGCGCTCATCGATTCCCTAACGCCCCGCGGGAGCCGCATCATGCGCATTGCAATAGCCTCTGACCACGCCGCCTGGGAGCTGAAAGCCGCTCTCGCCGACTGGCTCCGCGAAGCCGGCCACGAAGTCGAGGATCTCGGCACCAACGGTCCCGACAGCGTTGACTATCCCGATTTCGGCTACGCCCTTGGCCAAGCCATCGCCGACGGCCGCGCGACACGCGGCGTTGCCCTCTGCGGTTCGGGGATCGGCATTTCGATTTCGGTCAACCGCAACCCCGCGGCGCGCTGCGCGCTCGTGTCCGAACCGCTGTCGGCCAGGCTGTCGCGCGAGCATAACGACGCGAACGTCATCGCGATGGGCGCGCGCCTGACCGGCATCGACATGGCCAAGGCGTGCCTCGATGCCTTCCTGACCACCGATTTCGCCGGCGACCGCCATGCGCGCCGCGTCGACAAGCTTTCCAATCCCCCTGTAAATTTGGCCCAACTGGAGACCAGCCGATGACCACAGACACGCTCGACAAGCCCATCAAATCGGCAGGCTATTTCACCGACGGCGTCGACACCGTCGATCCTGCGGTCGCGGCGGCGATGAAGCACGAGCTCGAACGCGAGCAATATCAGATCGAATTGATCGCCAGCGAGAATATCGTCTCGAAGGCGGTGCTCGAAGCACAGGGTTCGGTGTTCACGAACAAATATGCCGAAGGTTACCCCGGCCGCCGTTACTATCAGGGCTGCGCCCCGTCGGACGAGGTCGAAACGCTCGCGATCGACCGCGCGAAGCAGCTCTTCGATTGCGGCTATGCCAACGTCCAGCCGCACTCGGGCGCGCAGGCGAACGGCGCGGTGATGCTGGCGCTGACCAAGCCCGGCGCGACGATCCTCGGCATGAGCCTCGACGCCGGCGGTCACCTGACCCACGGCGCCCCGCCCGCCATGTCGGGCAAATGGTTCAATGCGGTGCAATATGGCGTGCGCGCCGACAACCATCTCGTCGATTTCGACCAGGTCGAGGCGCTGGCGAAGGAGCATCGCCCCGCGCTGATCATCGCGGGGGGCTCGGCTTACCCGCGCACACTCGATTTCGCCCGGTTCCGCAAGATTGCCGACGATGTCGGCGCGCTGCTGATGGTCGACATGGCGCATTTCGCCGGCCTCGTCGCGGGCGGCGCGCATCCTTCGCCGATCGAGCATGCGCATGTCGTCACCACGACGACGCACAAGACGTTGCGCGGCCCGCGCGGCGGCATGATCCTGACCAATGACGAAGCGATCGCGAAGCGTATCAATTCGGCGGTCTTCCCCGGCCTCCAGGGCGGCCCGCTGATGCACGTCATCGCCGCCAAGGCGGTCGCGTTCGGCGAAGCGCTGCGTCCCGAATTCAAGGACTATGCGAAGGCGACGATCGCCAACGCGCAGGCACTCGCCGGCCGGCTCAAGGACCGCGGCGCCGATGTCGTCGCCGGCGGCACCGACACGCACCTCGCGCTGATCGACCTGCGCCCGCTCGGCATCACCGGCCGCGACGCCGACGAGGCGCTCGAACGCAGCGCGATCACGTGCAACAAGAATGGCGTCCCCTTCGACCCGCTGCCGCCGGTGAAGACCAGCGGCATCCGCGTCGGATCGCCCGCGGGCACGACGCGCGGCTTCGGTATCGCCGAATTCGAGGAAATCGGCGACATGGTCGCCGACGTGCTCGAAGCGCTGCGCGACAAGGGCGAACATGGCGACGCCGATGTCGAGGCCGACGTTCGCGGCCGCGTCCGCGCGCTGTGCGAACGCTTCCCCATCTATCAAGGCTGAAGACGATGGCACGCCAACATCCCGAGGAACCGACGCTGGTCGAAGTCGCGGTCGAAGAGGTCAAGGCGATGGGCAAGCAAGGGCTGGCCCATCCCTCGACGCGCCCGGTGCTGACCGGCGGCGCGGTGGGCGCCGTCGTCGGCGCCGTGCTGCCCGTCGTGTCGTGGCCGGTCGGCCTGCTGGCCGGCGCAGCGATCGCGCTCTATTCGCGGGTGAAACGCTGACCCATGCGTTGTCCGTACTGCGGCCATGAAGACAGCCAGGTGAAGGACAGCCGTCCGACCGAGGACGGTGCGGCGATTCGCCGCCGGCGCCAGTGCGAGGATTGCGGCGCGCGCTTCACGACCTTCGAACGGATCCAGCTCCGCGAAGTCGGGGTCCTCAAGGCCGATGGCGGACGCGAACCCTTCGATCGCGAGAAACTGATGCGCAGCATCCAGATCGCGTGCCGCAAGCGCCCGATCGACGGCGCGCGCATCGAGCGGCTGGTGTCGGGTATCCAGCGCCAGCTCGAAACCTCGGGCGAGAATGAGGTCAAGGCGCAGCAGATCGGCGCGATGGTGATGGAAGCGCTGAAGGGCTTCGACAACGTCGCCTATATCCGCTTTGCCAGCGTGTATCGCGAATTCACCGAAGCCAGGGATTTCGAGGAGTTCGCCTCCTCCATCACCGAGGCGGCGCGGCCGATCAAATGACCGCGGCCGCTCCGCCCCCCATCATCGTCCTTGTCCGTCCGCAGCTTGGTGAGAATATCGGCAAGGCGGCGCGCGCGATGCTCAATTTCGGGCTGACCGAACTCCGCCTCGTGAGCCCGCGCGACGGCTGGCCCAATCCCGACGCCGGCCCGGCGTCGGCGGGCGCCGACATCGTGCTCGCCAAGGCGCAGGTCTTCGACAGCCTCGCCGACGCCGTTGCCGACTGCACCACGATCTATGCCACCACGGTGCGCAAGCGCGGGGTGTCGAAGCCCGTGCTGACCCCCGAAGCCGCCGCGCGCGAAGTGCACGCCAGCGCGGGACGGTCGGCCTATATCTTCGGCCCCGAACGCTCGGGGCTCGAGACCGACGATGTCGCGGTGGCCCACAAGATCGTCACGGTGCCGATCAACCCCGGATTCGGCTCGCTGAACCTCGCGCAGGCGGTGATCCTGCTCGCCTATGAATGGTCGAAGGGGGTCGCACTCGCGAGCCCGCCCGACGTGCCGATCGCCCCGCCCGCGCCGCATGCCGAGATGGAGGAATTGATCCAGCATTTCGTCCGCGATCTCGATAGCGCAGGCTATTTCTTCCCCGCCGACCGCCGCGATGCGACGCTGCGCACCTTGCGCACGGCGCTCACCAAGACGGGCTGGTCGCACAACGACATCCGCATGATGCACGGTATCGTTACCGCGCTTGGCAGAACGGCCCGATCGCGATAACGCGGGTTTCCCCTCCGGAGAATCCTATGCTGATCCTCATTCTCTCGCTTGCCCTTTCGGCTGCACCGGCCGATTCTGTCGCAGCGACACCGACCACGCCGGTGGCGGCGAAGCCCGAAAAACCCAAGAAAATCTGCCGCGCCGACGGGACCACGGGCAGCCGGTTGAAATCGCGCATCTGCAAGACCCAGGAAGAATGGGACGCAATGAACCGGAGTATGAAGGACGATGTCAGGGCGAAAACCGGCGGAAACGCAGGCTGACGCCCCGGTAGACTAAAACCCCCGGCTTCGGTCCCATTGCCCGAATTCATGGGCGATCGACTCTTCGACCAGAACGTCCCACACCACGCGCAGCCGCTGCGGGTCCAATCCCGCCGCCGCTGCCTCTCGCGCGACATTGTCGAGCACCTGCGCCTTGCGCGCCTCGTCGCGGACGGTGCCGCGGTCGGTCTTGATCCGCGCGGCGGCATCCATGTAGCCGAAACGGCGGACGAGCAGCGTGACAAGCTCGCGGTCGACCTGATCGACCCCGGCACGCACTTCGGTCATCGTCTGGCATTGTTCGGGTATTTTGACTGCGGTCATGCGCGCTGCCTTTAGCGGCTTTTTCCATTCTGTCGAGCGGGGGCTTGGGCGCTTGACTTTCCGCCGCCCGCCGTCTAACCGCGCGCCTTCGCAATGGACCCCGCACCCCGGTGAAGCGGCGGTCGCATATGGCATCTGCCCATATGGTGCGACCCGGGAACCGCCGAAATCCTTCGGCAAACAGCAAATTGGAGACGACATATGTCGAAGCGCCAGAGCGCCAAGTATAAACTCGACCGCCGGATGGGCGAAAACATCTGGGGTCGCCCGAAGAGCCCGGTCAACCGCCGCGAATATGGCCCCGGCCAGCACGGTCAGCGCCGCAAGGGCAAGATGTCGGACTTCGGCATCCAGCTCCGCGCGAAGCAGAAGCTGAAGGGCTATTACGGCGACATCACCGAAAAGCAGTTCAAGAAGAACTATTTCGAGGCGTCGCGCATGAAGGGCGACACCGGCCAGAACCTGATCGGCCTGCTCGAGCGCCGCCTCGACGCCGTCGTCTACCGCTCGAAGTTCACCCCGACGATCTTCTCGGCGCGCCAGCTCGTCAGCCACGGCCACGTCTATGTGAACGGCGTGAAGTGCAACGTCGCCAGCCGCCTCGTGAAGCCGGGCGACGAAGTCACCCTCGGCAAGAAGGCGCAGGAAATGGCGCTGGTCGCCGAAGCGCAGAGCCTGCCCGAGCGCGACCTGCCCGAATATCTGTCGGTTGACGGCACCAAGTCGACCTACGTCCGCGTGCCCACGCTCGACGAAGTGCCCTATCCAGTGAAGATGGAACCGAACCTGGTCGTCGAATTCTATTCGCGCTGATCCGGCGGTCCACCCGCAAGAAACAAAAAGGGGCGGTCCGGCGACGGGGCCGCCCCTTTTCTATGGCGCCGCCGCTAGGGCAGTTGCAGGGCCTTCTTCAGAAAGGCGTCGGACCGGCGGAGCATGTCGGCGCGCGCGGTCGAGTCATAGATTTGGTGGTCGAGGCCGGGATAAGTCACGAACTCGACTGGCTTGCCCGCCGTTTTGAGCGCCGCTTCCATCACTTTCGATTGCGAAATGTCGACGTTCAGATCCTGATCGCCACTGAAAAGCAGCACCGGCGCCTTGATCTTCGCGGCCTGCTGCGCCGGCGATCCCTCGACAAGATGAGGGCCGGTCCCGATGAAATCGCTGACGATCTTTGCATTGGTGAAACTGCCCGCCTTGCCCACCAGCCCCTTGAGGTCGGTCACGGGTGCTATCGCCACGGTGGCCTTGAAAAGATCGGGGTCGAGCACGCTGGACTGAAGCGCCGCATAACCGCCATAGGACCAGCCCACGACAGCGAGCTTGGAAGGATCGGCGATACCTTCCTTTACCATCCAGCGCGCAGCATCATTGACGTCGCCGACCGCGACTTTCCACGACTTGAAGCCATTTTCGACATACCAATCGTCGCCGTAACCCGCCGAGCCGCGGAAATTGGGCTGGATCACCGCATAGCCCTGCGCCGCATAATATTGTGCGAGCCAGTCGAAACCCCATTCGTCGCGTGAGGAAGGCCCACCGTGCGGCATGACGATCGCGGGCAGCTTCTTTGCGTCGCGGCCGGTCGGGAGGGTGAGATAGGCCGGAATCATCGTGCCATCGGCAGCAGCGTAACTGACGGGCTTCACTTCGGCCTGCGCCCGCCCCTCGAGCTCCGGACGGGCCAACGCAACCTCGTTCAGCTTCCGGCTGGCCTTGTCATAGACATAATAGCGGCCGGGATCGGTATCGCTGCCCGCGAAGAGCAGCAGCCGGCTTTCATCGCGACTGGCATCGACGAAGCGGATGAGCGGAAGGCCGGGCAACGCCTTTTGCAGTTTCGCCGCCAGCGCCGCATACTCGGGATCGAACAGCTTGAATTCGGGCTTGTCGGTCGAATAGCCGACGCCGATCACCCGCCCCGTCCGGCCGATCCGCAACACTTCGCCGGCATCGACCCGATCATGCGCAAACAATAATTCCTCGGCCGCCGTTTCCCCGAGCGTCACGGCATAAACGGCGCTCCGTCCGTCCTTGTCCTTGAAGCCGTAAGCAACGTTGCGCTTGCCATCGACCGCGACCGGCACGAACGCCTCGCCTTCGCTCGTCGCGCGCGATAGCGGCTTCCAGTCCCGCGAGCCGGGTTTGCGATAGCTGTAGATGGTGAGATCACGCATCATCCCCTGCGCATCCGACGCCTGCACGGCAACGATACGAACGGCTCCCGTCTCGTCCGCCAGATAGTGCGCGGCATCGATGCGCGGCGATTCGACACGTCGCACCCGAAGGCTGGAAGTGTCGACCAGATCGACACCCAATCCTTCCTCGACGCTCGACAGCCGCGTGTTTGTCGACTCTTCCTTCCGATAGTCACGGGTCATCACGACCTCGCCATTATCCGCCGTAGGCCAAGCTATGATCTGGCCGTCAAACTGGCGGAGGCCATAGGCGCCCTTCAAGCTATTCTGTCCGAGTTGCTTGATATTGCTGCCGTCGGCATCGACTGCAACGAGCCGGAGGAACTGAGCAAGCGACGCGAGATAACCGAAGCCGGGTTCCAGAACACCCCGAAGGCCGCATACGAGCCGCGAGTTGGAAGCCCAGTTGCACCAGGACAGCCTCCACGGCGCACCATCCGACTGGAACACGGCCTTGGGAGTTCCCCCGTCAACGCTGGCGATAAACAGGACCGAACCGCGGTCGCGAGCGGGCTGAATAAACGCCAGTTGGTTGCCGTCAGGCGACATGCTGATGTCGCCGACGCTTTCGCGCGCGCCGTAAAGTGCCGCATTGTCGGTCTGCGCTACCGCAGGCCCGGCGTGGCCCGCGACGAGCGCGCCCACCAAAATCCATTTATTCAGCATGCTATCTCCCCCGTTTGAAGCGATATTGCCCAGCGGCGAGGGCGCAGGCAAGGCCAAATCCTGCCGGATCGGCAGCTTTTGCCGACCTTGCATCGACGCGTCGCGACTGGCACAAGCCCGCGGTCGAACTCGAAAACCCAAGGACATTCCATGCTTCGCTTCCCCCGCACAACCGCAGCCCTTGCGGTCCTCCTGTCCGTTGGCGCGTGCAACGCGTCCGACAAGGCGGCAACCTCCGCCACCGCGATCCCCGACGTCCAGATTCCCGAACTGTCGCTCGCGACCTTGCAGGAAGTGACGAAGGAATTGTCGTCGGACGCTTATGAAGGCCGCGCGCCCGGCACGCCGGGCGAGGAAAAGACCGTCGCCTATATCATCAGGAAATATGAGGAAGCGGGGCTGAAGCCCGGCAACAACGGCAAGTGGACGCAGGAAGTGCCGCTGGTCGAGATCACCGCGAAGAACGCGACGCCGCTCACCTTCACCGGCGGCAAGACGCCGGTCACCGCGCAATATGCGAAGGACTATGTCGCGTTCAGCTATCGCGTCCAGCCGAAGACCGAGATCAAGGACAGCGACGTCGTCTTCGTCGGTTACGGCATCAACGCCCCCGAAAAGGGCTGGAACGACTATGCCGGGCTCGACGTGAAGGGGAAGACCGTCGTCGTCCTCGTCAACGATCCCGACTGGCAGACGAAGGAAGCCAAGGGCGAATTCAACGGCCGCGCGATGACCTATTATGGCCGCTGGTCGTATAAATATGAGGAAGCCGCGCGGCAGGGCGCCGCGGCGGTGCTGATCGTCCACGACACCGAACCCGCCGCCTATGGCTGGAACGTCGTCGAATCGAGCAACACCGGTACGAATTACCTCGCCGAAAGCAAGGATGGCGGCGCCGACCAGACCGTCGCCAACGGCTGGATCCAGCTTCCCAAGGCGAAGGAACTGTTCGCGAGCGCGGGCCAGGACTTCGACGCGCTGCGCGACGCCGCGAAAAAGAAAGGCTTCAAGCCCGTCGCGCTGACCGGCGTGAAGGCGAACTTCGGCTTCGACAACGAGATCGCGAAGAAGATGTCGCGCAACGTCATCGGCGTGCTGCCGGGCGCCAAGCGTCCCGACGAATATGTCCTCTACACCGGCCACTGGGATCACCTCGGCCGCTGCACGCCCGTCGGCGGTGACGATATCTGCAACGGGGCCGTCGACAATGCGAGCGGCATCGCCGGCCTCGTGACGCTGGCGCAGGCGTTCCACAAGGCGGGCGCCCCCGACCGCAGCATCGTCTTCCTCGCCGTCACCGCCGAGGAATCGGGCCTGCTCGGATCGAAATATTATGCCGAAAATCCGATCTTCCCGCTCGCGCAGACGGTCGGCGGGGTGAACATGGACGCACTCAACGCGATCGGCCCGGCGAAGGACATCGTCGTCGTGGGCGGCGGCAAGTCCGAACTCGACGCCTATGTCGAAAAGCTCGCCAAGATGGAAGGCCGCACGGTCAAGGCCGAACCGACCCCCGAAAAGGGTTTCTATTATCGTTCGGACCATTTCAGCTTCGCCAAGCTCGGCGTCCCGATGTTCAACTTCGGCAGCGGCGACGACTTGGTCGAGGGCGGGGTCGAAGCCGGCAAGAAGGCGGCGGAAGATTATGAAAAGAACCGCTATCACGCCCCCGGCGACGAATATGAGGCGATCACCAACTGGGGCGGCATGATGTCCGACCTGCGCCTCTATTACGCCGCGGGCCGGATGCTCGCGATGACCGATGCATGGCCGAACTGGGTCGAGGGCGACGAATTCCGCGCCGCCCGCGACAAGTCGCGCGCCGCAAAGTAACCGGACGGCGCCCATGACGCTGAAAATGCCCGCCGAATGGGCGCCGCACGACGCCGTCTGGATCGGTTTCCCGCACCTCGCCGAGGAATGGTCGGGGCAGATCGATGCCGGACGGCGCGACGTCGCCGCCTTTGCCAACGCCGTCCATGACGGCGGCCGCGGCGAAGAGGTGCGACTGATCGCCAACGACGAACGGCAGGCGGATATCGCCGCCACGCTCGTCGATCCGGGTATCCGCATCCTCGTCCAGCCGCTCGGCGACATCTGGCTGCGCGACACCGGCCCGATCATCGCCGGAACGGGCGCCGCCCGACGCGCACGCAATTTCGAATTCAACTGGTGGGGCGAGAAGTTCGTCATGCCGGGCGATCGGGAAATCGGCGCGATGCTCGCGCGGACCAGCGGCCTGCCGGTCGACGATCAGGACTGGGTGCTCGAGGGCGGCGGGATCGACGTCGACGGCACGGGCCTCTGCGTCACCACCGAAGAGTGCCTGCTCAACATCAACCGCAACCCGACGCTGACGCGCGAGGATATCGCGGTGCGGCTCCACCAGTCGCTCGGTATCGACCGGATGCTCTGGCTCGGCAACGGGCTGGTCGGCGACCATACCGACGGCCATGTCGACAATCTGGCGCGCTTCGTCGGCGAAGGGCGCCTCGCGCTGCCCGTCGCGGCGGGCGCGGACGACCCCAACGCGCATATCTATGCCGACGCCCGCGCGCGCACCGCGGCGTTCGGCGGGGTCGAGATCGTCGACCTGCCCTCGCCCGGCCGTATCGAAGTGGGCGGCGAGATCGTCGCGGCGAGCTATATGAACTTCTACATCGGCAACAGCACCGTGGTCGTGCCGACCTATGGCGCCGCCAACGATCAGGCCGCGGTCGATACGCTCGCTGCGCTCTTCCCCGATCGCCGCACCGTCGGCGTGCCGGCGCGCGGGATCATCGTCGGCGGCGGCAGCTTCCATTGCTCGAGCCAGCAGCTTCCGGCATAGCGCGCGCATGACCCGCACCATCACCGTCGCCGCGCTGCAGCTTCCCCTGCCCGGCCCAGCCCGGCCCAATATCGAGGCCGTGACCACGCTCATTGAGGAAGCGGCATCGGAAGGAGCGCAAATCATCCTGCCGCCCGAACTCTTCGAAGGCCCCTATTTCTGCCAGGTCGAGGATGAGGAACTCTTCGCGAGCGCGCGTCCGACCGCCGAACATCCGAGCGTCATCGCGATGCAGGCGCTCGCCGCGAGGCTGAAGGTCGCGATCCCGACGAGCTTCTTCGAGAAGGATGGGCCGCATTATTACAACACGCTCGCGATGATCGGCCCCGACGGGGCGATTATGGGGACGTACCGCAAGAGCCACATTCCCGACGGTCCCGGCTACGAGGAAAAATATTATTTCCGCCCCGGCAATACCGGCTTCAAGGTCTGGGACGTCTTCGGCACGCGCATCGGCGTCGGCGTCTGCTGGGACCAATGGTATCCCGAATGCGCGCGCACGATGGCGTTGATGGGCGCCGAACTGCTTTTCTACCCGACCGCGATCGGGTCCGAACCCTATGACGCCGACCTCGACACCAGCCGCATGTGGCGCCGCGCGATGCAGGGGCATAGCGTGTCGAACTGCATGCCGGTGATCGCCGCGAACCGCATCGGCGCCGAGGGCGACGCCAATTTCTATGGCCACAGTTTCATCAGCGACGAATGGGGTGACCTGTCGCAGGAATATGGCGCGTCCGAAACCGGCGTGCTGGTCAAAACGATCGATCTCGACCGCGCGGCAAAGCATCGCGCCGGCATGGGCTTCTTCCGCGACCGCCGGCCCCAACTCTATGGACGGCTCGTCGAGGATATCTGAACACAGCTTTGGGGGCACGCGATGGAAGTACCCGACGATATCTTCACCGAGCCCGAGGACGTCGATCCCGAAACGCTCGCCAACCTCGGCCCCTTGCGGCGGCTCGCCGGTATCTGGGAAGGGCAGCGCGGGGTCGATATCAATCCGAAGGCCGACGGCCCCGAAACGCGCCAATATTACGAGCGCATCGACCTGCAGCCGATCGACCCGCAGGCGAACGGCCCGCAGCTATTCTATGGCCTGCGTTATCACCTGCACGTCAACACGCGCGAGGAAGACATCGCCTTTCACGACCAGGTCGGTTACTGGCTTTATGAAGCCGCGACGGGTCTGATTTTGCAGACGCTGGCGATCCCGCGCGGGCAGATCGCGATCGCGGCGGGACACGCCGAACCCGATGCGAAACGGCTGGTGCTGAAAGCGACGCGCGGCCAGACCGACTATGGCATCTGTTCGACGACGTTCCTCGAGCTCGCTTTCCGGACCGACAGCTACGAGATTGCGGTCGACTTCCACGACGACGGCACGTGGAGCTATGTTTCGGATACGACTTTGGTCGTCAAAGGCCAGGACGCGCCTTTCCTGCATCGCGACCGCAACCGGCTGACAAAGCTCGCCGAGCCCGATCTCAACCCTTGGGCAAAGATCGTCCGCGGCGCATCCTGAGGGTCAGCTTTCGAAGCGGTGGATGCTTTCCAGGTCAGCACGGTCGAGTGGCTGGGTCAGCCAGAGGCCGCCACGCCCGGCGCGCGACCAGCGCACGATCGCCCGGCGCTTGAGCCCGCCCGCGAGGATGAGGTCGAGTTCCCTGCCGACTTCCAGATGGCCGTCGTGGATGAAGCCCGCGCCGTTCTGCGACATGTCGACGAGTTCGATGTTGCTCGTCCCTTCGTCGGTCACTGCCTGCGCCTGCGTCCGCACCGGCAGGCGCGGCTGCCGATAACCGGTGGCGCGTTGCTCGGCCGCCAGCTGTTTCAGGACGTCGGCGACATCGACTTCCCTGTCGAACGCCACGCCGCACCGCCCCGCCTCGGACCAGACGACCTCGCCGCGTATCACCACCGTGTCGGAAAGCGCGATCTCCAGTTTCTCGCCGACCGTGATCGGGACATCGGCCGCGAGCATCATGCCGCGGTCGGAAATATTGCGCACGCGCCACAGGCCCGCATCGCCGTTGCGCACGACCTTGGCGATCCGCCACACGGTACGATAGCGATCACCGCCACGGCGGTCGGCCGAAGCCCCCTGCTCCTCTGCCGGACCGGGGAGGCGATGTTTATTCATGTCGTCTACCTTATCGAAGCAGCGTCGGACGAGCAGTATGTCCCTAAAAATACTGCAAAATACTCAAAATCCGTTCAGATTACATAACAGAATTATGCTTATTATTCAATCATGTCGCACATGGTCGTTAATATGACCTCAACCAGGAATTCCGGATGCCGGCCTGCCTTGCGATGAAGCACGGACAAGTTTCGCATTTTGCACAATTTAACGACATCGTAGCTCCGGCATTAAGGATGAATTTGATACGATTGTCCGGATGCCGAAAGGAGGATGCAGTGCCCGTCGGGGCTGACCTGCACTTCGGCATAGGTCGGCGAAGCAAACAACAGGCTCCGCGGGGTTACCGGCGTTCCGTCGGCGGATGGCGGAGCCGCGGTCGCCCCCGTCGAAAGCAAGGATGCGGCGAGCAATGCCGTGCTGCATCCCGAGATATATCGCGCAAAATCGGGCTCATCCAGGCACAACCCCTATCCCCCCGTGTCGGTGATCATCCCTGCGTGGCGAAGGTCGGCGCCGGGCGCCAATGCGGATTTCTGATCAATTCATGCGTGCGGGCGGCTCGCCAGCGGCCGGGCACGGTCGCGGCGCCTCTCTTCGCGGCCGATCCACGCGTTCCGCGCGCCCGTCAATTGCGGCCGCCGACCAGCCCGCGCGCGATCACCTGCGCCTGTATCTCCGCCGCGCCTTCGAAGATGTTGAGGATGCGCGCGTCGCACAGCACCCGGCTGATCTCATATTCGAGCGCATAGCCGTTGCCGCCGTGGATTTGCAGGCTCGCGTCGGCGTTCGACCAGGCGGCGCGCGCGGCAAGCAGCTTCGCCATTCCCGCCTCGATGTCGCAACGTTTGCCGCCGTCTTTCGCGCGCGCCGCGGCATAGCTCAGTTCGCGCGCGGTGACGAAATCGACGAGGCTCATCGCGAGCTTGTCGGCGACGCGCGGGAACTGCACGATCGCCTTGCCGAACTGCTTGCGCGCCCGCGCATAATCCAGACCAAGCTCGAGCGCGCGCCGCGCCACCCCGACCGCGCGCGCGGCGGTCTGGATGCGCGCGCCCTCGAAGGTCCGCATCAGCTGCTTGAACCCCTGCCCCTCTTCGCCGCCGAGCAGCGCATCGGCGGGCGCTGTCATCGCGTCGAACTGCAACGCATATTCGCGCATCCCGCGATAGCCGAGCACCTCGATCTCGCTCCCGCTCATCCCCGCGGCGGGGAAAGCGTCGGTGGCGGTGCCGCGCGGCTTGGGCACGAGCAGCATCGACAGGCCGGCATAGCCCCTGGCATCGGGCAAGGTGCGCGCGAGCAGCGTCATCAGATCCGAGCGCGCGGCGTGCGTGATCCACGTTTTCGCGCCGTCGATCACCCATTCGCCGTTTGCACTCCGCCGCGCGCGCGTCTGGAGCGAGCCGAGGTCCGACCCGACGTCGGGTTCGGTAAACACCGCGGTCGGCAGTACCTCGCCGCTCGCGATGCGCGGCAGCCATTCGGCCTTCTGCGCGTCGGTGCCGCCCGTCGCGATCAGCTCGCCCGCGATTTCCGACCGCGTGCCGAGCGAACCCGCGCCGATCCAGCCGCGCGACAATTCCTCGGTGACGATGCACATCACGAGTTTCGACAGACCCAGCCCGCCATATTCCTCGGGGATACAGACGCCGAAGGTGCCGAGATCGGCCATCGCCTGTACGGTCGCGCCGGGGATCAGGTCGTTGGCAAGATGCCAGCCGTGCGCGTGCGGGACGATTGCGGCGTCGGTGAAGCGGCGAAACTGGTCGCGGATCGCATCGAGATCGGCGTCGTGCAGCGTCTCGCTCGGCCAATGGCCGTCAGCGAGCACCGCCGCGACCTCGGCGCGCGTCGCGGCATGGTCGGCGTCGAGCAGTGTGGCGCAGGCATGGGCGAGCGAGCGCGCCTCGGCACCCAGCCCGAGGTCGGCCGGACGGAACATCTCGTTCTGCCCCATCGGCAGCCCACCGACGAGCTGGCCGATCCCCTCGGCGAACGCGAGCGTCGCGATCCTGGCATCGAGCGGGTTCGCCCCCCGGCCGGACTCGCGCCACACCAGCACCGCCTCCAGCGCCGCCACCGTCGTCGCGACCCACGCGAAGCCATGCGCCGCGCGCTGTTCGCGGTCGATCGGCGCGTGCGCCAATCGCTCGGCAAGCGCCGCCTCCGCCGCGCTGCGATAGGCCTGTCCGGCGGTCAGGGCCTGACGCAGATCTGCCATGCTCAGACGGCGCGTTCGAAAATCGCGGCGATGCCCTGTCCGCCGCCGATGCACATCGTCTCGAGCCCGTAGCGGGCGTCGCGGCGCACCAGCTCGCGCGTGAGGTTGGCAAGGATGCGCCCGCCGGTCGCGCCGATCGGATGCCCGAGCGAGATGCCCGAGCCGTTAACGTTGAGGATCTCGTTCCGGCTGTCGTCGTCGGACCAGCCCCAGCCCTTCAGCACCGCGAGCACCTGCGGCGCGAACGCCTCGTTGAGTTCGACAAGGTCGATGTCGCCCCAGCCGAGCCCGGTGCGCGCGAACAGGCGCTCGACCGCCGGAACCGGACCGATGCCCATCCGGCCCGGGTCGCAGCCCGCCGCCGCCCAGCTGTGGAACCAGGCGACGGGCGTGAGCCCGAGTTCGTCGAGCTTGTCCTCGGCGACGACAAGGCACGCCGCCGTCGCGTCATTCTGCTGGCTCGCATTGCCCGCGGTGACGACCCCGCCTTCGAGCGGGCGCAACTTGCCGAGCGATTCCAGCGTCGCGTCGGCGCGATAGCCTTCGTCGTGCGCGAAGACGACGGGGTCGCCCTTTTTCTGCGGCACCGACACCGGCACGAGTTCATCGTCGAACAGCCCGTTCGCCCACGCCGCGGCGGCGCGCTGGTGGCTGCGCACCGCATAGGCGTCGCAAGCCTCGCGGCCGATATCGTAATCCTTCGCGAGATTTTCGGCGGTCTCGATCATCCCGCTGATCACGCCGAAGCGCTCGACCGGCTGCGACATCAATCGCCCCCGCGTCAGCCGGTCGTGGAGCGTGAGGTTGCCCGCGCGCACGCCCTTGCGGATATCGGTGCTGTAATGCTCGACGTTCGACATCGATTCGACCCCGCCCGCGACGACGAGGTCGGACATCCCGGTCTGGACCATCATCGCGGCGTTCGCGATCGCCTGGAGTCCCGATCCGCAGCGGCGGTCGAGCTGATACCCCGGCACTTCGAGCGGCAGGCCCGCGGCAAGCCACGACCAGTGACCGATGCTCGGTGCCTCGCCATTGCCATAGCCTTGCGAAAAGACGACGTCGTCGACGCGCGCCGGATCGATCTTCGTGCGCTCGACCAGCGCCTTCAGGATCACCGCGCCGAGCTCTCCCGCGGTCATCGAGGACAGCGCGCCCCCGAACTTGCCGACGGCAGTGCGGATCGGGGCGACGATAGCGGCGCGGCGCAGGGTCATAATTCAGTCTCCACTGGGGGCAACGCCGACGATACCGGCGTCGATCAGGCGGGCAATCTCGGCGCTCGAAAGCGACAGGCGTTCGCTCAATATTTCCTCGCTATGCGCGCCATTGCGCGGTGCTGCACGCGGCGGTTGGCGCTCCGCCTGCGGCAATGTCGCAAAGGCGCCCGCGGCGGGATAGGCGAAACCGCTCGGGTTGTCCGCGGCGCCAAAGATCGGGTTATCGGCGACGAGCGCCGGGTCGTGCACCGCGTCAAGCATCGTGCGATAGGGCGAATGGACGATCCCCCCCGCGTCGAACGCAGCGGCGAGGTCGCCATGGTCGCGGCCGGCGATCGCTCTCTCGAACAGCGGATAGAGCGCGTCGCGATGGGTGAAGCGGAGCCCGTCGTCGGTCGCGAAGGACACGCCGCGCGCCGCTTCGAGCGCCGCCACCGCTTCGCCGAGACGGAGCGCCGAAACGAGGTTCGCCCATTGGCGCGGGGTGACGACGACGATCATCGTGCGCTGCCCGTCGCGCGTCTCGAAATCGCGCCCGAACAGGCCGTACACCGCGTTGCCGAGCCGCGGGCGGTTCGCGCCGCTATAAAGCACCTCGGCGATGCCGCCGAGATTGGCGACGGTGCCGATCGCGACGTCGGAGAGCGGCAGGCGAACCTCGCCGCCTTCACCCGTGGTGCTGCGCCGCTGGATCGCCGCGAGCAGCGCAAAGGCGGCATAGGCCCCCGTCAGCAGGTCCCACGCGGGGAGAACATGATTGACCGGATCGGGTCCGCCGCCGGTGAGCATCGGATAACCGACGCTGTTGTTCACCGTATAGTCGAGCGCCGGCGAGCCGTCGGCCCAGCCCATCACGCGCACGGTGATGAGGTCGGCCCGACCCTCCGCAAGCCTGTCGTGCGCGAGGAAACCGTCGACCGGAAAATTGGTGATGAACTGTCCGGTCGCGCGCACCAGTTCCTGCAACAACTCGCGCCCCTCGGGCCGGCCGAGGTCGAGCGCGACCGATTTTTTTGCCCGATTGAGATTTTCCCAATAGAGCGAAACATTATCGGCGGTCACCGGCCAGCGGCGAAAATCGGGGCCGCCGCCGATCTGGTCGACACGGACCACCTCGGCCCCGAATTGCGCGCAATAGAGCCCGGCCGTGGGCGAGGCGACGAACGAAGACGCCTCGATGACCGACAGGCCGGACAGCAATGGATACATCAGTTCGCCGCCGCGAACTCGCGCAGCATATGCTTGGCGATCTGGAGCTGCAGGATCTGCGTCGTACCTTCGTAGATGCGATAGATGCGCGCATCGCGAAAAAAGCGCTCGGCGTCATATTCGGCGAGATAGCCGGCGCCGCCATAGACCTGAACGCAGGCGTCGACGACGCGCCCGCACATTTCGCTCGCGAACACCTTGAACGCCGCGGCCTTGCGCAGGACATTCTCGCCGGCATCGGCGCGGCGCGTGACGTCCGCCATCATGCATTCGGCGGCATAGATATCGATCTCGCCCTGCGCGAGCATCTGCTGGATCAGCTGGAAGTTCGCGATCGGCTCGCCGAACGCCTTGCGCTCGGTCGCGTAGCGGATCGCGCTGTCGAGCGCGCGCCGCGCGTAGGCCGTTGCCGCGGCGCCGACCGACATGCGGCCATTGTCGAGGCTCATCATCGCATAAGCGAACCCCTTGCCGAGCTCGCCGCCGAGCAGCGCCTCGCCACCGACGCGGACATCCTCCATGATGACATCGGCGATGTGGCTGCCCGACTGGCCCATCTTCTTGTCCGGTTTGCCGATCGTCACGCCCGCACCGTCGAGCGGCACGAGAAAGGCCGAGACATGAGCATTTTTGGGAAGATTCTCCCTCGTCGTCCGCGCCATGATCAGGCCGAGCTTCGCAAAGGGCGCGTTGGTGATGTATCGCTTGGTGCCGTTGAGCACCCAACCGTTTTCGATCTGGACCGCGGTCGCCTGCAGCCCCGCCGAATCCGATCCCGAGCCGGGCTCGGTCAGGCCGAAGCAGGCAATCTCGCCCGCCGCGATGCGCGGCAGCCATTCGGCTTTCTGCGCGTCGGTTCCGCCGTTCTTGAGCGCCGAGGCGACCATGCCGATGTTGATCGAGATGATCGAGCGGAACGCCGGCATCGCATAGGACAGCGTATGGATGGTGCGGACATATTGGCTGACGTTCATGCCCGCACCGCCATATTCTTCGGGGATCGTCAGCCCGAAAAGACCCATGTCGCGCATTTCGGCGAGGATGTCGGCGGGGATCTGGTCGGTCTCGATGATCCCCGGTTCGGCAGGAATCAGGCGGTCGCGAACATAGCGCTCGAGCTGCTCGATGAACTGGTCGAAGATGTCGGCGTCCATGCCGGGATTGCTCATGACTCGCTCCTCAGATCGGGTCGTACGGGAAAACATGCGCGGACACTTCGTCGGCGCGCGCGAAATCGGGGCGGAACGCCGGGATCAGTTCGTCGGCGATCGCTTGCGCCGTCCAGCCGTCGAGCTTCGCCATCGACCGGATCGGCCGCGGCTTCGAGAAAAGCAATATCTCGTTCCTGCGCACGCTGAAGATCTGGTTCGTCACATCCTTCGACAGGTCGGACGCGAGATAGGCGACGAGCGGCGCGATCTTGTCGGCCGACATTTCCTTTAGGCGCTTGACGCGCTCCTGCTGCTCGGGCGTCCCGGCGGGGATCGACGAGGTCATGCGGCTCCACGCAAAGGGCGCGACGCAGTTCGAGCGCACCCCGACGCGCGCCATGTCGAGCGCGATCGACTGCGACAGCGCAACGACGCCAAGCTTTGCCGCCGAATAATTCGCCTGGCCGATATTGCCGATCAGGCCGCTGGTCGATGTGAAATGGATGAAGCTCCCCGACTGCTGTTCGCGAAACCAGGGCGTCGCAGCCTTCGAGACATTGAAAACGCCGGTGAGATTGACCTCGATGACGCTTTTCCAGTCCTCGTAGCTCATCTTGTGCCAGATGGTGTCGCGCAGGATTCCGGCGTTGTTCACCACGGCGTCGATGCGGCCGAAGCGCCGGACCGCATCCTCGACGATGCTCGCCGCCTCCAAGGGGTCGGCGACATTGCCGAAGTTGGCAACCGCCTGGCCGCCCGCCGCGACGATGTCGTCGGCGGTCGCTTCCGCGGGCGCCGCGTCGCCGCCGTCGCCCGCCTGCGCGACGCCGGGGTCGTTGACGACGATCGCCGCACCCTCGGCCGCGCAATGCAGCGCCAGTTCGCGCCCGATACCGCGTCCCGCGCCGGTAATCGCGACGACCTTGCCGTCAAGGCATCCGCCCATGGCCGCTCTCCCGTTCGATTCGTGTCGATAGCGCGATATGCGCTCGCCTGCACTATTTCAACATTGAGAATTGATTTTTCATCATGTTGAAAATATCTCGGGCCGGATGACCGCTCCGGTACGTTCCGTCTCGCAAGCCTTTGCGATCCTCCGCCTGCTTGCAGACTCGGGCCCCTTGACGCTTTCGGATATCGGGCGCGAAGTCGGATTAAGCCCGTCAAGCTGCTTCAATCTGCTGAAGACACTGGTTTCAGAAGGCGCCATAGAGCGCGACATACAAAAGAAGCGCTATCGCTTGGCCGCCGCCTGGCGGGCGGCAAACATTCTGAACGACAGCCGGGCGGCGCGCCTTGTCGATCGGGCGCAACCCGATATGGCCGGCTTTGCGCAATCGCATGAAACGGCGGTCGGGCTCTGGAAGATCGTTTCGCGCGACCGGATGCAGCTCGTCGCGCGCACGGAAAGCAACGCGGGGATGCGGCTCACCCTGGCGGACAACCAGCGTCAGCCGCTGGGCGCGGGCGCAGCCGGGCGCGCGCTGGCTGCGGCACAGACGATCGGCGAATCCGAACTGGCGCGGCGTTTTGCGCCGGTTCGCTGGCAAGCCGAACTGACGTTCGCCACCTATGCGCGCGAAATCGACGAGGCGGCCGCCAGGGGGTATGCACTCGACCGCGGCCATGCGCACCGGGGCGTATTTACCGTAGCCGTCGCCATCGCGGGCATTGCACCCGGCTTTTGCCTGACCGCTTCGTTCGTCGCCGGATCGCGGACGGATAGCGAGCTGGAGACGGTCGGCACGGCCCTGACCGAACTCGGCAGCAAACTCGTCCTGCTTTCAAAATAGCCCGAAACGGCCGGGATCGCCGCGCATAGGGTCAGAGAGCGGAAAGATGGAAAGATATGGTGCCCCTGGCCGGACTCGAACCAGCACTCCTTGCGGAACTCGATTTTGAGTCGAGCGCGTCTACCAATTTCACCACAGGGGCACAAAATCATGGGGCGCGAAAAGCGCGGCGCTTCCCCTAGGGCGAAGCGCCGCATCTTGCCAAGCTATTTCTTGAGCTCTTTCGCCAGCGTCTTGGCGGTCGCCTTGCCATAGGGCGGCTTGAAGCCCGCGAGACCCGCGACGTCGAGTTTCGGCTGGCGATAGACCGCGCGCGCGTGGCTGAAGGTGCGGAAACCGTCGACCCCGTGATAATTGCCCATCCCCGACGGGCCGACCCCGCCGAAGGGCAGGTCCTCCATCGCATTGTGGAACAGGACGTCGTTGACCGTGACCCCGCCCGAGATCGTCCGCGTCAGCACGCGGTCCTCCTCGCTCTTGTCCTGCCCGAAATAATAGAGGCCGAGCGGGCGGTCGTTCGCGTTCACATAATCGATCGCGTCGTCGATGGTCTTGTAGGTTTTCACCGGCAGGATCGGGCCGAAGATTTCCTCCTGCATCACCTTCATGTCGTCGGTGGGGTTACGCACGATATGGAGCGGCATCTTGTGGCCGTTCGAACTCGCGAAATCCTCGCCCCCCGGATTGACCTCGATCACCTCGGCGCCCTTGTCGCGCGCGTCGGCAAGATAGGACTGCAGGCGGTCGTAGTTGCGGGTGTTCACCACCGACGTGTAATCGTCGTTGGCGAGCAGCGTCGGATAGAGCGCCGCCGCGCCCCTGGTGACGCTGTCGATCACTTCGCCTTCCTGATCCTCGGCGACGAGCAGATAGTCAGGTGCAAGGCAAATCTGGCCCGCGTTCATCATCTTGCCGAGCGCGACGCGCTGGCCGACGAGATCCTTGTTCGCGCTGCGCCCGATGAAGGTCGGCGACTTGCCGCCGAGCTCGAGCGTGACAGGGACGAGGTTATCCGCCGCAGCGCGCATGATATGCCTGCCGACGCTCGTCGCACCGGTGAAGATCATATGGTCGAAGGCGAGCTTCGAGAAGGCCACGCCGACTTCGGCGTCGCCGGTGAACACCGCCATCTCGCTCGCGTCGAAATAGTCGGGCACCAGCCGCGCCATCAGCGCCGAGACATTTTCGGTGAACTCGCTCGGCTTGATCATCGCGCGATTGCCCGCGGCGAGCACGCCCGCCATCGGGACGAAGACCATGCCGACGGGGAAATTCCACGGCGCGACGATGCCGACGACGCCCTTGGGCTGATAGACGACCTCGGCCTTCGCGCCGAGCAGCCCGAGCGGGAACGTGGGTTTGCGCTTCTCGCCCTTCGACCACGCCGCCATATGCTTTTTCGCATGTTTGAGCGCGCTGACCGAGGGCATGATGTCGGTCATCAGCGTCTGCTCGCGGCTGCGATGGCCGAAATCCTCGCTCACCGCCTTCGCAAACTCCTCCGCATTGTCGACGAGCAGCGCGATCGCGCGGTCGATACGGTCGGTGCGCACCGCCAATGCCTCGGGCATCGCCGCGGTAAAGCTCGCCTTCTGCGCCGCGAGCACCTCGTGCATGCGCGCCGTTTCGCCGGCAATATCCTGGCTGATCGCCGTGGCCATGACCCGTCTCCCCTATGTCTGTGCGGGCGGTGTTTGATCATGCCCCGCGGCGGGTTGCAAGATGAAACCGGCCACCCATCTCTTCCCTGCCTCTTTCGCAAGTGCAGCAAAACCGCTAAGCGACCCGCCGACGTATCTTTCCCACCGGAGTCTCTCGATATGACCGCCACCGATCCCGTCGTTTTCCTTTCCTATGCGCGCACGCCGATGGGCAGCATGCAGGGCAGCCTGTCGGACGCGAGCGCGACCGATCTCGGCGCGACCGCGGTCAAGGCGGCGGTCGAGCGCGCGGGCGTGTCGGGCGACGATATCGAGCGCATCTATATGGGCTGCGTGCTTCCCGCCGGCCTCGGCCAGGCGCCGGCGCGTCAGGCCGCGATCAAGGCGGGCCTGCCCAAGTCGGTGCAGGCGACCACGGTCAACAAGGTGTGCGGCTCGGGCATGCAGACCGTGATCATGGGTGCCGAAGCACTCGCCGCGGGCAGCATCGACCTCGTCGTCGCGGGCGGCATGGAATCGATGACCAACGCGCCCTATCTGCTCAAGAAGCATCGCGGCGGCGCGCGCATCGGCCACGACACCGCCTATGACCATATGTTCCTCGACGGGCTCGAGGACGCCTATGAGGCCGGCCGCGCGATGGGCACTTTCGCACAGGACACCGCCGACGCGTACCAGCTCAGCCGCCAGTCGCAGGACGATTATACGCTCGAATCGCTGAGCCGCGCCAAAAGCGCGATCGCCGACGGCGCCTTCGCCAACGAGATCGCGCCGGTCACCATCGCCGGGCGCAAGGGCGACGTGATCGTCGATACCGACGAAGCCCCCGGCAAGGCGATGCCCGACAAGATCCCGACGCTGAAGCCCGCCTTTGCCAAGGACGGCACGATCACCGCCGCGACCAGTTCGTCGATTTCGGACGGCGCCGCCGCGGTCGTGCTGACGCGCCAGTCGGTCGCCGACGCCAAGGGCGCGAAGCCCGTTGCCAGGCTCGTCGCGCACGCCGCGCACGCGCAGGAACCCAAGGATTTCACCGTCGCTCCTATCGGCGCGATCAACAAGGTGCTGGCAAAGGCCGGCTGGAGCATCACCGACGTCGACCTGTTCGAGGTCAACGAAGCCTTCGCATGCGTCGCGATGTTCGCGATGCACGACCTCGGCATCCCGCACGACAGGATCAACGTCCACGGCGGCGCGACCGCGCTCGGCCACCCGATCGGCGCCAGCGGCACGCGCATCATCACGACGCTGATCGCGGCGCTCCAGCGCCACGGCAAGACGCGCGGCATCGCCAGCCTGTGCATCGGCGGCGGCGAAGCGACCGCGGTGGCGATCGAACTGGTCTGACATTCTTCCCCTCCCTCGTGATGGGGGAGGCAGTGAGACTTGGCGGGTCGCCATCGGCGAGCCGCTTGGTCGCAGCGGTAGGGGTGATGGTGCGACGCTGGCCGACGCCCGGGACGTCACCCCCACCCAACCCTCCCCGATCAAGGGGGAGGGCATTTCCGTAGATCGCGAAAAGTTCCACGGCGCCGTCGCAAGAGGGCGCCGTTTCGTCGTTCGGCCGCGACAAATTGCGACACTAATGTCCTGAAAATAAATGGAGCATTCCGGCTCCGTTCAAACAGCGTCGCCTATTCCATCCGTGTCATCGGGCAGATCCCCTCCCCCTGACGGATGCAAAAGGAATGGCACCATGAAGAAGACGAAATTTCTCACCGCCGGCCTGATCGCCGCGATGATGGTTCCGGCCGTTGCGCAGGCACAGACCCGCGAAATCCGCGAAGAGCGCCGTGACGTCCGTGAAGAACGCCGTGAGTATCGCGATGCCCTTCGCCATGGCGACCGCGGCGATATCCGCGAGGAACGCCGTGAATATCGTGACGCGCAACGCGATTATCGCGGCGCGGTCAAGGACTGGCGTCAGGACCGCCGCTATTCGAACTACCGCGCGCCCTTTCGCTACCAGCAGTTCCGCGTCGGCTCGACCTTGCGCCCGAACTATTATGCTCCGGCCTATCGCCCGAGCTGGGACAGCCGCTGGGGCGTGCCGCGCGCCGGTCGTTACCTGACCTATGTGCGCCACTATAACGACCTGCTGCTCGTCAACGAGCGCAACGGCCGGGTGGTGAGGGTCTATCGCAACCACTTCAACTGGCGGCGCTGACCGATAGCGAATGAAGGGGCCGGGCGGGAAACCGTCCGGCCCTTTTTTGTGGGCGGTTCAGTCGCCCCAGATATGGTCGGTCTGGATCCAGCCCTTGCGGCCCTTGACGTCGAACAGGCACCACCCGTCCTTGCAATCGGTGATGCGGCCGACGACGCCGGGTTCGGCGCGATAGGCGACCGTCGCCGACACGCTGGCATCCTCGCGCATCGGGCGGATTTCGCCGGTGACGATCGCCGTGCGCGTGCGACTGAGCAGCCGCGCCGCCATCCAGCCCTGCGTCCCGTCGGGATCCTCGATCTTGCGCCAGGTTTCAAAGCGCGCGACGACCTTTACCGGAAGGTCCTTGCGCCGATATTCCCAGATGACCGGAACGTCGGGCGACGGTCCCTTGCGCATCCGCGCTTCGTCGACGTTGATCGACGCCCAGTAAGGCAGTTCGACTTCGGATTGTGCGGCGGCCGGTCCCACGGTGGCCATCAACACGGCGGCGGCTAATATCTGGCGGCTGGTCATCACTCTGCCTTGTCAAACTCATATCCGCATTTCAACCGTTCACCGCGCAAAAGGCTGCGTTCATCCCCAGCTTTTCCCGGTTCTTTCCGTGCCCACGCTCTTGACCGCCGTGCCGCGGCGCGCTCTATCGGCGCCATGCCCGATTCATCCCGCCCGAAACGCCCGCGCGTCATCGTCACCCGCCAGTTGATGCCGCACGTCGAGGGGCGCATGGCCGAATTGTTCGACGTGTCGCTGTCGGCGCGCGACGAGGCCTATTCGATCCAACAACTGAAGGCCGCGGTCGCCGACTGCGACGTCTTCGTGCCCACAGTGACCGACCAGATCGACGCCGAGGTCATCGCGGCGGCGGGCGAGCGGCTCAAACTGATCGCCAATTTCGGCGCCGGGGTCGACCATATCGACCTCGCCGCGGCGCGCGCGAAGGGCATCATGGTCTCGAATACGCCGGGTGTGTTCACCGAAGACACTGCCGACATGACGATGGCGCTGATCCTCAGCGTCCCGCGCCGGCTGGCCGAGGGCGAGAAGCTGATGCGTTCGGGCCAATGGGCGGGTTGGGCGCCGAGCGCGATGCTCGGGCACCGCGTCGGGGGCAAATTGCTAGGCATCATCGGCATGGGCCGCATCGGCCTTGCGGTCGCGCGGCGCGCGCGCGCCTTTGGCCTGTCGATCCACTATCACAATCGCCGGCGCCTTCCCGAAGCGATCGAGGAAGAATTGGGCGCCAGCTATCACGCGAGCGTCGATACCCTGCTGCGGATCAGCGACGTCGTCACGATCCACTGCCCGCACACGAGCGAGACGCACGAGATGGTCAACGCGGCGCGCATCGCGGCGATGAAGCCGACGGCGTATCTGATCAACACCGCGCGCGGCGAGATCGTCGACGAAAAGGCGCTGGTGGCGGCGCTCCAGACGGGGCGCATCGCCGGTGCGGGGCTCGACGTCTACACGCACGAACCCGCGGTCGACCCGGCCTTGCTCGCGCTGCAGAATGTCGTGCTGCTCCCGCACCTCGGCTCGGCGACGATCGAGGGCCGCGAAGCGTCGGGCGAAAAGGTCATCGCCAACATCCGCGCGTGGTGCGACGGCCACCGCCCGCCCGACCAGGTGCTGGAGGGCTGGGCCTGACGACAAGGCGTCATCCCGGCGAAAGCCGGGATCTCCAGCCGACTGAATGGACGCTAGCGGCCCCAGCTTTCGCCGGGGCGACGCATCTGTATCAATCCCCCGTCAAAATCCGGTCGACGAGCTGCTTCACCGTCGGGGTGAAGTTGTTCGAGTAAAAGGGATCGGTCTTGAAATTGAACGCCGCGTGGCCCGCGAACATCAGATTCTGTTCGACGTCGCCGCCATGCGCGATGTCCTGGAGCGTCTTCTGGATGCAGAAGCTGCGCGGATCGGCGAGGTAGCCGGTCGAATAGTCGTCATGGTCCTTCCACGCCGAAAAGCCGCAGTGCGACAGGCAGCCCATGCAATCGGCCTGGTCCTTGCGGATCACCGCCTTGTCCGCGTCGTTCACGAACACCACGGTGTTGTCCGGGGTCTTCAGCGCCTCGGTATAGCCTTCGGCAAACCAGTCGCGCGCGCGGGCGCGGTCGTGCGGCGTGACCCAGAAATTCTTGCCCTTCACCCCCACGTCGAGCTGGACGATATGATCGCCCGCTTCCTGCTTCGAATAGGGAATCTGGCGTTCCGAGCGCGCTTCGAGGTCGCGCAGGAACGGGTTGCGCACCGCGCTTGAATAAAAGCCCGTGGGCGAGAAACGGTGGAGCAGCACGTCGCCGTCGTCGAGCGTGCGCAGGCGATCCTTCCACTGCTGCGGGATCGGGCTTTCCTCGGTGAGCAGCGGGCGCGTGCCAAACTGGAAGACGATCTGGCCGAGTTCGGGATTGTCGATCCAGTTATCCCAGTCGCGCAGATACCAGACGCCGCCCGCCATCACGATCGGCACATCGTCCGAAATCCCCTCGGCGCGCATGACATCGCGCAGCGCCTTGACGCGCGGATAGGGATCCTGCGGCACCAGCGGGTCTTCGGCGTTCGACAGGCCGTTGTGGCCCCCGGCGAGCCACGGGTCTTCATAGACCACCGCCCCCAAAAGATGCGGAACCTTGTGATAGGCGCGCTTCCAAAGCGCGCGAAAGGCGCGCGCCGAGCTGATGATCGGGAGGTACATGACATTTTGTCGCTCGGCGATTTCGCTGAGCTTGTACGGCATGCCCGCGCCGCAGGTGACACCTGCGACCATGCCCTGGGTCCGTGCGAGCACGCCCTCGAGGATCTGCTGCGCGCCGCCCATTTCCCAGAGCACGTTGATGTTGATCGCGCCCTTGCCGCCCGACATCTCGTACGCACGTTCGACCTGCGCTACCGCGCCTTCGATGCCGTACTGGATCAGCTCTTCGTGACGCTCGCGCCGGGTCAGCGCGTTGTAAACCTGCGGAATGATCTTGCCTTCGGCGTCATAGCTGTCGGCATTGACCGCCGACACGGTGCCGATCCCGCCCGCGGCGGCCCAGGCGCCGCTCGACATATGGTTGGTCGCCGATACGCCCTTGCCACCCTCGATCAGCGGCCAGACTTCACGTCCGCCGTAAAGGATGGGCTTCAAACCTTTGAACATTCCTAGTCTCTTTCTCTCCACCGGTCGCGCGCGGCAAACCGGCCCCTTTGCCCTTTCCGTAAGCGGAACACGGCCGCGAAAGTCAATGGGCGCGGCGCCTATTCCCCGGAGAAAAGGCGGCGTCCGTCAAGCGCCCGACCATAGAGATTTTCATAAGCGGCGACCATGGTAGATTCGCCGAAGCGTTCGGCGGCGACGCGCCGGTTGGCCTCGCCGATCGCGGTGCGCAGCCCGGCATCGGCGACCAGCTCCGCCAGGCCGGCGCGAAACCCCGCTTCGTCGGCCGCGACAAAACGGCGGTTCTCCGCCGCCGCCATCGCGGCGACGTCGCCGACGTCGGGGCTGACGACGGGCCGGCCGGCGGCCATCGCCTCGATCACCGCGATCGGCGCCTGCTCGCTTCGCGACGACAACGCGAGCAGGTCGAAATGGCCGATCCAGCGCGCGGGTCCGGCCATGAAGCCGGGCATCACGAGCCGGTCGGCGATGCCGCACGCCGCCGCCTCGGCAGCGATCGCCGCGCGCTCCGGCCCCTCGCCGACGATCACGAGGCGGACATGCGGCGGCAGCGTCGCGGCGGCGCGAACGAGGCGCGGCAGGTCCTTCACCTTGCGCAGTCCTGCCACGGTGCCGATGACGACATCGCCCTTTTGCCTTTCGAGCCCCGGAATGGATACCGAAGGCGTGCCGGCATAAGCGGCAATGTCGATGCCGTTGCGGATCAGCACGGTGCGCCGCCGCGCGCCCCATTCGTCCGCCGCGATCCGCTGAAGCAGCGTCGACGGCACCACCAGCGCCTCGGCGGTCGGCAGCGCCAGCCTGCGAAAGCCGTTCCGCTTCCAGTTGCGCCGGACGCTCTCATCCTCGTTGAACCCGTCCTCGTGGTGGATCAGCGGCGGCAGGTCGCGAAACGGTGCGAAGACGCGGTGCGCCATCACCCCGTCCATCGATCCCCAATTATAGCTGAGCACAAGGTCGAACTGCCGCATATAGCGGGCAAGGTCGCGGTAGCGCGCCGGTCCGGGTTTGCCATGCAGCGCCGGCGCGTCGGCGGGAAATTCGACGTCGATCCCCGGATCGATCGCGGCGCGCGCGCCCAACGCGTCGGGCACCGCCGACAGGATGGTGTGGCGGGCGCGGCGTCCCGTCAGGTTCATCAGGCGGACCGTGCGCGCCTCCTTCCCGCCCAGCGAGAAGCTCGAATGGAGATGCAGCAGCCGCGCAGGCGCGTTGGCCCCGGTCACGCCGCGGGCAGGTCCGCAATCCACGCGTCGATCGCGGCGCGCGCTTCGGGTTCGTCCATCGTCGGAGCGTGCCCGACCCCCGGCACCTCGACCAGCCGCGCGCGCGGCAGTTCGGCAGCCATCCTCTCCCCCGCCGCATGTGCCAATATGTCCGAAAGCGCGCCGCGCAGGATCAGCAGCGGGATATCGCCGAGCGCGCGGTACGCCGGCCACAGGTCAACCCCCGCGTCGCTGCCGCCGGGCACGCGCAGCGGCGCCGCGATCTGCTTGTCGTAATCGGTGACGATCCGCCCCTCGGCGGTCAGCCGGTGGGTGCGCTTGGTCAGCCGCAGCCAGTCGTGGATTCCATAGCCCGGATAGACCGCGCCGTTGAGGTCGGCAACCGCCCGTGCCGCGTGCATCCATGTCGGCTGGCTGCCGCCCGCGCCGATATAGTCGCGGATGCGCTCGAGCCCCGCGGTCTGGAGCTCGGGCCCGACATCGTTGAGCACCGCGCCGACGAGCCGCCCCGGCAGCGTCGCCGCCATCAGCATCGCGACCAGCCCGCCCAGCGAGGTGCCGATCGCCGCGAACCGCGCAATCCCCAGTTCGTCGAGCATCGCGACGATATCCTGCACATAGGTCAGCGGGACATAGGTCATCGGATCCTTGGCATAGGCGCTCTCGCCGCGACCGCGGAACTCGATCACGATCACCTTGCGGTGCTGCGCGACATGCGGCGCCAGCGCCTCGAAATCGCGGGCGTTCCGCGCGAGGCCCGGCATGCACAGGATCGGCGGCGCCGTGTCGCTCGCCTCGGGCCCGGCATAGACGCGCGCGTGCAGCCGGACGCCGTCGGACGACCACCAATATTGGTCCGACCAGTCGCGGCGGCTGTCCTGCTTTGCCAGAATGGCGGGTCCCCTTGCTTGGTGCCTCGGTCACGGTCCCGGCGCGCGGGACTCGCCCGTGTCTATCGCCACCACGCCGCGCGGTGCAAGCAATCCGTCACAGGCCAATCCATCACAGGCGCGCCGGGCAGGTTGCCGCGCCACGCTTTCGCCGATAAGACCCGGGCAACCATGAGCGCGCCCCTGATTTCCCTCGAACCCGCAACCGGCGAAGAGCTGTGGCGCGGCCCGGTCAGCGACGTCGATGCCGAAGTGGAAATCGCCCGCCGCGCCTGGCCCGAATGGGCCGCGAAACCCGTCACCTTCCGCACCGAAACGCTGCGCCGCTTCGTCGACCGGGTAAAGGCGGAGGGGGAAGCCTTGGCCGACCTGATTGCACGCGAAACCGGCAAACCCATGTGGGAGGCGCGCACCGAGGTCGAATCGGTCGCGAACAAGGTCAATATTTCGGTCACCGCCTATGCCGAACGCACGCCCAACCGGCGGATCGAAGGCGCGATGGGACTGCGCAATGCGGTACGCCACAAACCGCACGGCGCGCTCGCGGTGCTCGGCCCCTATAATTTCCCGGCGCATCTGCCCAACGGGCATATCGTGCCCGCGCTGATTGCCGGTAATTCGGTGGTCTTCAAGCCGTCCGAAAAGACGCCCGCGGTCGGCGCCAGGCTCGTCGAACTGTTCCACAGCGCGGGCGTGCCCGAAGAGGTGCTCCGCCTCGTCATCGGCGGCCCCGAAACGGGCAAGGCGCTCGCGGGCCACGAAGGCATCGACGGGCTGCTCTTCACCGGTTCGGCGCGCACCGGCCTCGCGCTCAACCGCCAGTTCGCGGGCCAGCCGGGCAAGATGCTCGCGCTCGAAATGGGCGGCAACAATCCGGTCGTCGTGTGGGATACCGCCGACATCCGTACCGCCGCGGTGCTGGTCGTCCAGTCGGCCTTCCTCAGTGCCGGGCAGCGGTGCAGCAACGCGCGGCGCCTGATCGTCAGGGACAGCCTCGCCGACAAGTTGATCGAGGAGGTGCGCGATCTTGCGGGCCGGCTGATTGTCGATCATCCGCACGCCGACCCCGCCCCCTATATGGGCCCGGTGATCGACAACGAAGCCGCCGACGGCCTGACCGAAAGCTTTCTGATCCTGATGTCGAACGGCGGCCAGGTGATCCGCCACATGACGCGGCCCGTCGCTGGGCGCCCGTTCCTGACCCCCGGCATCATCGACGTCACCGCAATGCCCGAACGCCCCGATATCGAGCTGTTCGGCCCGTTGCTTCAGGTCATCCGCGTGGGCACGTTCGAGGCCGCGATCGCCGAGGCGAACAACACCGCCTTCGGCCTGTCAGCGTCGCTGATCGGCGGCACGCCGCAGCTTTACGACCAGTTCTGGGCCAATGCCCGCGCCGGGGTGATCAACTGGAACCGCCCGACGAACGGCGCCTCGTCGGCCGCCCCCTTCGGCGGCATCGGCCTGTCGGGCAACCACCGGCCGAGCGCCTTCTACGCCGCCGACTATTGCGCCTATCCGGTGGCAAGCAGCGAAAGCGACGCGATGCGGGCATCGATCGGCGTCGGATTGCGCGATCCCGAAGGGTTGCAGCTGGTGACCAAGAAGTATCTGTAGCCCCATCTTCGTCATGCCGGACTTGATCCGGCATCCATTCCGGCGACGAAGTGATGGACCCCGGATCAAGTCCGGGGTGACGACAATGGTGGAGGCAATTTTACCTTCACCAGCGTCAATAAAGGCTGCTTTGCCAATCGAGGCCTGCACCATCATTTACCGTGCATGGAAAAGACTCTCCCTCCTGCAGGCAAATTGTGGCTCGTCGGCGCCGGCCCCGGCGACCCCGACCTGCTCACGCTGCGCGCCGCGCGGCTGCTCGAGAGCGCCGACCTCGTCGTCCATGACGGGCTGGTCGGCAAAGGCGTGCTCGCGCTGATCCCGCCGCACGTCGAACGGATCAGCGTCGCCAAGCAGCGCAGCCGCCACACGATGAAGCAGGACCTCATCAACGAACTGCTCGTCCGCGAAACGCTCGCCGGCAAGCAGGTCGTGCGCCTGAAGGGCGGCGACCCGTTCATTTTCGGCCGCGGCGGCGAGGAACTCGATGCGGCGCGCGAAGCCGGCGTCGCGTGCGAGGTCGTCCCCGGCATCACCGCCGCCGCCGGCTGCGCCGCGCAGGCGGGCCTCCCCCTCACCCACCGCGAGGATGCGAGCGCGGTCAGCTTCGTCGCCGGCCAGTGCAAGGACCTGACCGAGCAGGACTGGTCAGGGCTCGCGGGGCACGGCCGCACGCTCGTGATCTACATGGGGCTCGCGACGGCCACCGCGATCGCCGACAAGCTGATCGCCGACGGCGTTTCGCCCGGGCTGCCCGTCGCGGTCGTCGAGCGCGGTACGACCGCCGATGCGCGCGTCCTTCGCACCTTGCTCACCGATCTCGGCGACCTCGTCGCACGGGAGAAAGTTAAAAGCCCCGCGCTGATCATCGTCGGCAAGGTCGCCGCGCGCGCCGACGCGCTCGACTGCCTCGGCACACCGGGCGTCGCCACACAGATAAGGGATTTCACATGAAGCTGCTCACGGGCAATGACCTGAAAACAGGATTTGTCACCTGGTGGACCGGTGCCGACTGGTCGCTGCACATCGAGGACGCCGCCGACGTCGGCGAGGCGGGCGAGGCGATCCTCGCTGCCGAGGAAGGCGCGCGCCGCGTCAACGCCCCCTATATCATCGCGGGCGAACAGACCCCCGACGGCCCGCGCCCCGCGCATATCAAGGACCGCATCCGCGCATTGGGGCCGACCGTGCGCCCCGACCTGACACTGAAACCCGCCGATCCCGCGGCCGGCGACTGGGTGATCTGACATGTATAAATATGACGAATATGACCATGCGATGGTCGATGCGCGCGTCGCCGAATTCAGCGATCAGGTGCGCCGCCGGCTCGCCGGCGAGATCACCGAGGATCAGTTCAAGCCGCTGCGGCTGATGAACGGCCTTTATCTCCAGCTTCACGCCTATATGCTGCGCGTCGCGGTGCCCTATGGCACGCTCGACAGCCGTCAGATGCGCATGCTCGCGCACATCGCGCGCAAATATGACCGCGACTACGGCCATTTCACGACGCGCCAGAACATCCAGTATAACTGGATCAAGCTCGAGGATGCGCCCGCGATCCTCGCCGACCTCGCGTCGGTCGAAATGCACGCGATCCAGACGAGCGGCAATTGCATCCGCAACATCAGCTCGGACCAATGGGCCGGCGCCGCCGCCGACGAGATCACCGATCCGCGTCCGTGGGCCGAACTGCTCCGCCAATGGTCGAGCTTCCATCCCGAATTCAGCTATCTGCCGCGCAAGTTCAAGATCGCGGTGATCGCGGCCGACGAAGATCGCGCCGCGATGCGCCTGCACGACATCGGCATCCAGATCGTCGAAAAGGACGGACAGCACGGGGCCGCCTTCTACGTCGGTGGGGGCATGGGCCGCACGCCGATGATCGCGCCGCTGATCAACGATTTTGTGCCGCTCGACGATATGCTGAGCTATGCCGAAGCGTGCCTGCGCGTCTACAACCGCTACGGCCGCCGCGACAATATATACAAGGCGCGCATCAAGATCCTGATCCACGAGCTCGGCGCCGACGAATATCGCCGCCAGGTCGAGGAAGAGTTCAAGCATGTAAAGTCGCTCGGCATCGACCCGCCGAAGGCCGAGTTCGACCGCATCGCCGCGCAGTTCGCGCCGCCGCCGCTCGACGCATCGGCGCCCGACGCGATCGACCGCAGCGACCCCGATTTCGCGGTCTGGGTCGATCAGAATGTCGCCGCGCACAAGGTGCCGGGCCATGCGATCGTCAATATCAGCCTGAAGCCCATCGGCGGTATCCCGGGCGACGCCAGTTCGGCGCAGATCGACCTGATGGCCGACCTTGCCGAGACATACAGCCATGACGAGCTGCGCGTCACCCACGCACAGAACATCGTGCTGCCGCACGTCCGCAAGGCCGATCTCCACGCGATCTGGCAGGCGCTCGACGCGGCGGGACTCGCGACCCCGAACCTCGACCTGATCAGCGACATCATCGCCTGCCCCGGGCTCGATTATTGCAGCCTCGCCAACGCGCGCTCGATCCCGGTCGCGCAGAAGATCGCGACGCGCTTTTCGGACCTCGGCCGCCAGAAGGAACTGGGCGAGCTGAAACTCAAGATTTCGGGCTGCATCAACGCCTGCGGGCATCATCATGCCGGCCACATCGGCATTCTCGGCGTCGACCGCAAAGGCACCGAAAATTACCAGCTGTTGCTCGGCGGATCGGGCGCGGAGGACGTGTCGCTCGGCACGATCACCGGCCCCGGCTTCGACGAGGATGGCATCGTCGACGCGATCGAGCGCGTCACCGACAAATATCTCGCCGAGCGCACCGAGGGCGAGCGCTTCGTCGACACCTTCCGCCGCGTCGGCATGGCCCCCTTCAAGGAGGCGATCTATGGTTGATCCCAATTTCAAACCCTTCCTCTTCAGAGGAGGGGCAGTGAGACTTGCCAGCTTGCTGGCTAGTCGCAACGGGGTGGTATTCCGCGATGGAGCCTCCACCCCAAACCCCTCCTCTGAAGAGGAGGGGCTTTAAGATGGTTGAACATCTGCACAGCGACGGCGAGGAGCCCTGCGTCACGCTCGACGCCTTCCTCTCGCAGTCGAACGCCACGGCGGTGCGGCTCGAATCCGATGAGGACGCGCGCGCGCTCATCCCCTATCTCGACCGGCTGACGCTGATCGAGGTCGCCTTTCCGAAGTTCCGCGACGGCCGCGGCTATTCGTCGGCGCGCATCCTGCGCGAGGCGGGTTATGCGGGCGAACTCCGCGCGCAGGGCGACGTGCTCGTCGACCAGATCGCCTATTTGAAGCGCTGCGGCTTCGACAGCTTCGCGCCCGAAAAGGCGCTCAACCCGGCCGATGTCGAGGCGGCGCTGGCGCGCTGGCCCGAACATTATCAGGGCGCCGCCGACGGCGCGGTGCCGATCTGGAAGCTGAGGCATGGCTGACGTGAAGACCTCTCCGCCCAAAGGCAGCGAAGACCGCACCCGCGACCGGATCGACGTCGCGCCGCGCTTCACGCAGGCCGACGTCATCCGTCTGAACAACCTTTTCCGCGGTCAGGATGCCGCGGAAGTGGTGACGAGCGTGATCGGCGCGGGGCTGCTCGGCGAAACCGCGATCGTCTCGAGCTTCGGCGCCGAGAGCGCGGTGCTGCTCCATCTGGTGGCGCAGGCCGCGCCCGACATGCCCGTGCTGTTCCTCGATACCGGCAAGCATTTCCCCGAGACGCTCGCCTATCGCGACGAGCTGGCCGCGCAGCTGAAACTCAATATCGTCAATCTGACGCCCGATACCGAAGAACTGGCGACAAAGGACGCCACCGAACTCCGCTGGTCGTACGACCCCGACGGCTGCTGCGAAATCCGCAAGGTGAAGCCTCTCGAAAAGGCGCTTACCGACTTCGACACCTCGATCACCGGGCGCAAGGGTTTCCAGTCGTCGACGCGGCAGGGCCTCGCGCGCTTCGAGCTCGACGGATCGACGGGCCGCCTGAAGTTCAACCCGCTCGCCAACTGGACGCGAGACGATCTCGACGGCTATTTCGAGGCGCATGACCTGCCGCGCCATCCGCTCGAGGCCGAAGGCTATCCGTCGATCGGCTGCTCGCCGTGCACGTCGAAGGTCCGGCCGGGTGAAGACCCGCGCTCGGGCCGCTGGCGCGGCTGGGACAAGACCGAATGCGGCATCCACGAAGTGGTGTCGCCGATCGACGACGATCCCGCGAACGATCCGGCGTTTTGATATCCGTCATCCCAGCGAAAGCTGGGATCGCTGGCGTCTTGATGCTAGCCTGCCGGCATGAGCAAGCTTGGCTGGATATACATCATGACCAACAAGCCGGGCGGCGTTCTATACATCGGCGTAACCGCCGACCTGCCAGCTCGCATCTACCAGCATAAAACGGGACAGGGCTCGGGCTTCTGCCGCAAATATGGGCTGACGCGATTGGTGCTCGTCGAGGAATTTTCGACCATTGGCGAAGCGATCGCGCGCGAAAAAGCAATGAAAGCTTGGAAACGCCAATGGAAAATCGAGCTCATTGAAGCCAGCAATTCCGGCTGGTCAGATTTTTCGGACGCGATGATTTGAGAACGACAGCGATCCCAGCTTTCGCTGGGATGACGGTAGTTCACTAATCCTCACTCATAATCCTCGAACGCCATGCTGTCGTCGGCGAGGTCGCTGAATTTGGTCGTCTTCGCCTCGAAGTGCAGGCGCACCTTGCCGGTCGAACCATGTCGCGATTTCGCGACGATGACTTCGGCAAGGCCGAAGACGCGCTCCATTTCCGCCGCCCATTCCTCGTGCTGCGCGTGGATCTTCACATCGTCGCCCTCGACCGGGCGCTTGGGCTCGCGCGCCGCGACATAATAATCCTCGCGGAACACGAAGAGCACCATGTCGGCGTCCTGCTCGATCGAGCCCGATTCACGAAGGTCGGACAGCTGCGGGCGCTTGTCCTCGCGGCTTTCGACCGCGCGGCTGAGCTGTGACAGCGCCATCACCGGCACGTTAAGTTCTTTCGCCAAGGTCTTCAGACCACGCGAGATTTCCGAAATTTCCTGGACGCGATTGTCGCCGCTCTTCGACGAACCCTGCAACAGCTGGAGATAGTCGACGATGACGAAACCGATGCCATGACGTCGCTGCAGGCGCCGCGCGCGGGTACGCAGTCCCGCGATCGTCAACCCCGGCGTGTCGTCGATGAACAGCGGCAGCGTCTGGAGCGCCTGCGCCGCGCGGCTCAGCTGCTGGAACTGCTCCTTGCTGATCTTGCCCATGCGCAGCGCCTCGCCCGACACCCCCGACTGTTCGGCGAGCACGCGCGTCGCGAGCTGGTCGGCGGACATTTCGAGGCTGAAGAAAGCGACCTTCGCGCCCATATTCTTCTCGGGCGGGATGCCATCGTCCTCGTCGCGGCGGAAACGTTCGGCGGCGTTATAGGCGATGTTCGTGGCCAGCGAGGTCTTGCCCATGCCCGGACGTCCCGCAAGGATCATCAAGTCGCTGTTGTGCATGCCGCCGATCTTGGCGTTCATGCTGGAAATCCCCGTCGTGATCCCCGACAGATGGCCACCCGAATTGAGCGCGCGCTCGGCCGCCTGCAGCGCAACGAGGCTCGCCTGGCTGAAATTCTTGACCGACCCCATCTCGGCCTCGCCCCCCGCGACGCGGTAGAGCGCGGTTTCGGCCTCTTCGATCTGCGCCTGCGGATCGACGCGTTCGCTGGTGTCGAGCGCATTGTCGACGAGCGTGCGCCCGACGCCCGCGAGTTCGCGGAGCAGGGCGAGATCGAAAATCTGCCGCGCGAAGTCGCGCGCGCCGATGAGGCCCGCGCCGCTGCCGGTAAGCTGCGCCAGGTAACCGACGCCGCCGACCGCTTTCATCGCCTCGTCGGCCTCGAAATAAGGCTTCAGCGTCACCGGTGTCGCGATGCTGTTGCGCTCGATCAGCGCCATCGTCTGCTGGAAAATGCGGCCGTGGAGCGGTTCGAAGAAATGGTCGGGCGTCAGCGCGACGGGCAGATCCTCGACGACTCGGTTGTCGATCAGGATCGCGCCGAGAAATGCGGCCTCGGCCTCGATATTACGCGGCATCTGGCGCGCGTCGCCAGTGGCGACGGCGGTCGGGATAAGGGCTAGTTCGGGCATCGCTGTCTTCATGGGCCGGTGCCCGGAGCGGCGCAACCGGCGATGTCGTCCGGCATATCATAACTGTGGAATGCTGTGAATAAGTCGGCTTGCCCTTCGCCCCCGGCCAAGTAGAAGCACGAACAGCATGAGCCACGCAGACCCTTCGAAACAACGGATCATTTCGGTCGAACTCGACGAGGGGTCGATCGTGTGGCGGAACCCCGACGTCGAGCAGGAACGCCGCGTCGCGATCTTCGATCTGATCGAGGACAACAAGTTCGTACCGCAACGCGGCCATTCCGACGGCTATGCCGGCCCCTACCGCTTGATGCTGCGTGTCGAGGAAGGCCGGCTGATCTTTGAAATATCGCGCGAAGATGGTTCGCCGCTCGAGGCGATCATCCTCGGGCTCGGCCGCTTTCGTCGCCCGATCCGCGACTATTTCGCGATCTGCGACAGCTATTATCAGGCGATCAAGACCTCGACCGCGCAGCAGATCGAAACCGTCGACATGGCACGGCGCGGCCTGCACAATGAGGCGGCCGAGATGCTGATGGACCGGCTTGACGGCAAGATCGCGGTCGATTTCGACACCGCGCGGCGGCTGTTCACGCTCATCTGCGTGCTGCATATCAAGGGCTGATCATGGCGACGGGGGCGATCAGGGGCGGAAAAGTGGCGAAAACCGCCGGCGCGTGGCGCGCCGCGATCGCGCGCGCATTGCGCCGGATCGGCGCCGCCGCCGTGCTGTTGCTGCTCGCGGCGGGCCTCGCGCTCTGGTGGGCGGCGCGCTGGGTCCCCGATCGCGCCCTCTATCCGACGCAGGGCGTCACGATCGACGCGGGCAATGGCGATGTCCGTTGGGGTTCGATCAAGGCCGCGGGCGCCGATTTCGCCTATATCATGGGAACCGACGGGTCGGCCGCGGTCGATCCGAAATTCACGCGCAATATGACAGGCGCGCGTGAAGCCGGCGTGCAGGCGGGCGCGATCCACCGCTACAGCCTCTGCCAGCTTGCGACCGACCAGGCCGCCAATTTCATCCGCCACGTGCCGCGGCGCGCCGATGCGCTGCCCGCCGTCGTCTGGCTCGATTATGACGACCGCTGCCCCGACCGGCCGACGCGCGCGCTGCTCTTGTCCGAACTCGCCACCTTCCTCGCGCAGATCGAGGCGCATATGGGCAAGCAGAGCCTGATCGCCCCCGGCGCGGCGTTCGAGAGCGATTACAAGGTGACGCAGGGGATCGCGCGCACGACCTGGCTGCGGCGCGATTTCTTCGAGCCCGACTATGGCGCGCATCCGTGGGCGATGTGGCAGGCGAATGACTATGTCCGCCTGTCGGGGGCCCGCGGCACCGTCGGCTGGAACGTGCTGCGCCCGCAAGGAGAGATGCAATGACCGAAACCCGCGATGCGCTGATCGACGCCGCGCGCGACGCGGCAAGCCGCGCCTACGCCCCCTATTCGGGCTTCCACGTCGGCGCCGCGCTGCTCCTGAAGAATGGCAACGTCGTCACCGGCGCCAATGTCGAAAATGCCAGCTATGGCCTCACCCTCTGCGCCGAGACGGCCGCGGTCGCGAAGATCGCCAATGAGGGCTGGATCGGCGAGCTGGCCGAGGTCGCGATCGTCGGCGGCCGCCCCGACGGCGACGCGCTCACCGGCGCCGACCCGGTCAGCCCGTGCGGCCGCTGCCGGCAGATTCTCAACGAAGCCGCCGAGCGGTCGCAGACCGATATCCTCGTCCATTGCGCCTCGGGCGACGGCAGCACGGTCAAGACATACAAGCTCAGCGAGCTGCTTCCCGCGGCCTTTGGTCCCAAGGACCTCGGCCTCATCGACTGACCGCTTGCGCAACCCCCACAGGACCGACAAGAGACACCATGGCCATTCTTTCCGACCGCTGGATTCGCGAAGCCGCCCGGACGCAGGGCATGATCGAACCGTTTGTCGAGGCGCAGCGCCGCGACGGCTGCATCAGCTACGGCCTCTCCTCCTACGGTTACGACGCGCGCGTCGCGCCCGAGTTCAAGATTTTCACCAATATCGATTCGACGACGGTCGACCCCAAGGAATTCGACCCCAAGAATTTCGTCGACCGCGAAACCGACGTCTGCATCATCCCGCCGAACAGCTTCGCCTTGGCGCGCACCGTCGAATATTTCCGCATCCCGCGCGACATCCTCGTCATCTGCCTCGGCAAGTCGACCTATGCGCGCTGCGGCATCATCGTGAATGTCACCCCGCTCGAACCCGGCTGGGAAGGCCATGTGACGCTCGAATTCTCGAACACCACTCCCCTGCCCGCCAAGATTTACGCGAACGAAGGCGCGTGCCAGTTCCTCTTCCTCCAGGGCAACGAGCCGTGCGAGACGAGCTACGCCGACCGCGCGGGCAAATATATGGGGCAAAAGGGCGTCACGCTGCCCAAGCTTTGAGGTACACTTCTCTCGCGTTCCGTCGCCCCAAGCCCCATTCCCGTCATCCCGGCGAAGGCCGGGATCTCCACATATCGCCATTACGCACCGGCGAGATCCCGGCCTTCGCCGGGATGACAGAAGGAGATAAATGGCATCCCGCGCTTGCTCTTCCAATCAAAATTGATAACGTTCCCATAATCGAAAATGGGGATGAGGTCATGAACTTCCGTACCGTCGCACTCGCGCTCGCCGCGCTGCTTTCCTCCACCACCGCGCACCCCGAAGGCTTTCTGAAGGTCGAGGGCACGCAGATCGTCGACGGTTCGGGGAAACCCGTCATCCTGCGCGGGATGGGGCTCGGCGGCTGGATGCTGCAGGAAGGCTATATGCTGAGGCTCGGCGAGGTCGGGCAGCAGCACAAGATTCGCGCGAAGCTCGTCGAACTCGTCGGCGAGGAGCGCACGGCAAGCTTCTACCGCGCGTGGCTCGACAACCACACGACCGAGGCCGACATCGCCGCGATGGCGAAATGGGGCTTCAACTCGGTGCGGCTACCGATCCATTTCGACCAGCTCACCCTGCCCGCTGACAAGGAACCGAAGGCCGGTGAGGACACATGGCACGAGGAGGGTTTCCGGCGCATCGATCGCCTGCTCGCGTGGAGCAAGGCGAACGGCATCTATCTGATCCTCGACCTTCACGCCGCGCCCGGCGGTCAGGGCAACGACCTCGCCATCTCCGACCGCGATCCAGCGAAACCGTCGCTCTGGCAGAGCGTGGAGAACCAGCGCAAGACCGTCGCGCTGTGGACCAAGCTCGCAGCCCGCTACAAGGACGAGCCGTGGATCGGTGCCTACGACCTCGTCAACGAGCCCAACTGGAGCTTCGCGACCCCCGGCAAGGGCAATGGCTGCGACGAGACCGAAAACAAGGCGGTCTGGGACCTCCAGAAACGCATCACCGCGGCGATCCGCAAGGTCGACGAACGGCATATCGTGATCATCGAGGGCAATTGCTGGGGCAATAATTACAAGGGCCTGCCGCCCGCGTGGGACGCCAATCTGGTGCTGAGCTTCCACAAATACTGGAACCGCAACGACGCGGCGAGCATCGCCGGGATCAAGGCGCTACGCACCAGCACCAACCGCCCGATCTGGCTCGGCGAATCGGGCGAGAACAGCAATGGCTGGTATCGCGATGCGATCGCGCTCGTCGAGGGCGACGGCATCGGCTGGAATTTCTGGCCGCTCAAGAAGATCGGTTTCAACCAGCCGCTCGAGATCGTCGCCGGCGCCGGCTGGATGCAGATCGTCGCGTGGATGACCGGCAAGGGGCCGAAACCCGCCGCCGACGAAGCCTTTGCCGCGATGATGCAACTCGCCGAAAACACCCGCTTCGACCGGAATATCGCCAAGCCCGACGTGATCGACGCGATGTTCCGCCAGCCCCGCGATGCGAGTGCTCGGCCCTTCGCGAAGCGTATCTTGGGCGTGCAATCGCTCACCATCGCCGCCGCCGGTTACGATCTCGGCCCGCCGGGCGTCGCCTATCACGACAGCGTCGACGCCAATTACCATGTCGCCACCGGCGGCGAGCGGACGCCGTGGAACAATGGCACGACATATCGCAACGACGGCGTCGACATCGCGCGCGCTGCGGACGGCACCCCCTATGTCAGCGATTTCGTCACCGGCGAATATATGCGCTACAGCGCCGGCGTGGCCAAGGCCGGCCGCTGGACCGTCACCGCGCGCGTGCGCTCGGCAAAAGGCGGCCGCATCGGCATCGACGAACGCGGCGTCGCCATTCCCGCAGGCGCCGCATGGCAAGTCGTGAAACTCGCCGATGTCGACCTGCCCGCCGGGCCCGGCGCTGCTATCCTGCGCGCCTTCGAGTGCAGCGACTGCGAGGTCGCCGAACTCGTCTTCACCCCGCGCTAGACCAGCGGAACCCATCGCCTTCCCAAGCGTCCTGTCTGCACAAGCGGACGGGGCGCGCTAGGGAAGGAATGCCCATGTCCATGATCGCCGTCTTCATCGGCCGCCTGTTCATTGCCCTGATTTTCATTGTGTCGGGGATCAACAAGCTGATCCATGTGTCCGACACCAGCGCGATGATCGCGACCTCCGGCCTGCCCGGCGGCCTCGCCATCCCGGTCGGCCTGTTCGAACTCATCGCGGGCATCTGCATCGCGCTCGGCATCGCCGTGCGCCTCGTGTCGATCCTGCTCGCGGGCTTCGTCCTCGCCACCATCCTCTTCTTCCACCGCGAGTTCACCGACCCCGTGCAGGCGATGGCGGCGATGAAGAATCTGGCGATCGCGGGCGGTCTGCTCTGCCTTTTCGGCTATGGCCATACGCGCTGGAGCTACGACGCGCTGCGCCAGCGCCGCCGCGACGAGCTGGCCACGCATCGGGCAGAACAGCATGCAAGCGAAGCCGAACTCCGCGCCGCGCGCGCCGAGGGCCGCGCGGAGGCGATCGGCACGCCCGCGGCGGTGGAAAAACGCCCCTTCTGGCGCCGCTAGACCTTCGCGCTTGGCAAGCTTCCCCGCCTGCGCTAGCCTTCCCTTGACGTTTACGTAAAGGGAGGATGGCCATGGCGGGGACCCGCGAGTTCGACATCATCGTCTATGGCGCGACCGGCTTCACCGGGCGCCTGGTAGCCGAATATCTCAGCACCCATTATGCGGGCCGCAAGGACGCGCCGAAATGGGCGATGGCGGGACGCAGCGCCGACAAGCTCGCCGAAGTCCGCGACCTCATCGGCGCGCCCAAAGACACCCCGCTCGTCGTTGCCGACGCCAGCGATCCCGCCAGCCTCGACACGATGGCGACGCGCGCGCATGTCATCCTGACCACGGTCGGCCCGTACCAGCTTTACGGCCGTGAACTCGTCGCCGCCTGCGTCAAGGCGGGCACCGCCTATGCCGATCTCTGCGGCGAACCCGGCTGGATGCGCGAGATGATCGACGAGCATGAGGCGGCCGCAAAAGCCTCGGGCGCGCGCATCACCTTCAGCTGCGGGTTCGACTCGATTCCCTTCGACCTCGGCGTCCTGTTTCTCCAGGCCGAGGCCATCAAACGCCACGGCAAGCCCGCGCCGCGCGTCAAGGGCCGCGTGCGCAAGATGGCGGGCGGCGCCTCGGGCGGCACGGTCGCCAGCCTCACCGAAACGCTGAAGGCGATCGCCAGGAAGCCTTCGCTCGCGCTGCTGCTCAAATCTTCGTTCGCGCTGACCCCGGGCTTCGAAGGCCCGTCGCAGCCGACCGGGCTGATCCCCGAATATGATGGCGCGACGGGCACATGGACCGCGCCCTTCGTGATGGCGCCGATCAACACCAAGAATGTCCATCGCACCAACTTCCTGCTCGGCCATCAATGGGGCGCGGACCTCGTCTACGACGAGATGGTGATGACGACGATCGGCGACGCCGGAAAGGCGATGGCCGAAGCGATGGCGAAGGCGAATCCGTTTGGCGATTCCCAGCTCAAGCCCGGCGAAGGGCCGAGCAAGGAAGAGCGCGAGAACGGCTTTTACGACATCCTGTTCATCGGCGAATATCCCGACGGCACCACGGTGCGCGCAAGCGTCCAGGGCGACCGCGATCCCGGCTATGGCTCGACGTCGAAAATGCTCGCCGAAACCGGCATCGCGCTGCTCGCGAACAAGGGCAAAGGCGGCGTGTGGACCCCCGGTGCGCTGCTGGGCGACGCACTGATCGAACGGCTGACCGCCAACGCGGGCCTGACCTTCCAGCTCGAAGAGTAATCCCCCTTTCCGTTCGTGCCGAGCTTGTCGAAGCACCGTCCTTCTCCTTGATGTTGCAAGAAGAAAGAGCAGCCCTTCGACAAGCTCGGAGCGAACGGGTTCGGAACGAAACGTTTGAGAAGAGTGAAAACAATATGACCACCTCCCCCGGCGCGCTCGACGCGCTGCTCGCGACGCTGCGCACCGAAGAGGGCGTGGCAAAGGCGCATATCGACGAAGGATGGATGCAGGGCCGCACCGCCTATGGCGGGATCAGCTCCGCGGTCGCACTCGCGGGCACGATGGCGCTCCATCCCGCCGAAACCCCGCTGCGTTATGCGCAGATCAGCTTCGTCGGCCCCGTCGGCGGCGACTGCACCGTCGAGACGCGCGTGCTGCGCCAGTCGAAATCGAGCCTGTTCATCGACGCCGGCGTGTCGAGCGATCAAGGCTTCGGCACCGCCGCGGTCTTCGCCTTTTCGGGCGACCGCAAAAGCCATCTCGACCATGATCGCCTGTCGATGCCCGACGCGCCCGATCCCGAAACGCTGGCCCCCGTGCCCGATCATCATGCGCGCCCGCCCTTCACGCGCCATTTCGACATGCGCCCCACGACCGGCCCGCGCTTCGGCTGGAAAAGCGAGGTCGGCGAATATCTGACCTGGGTGCGCTTCGTTGAAGAGCCTGCATGCCATCCCGCAGTCGCGCTACTCGCGATGGGCGATGCGCTGCCTCCCGCCGCAATGGCGCTGTTCAGCGAATTCGGTCCGATCAGCTCGATGAACTGGACGGTCAACATGCTGACGGGGGCGCCGACGACCGACGACGGCTGGTGGTTGCTTTCGGCAAAAACGGGCTATGCGCGCCACGGCCTGTCGGTGCAGGACATGATGCTGTGGAACCGTGCCGGCGAACCGATCCTCAGCGGCAGTCAGGCGATCGCGATCTACGCTTGACCATTCGTCATCCCGGCGAAAGCCGGGATCTCTATCGTCTGGACAGGCCGCCCGAGATCCCGGCTTTCGCCGGGATGACGGTTAAATGGTCGGCAGCGTAATCACCGCATCCAGCCCGCCGCCCTCGCGGTTAGCCAGCGCCAGTGCCCCGCCCTCCCCCTCGGCAATGTCGCGCGCGATCGACAGCCCCAGCCCGGCGCCGCCGGTCGCGCGGTTGCGCGACTGTTCGCCGCGCGCGAAGGGTTCGACCAGCGTCCGGATCTGCTCGCCGGTCAGGCCGGGACCGTCGTCCGACACGACAATCCGCGCCTCTCCGCCCTGCACCGCGACCGACAGCCGCGCACGCACGCCATAGGCGACCGCATTGTCGGTGAGGTTGCGCAGCGCGCGCCGGAGCAGCATCGGCCGCGCCCGCACCGCGACATCGGCGACGTCGGCCATCACGACATCCTTGCCGCGTTCGCGGTAATCGGCGGCAAGTTCGCCGACCAGTTCGCCGAGCGCGATCCGCTCTGGCGCCTCGGTCCCCGCGCCCGATCGCGCCAGCGCCAGTATGTCGGTCAGCATCGCGGTCATTTCCTCGATGCTTGCGATCATCTTGTCGCGCAGCGCGTCATCCTCAACCCGCTCGACGCGGACGCGCAGGCTCGCAAGCGGGGTGCGTAGATCATGCCCGACCGCGCCCAGCATCCGGTCCTTGTCCGAGAGCATCGTCGCGATGCGTGCGCGATAGGCATTGAACGCCGCGATCAGGTCGCGCACGTCCGACGGCCCTGCTTCGTCGAGCGGGGTGGTGTCGCGCACCGCGGGATTGGTCCGCGCCGCGCGCGTCAGGTCGCGCAGCGGTGCCGCCGCGCGCCAGGCAATCAGGATGATCGGGGTCAGCAGCAGCAGGTAGAGCGACAGCGTCTGCGAGACGAGGAAACCCTGCAACCGGTTGCCGCCGGTCGGGACCCGGCTGCGCACCGCAAAATATTTCCCGTCGACCTTCGCCGAGACGATGACGATCCGCCCGGGAAAGTTGGGCCGCTGCAATCGCGGCCGCGGCGGCAAGGCCCAGGCGTTGACCGCTTCGGCGCCAATCTCGGCCTCGGCCAGCAGCTTGGCGACATAGTCGGCGAGGTCGGGCATGCGCACCGCGCCGGCCGGCAGCTGCACCGGCTGATCGGAAATGACCAGCTTTTGCGCGCGCTCGCGATCGCGCCCGTCGTCGCGGCGTCCTTCATCGCGCGCCCCCCCGGTCCGCGCGCGAAAATCTCCGCGCCGGTCGCGGTCGATGGCATCGATGATCCGCGCCACCGCCATCCCGCCGCCATGCGCGAGTGTCTGCTGCTTCTGCCCGCGCACGAGCAGCGTGAAATTGATCGCCTGCGCGACGAACAGCATCACTGCGACGGCAAAGACAAGCTGGCCGATCAGGCTCCTGGGCCACAGGCGCAGTTTCACGCGGCGGGACCCATGCGTTTGACTTCGCAGGCGAGCGTATAACCCCCGCCCCACACCGTCTTGACGATCTGCGGATGCGCGGCGTCGACCTCGATCTTCTTGCGCAGCCGGCTGACCAGATTGTCGATCGCGCGGTCGAAAATATCGGCCTCGCGCCCGCGCACGAGGTCGAGCAGGCGGTCGCGGCTCATCACCTGTCGCGGATGGCGGACGAGGGCGTGGAGCAGATGATATTCGCCCGACGACAGCGCGACCTCATTGCCTGCGGCATCGACGAGGACGCGTTCGACCTCGCGCAGCACCCAGTCGCCAAAGGCGTAACAGGTGCCGCCCGGATCGAGCGCGCGGCCACCCTGCTGCGTCCGGCGCAGCACGGTGCGGATGCGCGCGACCAGTTCGCGCGGGTTGAAGGGTTTGACGACATAATCGTCGGCACCGATCTCCAGCCCGATGATCCGCTCGGTGTCCTCGGCGCGGGCGGTCAGCAGGATCACGGGGATATTGCTCGTCTCGCGCAGATGGCGCGTGAGCGACAGCCCGTCCTCTCCCGGCATCATGATGTCGCTGACGACGAGATCGACCGTCTGCGCGCGCAGCACGGAGCGCGCTTCGGCGGCGCTCGCGGCGTCGGTCACCGCAAAACCCTGCGCGGTCAGATATTCGCCCAGCGGTTCGCGGATCGACGGTTCGTCGTCGATCAGCAGGATGCGCGGCGTGTCGCTATCGGTCATCGGGTTTCCATAAGAAAAACTAGTTCGCCCACCGGTCGCAGGGACCGGTGGGCGATAGCTGGCAGGGACCGGCCGCAAAGGCAATGCCGGGAGGGGGGATGGCCTGCTTGTGTGTGCCGGCCCCCGCCAGATGGCTTATTCGCCGGTGGGAGCAGCCGGGGCCGCGCCGCCGCGCCTGGCGCGCCAGGCGCCGCGCTGTGCCTGACGTTCCTCGGCGGTCACCTGGCCATCCTTGTTGGCGTCGGCGGCATCGAAACGCGCGAGCGCCGCAGTCTGGAACTCGGCCTGGCTGACCGCCCTGTCGCCGTCGGTGTCGGCCTTGCCCATCATCATGCCGTGATGGCCACCGCGTTTGCCATGGCCGCCACGCATGCCGTGGTGACGCTTGCCTTCGCCGGCTTCGGCACGCTTTTCACCGCGCTCTGCGCGCTTCGCGGCACGATCGGCACCATGCTGGTCCCATTCGGCCTTGCTGATGCTGCCGTTGCCATCGGCGTCGAGGCTGGCAAACCGCTTCGCCTGCATTTCGGCGCGCTTTGCGGCGCGGTCGGCGGCGTCGAGCTTGCCGTCCCTGTTCGCATCCATCTTGGCGAACATCTGCGTCGCATGGGCCTGCGATTCGGCGCGGGTCAGCACGCCGTTGCCGTCGGTGTCGCCCTTGGCGCCGCCGCCGGGGGCAGCCAGCACGGGCACGGCGATCATCGCGGCGCCCAGCGTCAAAAGAGTGATCTTCTTGTTCACGTAACGAACTCCTTCATGGGATCTCCCGGAGGAAGGTCTGGTCCCGATGAGAGCGTTCTAGCGGTCATTTGTCCCAGCCCATTGCCGGATGAACGCAAAATTGTCGCAAAATGTCGCAGAAACCGCGCGCCGTTCATTTGGCGGCAAGCGGCACCGGGAGCAGATAGGTCAACCCCTTGGTGAAACCGCGCGGCGCCACCGACACATGATCCTCGTCGTTCAGCACGTCCGCCCGGATCTGCAGCCCCGGATAGCCGCGGCGCTCCAGCGTTTCGACCAGCGCCTCGCTGTCGCCGACCATATCCATCGTCTTGTTGAAGCGCGGATCGGCGGCACGCGCCGCCTCATATTCGCCGGTATAGACATAGACTTTCGCGGCCAGGTCGCGATGCGCCGCCGCATAGGCCTTTTCCAGCGTAAACATGTGCCGCTTGCCGTACCACAGCGACGGGCTTCCCAGAATATAGCCGCTGAACAGCCCGGGTTCGGTGAACAGGATCTGCGCACCCAGCAGCGCGCCGTAGGAATGGCCAAGAAAAAGATTCTGCCGGGGATCGGTCCGATAGCGGCGCGCAACAAAGGGCAGAACCTGATCGCGCAAATAGGTCTGGTACGCGGCGCCCCCGCCGTGCACCGCGCCGGCCGGCGCATCGCCCGGACCCGCGTCGGTCGGCGTATAGTCGCGCCGGCGGCTCTGCACCGGATCGTCGCCCTTGGCATAGGACAATCCGATCAGAATGAAATCCTGCACCTTCGGACCTTCGACGTTCAACCGCCGCGCGATCTGCCGCACGACCGGAAAGGCATAGTCGGCGTCGGTGACGTAGAGCACCGGATAGGCGCGCTTCGGCTCCCTGGCATAGGATGAAGGCAGGCTGACGAAGACCTGATAGTCGCGGCCCGAAACCGGATCGGGCACGTCCCAGACCTCGCTACCCAGCAGGGCATAAGGCTTTCCATGACCCTCTTGAGCGACCTGCGCCGCGATCGCCATCGCGTCGGCCTGTCCCGGCGCTGCGCCGCTACATCCCCAAAGGAGCGCCATGCCCAAGGCCGACGCTGCCCGATATCCCCTTGCCATCCTTGCCGAATCTCCGCCCGTCCCCAATGGGGCGCCCATCGGCAATCGGTGACCGGCTGGCAATGGCGCCGCACGGACGAAAGGTTCGGCCGTTCACGCCACGCGGCAGAGCGATGGAAAGCGGCAAGAGGACAGCCGGATCGGGTCCGGCTGTCCTCGCGCAAACAGGTCTTACGGACTGACGGGTGAATCGTCGTCCTTGTCGGCGATCAGGATGATAGCGCCGATACCAACCAGCAGGCCGAGAAGGCCGATCAGCCAGCTCGAATTGCCTTCGAGGTCGCTTTGACCGTCCGCAACCGAAGCGGCGCGAGCGTCGCCCGCCGCCGACGCGGCCGAAGCCGCAACAGGCGCCGCGATCACCGAGAGTGCCGCAAAGGATATTGCCGCTTTTTTGAGCATGCGCATTTCATTCTCCATTTTGCCGGAACGTCTCCCTACCGCGCTGAAGAACGAACGCGCCCCGGCGATCGATCCACGCGGTTCGGGGCGTTCGTCGTGGTTGCGGGACGGGTCAGCCGATGCGCGAGGGACGAGGTGTCGAAGCGCCGAGGCTTTGACATCAAAGTTTTCACGGGGGGATCGGGCGCGGGACGCATCCCGCTCGCCATGCTCGAACGCTGCGTCCGCGCGGCCTTCCGGCGTAGCAACACGCCAGAAACAGGTAAGCCCCGTCACATTTCTGCGGCGGGGCTCCCTAGACTTCGTCCGAAGACAGAAGTCAAATCTACTCTTTCTTTCGATCAAGCAGGTAAGTGAAACGCGGCGGTTCCCGGATGGTTCCCGCCGCGCCGGAATTTTTTCTACGTGATCTTGCGCGCCGCGGCCGACCCGAGAATCAGGAACAGCACGACGAGCGCGAGACCGACGAAGAACAGGATCTTGGCGATCCCCGCCGCGGCGCCCGCGACGCCGCCGAAGCCGAGGATGGCGGCGACCAGTGCGATCACTGCGAAGATCAAGGCCCATTTGAACATCTGGAATCTCCTTCATTGCGCGCAGCACCGGCTTCGAAAGCCTCTGGCTTTCGAGGGAAAACGACCGATCGCCGCGCCTCAAATCTCTGATTATTGCGTACGAAAGCGAAACGACGGACGCGGAGGAAAGTTCCTGCCGCTCGCCGGCGCTGCCCGCCGATAATCGCTTGCCAACCGGGCGCGCGATGCGTTTATGCACAGGGCGATCGAGGGAGTTTTCATGCGCATGTCATCACCTGCCCGGCTGCTCGCAGCCGCATTGGCCTTTTGCCTTCCCGCTGCCGCCGGCGCGCAGGATCCCGGCGCGCCCCGGACGCAGGGCACCGCGTACCTCAACAAGCAGATGGCGGCGCTCACCGAACGCGGCGGCGCCGACGGCTGGCGCGTGGCGCCCAGCGGGCTGCGCTGGCGCCGGATCGCGGGCGACGGCAGCGGCGCGCACCCCGGCCCGGTCGACGAGGTCACCGTCCACTATGTCGGCACCTTCGCCGACGGCGCCGAATTCGACAGCTCGGTCCGCCGCGGCGAACCCACGACCTTCCCGCTCAACCGCGTGATCGACGGCTGGCAGGAAGGCGTCGCGCTGATGGGCGTCGGCGACAAGGTCGAACTCGCGATCCCCTGGCAGCTCGCCTATGGCCCCGACGGCAAGGGCCCGATCCCCGGCGGCGCAACCTTGCTGTTCACGGTCGAGCTGCTGGCCATCGAGGCACGGTAGGGCAAGCCGCCCGGCGCGCAGCCGGGATTCGCGATGACGCGTCGCCGGCCCGCTCGCGTTCGACAAAACAAACGAAAATACAATGGCTCGCGCCGGGGCTCGCTCTCGAATCCCTATGTGCCGCTCCATAGATTGCCCGCATCGAGTCCCGGTCTTCGGGGTCGATCCGAGTAGCCAAGGAGCATCTCATCATGATTTCTGCGATCAGCGCGGAACCCGACCCGGCCGGCACGACGATCCTCGTCGGACGCGACGCCGCGGGTCACTGGCTTGTCCAGGGCGGCAAAGGCCAGCTCGAAGGCCGTTTCATTTCCAGCGAAGCCGCCTGGGCTTTCGCGCGGGCGGAGACCCGCGGCATGGCCGGCGTGCGGATCGTCGCCGCGCCGCGCCCCCTCGTCCCGACCGTCTCGTTCGAGCCCTTGCGAGCCGAAGACATCGCCATCGATCGCGCGGCTTGAGGAGGCTCGTCATGCATTTTTCGCATCATGCTCCCGCCGGCATCGTCTGGATTTCGCCCGCCGCCTTCGGGACGGCGGCGCTGATCCAGGGCGCCCGCAATCGCGCCGAGCAGGACCGGCGCTGGCCGGCGATGCTTCGCAAGCTCAAGGGGCTGCGCAAGCGCGGCCGCCGGTCGATCCGTATCGTCGATACCCGGTGCGGCAACGGCGACCTGCTGATGCTCGCGGTACGGCGCGCCCGTGAGCTCGGCTTTCTTGCGATCGAGGGGCGCGGCGTCGATGCCGATGCCGACCGGATCGCATCGGCCCGCCGCCGCCTCGCGCACGAGGCGGACCCCGCCATCGGTCTTGTTTTCGAACAGGGCGAGATGGACCGGGTCCTGCAGGAAGAGGCCGGGTTTCCGGCCGACCTGCTCCTGTGCTCGGGGCGCGAAGACGAACAGCGCCGCCTCGCCGGCCTCGCGCGAAAGGCAGGCGACACCGTGATCTGGCACCCTGCCGACGCCGAAAGGCGCGCGCGGCGATGACCCAGCGCGACCTCTTCTGGCGCGCCGCCGGCGGCGGCCTCATCGCCGCCGGCTATGGCGCCACCCGGGCGGCGGAAAGCGCGGGCGGCGCCGCGGCGATCTTCGGCTTGCTCGGCATCATGATTGCCGCGGCGGGCCTCCTCCTCCTGCTCGGAGGAAAGCGCGTCCCGATGGCGCTGCGGATCGAACGCAGCCGCCATCGCGAACTGCCGATGGCGATCAAGGCGCGTCGCCAGGCCGGCCGCAAACACCGCTAAACCACCTCTACGAAAGTCCAACACCCATGCCGTCCTTCCAGCTTGTCGGCGGAGAAATGCACGCCGAATCCGTCCCGCTCGCCGCGATCGCCGCGGCGGTGGGCACGCCCGCCTATGTCTATTCGGCCGAAGCGCTGCGCCACTCGGCACAGCGTTTCCGCGCTGCGCTCGGGAAGGTGCCGCGCAAGCAGCTGATGTTCGCGATCAAGGCCAATCCGTCGCTCGCGGTGCTCCGCGTGCTCGCCGACCAGAGCTATGGCGCCGACATCGTGTCGGGGGGCGAGCTCGACGTCGCGCTCCGCGCGGGCATCTTCGCGAACCACATCGTCTATTCGGGCGTCGGCAAGACCGCGCCCGAACTCATCGCCGCACTCGACGCCGGCATCGGCCGCTTCAATGTCGAGCTCGAACGCGAAGGCCAGCTCCTCTCGGCGCTTGCCGCACAGCGGAACCGCAGGGCCCCTGCGCTGCTCCGCATCAATCCCGACGTCGATGCGAGCACGCATGCCAAGATCACGACGGGGCGATGCGACAGCAAATTCGGTATTCCGATCACCGAGGCGGTGGCGATGTACGACCGGCTCGCCACGCTGCCCGGGCTCGACGTCTACGGCCTCGCCGTCCATATCGGCAGCCAGATCACCGACCTCGCGCCGCTCGAGGCCGCCTATCGCAAGATCGGCGACCTCATCCGCGGACTGCGGCTGAAGGGGCACCGCGTCTATCATGTCGACCTTGGCGGCGGGCTCGGGGTCTCCTACCGCCCCGGCCAGGCCGACGCGGACGTCGAGGCCTATGGCGCGATGGTCGCGCGGGTGACGCGCGACTGGGACGTCACGCTCCTGTTCGAACCCGGCCGCTTCATCGCGGCGCAGGCGGGCGTGCTCCTGACGCGCGTCCTGTGGGTGAAACCCGGCGTGCAGCATCCGTTCGTCGTTGTCGACGCGGCGATGAACGACCTTGCGCGCCCCGCGCTCTACGATGCCTGGCACGAATTCGCGGCGGTGCGGCCGTCGGGCAAGAGCTTAGTCGCCAATGTCGTCGGCCCGGTCTGCGAAACCGGCGACACCTTCGCCAAGGCGCGCTCGATCGACGCGGTCGGCGAAGGCGATCTCGCGCTGTTCCATACCGCCGGCGCCTATGGCGCGGCGATGGCCTCGACCTACAATTGCCGGGCGCTCGTCCCCGAAGTGCTTGTCGACGGCAATCGCCACGCGGTCATCGCCGAGCGCGTGGCGGCGCACGACGTGCGGCGCCAGCGCCTCGCGCCTTGGATGCGCGATTGTCCCGCTACCGTCTGCGCGGCGTGAGCGGCGTGGTTGTGATCGTCGATGCGGGTTGTCTGGTGGAGCGGGTAGCGGGAATCGGCTTTCAGCGTACCCTTATCGTCGGCCGCGCCTAAAAGCGCCCTGCTGGCGGCCGCGCCGGCAATTCGATTCCCTCGTTCTGCATCAAACCGCATCACGCCCGGCAGCCTCTCTGCCGGCGGGCGAAATTTTTTGCAGCTGACGGTTTTAGGCTGTTTCCCGTCCGGCACATCAACAAAGGGGGGTGTGCGGGGAACTGCCTTACTTTTCTAACAATGGCGGTTTTTGGCGGATTTGCTGTCTTACCTTTATCCAACATGGGCCTTACCATGTAAGACGAATATTATCTAACTTTTCCATTTATATTATCTAATTAAATCAATGGTGTAAGGAGAAGCCCTCTAAAATGTTAGATGACATTAGATCGCCCTCCCAACCTTCAAAACGACGAAAAATCATATACTTGGCATCGTCCCAAGCGGTCAGGTTAGAAATGTTAGGCGGTTCCGCACCCCCTCCCCCTAGCGGGTCTGCATCGGCGCCCGGAGGCCTTGCATCACTATCGACAAAAAAGGCGAAAGCGGAGCGTGGGGGCGAGCGCGGCGCGCGAGGTCGGACGGGGGTGCCTATTGTGTAAACGTTCCTTGTCTGTTCTCTTTGATGGATGGCGGGACGAGTCGGCACGGTTGAGGACATTGCCTGGCATGGCCATCGGCTGCGGCTCTGGTGCTTCGGCTGCGCCCGATCGCGCGTGCTGGACGGAGGGAAGGTACTGCAGCTGTTCGCCGATCGCGGGTGGGACCTCGAGCTGGGAGCCGCGGCGCAGCGCTTTCCCTGTCGCATTTGCGGATCTGCCCGGTCGGTCATCATTCTGCCGGCACGGCAAATCCCGCCGCCGCCGCTGGATCCGGAGCCAGCGCCGCGCGAGCTGTCTTGGGCGGATGCAGTCGCGCGCTTCTTTCACGCGACAAGAGCCGCCCGAAAGCGCAAACCGCTAGCTCCCGCATTTGTGGAGCTGTTGGGGAAACTGCCCAAAAAGAAGGGGCCGGGCGACATACCCGGCCCCTCTCGGAAGCGCATTGAGGATCTGGACTAGCTATTCGGCGCGGTTGGTAATGATCAGAGCGGAATCTATCGGGGGCCTGCCGCCCCGGCGTTCCCCTGCTTTTCGTATGGCCGGAACTCGATCGCCGGCACGCCGAGCTTGTCGTTGATCGCTTTCAGCCGGTCTTGGATCGACACGATCTCATTCGGGAAAAAGACGTCCATCGCGCGGCCGACGTCGCCGAAGCCGCCGTTATTCTGCGGGATGATGCCCAGCACCTGTGGCGGCGTGCGGTGCGCGGCCAGCATGTCGTCGCGGGTCACGTTCTTGACGGTGAAAAATTCGTCCTTCGCCGCGACGTCGGCGATGGGGATGATCTGCACCCCCTCTTTCTTGCCCCCGGGCGTGTAGAGGAACAGGTTCTTGAAATTGCCCAGCCCCTTGGCCTGTTTCAACGCTTCGCGCAGCGCCTTCTCGGTTTCCTTGTCGACGATGGTGTCGGTGACATGCAAGATGAAGCCGGCATGCGCGCCATTGAGGTAATAACGGCGCCGGAACATCGTCGCATTTTCGTTCAGCAGGGCTGACTGCAGGGCCGCCAGCCACTCCGGAACGCCATAGATTTCCTGCAGTACGTCGGGCTGAAGGATCTGGTGCAGCTTGCCCTTGCCGAACTCGTGGACCTGACCCAGCGGACCCTTCACAAAGAACGCCGTCCCCGGCTCGACGCCGACGCGCGTATAGACCGCGGGGCTTTGCTTCAGCGCCATCACCCGCCCGCCAAGGTTGTCGATCTGCTCCAGATACGCGTTGCCCATATGGATGAAATCGAGCGCGAATTTCTCGAAGTTCGCCCGGTCCAGCCAGCGCGACGGGATGAAATGCGACACCAGCAGATTGACCTTCAGCGCGACCGCGCTGCGGTGGTGCGGCGACGCATTCATCGCCTTGGCCAAGCTGATCATCGGGAAAGGCGGTTCATACCACCGCCCGTTCTGCCACATCTCGAAATAGCTCCAGACGTCGCGGCCGTTGATCGCGGGCTCCGGGTCGCCAAAGCTGAAGGCCATCGGCTGCGGCGCCGCGCCCGCCTGGTCGGCAACAATCAATTCCGTGCTCATAAATGGCTCCTTTGGCCGATCAGTCGAAGAACATGGCAAAGCCCGCGCCGCCGGCGATCTCGCCACCGTCCATGGGCTCGATGAGAAGACAGTGAAGGATCGCCCAGGCGATATCGGCGTGGCCGATCTGCCCGTTGCGCTTCGCGGTATAGGTCACGTGCTTCTGCGACCCGGTCAGCGTGGGGCGGATCGCCATGAAGCTCGCGAAAACATCGGTCCAACCGGCGTCGATCTCGATCCGGCCTTTGCGAAAGACATTCTGGCCCTTCATGACCAGCTGCCCCTTGACCGCCAGATTGTAGTCGATCTTGCGCGCGGTCGGGAACCATTTGACCACCAGCTCCCAGACGGCCGCCCCATGCGCGCTGGTGTCGATCGCGATGTCGACGACATTGTATCGGTCGGCGGTCCGCTTGATCAGATCGGCCTGCCCCTGAAAATCGAGGCCGTTGGCGCGGATCTTCTCGAGCACGCGGAACTTGCCACCGGGCTTTTCGGGAAGCGCCAAGACGGCCAGCGCGGCGTCATCGCGCCCCTGCTTGTTCGGGTCGTAACCGATGGACACCTGCCCGGTGCCGAACGGCCGCCCGCCCGGGATATCGATCAGCGCGGGCTTGAAGTCCTTCCACCGGTAAAAGCTGTCGACGCGCGACGCCGCGACCATCGCCCAGGGAAAGCTGCTTTCAGTGTCGTCGATGAACTCGCATTCATACAGGTTGCGGAATTCATCGTCGCTGCACTCGTCGCGCAACTCGTCGATATCGAACAGCTCCATCCCGCCGGCGATCGCGTCATGCAGCGTGAGGATATGGCACCAGCTGCGATCGGGCAGCATCGCCCCGGCACGCAGGTTGCGCTTCGAAACGTCGAACTCGCGCTGGGCGTCCTTCGACTTGCGGCGGTTCCATTCCTCGCCCGACCAGAACGCGTGCGCCTCATGCGTCGTGGTGCTGGGCGTCGAAAAATAGGTGCGCTTGTAGATCTTGTGCGTCGCCATCGCGCTGGCGACCTTCTTCAGCTCGGCGAAACCGCTGACCCAGAAGAATTCGTCGAAATAGAAATCGCCATGCTCGCCCTGTGCCGTCTGGGCATTTGTCGACAGGAAATACAGGCCGACCGGCTCTTCGCCGTCGCCCATGTCGAGCATGATCGGGTCGCCCTTCAGGTCGACGCCGGTGACCTTCTTGACCCATGCGGTAATATAGCGGCGGAAAATCAGTACCTGCCGCTTCGATGCGGACAGGAATATCTGGTTGCGCGCCTGCCCCGCAAGGAAGCCCCAGCGGATCTTCATCAACGCTTCGCGCGCGAAGTACCAGGTCGCGCCCGTCTGGCGCGATTTCAGGATCTTGCGCGTCCGCTGGTCGACGTTCGCGCGCCACAGATCCTGATGCTTGTAAAGATTGGCCTCGAAATCCGCCTCGAGCGCGTCCCACTGCTCTTCGGTCAGGAAATTCTTGCGCTTTTCGGCGCGCTTCGCCTTCGCCGGTTCGTCGTTTCGGCGCGCGATCTTGGGGTTAAGGTCGCCCTCTTTCCCCGTTTCCATATATTTGCGGATCCGCGCCGTCCGCTCGAGCTGGCGCATGAAAAAGTCGATCCGCTTCATCTCGCCTTCGGTTATGGCCGCGCCGCGATCCATCATTGCCGCAACCTTCACCTCGATCCGATCCTCGATGATCTGGACAGGCGCCGCGCTTCGCCAGTCGCCCCGCTTTTTCCAGCTGGCGACGGTCGGCCTGGGCAAGCCCAGCTCGCGCGCGATCGCGGTGATGTTCCACCCGCGCCAATACAGCGATCGGGCTTCGCGTTCGGGATCGCGGCCGACATCGGTCGCGTTCGGCACGTCGTCGGCCAGCTTGGAGTTGAGGGTGGCGGTCGGGCTTTGCATGGCCTGTGGCCATGCCGCGAAAATCGCCCGCTGCGCGCGCCCCTCATCCTGTAACCGGCCCCTATACAGGGGGAGGCAGTTGCAAGAGTGCCTGTTTTTCAGCCCCTAGGGTCTCATCTGCCGAAGCCGGAACCGCTCACCGACGACAGGCCGACCCCTGATCACGCCGATGGAGCTGTCCCGATGAATTTCAAGCGCACCAAGTCCTTCCTGCTCGCCACCGCCGGTTCGACGGTCGACGGCCGCAACATCGACGACAAGATGCTCGAGGAAATGGCATCGAGCTACAACCCCGCGACCTATGGGGCGCGGCTCAACATCGAACATATCCGGGGCATCACCGGCGAAAAGCCGTTCCGATCCTATGGCGACGTCGCCGAGCTGTCGATCGGTGAGGTCGAAGTCGATTTCAACGGCACCAAGGAAAATCGGAAGGCGCTCTTTGGTGTCTTCGACGTGCTCGAGGATGCGCAGCAGCTGAACGCCGCGGGGCAAAAAGTCTATCCGTCGATCGAGATCGAACCCAATTTTGGTGGCAAGGGCCACGCCTATCTGATGGGCGTCGCGCTGACCGACAGCCCCGCCTCGATCGCTACCGAACGCCTGCAGTTCAACGTCACCCGCCCCGGCGCGCTGAACGTCAGCCGCGACGTCGCCGCCGCGCTGGAATTTGCCGACGACAAGGGCGGTGTCACGCCCGAAGCCGGCGGCTTCCTGACCGCGCTGACCGGCGTGCTCGAAAAGTTCACCGGCGCCAAAAAGGACGAACCCGCACAGCAGCCTATCCACCAGCCGGCGGCGCAGCCCGGCACGATCGACATGTCGGCGCTGACCGAATTGTTCACCGGCCTGGGCAAGACGATGGACACGGCCATGCAGGCGCAGACCAACGCCCTGCGCGGCGAAATCGACCAGATTTCACTTACCGTGAAGAATCTCGCCAAGGACGTCGAAACCACCGCCGCCCCCGGCCAACAGGCGCGCCCGCCCGCAAATGGTGGGGGCAACTTCACCAAGACCGACTGCTGATCCGCCCTCGCCCGATCCCGCGCACCTGACAGAGCTAGTATCAAGGAACCAAGCCGATGCGTCCCGAAACCCGAATTGCCTTCAACGCCTATACCGCGCAGATCGCGCACCTTAACGGCATTCCGGTGGCGGAAGTCACCACCACCAAATTCGCTGTGGCCCCCGCGGTCGAGCAAAAGCTCGAAGACGTCATCCGCCACTCGCACGAATTCCTCGAGCTGATCACGATCCACCCCGTGGTCCCGCAGACCGGCGCGAAGATCGGCATCAAGGCGACGCGCACGCTGGCGGGCCGTACCAACACGGCCGCCGGCAATCGCCGCACGCCCGGGAACCCGACCGATTCGGCAGTGAAGGACACCTATTTCTGCCGGATAACCGATTTCGATTCCGCCATTCCGTACGAGCTGGCCGATGCGTGGCGCCACCGTCCGGAATTCCAGACGCTGATGCGCGACGCCATCACGCATCAGCAGGGCCTGGACCGTATCATGATCGGTTGGAACGGCACGTCGGCGGCCGTCGAAACCGACCGCGACGCCAACCCCCTTCTGCAGGACGTGAACTTCGGCTGGCTCTACAAGATCCGCACCAATGCGCCCGCACAGGTGCTGAACGATGGCGACCTGACCGTCTTCAACAATGGTGCCAACAACTCGGGCTTGAAGAAAATTTACGTCAAGGCCGGCGTCACACTCTTCGACCAGTCGCTCAACAACGGCGCGGCCGCAAAGGCCGACTATTCATCGCTAGATGCGCTGGTGCTCGACGCGAAATCGAATATCCACGAACGTCATCGCAGCCGCACCGATCTGGTCGTCATCGTCGGGCACGATCTGGTCGATGACAAATATTTCAACATCGCGCAACAGACCGGGGCGACGGCAACCGAAGTCGAAGCAACCGACCGCATCCTTCGCTCGACGAAGGCGATCGGCGGCCTGCCCGCGGTCCGCGTGCCGTTCTTCCCGGCGAACGCGATCCTGATCACGACCCTGAAAAATCTTGCGATCTACTGGCAGGAAGAAACCCGCCGCCGCCAGATCAAGGACGAACCCGCGCTCGATCAGATCGAGAACTACGAAAGCGTCAACGAGGACTACATCGTCGAGGAATATGAACTCACCTCGTTGGTAGAGAACATCGTGCTGGGCGAAGCGCCCGCGCGCCCTGCCCCGTAATACCTGCAGAGGGAGGCCTGTGAGGCCGGGGACGTCGTGACGGGCGAAACCGGAAGAGGCGATCGGAAAAGGCCGGGGGACGTCACGCCCCCGGCCACATGAAGGAGCCCCGCTCATGACCAGTCTTGCCCGCCGCCGCCGTGAAGCCGTGTTGGCGCAGCGTGCCGCAGAAGCCGCCGGCGCACCCGTCGCCGTCGGCGAAGCCCAGCCCATGCCCGAAACCGGCGAAGCCGCCAGCCAGTATAATCTGCTGCGCGCCGTGCTTCACGACAATCTCCGCAGCCTGGACGGAATTCGGTCGGTCACCGATCGCAACCCGAAAAAGATCGAGATGGCCAAGGCCTTCGACGCGTGGGTCGACGGCGCGCTCGCCGCCGGCGAACAGGGGAACGCCGCGCAGGACGAAATTCTCGTCACCATGATGATCTGGGCGATCGACTATCGCGACATCGATCGCGGCCTCGATCTCGCCGCGCACGCGATCCGGCACGGCCTTGCCCTGCCCGAACGCTACAGCCGCTCTGCCGCGACCTTCGTCGCCGATCAGGTCGCCGAGGCATGGCTGGCCGATGCAAAGGACGTCACCCGCGAACAGCTGCTGCGCACCTGGACGCTGGTCAGCGAAGCCGACATGCCCGATCAGGCAAAGGCCAAGCTGCTGAAGGCGCTGGGCCGCGCAACGGCCGCCGCCGCTGCCTCTTTCGACCCGCAGGCCGACAATGCCCCCGCCGGGGGCAAGCCCGCGCTGCTGTCGGCCGCGCAGGGGTTTTTCCAGTCGGCGGCCAAGCTGCAGAAAAATGTCGGCGTCGTGAAGGACCTCGAAGCGGTCGACCGCGAACTGAAACAGCTGGCGGAAGCCGCCGGCGCAAACGGGACCTAGGGCTCGCGCCACGGCGCTCGGGGGGCGGTGACGGTTCGGCGGGCCTGTAATGGGCAATCCGCTGCACCCGATCCCCACCCCCCGTAAATTTTGGCCGTAAAGCAAGGAAAGGCAGGTGTTTCGGTGAGCGATCTGATTTTCACGCCGCCGGCGCCTGCCTCGCCCGTCGACAGCAAGGTGACGGTCGACGGCTGGTTCCCCGACATCGACGTCAACATCCTGCGCGCGCAGACCCGCATGGGCGAAAACATCGTCCCGCACGAACGGCTGGTTTCGGCGATCGAGGGCGCGGTGCTGACCGCGCTTCGCAATCTGGCCGACTGGCGTTCGGCGCATGCCAGCGCCGGTGTCGCCGACCTCTCCGCCGTTCCCGACCAGGTGCAAATCAACGGCGAGCCCCGTCCCGTCATCCTGTGGCAACGGATCATCCGCCACTTCACAGCCGCACAGATCGCCGATGAGTTTCGCGACCTGGTCGCGACCGATCAGCAGATCCAGCGCGGCGAAGAACAAGTCGTCACCGGCGACCAGCACCGCCGATACGGACACAACGCCGTCGCCGACCTGCAGTCGATCGGCGCCGCCGTCCCCGTCCTGCGCAACAGCGTGGAACTGATCTGATGCAGGTCGCGGCCATGGACGGGGAAACGCTCGACGAACTTTGCTGGCGGTCGATCGGCCGCACCGCCGGCGTCACCGAAGCGGCGCTGGCGGCAAACCCCGGGCTTGCCGCCAGCGGCCCGCAGCTCGCCGAGGGCACGATTGTCACCTTGCCCGACGCCGTCAGCGCGGTGCCCGCGATCCGCGAGACGGTGCAGCTATGGGACTGACGAAAGGACCGAAGTCATGCGCAGCACAGCCTATCGCAGGGGGAAAGAAACGATGAAGCTGGATCCATTCTATCTGCTGGGCGCCTATGGCGTCGCCGGCGTGGCCGCCGTCGATCGCAACCCCGCCTATGCGCTGGAATTCATGTTCGCGCTCATCACGGGCGGGCTGGTCGCATTGTGCTTTTCGTTGCTGAAATCGCGCCAGCGCAAGGCGGACGGCATCGACACGTCGCTGTGGGCGATGGTCGCCCTGTTCGGGTCGACGGGCTTTGCCTTCGTCCTCGCCCCCGCGCTCGATGGGCGGGTCATTCCGCTGGTCGGCATCACCCTGACCCCGCCGCTTGCGGCCTTTCTGATTGCCGTCGGTGGCACGCCCTTCATCGAATGGCTGCTGACCGGCGAGGCCTTCGGGTTGTTCCGTCGATGGCTGGACAAGCGGGAGAAAGACGCATGAAACAGCAATATGCCGACAGCATCGCCGCCGTCCTGCGCCCGCTGGCGCCCGAAGGCAGGTTGTTCGATGCCGACGTCGCGCTGATCAACCAGCTCGCGGGTCAGTGGGATGCGCGGCGCCCGCGCGCGCATCCGCCCAAGGCGGCTCCGCCGCTCCCCGCCCAGCCGATCGAGGCGATCCGCCTGACCGCGCGCACGGCGGCGGAGCTGGTCGGACATGAGGCGATCGTGCTCGAATGGTATCTCGACAGCGAGAAGGTCGGCACGTGGGGCGTCGGCGTCACCAACAGCAGCGGCCATGGCGTCGACCGCTACAAGGACAATCCGCAGACGATCGGGCGCTGCCTCGAAATCTATCTCTGGCTTCTCAACACCAACTACATCCCCGACGTCCGCGACGCCTTCGCGGGGTGCAAGCTGACCGAAGCGCAATTCGCCGCCGCCCTGTCGTTCCATTACAACACCGGGGCGATCGAGCGAACCGATTGGGTGAAGCTGTTCAAGGCCGGCAAGATGCAGGCTGCGCGCGATTTCCTCGAAACCCATTATCTCAACGGCGGCGCCCTGACCGAACGGCGCGCCAAGGAAGCCGCGCTGTTCTTCGACGGCGAATGGTCGGGCGATGGCACCGCGCGGGTCATCCCGGTGTCGAAGCCATCTTACCAGCCCAACTTCCGCCGCGGCGAACGTGTCCAGATCCTTGGCATGCTGCAGACCCTGTTGCCCACCGGCTGACCCTTCCCCGCCGTAATCAGGAGCTTGCCATGAAAAGATTTCGAGGTTTCTTCATCCTCGCCGCGCTCTCGCTCTGCGCCTGCGCCGCACCCGCTTCGACGATCGGGGGCCTGCCGGCGGCGCCCGCCGAAATTGCCGACGCGACCGTCGTCGACGAAAAGGCGGCGCTGTCGGTCGAGATCGCGTATCAGGCGGCCGCGCTGTCGGTGAAGGCGATGGCCCAGACCAACATCATCATGGGCACGCCGGCGGAAAAGATCGCGGCGCTTGATCGTGCGGCGTACCGTGCGGTCCGGGCGGCGCGCGCGGCCTACGACGCCGGGAACGCCGACAGTTATCGCGAAGCCGAAGCCATCGCCCGCAAACATATTGCCGCCCTTCTTCGCCTCGTCACCTAAGGAACCACCGATGAACTTCGACAAGATCCTCTCGATCATCGAAACCGCCACCAACGCAGGGCCTGCCTTCTTCGAACTCGCCGAGCTGGTGATCGCCACCTTCGGCGAGGATGATCAGGCAAAGCTGCAGACGTCGTTGGCAGTCGCGCGGGCGCGGACGGACGAACTGCACGCCGAAGTGCAGGACGTGCTCGCCGACGCCGCCAAGCGCTGACGGTTCGCGGCGCGCATGAAGAAACCGGCATCCTTGCGCGCCGCGATCGCGGCGACTGTCCCGGACCTGAAGGAAAACCCGGAACGGCTGATCATGTGGATCGACCAAGGCGCGGTCGCGTCGCCGATGACGGCGTCGCTGAACTTCGCGTATAGGTATCGCCTCAACATCCTGATCCTTGGTTATGCCGGAAAACAGCCGCCGATCGCGATCGCGATCCTCTACTGGCTGCGCGTCAACCAGCCGAACCTGCTGCAGCCCGCGACCAACGCCTTCAGCTTCGAAGCCGACTTCAACGACAACAGCTCTGTCGACCTGCAGATCGAACTGCAGTTGACCGAACAGGTTGTCGGGGTTCCCGATGACGAAGGCCGCCTGACTTTCGATTTCATCGCCGAAAAGGATCCGCTGTTCGACGACGATCTTCCCTATGGCGGGCTCGACGAAGCGCCGCCGCTGTCGGAGATCTGGTTCGACGGGCGGCGCCTCGTCCCGGCTGACCCCGGATGATCGAAAACAATTTCGACCGGCTCGAAGCCTTTCTGGGCCGCTTCGTCACCGCGCTCTCCCCCCGGGAGATGCGCGGGCTCGCCAGCAAGATCGGACAATCGATCCGCCGGTCCAACGCCGCGCGCATCGCCGCGAACAAGCAACCGGACGACAGCGCGATGCAGGCCCGCCGCCCGCGCGAAGGCAAACGCCGGGGGAAAATGTTCCGCCAGCTGCGCCAGGCGCGGCTGCTGAAGGTCCGGGCGACCACCGATGGCGTGGCGGTCGGCTTCACCGGGCAGGCGCAGAAGGTCGCGAAGATCCACCATTTCGGCGAAGAGGGCGTCGTCGGGCGCACCCGCGACGGTCGGACTATCCGCGCCCGCTATGCCGCGCGCCTGCTGCTGGGCATCGGCGAAATGGACGAAGACGCCATCATGGCGGCCGTCGAAAAGCATCTGTCCCGCGAACGCTGACCCGGGCCGCAACTTTGCGGTGATGGATACGGCCCCGATACAGCGCGGCCCGCTGGCGCGCGCGCGAAACCCGTGCCTTTCATCGGCGCCATGCCCCCGATTTCATCCATCGCCACGTCGCCCGCAGTCGACCTGTCGGAACTGCCGCCGCCCGACCTGGTGCCGCAGCCGGATTTCGACACGCGCTTGAATGGCAAGCTCGACCGCCTGATCGGAAACTTCCCCGCATTCTCGGCGCTGGTCGAAAGCGATCCTGCCATCAAGCTGCTCGAATCGGACAGCTATGACGAAATGCTGCTCGCCCAGTCGTTCAACGACGCAGCGCGCCGCCTTCTGCTCGCTTTCGCCACCGACGCCATTCTCGACCATCTGGGGGTGCTGCTCGGCGTCCCACGCCTCGAGCTGACACCCGCCAATCCCGGCACCGGGGCGCCCGCGGTAATGGAAAGCGATGGCGAATTTCGCGCGCGGATCCTGCTCGCCCCGCACAGCTTCAGCGTCGCCGGCCCGGAAGGCGCTTATGTCTACCACGCCAAGTCGGCGTCCAGCGATGTGCTCGACGCATCGGCGACGTCGCCGACGCCCGGGCAGGTTGTCGTTTCGGTCCTGTCGCGCACCGGCGACGGCACCGCGCCGCCCGCTACGCTTGCCGCGGTTGAAGCCGTGCTGACGCATGACGAGGTTCGCCCACTGACCGACGAAGTCATCGTCCAGTCGGCCGACATCGTCGAATTCGGCATCGACGCCGATCTCTACCTCTACGCGGGTCCCGATCCGACGCTGATCGAGACGACGGCGGAGGCGGCACTGGCGGCATATCTGGCGAAGGCGCGCCGGCTGGGCCGCGACATTCCGCGATCGGCGATCATCGCCGCGCTGCACGTCGCCGGCGTGCAGCGCGTCGTCCTGAACCAGCCCGCCACCGACCAGATCATGACCGCGCTGCAGGCGGGCTGGTGCGCCGACATCGATATCAGCTACGCCGGCGTCGGCGAATGAGCGCCCTTCCCCCCGAACTGCTCGCGAAAAGCCTGTTGCCGCCGAACGCCACCGATGGCGAACGCGCGCTGGAAGACGCGATGCGCGCCGACATCGACCTTTCGGCGATCGGTACGCTCTGGAATCCGGCGACCTGTCCGCCCGAAGTCCTGCCTTTCCTCGCATGGGGACTGGCGATCTCGCGCTGGGACATGACGTGGAGCGAGGCGGAAAAGCGCGCGGCGGTTGCCGATGCCATCCCCTTTCACCGGCGCAAGGGCACGCGCGCGATCGTCCGCGAAGTGCTCGACCGCTTTCACCCGCTGCTGCAGGTCGCCGAATGGTGGGAAACCAGCCCGCGCGGCGACCCCCATACGTTCGAGATCCGGGCACCGGCGGCCGACATCCCGGCAAGTTTCCTCACCAGTGACACCGCCGCCGCGATCATTCGCGACGTCGCATCTGTCAAACCCGCGCGCAGTCATTTCACATTTGTCCAGTCGCTTGAGGCGCAGGCGCTGGGCTGGCTCGCCAGCGGGGCCAATCTGGCGACCTTTTCGCGGACGGCGCTTCAGGCGGAGCACGACGACGATCCGATCTGGGCGCAGCTGCTGCAGACCGAAGACGGCGAACCGCTGTCCGACGACGGCGGCGACTTTCTGGAGCATATCTGATGCCGGCACTTCAGATGCTGATCACCGACGCGGGGCTGGAGGCGATCGTCAACGCGCAGGAAGGCGGCACCGACGCGATCCTGATCGAATCGATCGGCCTGACCGACACGCCGTTCGTCATGGCGCCGACGCTGACCGCGCTGCCCGGGCAGTTCCGCGTGATCGAAACCGTGTCGGGACAGGCGGTCGCCGAAAACATCATCCACGTCGTCGCTTACGACCCGGCCCCCGTCACCTATGACGTAACCGGATTCGGCCTGTTCGATGCCGACGACGTGCTGATCGCGGTCTACAGCGCCGCCGTCGACCCGATCCTTTCCAAGGCGGAGCTGGCGACCAGCCTGTTCGCGATGGACATCGTGCTGTCGGCCGACGTCGCCGCCGTGATCGAGTTTGGCGACGCGCTCTTCCTCAATCCACCCGCGACCGAAACCGTCGCCGGCGTCGCCAGGCTGGCCAGCGACGCGCTGGCAGATGCGGGCGAAGATCACGCCACGATCATGACCCCGCTGCAGGTCAAGCGGATCGTCAACGCGGCGATCGATGCGGCGCTGCATCACAAGATCATGCTGTGGTCTGGCGCGATCGTCGACATTCCCGCGGGCTGGCACCTGTGCGACGGCACCGGCGGGACACCCGACCTGCGCGACCGCTTCGTCGTCGGCGCCGGGACCGACTATGAACCCGGCGACACCGGCGGCGCGGACCACCACACGCATGGCGGCTCTGTCGGCGGCCATGCCTTGACCGAGGCCGAACTCGCGGCTCACCGCCACCTGAATGTCATCGCCGGCGCGTCCGACAACGCGCTGACCGCGGGGACATCGCTTTCGCAGGAGCGCACGCTGGGCGGCGATACGCAATATATTCTGAACAGCGGGCTGGGAGAGCCGAACATCGGCCGTACCGGCAGCACCGGCGCCGGGCAGGAACATGATCACCCGCTGACGATCAACAACAGCGACCATCTGCCGCCCTTCTTCGCCCTCGCCTTCATCATGAAAGTCTGACCGATGGCAAAGATCAGCGCACTACCCCTCGCCGACGCCCTGACCGGCGAAGAACTGATGCCGATCGTCCAGGAGGGCGCGTCCAAAAAGCTGGACGTCGCCGAGCATCTGCGCCCCTATGAAGAGCGCGTCGACCTGATTGCCGCTTCCGCCCACGGCCTGATCAATTTCCGCGAAACGCTGGCGGAGGCGATCGATGATTTCGCGATCGATGCCTATTTCACATCGGCCGAAAGCGGCGAGCTGCGCCTGTATCGCCGCATCGCCGGCGCGCCCTTCTACACCGATCTGGGCGATGCGGCCGCGCCGGTCAGCAAGGCGCTGTTGGCAGGCGACGGCGACGAGTCGGTCGCATACAACCCGGGCGGCGCGGGATCCCGGCGCACGACGCTTCGCCAGCGCCTGCAGCGCGACGTCTGGGTCGAGGACTATTTTGCCGGGCTGGGACCGGGCGACGATTATCAGCCCGCATTCGATCGCGCGATGGACGCGGCCCGCGCGCGGGGGCGCTCGCGCGTCCGCATGGAAACGATGATCGACACGGCGTCGACGATCGCGCTGCGCAGCGGCATGTCGATCGAGGGCGACGGGACGCACTACCGCTGGGACAATGACCTGGAAGCCAACGTCTATGAAGGCGCATGGATCCGCAATGACAACGCGGCGGGCGGTCCGGTGCTTCGATACGGATCGATGCAGGACAGCCGATTGAGCGGCGTCGGCATCTTTTGCGGCGAACAGGAAGACACCGTCGCGATCAGCATCGGGTCGGACAACAACCCTTCGACGCAGGCGCTGTATTTCGAACGCTTCGTCGTGGTCGGGGCGGCGCTCGCCGTGCGATGGGGGGACGCCAACATTGCTACCCCGCTGGAGCAATGCGACGACATCACTTTTCGCGATTTTTCCTTTCACAGTTGCATCGACGGGATCCGGCTCGATGCGAACAATGTCGCCGACACCTCGCTGATAGAGCGCGGCAAGATGTACCAGATGCAGGGCCTTTGCTTCGACCTTCGCAATTGCGGCATCCTGCGCGTTTCGGAATGCCAGGCGGGCCTGCTGTATGCGCACTCGCGGATGTTCAGGATCGCCGGTCAGTCGCCCGACCAATTGTTCATCCAGCTCTGCCAGTCCGAAGGACTTGCGGGCAAGATGATCGATATCGTGGGCAACAACGATCAGGGAATGACGCATTTGAGCCGCTGCGTCATCAACCAGCCAGTCCAGTGCAATGGCATCCTCCGGGTCAAATCGGAGGGCTGCTATTTCAACTCGACGATCCACATCGATGGCTACGGGCGGTGGACGTCCGACGTCGACGTATGGGACGGCCCGCTCGAGCTGCCGCAGGTCACGATCGCGAACGGCGCACAGTTCGACGCGGTGACACAGCGGGATGCGAGCGGCCAGAACGGGCGGTGGCTGCCGCGCGGCATGAAGATCAAGCAAGCGAACCTGACCGCCGGCGGATACGAATTTATCGGCGCGGTCCGTGCGGGCATCCATGGCGAAACCTTCACCAACGCGGCCGCCCATTATTTCCCCGGCTTCTACGTCCTGCCCACGGCCGACAATGGCAAAGCCTACAAGGTCACGGCCGTCGCCGGCGCCGCAGGTGCCGAACCCGCGTGGCCTGTCGTCGTCGGCGATACGGTCGTGTCGGGGGGCGTAACCTTCCAGTGCGTCGGCGACAGCGCGCTCATGAAGGGCGTCGGGGGCATCCAGGCATGATCTTGACAATTGCATCGGAGCGGAAATGATGGCGGAGCCGACCGAAGGTCTCACCATTGCGCAGGCGCTGGCGGCGCTGCGCGACCGGCAACACGTGGCGCGCGCAGCGTGGAACCCCGAAAACTCGCAGCTGTTCCTGTATCTGAACCAGTCCGGGCGCGCCGCGGTGAAATTCGATCCCGCGACGCCGACGGGCGGCGTCGATCTGTCCGGGCTCGATCTGGGCGATCCGGCGACCGTCGCACGGATGCGGCACATCAACGGGCGCCGCGCCAATGGCTCCTCCTTTTCCGGCTGGATTGCGACCCACGCCGATATGGTCGCGACCGACTGGTATATCGTGGCGTAGCGCCCGCGCGCCCTTGTATCCGGCCCCTATACATTGCGGGCCTATGGCGTTTTTCAGGCCCGGAGCCTTTGTGCGCTCATGGCCGCGCGCGAAGACATTGCCCTCGATCCTGCCTCGCTGATCCGCGAAGGCGTCGTCGCGTCCGTCGATCTGGCGGCCGCGCGATGCACGATGCGAATAGGCGATCCCGACGAGGAAGAAATTGAAACCCCGCCGCTCCGCTGGCTGAACCTTCGCGCCGGCGCGACGCGGGTCTGGTCGCCGCCGACCCAAGGCGAAGCCGGGCTTATCCTCTGCCCTGAAGGCGAGATCGCCGTGGGGATTGTCCTGTCGGGCCTGTCCTACGCAGATTTCCCCCCCGCGGGATCCGCGCTCGAGGAAATCATCGCCTTCGGCGACGGCGCGCGCATCGCCTATGATCCCGAAGGCCACGTACTGACCGCCGAACTGCCCGGCGGATCGACCGTCAATGTCACCTGTGACCAGCTTAACCTGACCGGCGACGCCGCTATCACCGGCAATGTCGCGATCGATGGCGACCTGACCGTGACGGGCACGGTCACCGCCGAAACCGACGTCGTCGGTGGCGGAAAGAGCCTGAAGGGTCACAAGCATCTGGGCGTCACCGCCGGCGGCGGCGTGTCGGGCGTTCCGCAATGATCGGGGTCGATCGTCTCGACGGCCGCCAGCTCGACGGCAATGCCCATCTGGCGCAATCGGTCGCCGACATCCTGTCGACGCCGCTCGGCAGCCGCGTCATGCGCCGCGATTACGGATCGATGCTGCCCGAACTGCTGGCCCGCCCGGCCAATTCCGTTACCCGCCAGCTGGTCTTTGCCAGTACCGCCGTCGCGCTTGGCCGCTGGGAACCGCGGCTCAAGATCCGGCGCATCGGCGTGTCGACCGACAACAGCGACGGTTCGATGACCGTCGACCTCGATGCCGAGCGCGTCGACCTGCCCCTCGCCAACGATCGTGTTCAGCTGTCCATTCCCATTCGCGGCGGCGGCGTCGCCGTCCCTGCCCCCTGATTTTCGCAAAGGAGCCACGTCATGCACGGCATCAAGGTCAATATTCTCACAACGGGCGCCCGCGCCATCCAGCCCGTTTCCACCGCCATCATCGGCATGATAGCCACCGCAACCGCGCCGGTCGGCGCCGCCGCCGATGCGCTGAACGCGGCATTCCCGCTGAACAAGCCCGTGCTGGTCACCGACATCGCAGACGCGATCGGAAAGTCGGGCACCGGCGGCACGCTGAAACCTGCGCTCGAGGGGATTGCCGACCAGACGACGCCGATCATTGTGATCATCCGCATTGCGGAAGGCGCTGATGACGAGGAAACCGAAGAGAACATCATCGGTACGATCGGCGTCGACGGCATCGCCACCGGCATGCAGGCGCTGCTCGATGCCGAAGTGCAGCTGGGCGTGCGCCCCCGCATCCTTGGCGCGCCCGGGCTCGACACACAGGCGGTCACCGTCGCACTGGAAGTTGTCGCGAAAAAGCTGCGCGGATTCGTCTATTCGGCGGTGCCGGTGGAAACGGTCGCTGCCTCGCTCGTTTACTCGGCGGAGTTCTCGGCGGCCGAACAGATGCTGATCTGGCCGAATTTTTCGAGCGACTTCGAAGGCGACGCCGCAGCGCGCGCGCTGGGCCTGCGATCGCGCATCGATCAGGAATTCGGCCCGCACTATGCGCTGTCCAATTTCGCGGTCAATGGCGTCACCGGCATCAACAAATCGGTGCATTTCGACCTGCAGGATGCGACGACGCCCGTCGGCCTGCTCAACGACGGCAACATCACTTCGATCGTGCGTATGAACGGCTTCCGTTTCTGGGGCGTCCGTACCACCAGCGATCTGCCGCAATTCGTTTTCGAACCCGTCGTGCGCATGAATCAGTTCCTTCAGGACACGATGGCAAACGGCCTCGCGTGGGCGATCGGAAAGCCCGCCACCGTGGCGCTGTTCCGCGATATCGAGGAAACGATCGACGCCGAACTGGCCCGCCTGAAAGCGCGCGACTGGATCATCGGCGGCAAGTCGCGCATCGACCCGGCGCTGAACAGCCCGGCGCAGCTCGCCGCCGGCATCGGGACGGTCGATTACGACGTCACCTTCGCCGCGCCGCTGGAAAATCTGATCCTCAACCAGCGGATCACCGACAAATATTACAGCGGCTTCGCCGATCAGCTGAACAACTGATCGACCGCCGCGCCCCCTTAAATCGCGAAAGGAAACGGTCATGGGCCTGCCCAGCAAACTCAAGAATTTCCGCCTCTATAACGACGGCAACAGCTATCAGGGCATCGTTGGCGAATTCACCCAGCCCAAGATCGCGCTGCAGATGGAGGAATGGCGCGGCGGCGGCATGCTCGGCCCGGTCAAGATCGACATGGGCCTGCAGCTTATGGAAGCCGAATTCACCAACGGCGGCCTGGTCAAACAGGTGATGCGTCAGTTCGGTAGCACCAGCGTCGACGGCGTGCTGCTGCGCCTCGTCGGCGCCTATCAGTCCGACGACACTGGCAACGTCGACCAGGTCGAACTGGTGATGCGCGGCCGCCTCGAGGAACTGGACATGGGCAACGCCAAGGCGGGCGAGGATACCGAGCACAAGGTCAAGGTTCCGCTCTCCTATTACAAGATCGCCGTCAACGGCCGCACCGAAATCGAAATCGACATGCTCAACTCGATCTTCATCGTCGACGGCGTCGATCGCTATGCCGAGATCCGCAACGCGCTGGGCGGCTAGCCTGTTCCCGAATCCGATACCGGCCCGACAGAGCGGGGAGGGCCGGAATTGGTAGGGGGCGGCGCCTCAAAACGCCGCCCCCGTCCCTCACCCCGCCGATATTAAGGACCCCGCTCATGGGCACCGAAGCCGACACCACCTATATCATCCCCGCCGACGCCGAACCGGCGACCGTCCCCGGCGCAAAGCTGCTCGAAACCGTGACGCTGGAACAGCCCGTCATGCGCGGCGAAACCGCGATCGCCACGATCACGCTTCGCAAACCCAAGGCAGGCGAGCTGCGGAAATTGTCGCTGAAGGACATCCTGACCAGCGAGATCGACACGATCCTCGAGCTGCTGCCGCGCATCAGCGATCCGATCCTGACCGACCATGAGGTCAACGACCTGTCCCCGGGCGATCTGGCGCAGGTCGGGGGTGTCATTCGCGGTTTTTTTCTGACCCCGGCGGAGAGGGCCGGGTATCAGAAGATGATCGACGCACAGACGTAGAAGAACTGATGGCCGACATCGCCGCCATCTTTCACTGGCCGCTGTCCGACATGGCGGCGATGGACGTCATCGAAGTGATCGAATGGCGCGGCCGCGCCGTCGACCGATGGAAAAAGATGAACGAGGTTAAGGGCGGCCGATGAGCAACAAGCTCACCCTGATGGTCAACTTCCTTGGCGGCGACAAGCTGTCGGGCGCGATCCGCAACATCATCGGCACCGGCAAGACCGCCCGCCAGGTGCTGAAGGATATGGCGCGCGAAGCGACAGGCCTCGAGCGCGAGCTGGGAAAGGTCCGCCGCGAGATTGCGGGCGCCAGCGGCAACATAACCGACCTGGTCAGCCGCGAGCGGGCGCTTGAACGCCAGATCGAACAGACCAATGCCGAAATGGCGCGGCGCCGGCGGTTGATGGAGATCGACGCAAACGCCGACCAGATCCGCGCGCGTGGTCAGGAGATCATGGATCGCGGCCGCGACAATATGGCGGAGGGCGCCGTTGCGGCCGCGCCGCTGGTGCTGATGGGCCGCGCGGCGATGCAGAACGAAAAGGCGCTGGCGCTGATGGCGCAGAAGCTGGATCTGAACGACCGGCAGACGATTGCGCTGGGCAACAGCCTGCAGCGCGCGGCGCTTCAGGCAAAGCAACTGCCCGAAAACATCATCGCCGGCGCCGACTTCCTTGCTGGCAAGGGGCTGGGTTCGAAAGAGCTTGAAGCGATGATGCCCGTCGTTGGGCGTTTCGCCACCGCATGGGATGCCGATGTCGTCGACTCGGTGAAGGCCGCCCACGCGAATTTCCTTTCGCTCAAGGTCCCCCTCGACCAGACCGCACAGGCGCTGGAAATCATGGCCGTCGCCGGCAAGGAAGGCGGCTTCGAAGTCCGCGACATGGCGGCGCAGTTTCCCGTCCTGACCAGCAACCTCGCAAAGTTCGGGTCGACCGGCCTGACGGCCGTTGCCGACCTATCGGCCGCGCTGCAGGTGCTCGAGGCTAAGACCGGCGACGGGGCGACCGCCGCCAACAATCTCGACAATATGTTGAGCTTTGCGTTGAGTGGTGAGGGGATCAAGAAATTCAGCAAGGCCGGCATCGATATCGTCGCGTCGCTGAAGCAAGCGGCACGGGACGGGAAGAGCCCAATCGAAACCATCGCCCGGTTGACCAAACAGGCCACCGGCGGCGACGATATGCGGATCAGCGAGATCTTCTCCGACAAACAGGCGCGCGACGGCGTCACGGCCCTGATCCAGAGCGAAGAGCAATATCGCCAGATCCGCGACGCAGCGATGAATGCGCGGGGCATGACGGCGAAGGAATTCGACCGCATGTCGAAAGTGTCGAGCGCCAACATGACCGTACTGACCGGAAGCCTGCAGGGGCTGGCGGTGACCTTGGGAACGCACCTGTTGCCCATACTGGTCACCGGCACGCAATGGCTGACCGGTATCATCACGTCGATCGGCGAATGGGCGCAGGCGAACCCGGCGGCCGCCAGCACGATCATGACGGTCATCACCGCGCTGGTCGGCATGAAGATCGCCGTCGGCGCCCTGCAGTTCGCATTGGGCGGCCTCTTCGGACCGATAGCGACGATCTACAAAGCTTGGTCGAAGCTGTTCCCCGCCGGCCTTCTCGCATCGCGCGCCTTCGGCATGGTGGTAAAGGGCGGGATGGCTTTCGGCCGTGTCATGCTGTTCGTCGGCCGCGCCATGCTGATGAACCCGATCGGCCTGCTCGTCACCGCGATCGGCGTCGCCGCCTATCTGATCTACACCCACTGGGACAAGATCAAGGGCGCCTTCAGCGCCGGTATCGCCTATCTGGGTCAGGCGTGGGCATGGCTGAAGGGCAACGCTCGCAACATCCTGCAGCTAAGCGGCCCGATCGGTCAGGCGGCGCTGTTCATCTGGGACAATTGGGCGACGATCAAAACCGCCTTCGCCCAAGGGCTGGCCTTTGTTTCCGGGCTTGTCGGCCGATTCCTGTCGGTCGGGCGAGCGATCATCGACGGGCTGGTGTCGGGCATCACCGCAGCGCCCGGCAGGATCTGGGCGGCGCTCAAGCGGATCATCGGCGGCGCCTGGCAGAACGCGAAAGAGTTTCTGGGCATCGCCTCCCCTTCCCGCCTGTTCGCGACGATGGGCGGACATATCAGCTCGGGGCTTGCGATGGGCATCGATCGCGGCCGCCGACAGCCGCTGGGATCGATGAAGCGCCTCGCCGCCGGCGTCGCGGCCGCCGGCGCCATGTCGTTGTCGCCCTCCTATGCCGCGGCGCCGCGTGGCGGGGTAGCGGTTAGCGGTCAGGCCGTTCAGGCGCAGGCGGGGGCCGTCACGATCAACGTCTATGGCGCGCCGGGACAGGACGTGAAGGCGCTGGCCGACGAAGTCATGCGCCGCCTTGAGGCCGCAAAGGCCGTTCGCGGCCGTTCGAGCTTCGACGATGACGAATAGGATCCGGCGATGATCGAAATCCCCCCCATACTGAAATCGGTCCCCCTGCCCTTCGACAGCTGGAAGACGCGCGTCGACGCCGCCAAATATCAGGCGGGACGGCTGCAGCGCCTGGTCAAAGGCATCTTCCCCGATCCGGTGCCGGCGCCGGGGCTCGACGCGCCGAGCGCCGCGGGTCCCCGCACGCTCATGTCGTGGGGCCTGTTCGTCTTTGGCATGGAAAGCCTTGCCCCGGATGAATATCAGCGCCGCCGCAGCTGGCGCCACGCCGCCACCGAACGGTTCATGGCGCGGCCCGCGCGCCAATTTGTCGGCCCCGGCGACGACAATGTCTCGCTGCTCGGCAGCCTGATCCCCGAAATCGCGGGCAGCTTGGGCGCGATCGAGACGGTGGCGGAAATGGCGGGCACCGGCGACCCGCAACCGTTGGTCGACGGACAGGGGCGGCTGTGGGGCAATTATGTCCTGGTCAATCTCGACGAGACCGGACGCAGCATCATCGCCGGCGGCATCGCCCGCTGGGTCGACTTCGCGATAGATTTTGAGCGCGTGAGCTGATGCCCGCCAATCTTGCCGACGTCCGGCTGACCCTGTCCGATGGCACCGACCTGACCGACAAGGTCAACCCGCGCCTGATCGACCTGACCCTGACCGAAAAGCGCGGCGAGGAAGCCGACACGCTGGAAGTGACGATCCACAATCACGATCGCGCCGTCTCGCCGCCGAAAAAGGGCGCGATCCTCAACCTGTCGCTGGGCTGGAAGAGCGGCGACGACGTCACCACCGGGCTGGTCGGCAAGGGGCGGTTCAAGGTCGACGAAGTGGGCCGCGGCGGCCCGCCCGATCGCATTTCGATGCGCGCCCGCGCCGCCGACCTGGACGGCGAATATCGCACGCGAAAGGACGGGATCTGGAAGGATACGACGCTGGGCGCGATCCTGACCGAGATCGCGGGGCGCCACGGCCTCTCCCCGCGCATCCACCCCGATCTGGCAGGCAAGCCGGTCGCCGCGATCGAGCAAAAGGCAAAGAGTGACATGGCCTTCGTCCGAGATCTCGGCCGCCGCTACGACGCCGTCGCCGCGCCAAAGGGCGGCGCGCTGGTCTTCATGCCGATCGGCGCCACGACGACGGCGGGCGGCCAGCCGATCGCTGAAACCGCGCTGACCCGCGAAGAAGGCTGGGCATGGGAATTCACCACCGCGTCGCGTGAGGATTACGGCGGCGCGCAGGCGAGCTGGCGCGACGTCGACGCGGGCCGCAACCGCACGGTCAAGGTCGGCGACGGCAAGCGAAAGCGTCTGAAAAAAGTCTATGCGAGCGAGGCCGACGCGCGCGCAGCGGCACAGGGTGAAGCGAGCAAGCGCAAGCGCGGCACCTTCAAATTCACCTATGATCTGGCGCTCGGCGATCCGCAGCTCATGCCGAATTGCCGCGTCTTCCTGAAGGGCTGGGACAGCGAGATCGACCGCATAAAATGGCTGGTCGACGAAGCCGTCCACAAACTGTCATCGGGCGGCCTGACGACGTCGCTGACGCTGGAAAGCGCCTAGGCCTGCCGGCGCATCTCGGCGCCGATCCACCAAAACAACTTGCCCCATTCGTCGCGTGAAGCGTGCCCCGCCTCAATCGCGTCCGCGATCGCTTCGGCGCGCGGACGCCAGCGCGCCACACGGCGGCCGAAGAGAAACGTGGCATACAAATCGAGCGAACCCCGCTTACGGGATATCGAAGGCGTGCTTATCAGCATCATAAAGATTGCGGCCGACCGAACCCTTCAGCTTTCCGACGACGCATGTTTCAGGATCGAAAGGGCCCACGGCGAACATCGAGACGCCAGCTTGGCCCTTGTAATCAGCGGTAAATCGCAAGAGCAGATCTAGGCCCTTTCCGTCCATCTGTTCATGAGCTTCCACGCTTTCAAATCTCACTGTCCCAACGGCCTTTTGCGGCAGCGCCCGATCTACTCGCGCGATCAGCTCCATAAGCCAACGATCATGCTTTTCGCGGCATGCGTGCGTATCTTCTTCGAAAACGGTGACGTTGGCGGGCGCATCCACACCCGACTCATCGGCCTCAAGTGTCTTCTCCGGATTAGATCCGCACCCTGCCAAAAGCGCAACGGCAGCCAACGTGCCGAATATATTCCTCTGCATCCCACCCTCTAGTGCTTGCCGATCGACGCCACGACGCGCCCGATGACATACATTTCGTCATCGTGCGCGGTTTCCGGGCTGACGTTCGGATTGTCGCTCTTAATCTTGTAACTGCCATCCGGGTTCGCCCAGATGCGCTTCACCATGCCGATATCGGCAACAGCTATCGCCCAGACTTCGTCCTGTTCGTTGATCCGCTTGCGCCGCAGGTCGACGATGCCGATCGCGCCGTCCAGTAACGTCGGCTTCATCGAATCTCCCCGGACGCGAATAACAACCAGCATTTCGGGCGGTGCGTCCGTGAATTCGCGAAGCCAGTCACGCGCAAGCCAGCGGTGCTTCTCGGCAATGGCGCCATCGTCGATATAGGTGCCGCCGGCACCCAGCGTCAGGTCGATTTCTTTGATCGCTACCAAACCATGCGCCGCAAGCGCAGCGGCTTCGGCGTCTAACGGCGTCGGCCGAAACTCGCGGCGAGGCGCATGGAACTGCCCACTGGAAACTTCAGGATCGTCGGTTTCGCCGGTCAGGTATTCAGGCGTGGTCTGCAGGGCGCGCGCCAACTCAAGAAGCTTTCCCGATTCGCGCGTCTGCCCCGTGATAAGTCGGCCGATCGATGGCTGTTTCAAATCCACTATGCGCGCCAATTGGCTCTGGTTCAGACCAATGGCCTCCATTCGCTCTTCCAACCGGGAACCTATGATTTCAGCCACTTCGACGACCTATACGTAATCGAATAGCGGCGCATGCAACTTTTACGTTGCATAGATTATACGTAAATGTATAACGGCTCCTATGACTGAGCCTCTGACCCGATACGAAGCACTCATCCGCTGCCGCGACGCCGCCGGTTCCGACAGCGCGCTCGCCCGCGGCTTGAATGTTACGCAGCCGCGCGTGTGGCGCTGGGTGAACCAGTCGAAGCAAATGCCAGGGGAATATGTTCGGCTGGCCGAACGCCTCTACGGCGTCGCGAAAGAGGACCTGCGCCCCGACCTGTACCCCCGCGAAATCATGGCCGACGAAGCCGTCGAAGATCGCTTCTGCGGCATCGACCTGCGCCGCGCCGAGCGCCGCGAAGCCGAACGGCGGGTCGCCTGACCATGACCGGGGGGCTCCATCACCATCTTCATATTGGCAGCCAGTCGACCCGGCTGCCGATCCGGCCCGCTCGCCTTGGTTCATCGGCGGCGGCACCGGACTGCGAACAGGCCGCGGAGCCCATGCCCCTTCCCCCCGCTGCCGCGGCCTGTTCGCCCTTGTCATCATTCGCCCCCTGCAACGACTGCCCCGGCACCCCTGCCCGTCGTTGCTGCCTCTCCCTCGCGGCCCGGTCGGACCTCTTCGTCACCGAAGGGATCGTCGACCAGTTCGCGCTGGAACGGCTCGGCTTCAATGCCGCCAGCGATGCGATGCCGATAGCCGGTAAATTCCAGAACCTTACCGCCCCGATTGGAGAGGCCGCATGAGCAATCTATACTTGAGCGGTTATTCTCCCCGCGGCCTCAATCCGGCGCTTGATCGGCTTTCGATGGCCATCGATGGCGAGGGACAGGCAGGCGATATTCTCCGTCGTTTCGCCATTCCGGGCGGATGGGGATTGCCTGTCGCCGCCGTGGGATTTTTTGACGACGACGGCCGCCTGCAGGCGTTGGTCGCCGACTACCCGAACGGACGCCGCGCAGAAGTACGGGTCAGGGCCAAGAAAAGCGGCCGCACCTATTGGCAGTCGTCGTTCACCCGCTGGGCAGAGCCAGCATGAGCGTCCCCCGCAACATCACCCTGACGCCCGAGCAGCAGGAATTGAAGGAAGCCTGCCGCGCGCTGGTCAAGGCCTTTGGCGGACAGGACGCCGCGGCCGATTTCCTTGGCACCCGGCAACAGCGGATCAGCGATTGCTGCAGCACCAGCACCGAAGCATGGCTGCGGATCGATGAAATCGAAGCGCTCGAGGCGCGTACCGTCGACACCCCCGGCCACCCGCATGTCACCTGTCTGCTCGCCCGCCGGCGTCGCTTCGACCTCGCCGCGACGCCGCGCACGGCGGCGACGGGCCGCGACCTGCTGAAGCTCTATGCCCACCAGTCGAAAGAGAACAGCGATCTGGCCCAGACGCTGCTCGACGCGAACGCGGACGGCGACATCGAATTGCACGAGGCGGAGGCCATCGACGACGCGATCGACGACGTCATCGCCTGTGCCCTCGCCATGCGCGCCGAAGTGCGCATGATCATCCGGGAGGGGCGCCAGTGACCGACGAAGCCCCCCGCCAGGGCACGATGCGCGCGAACCGCAGCCTGATGCTGTGCCCGCACTGCAACGGCCCCTCGCTGATCCGCAACAGCGACCGCGTCACGCCGGTCGCCAAGGATCTCTACATGAACTGCCTCAACACCGACTGCGGTCATACGTGGAAGGCGCAGATCAGCATCGTCCATACACTGTCGCCCAGCGCGATGCCGGATCCCGACATCGATATCCCGATGGCGCCGCCCGAATATCAGCGGCGCAAATATCCCGGCGGCGCGCGTCAGCCCGGCGAGGATCCGGGCGACCCCGATCAGATCTCGATCTTCGATCATCTGGGCCGCGACCGAGCCGCCTGACCTCCCAACCCCGCTCAAACCCGCTCCCCGGCATTTCGCCGGCCCCCTGACTGCACCCTTTTGACGGATACCCAATGGCCCTCGCCGACGACATCATTGCCGGTCTCAAATCCACCTTCCGCTTCAAATCGCAGAAGGGGAAATGGCTGCAGCAAGGCCAGTGCCCGCAATGCGGCAAGTGGGAGCTTTTCTGTTCGGCCGACCAGCCGCGCATGGTCAAATGCGGCCGCCTGAACGAATGCGGTTGGGAAGACACCGTCCGCAACCAGCTGTCGGACCTGTTCGAAGACTGGTCGAAGCGCGCCCCGGCGAGCGAGGCCGATCCCAACGCGACGGCCGACGCCTATCTGTCGCATGAACGATTCCTCGATCTGCAGATGCTGCGCGGATCCTATGCGCAGGAAACCTATCACGATCGCAAGCGCAACCTGACCACGGCCACCGTTCGCTTTCCACTGGCGAACGGCAGCTGGTGGGAACGGCTGATCGACCGCCCGGGCCGCTTCGACAAAAAGGCGCGGTTCCGCTGGATCGATCCGGAGCTGGCAAAGACCAACCCCGACGAAGGGCGCTGGGGCGGCCATTGGTGGCAGGGTCCGACCGTTTCATGGGACATGCTGGCGGCGGCCGACGAGATCTGGCTGGTCGAAGGGATCTTCGACGCCACCGCGCTGGTCCAGGCGGGCATCCTCGCCGTCAGCCTGATGACGGTGGGCAACTGGCCCGAGGAATCGCTGGCGCAGCTGCTGCGCGTCATCGCCGAAAAGAACCCGAAGCATCGCCCGCGCCTTGTTTTTGCCCTCGATGTCGGCGCCGCCGGTGTCAGCTACACGCGCAAATTCGTCCGCATGGCGCGCCTCGAAGGCTGGGAAGCGACGGCCGCACAGGTCCGCCCCGATGGCGAAGGGTCGAAGCTCGACTGGAACGACCTGTTGATCCGCCATCTCGACTGGAAGGGCGACCCCGACCGCGCACCCTACTCGCGGGTCATGATCGACGAATATCTGTGGAATGGCGCCGTCACGATCGCCGAGAGCGCGCGCGACAAGGCCAAGCTGATCCATAATCACCGTGGCCTGTCGAACTTCACCTTTCGCTTCGACAATCGCACTTGGGCGGCGAAGATCACCTATGAGGGCGACGACGGCGACAAGCGCCAGCGGCTCGACGTCGATGAGATCGCGAACTGCGCCTTCCGGATCCTCTACATGGAGCGCGACGAAACGCTCGATGAAACCAACTTCTTCCTTCAGATCGACTTCCCGGAAAAGCACCGGCAGACCGTAAAGGCGCGCTTCAGCAGCAATGCCTGCGCCGCCGGCGGCGAATTCAAGAAACGGTTGATGGCCTTCGCCGGTGGCTGGTCGGGCACGCCCGAACAGCTCGACCGCCTGATGCGGCAGCAGACCAAAAGCATCAAGATCGTCGAGCCGCTGCCCTTCACCGGATATTCCGAAGCGCACGGCGCATGGGTGTTCGGTGACGTCGCCGTCCGCGACGGCCGCCTCGTCAAGATCAACAGCGAGAAATATTTCGACTTCGGCAAGGCGGCGGTGAAGCTGCGCACTCCCGAACGCATTCTGTCGATCAATTACAATCCCGACGTCCGCGACTTTCCGTGGATGAAGGATTTATGGGGCGCGTGGGGCGTGCGCGGCTATGCCACCCTCGCCTTCTTCGTCATGTCGCTCTTCGCGGTACAGATCCGCAACCGTCACGACTCGCTCGGCTTCCTCGAAATTACGGGCGATCCCGGGTCGGGCAAGACCACGATCATCACCTTCATGTGGAAGCTGCTGGGCCGCAAGAAATACGAAGGCTTCGATCCGAACAAGGGTTCGATCGCCGGCGTCGCCCGCAACTTCGTCAAGGTGTCGAACCTTCCGGTCGGCCTGATCGAGGGCAACCGAGACACCGAACGCACCGCCCATCGCCGCCAGTTCGATTGGACCGAGCTGCTGACCCTCTTCAACGGCCGCTCGCCGCGCGTCACCGGCGCCCGCACCGGCGGCGCCGAAACCGTCGAGCCGCCCTTCTTGGGCTCGATCTACCTGATGCAGAACCAGCGTATCGACAGCATCCCCGCGGTGATCGAGCGCCTGATGTCCTTTTCGATCAACAAGGAACATTGGACCGATGGCAGCCGCGCCGCTGCGCGGCGGATCCAGCAGACGCCGATCGACGATCTGTCGGGCACCGTCATCCACATCGTTCGCAACGAAAAGCGGTGGCTCGAAACCTTCTTCAAACAGGTCGACTATCACGAACGCGCGATGCCGCAGCGCACCGACGGCCTGCACAACGACCGCTGCATCCTGAACCACAGCCAGCTCGCCGCCGCGCTCGAGGCGACCGCCGAATTCATGCCGATGGATGAAGACGCGATCGGCCAAACGATCCGCTTCATCGATTCCATGGCGCTCGACCGCCAGCAAAGCTCCGGCGGCGATCATCCGCTGATCCAGTCCTTCTGGGACACCGTCGATTACCTGCTCGACATGGAAGCGCGCATGTCGCCGCCGCCCGAGGATCCGATCAATCGGCACCGCAAGCCCGACCAGCTCATCGCGATCAATCTGCCCGCGCTCGATCGCAAGGTCCGCAACGCGAACCTGACCCCGCTCAAGATCGACGAACTGAAGAAGCTGCTGCGCGAGTCCAAGCGGCGGAAATACGTCGCCGACAAGACGGTCAACGGCCCCGACGGCCGCGCCTCGCACTGCTGGATCTTCGAAAAATCCGCCGCCTCCCAAGCATCGAAAGGGGAATGACAATGACGCCTAACGCCCACATCCACGTCTGCGCCCGCTGCAAGATTGAGCACAATGGCATTGAGGCCCTGCCGCCCCCGGGGTGGGTATGGCGCGGATCCCGCCTCCACTGCGACAGCTGCGCCGGCTGTGTCGACGATCCGGTCGACGACGCCGCGCCGCGGGCGGTCGACGCTGACACCGCGCGCCAGTCGGCGCCATTCATGGTCGCATCGGCGATGATCGTCGATCTGACCTTTCCGGATCCGGCACATATCCTGATCGAGGATATTGCGCTCCCGCTGTCGCGGCATTGCCGCCTGGGCGGCCACGCCAGCCGCTTCTTCTCTTATGCGGAATACAGCGTAATTCTTAGCCGCCGCGTCCCGCCAGAAGCCGCACTGGCCGCGCTGCTGTCACAGTCGCCGAAAGCTTACATCGGCCCGGTCAATCCCGCGCTGATCAATGCCTTCCCCGGCATCGGCCATTGTCTCGCCGATGCTCGCTACCGCATCGAACGCGCCGTCGACATTGCCTTCTCCGTCGATGGCTGGCGCTGGCGCACCGAGATCGGGTCGGCACAGGTTGATCTCGACGTCGCCGAGGCGCTGCGCTTCATGCCCGAGAACGGCTTCCACTGGGGCACTGCCCGCGAAAAGAAGCCGCGCCACGTCATCGAATGCTGGTCGGCCGACGAAGCCCGCCGCCGTTTCCTCGAACGCTTCCGCGAACTCACGGCCACCGCCGTCCAGCAGGAGGCCGCGTGATGCCCAGCAAATGCCTGTCTGAAATGGACGCCTTGCTGGCGGACCGCAACACCCGGATGATCCATTCGATCTCGCTCGGCGTCGATGGCCCTGGCTTCACGCGGCCTGTGCTGGAAACCGAGAAAATCGATCCGCGCAAGAAGGGCCGCCACGCCCGCGTCGTTCCGACCTTCTGCCCCTTCTGCGGCGTGCGGTACGAGCCCGCGCCAGCACAGCCTTTGGCGCAGAGCTGATGACCTGGAACACGCCAACCGCCCAATGCGAGGGCAAGGCCGCCTATGCCACCAAGGCAGGCGCCATCACCTTTATCGACCGGATCCAGAGGCGCGGCCGCAAGAAGAGCCAGCACTACAAGCAAAAGGGTCCATCGACGGCATCGTTGCAGCCCTACCGCTGCGCGACCTGCCACCAATGGCACGTCGGCAACCCTTCGCTCGGAAAGGTCCGGAAATGATCGTTATTCGTGTCGAACTCTGGTCGGCGATCGACGGTCAAAGGACTGAACTCGCCCGGGCCATGATCCACAATACCGGCGATGCCGGCACCATCGCCGATTACGCCGGCGAAACCTATCGCGGGCGCACGGCCCACGCGCTCGATAAATCGATGCGGGGACGCCAGACCGTCCGCAACGGCATGGTGACGGGGCACCGCAAGCTGGATCTCCACGTCTGGCACCTGGTTGCAAAGATGCTTGCGTCAATGGGATACGGCAAATGAGCCGCGTCCAGGACCACAGCGACCGCGACCGCCCGATCGCCTCCGATGCGCTGACCGACAAGGAACGCGCGGTGCTGCAGCTGACCGACGCCGGCGTCGATCGCAGCGAGATCGCCGACCGCACCGGCCTGAAGCCGCACCGCGTGCGTTCGATCCAGAACAACTACGCCGATAACGGCCGCGATAGTTGGAAGGATAGCGCCCGCATCGGCAGCATGATGCTCGCCGAAGCGATCGGCCGTATGCGCTCGCGCCAGCGGTTCGTTGGATCCGCGCGATGAAACCGCCCCGGCCCAGCCGCGCCGACCAGCTGCGCGAGCATCGCGAGATCTTCGAATACGCCCGGGCGCACGGCCTGACGCTGATCGAGGCGAAAGACGCGATGGCCCGCGAACGCTGGAAAGCGGCGCGCGACCGCCTCAATGCCGTCCGCCGCTGCGGCCGCGCCCTGCCCGCGCCGGGCCAAACCACCCCCACCGAACCGAGCGCCGCGCCGATCCCGCCCGACGCCCCTTGGATGATGAGAGACTGATCATGGCTGACAACACCCCGATCGAATGGGCCGACGCGACGTGCAACGCCATCAACGGCTGCACCGTCCTCTCGCCCGGCTGCACCAACTGTTATGCGATGAAGCTGGCTGGGACGCGGCTGAAGCACCACGAAAGCCGTAAGGGCCTGACGATCGACACAAAGGCCGGTCCGGTCTGGAACGGCACCGTCCGCCTTCACGCTCCCGCCCTGCTGCAGCCTCTGTCCTGGAAGCGCCCGCGCGTCATATTCTGGAACGCCCATGGCGACACCTTCCATCCCGACGTTCCCGACGACTGGCTCTGGGAGATGTTCGAGGTCATCCAGCGGACCCCGCACCACAAGCATCTGGTACTTACGAAGCGGTCGGCGCGGATGCGCGAATTCATGGACAAGCTCACAAGGCTGCCATCCGATATCAACAGCTTCTATGGCCTTGGTCCGGAAGCGAAACTCTACCAGCCGATCCGCAACCTTTGGGTGGGCGTATCTGTCGAAGATCAGGCGCGCGCCGACGAACGCGTCCCCGACCTGCTCGCCACTATGGCGGAGGGGCGCTTCCTGTCATGTGAACCGTTGCTGGGACCCATCGATCTTTCGCGCATCAACAGCGCGGCCGACGAAGAGTGCTTTGATGGCGAAGCAGCGCGCGGACGCCTCAATGCACTGACTGGCGCCTACTATATCGAATGCCCGGAAGATGATGGCAGCTGGGTCGACTGCTGCGGCCCCGACGTCATCCAGCGAGGCTTCGACCCGACCGCCAGATGGAAAGGCAACGGCCCGATCCACGGCGTGATCGTCGGCGGCGAAAGCGGCCCCGGCGCTCGACCGATGCACCCCGAATGGGCGCGCCAGATTCGGGACGATTGCGCGACCGCCGGCGTCGACTTCCACTTCAAACAATGGGGCGCATGGGTCCCGCTCTCTGACCCCGGCGACGGCCACTGGGCGACCGATACCGGCGGTTGCATCCGCCTGACCGTTGACGGCCGCCGCGCCGACGAAGGCTATCCGATGCAGCGCGTCGGCAAAAAGCACGCGGGCCGCATCCTTGACGGCGCCACCCACGACGCCCTTCCTTGGCGGAGGGCCGCATAATGCTGATCGGCCACAACACGGTGCGCAAGCTGCGCGTCGGCAACCTCTTCTGCGGCATCGGCGCCGGCGCTAAGGGCTTTAAGGATGCCCGCCCCCGCATCGGTCATGTCGAAGCACGCTGGGAGATCGCCGGCGGGATCGACGTCGACCCCGGCGCAATCCGCAACTTCGACCGCATCACCGGCGCACGCGGCACGGTGCTGGATATGTTCGACGAAGAGCAATACCGCGCCTTTCACGGCTGCGCGCCCCCATCCAGTTGGCACGAAGCGACGGCCGTGGACATCCGGCGCGCCCACGGCGACCGCCCACTCGACGCCATGTTCATCACCGCCCCCTGCAAGGGGCTGTCAGGCCTGCTGTCGACGTCGATTTCGCTGACCGACAAGTATCAGGCGCTCAACCGCCTCACGCTGCGCGGCATCATGCTGACGCTCGAGGCGTTCAAGGATGACCCGGTCCCGATCATTCTCTTCGAGAACGTCCCCCGCATCCTGACGCGCGGCCGCCATTTCCTCGACCAGATCGAAGCCGTGCTGCGCGCCGACGGCTATGCAGTCGCGGAAACGAAGCATGATTGCGGCAAGATCGGCAATCTTGCGCAGAGCCGGAATCGCTTCCTCATGGTGGCGCGCCACATGGAGAAGGTTCCCCCCTTCCTCTATCAGCCCACTAAATATCCCCTGCGGGGTGTAGGAGAGGTTATCGGGCAGCTTCCACTGCCCGGCGACCCGCGCGCGGGCATCATGCACCGTGTGCCCTCTCTGCAGTGGAAAACATGGGTGCGGCTTGCCTTCGTTCCCGCCGGCAAGGATTGGCGCGCGCTGAACAGCTTGGCGGTCGAAAATGGCATTCTGCGCGACTATGGGATCGCTCCCGACGTCGAGCTACGCGACAATGCCCTAGGCGTGCTCGGATGGGGCGACACTGCCCCGACGATCACGTCTCAACGCGCTCCTGGTCAAGGTCGCTTTTCGGTCGCGGATCCGCGCATCGATGGCGCACAATGAAGCGCTCGGCATTCGCCCTTGGGAAGCTCCGGCCCGCGTCGTCGCCGGCGCGTCGCGATCGATGAACGGCGCTCATAACGTCGCCGATCCTCGCCCGGGCTACGGCGCGGCCACTCATTCGAAGGTGCTGGGGGTGAAATCGTGGGATGAAACCGCCGGCACGGTGACCTGGAACCCCCATCCTTCGGGCGGCGCGCATAGCGTCGCCGATCCTCGTGCGGGATATGGCGACCGTGACAGCACGCTAGGCGTGCGCCGGTGGGACAGCCCATCCGGAACCGTCCAGGCGAAGAGCGGCCCGACCAATGGCGCCTTCAGCATCGCTGACCCGCGGCCGACCCAGAACAATCAATCCTTCGGCCAGTACGGCGTCAACGATTGGGATGCGTCGACCGGAACGGTGACAGGCCAAGCGGCACCCGGTGGCGGCCCCAACAGCGTCGCCGACCCGCGACTAGGGCGGCAGGCCTATTGCAACATCTATCGCGTGGTGCCCTTCGAAGATCCCGCCGGATCGGTCACCAGTAGCCGTGATGTCGCCGTCGCGGATCCGCGCGCCAATGGAGCCTTCGCCGGCGCCGGGAAATATAAGGTTACGCCCTTCTCGGAACCCGCCGGCACGGTGATTGCCGGCAGCACCACCGGACAGGGCGCCTTTTGCGTTGCCGATCCGCGACCGACGCACGGCCCTAACGCTCACCACAACAAGATGAAGGTTGTCGACGCGGCCGATCCCGCGCCCACCGTGACGGGGTCGGATCGCGTCGGTTCCGGCGCGTTGAGCGTCGCCGACCCCCGCCCAGTCGGCCTCAATGCAGAAGGCAGAGAAGGTTACGCGACCCAAGGTCATTATGGCGTGACTGCTTGGAATGATTCAACATCGGCCGTCCCCGGCTATGCGAAATATGATCGCGGCAAATGGTCGGTTGCGGATCCCCGACCACAAGCGAGCGAGGCGATGCCTGCGCTTCCCGCCCCGAATGATCGCATGGTCGCACGGATTATTTCGCTGGATGGAACATGGCATCGCCCATTCACCACGCTCGAGCTGGCGGCGCTGCAGTCGCTGTTCGATCCCAGCGAGATTTTCGAACTCGAAGGCGGCTCCGATCAGATGAAACGCGAGTGGATCGGCAACGCCGTGCCGAGCGCTGCTGCGCGCGGCATGGCCGAAACGATCGGCGAAACGCTACTACTTGCCGACATGGGCGAAACCTTCACCCTGTCGAGCCGCGAAATCTGGGTAAAGCCGCTCGCGCTCGCCCTCGCGGTCGATCCGGTGCAGCCCTACATCGATGCGCTCGATCGCGATGGACAGGCCCAATGATGGCCGCCCTCGCCCGCACCGCCCGCCGGCAACAACGCCAGCTCGCGACGATCGCCAAAAATAACCGCATCCGCGCGCTCGCCCTCGCTGGCGCATCCCCAGAACTGATCCGCGCCGACGTCGGCCGCGGTCCCAACTACGTCCGGCGCATCGCCGGTTGGAGGCTCAAATGAACGAACATCGCGAATGGCAGCGCACGACCGCGTTGCGACGCATCGAACGGCTGCGCGAAGATCAAGGCAACGCCATCCCCGAAACCCGGCTGGCGGCCGAAGCCGCGCAATATGTCGGCTCGACAGCCGGCCAGGTGCGCGCATGGATGCGAGGTGCGAAATGAAGGCGCTCACCATCTATCAGCCGTGGGCCAGCCTGATCATGGCCGGCGCGAAACCCTATGAATTTCGCCGCTGGCGCGCGCACCGCTCGCTGATCGGTCAACGCATTGTCATCCACGCATCGGTGAAAAAGATCGATGTCCAGGAAGCATGGTCGCTTCACAAGATCCTCGAGCACCGCGACCGCGACGCGGACTTCGTTCGGTGGGCCGCTGAAACCTGCCTGATCCCAGAGAAAGCGATCCCGGTGCTCGGGTTGGCGTGGCGGCCCGGCGTGCCGCATTGCGTGAAACTGCCGCTGGGCGCCGGCCTTGGCACCGCCATCCTGGGCGAACCCCGAGACGGCATCGGGATCGCCGAAGAGTTCGGCGTCCCCCGCGCCAACGACAGCGATCGCGACGAACACGCGAACTGGGGCTGGCCCCTGACCGAAATCGAGATCTGGGCCGAACCCATCCCGATGAAGGGCGCCCAAGGCTTCTGGAACTGGCCCGAACCCAAGGACTTCGACCTGTGACAGCCCCGCCCCGCCCCATCCTCCGTTGGCACGGCGGCAAATGGCTGCTCGCCCCATGGATAATCAGCCATTTCCCGCCGCACCGCTGTTACGTGGAACCATATGGCGGCGCCTGGTCGGTCGGCTTTCGCAAGCCTCGCGCAGAAGCCGAGGTTTGGAACGATCTCGATGATGAGCTGGTCAACCTCTTCGCTGTAATGCGGGATCCGGCACAGGGCGCAGCGCTGGTCGACGCATTGCGCCTGACACCGTTCGCGCGTCGGGAATTCTTCGCGGCTTATGAAATGTCGGCCGACTCGGTCGAACGTGCGCGCCGCCTGATTATCCGCAGCTTCATGGGCCACGGGAGCGACGGTGCGAGCGGCCAGTATCGCACTGGTTTCCGCGCCAATTCCAATCGCAGCGGTTCGACGCCGGCAGTCGATTGGGTGAACCTGCCCGATAGTCTCAATCTGGCGATCGCGCGCGCGATGGGCGTCGTACTGGAAAGCCGCCCTGCTCTGCAGGTGATGCGCAGCCACGACGACGTCGACACCCTGCATTTCGTCGATCCGCCCTATTTAAAGGAAACGCGGGCAAGGGCAAATCGCCGGGCAGACAATGGCGGCGTCTATCGCCACGAATTGTCCGACGTCGACCATGCCGAGCTTCTGCAGGCGCTTCGCGACCTTCGCGGCATGGTCATCCTCTGCGGCTATCCCAGCGCGCTCTACGACGACGCGCTGGCCGATTGGCGCCGCATCGAGCGCCCTGCGCTCGCCGATGGCGCCCTGCCGCGTACCGAAGTCTTATGGATCAATCCCGCCGCCGTCAGGGCTACCGGAGCAGGGCCGCTGTTCTGCGAGGCAGCAGCGTGACTGCTACCGTTCAAATCGGCCCGCATCGCCTGTTCCTAGGCGACGCCTATTCCATCCGGGCACAGCTCGGGTGGCAGGACTGCGACTTGTTCGATCCGCCGTACAAATTTCGCGCAGAAGGTGGTGGCAAATACCGCAAAGCTCGCGAAGGAATGAAGCAGATCCAGAGCGAAAATCTGCACAAGGATTTCGATCACTCGATCATCAACCCGCTGCTGTGCGGCGCCGTCGTCGTTTTCGCCCATAATGATCAGCTGCCGAAGCTGCTGCCGCTGCTCGCCGGCAGTTTCCATCGGCACGCTCTATGCGTCTGGCAGAAGACGAACCCGCAGCCCGTCGCCAACAAGCACTACAGGCCGGATCTAGAATTCTATATCCACGCCTGGTCGCGGGGCTTCCATCCGGCGGGCGAACTGGCCGACAAGCTGCGCCACTCGCGCATATCGTCGCCTCGAGGCGCGGCGAAATTCGGCCACGCGACCCGCAAGCCCGACGCGCTGATGGACAAGATCGTTCTGAACGCCGGCGGAAAAACGATCTGCGACGCCTTCATGGGCACAGGCTCGACCGGCGTCGCCGCGGTCCGCGCGGGTAGGATTTTCACCGGCATCGAGCACAACCCCAAGCATTTCGAAACCGCCGTCCGCCGTATCAACGCCGCCTATCAGGAACGCGCTGCAGCGTGAGCCAACCGGGCCGCCTTGACCCTGATCTCCTATCTTTCGTACGGGCACTTGCCCGCGCGACCGCGGCGCGCGACATTGCCGCTTCCCGCTCAACCACGAATCGGCGCCATGCGAACCGTCATTTACGCCCGCTTCTCAAGCAACCTTCAGAATAGCCGTTCGATCGATGATCAGGTCGCGGTGTGCCGGGAACGGTGTGAAGCCGAAGGCTGGCAGATCATCGACGTCTTTCGCGACTATGCGATCGGCGGCGGCGCCGGCGTCGACGAAACGCAGCGCCCCGGCATGTTCGACATGCTCGAGCTGGTCGAACGCGGCGGCATTGATCAGGTGCTCGCCGACAGCACGAGCCGCATCGCGCGCAACCAAGGCGACGCTCACCATATCCGAGAACGCATCAATTTCGCCGGCGCGCGCATCTTCACCCTCGCTGATGGCGAAATCAACGCGCTGACGGGCGGAATTAAGGGACTGCTCGACGAACAGCAGCGCAAGGATCTCGGGCACAACATCCGCCGCGCCCAGCGCGGTCGCGCGAACCAAGGGCTATCCCCCGCCGGCATCGCCTACGGCTATCGCAAGGTGCTTCAATTCGACGAACGCGGACGAGCAATCAACGGGCTGCGCGAAATCGACCCCGACACTGCGCCCGTCGTCGAGCGGATCTTCACCGAATATGCCACGGGCCGATCGGCGCGCCAGATCGCCGAGGATCTGAACAGGGACGGCATCGCTCCGCCGAGCGGCCAATTCTGGCAGGTCAATACGCTCGCCGGAAGCAGGACGCGGCAGGACGGAATCCTGCGCAACTGGCTCTACAATGGCCAGCTTGTCGTAGGCCGAACGCAAAAGCTGATTGACCCGCGCACCCGGAAAACCCGCATCCGCCCGCGGCCGCGCGAAGAATGGTCGTTCAACGCGGTGCCGCACCTTCAGATCGTCGACGATGATCTGTGGCAGGCGGTAGAGCAGCAGTTCGCCAAATTCTCCGATCGGCCTCGCGAACAGGCGCGACGCCCTGCGAAGCTGCTGTCTAAGCTTTGCGTCTGCGGAGAGTGCGGCAATTCCTATACGATCGTTCGCAAGACCCGTTGGGGATGCCGCGGCTTCCGCCAGGGCGGGCCTTCCGTCTGCTCGAATAGTCGGACGATCGACAACGTCGACCTCGAGCGGCGCGCCATCAATGGCCTGACCGAGCAGCTGCTCGATCCCGACATGGTGTCGGCCTTCGTCCGCGAATATCACAACGACTATACCCGCCGCGCCGGCGAGATCACGGGACGCGAAGCCGCGATCCGCGCCGAGCTGTCCGAAAGTGAAGCGCGAATCGCGCGCTTGGTTGCGGCGATCGCAGATGGCGGCGGCGCGTTCGCCGAGATCCGGCAGGCCCTCGCCGGAGCGACGGCCGAACGCGATGCCCTGCAGGGTGAGCTTGCGGATCTGGATACCTTGCCCGTCGTGGCGCTGCACCCCCAGATCGCAGAGAGATATCGCGCCATGGTACGCGACCTCGCTACCGCGATGGACAATCCCGAAGCTTTGAAAGTCGCCGCGCCCGAACTGCGCGCACTGATCGACACGATCCTGATCACGCCCGCAAAGGCACCGAAAGGCGTCGATATTCAGATAGTCGGCCGCCTCGCCAACATGATTGCGATGGCCACTGGCGCCCCGATGAACACCGCCGCACCCGCAGGTACGCTAACGATGGAGCGGGTAGCGGGAATCGAACCCGCCTAGCTAGCTTGGAAGGCTAGAGCATTACCACTATGCTATACCCGCATTCCCAAGGTCGGCGGCGATTGCCATTTTGCCCTTATCTCGTCAAGCGCTTCGTCACCCGCGCCATTGAGAACATCTTGGCAACATGTTAAAGATGCGTCGTGCAGGACGCCGACGACCATGGAAGCGACGACGGCGCGGACGCTCCCGTCCGCAAGATCATCCATGTCGACATGGATGCCTTTTATGCGTCGGTCGAGCAGCGCGACGACCCGTCGCTGCGCGGCAAACCCGTTGCGGTCGGCGGCTCGTCGCGCCGCGGCGTCGTCGCGGCGGCGAGCTACGAGGCGCGCAAGTTCGGCGTCCGCTCGGCGATGCCGAGCATCACCGCGAAGCGCCAGTGTCCCGGCCTCGTCTTCGTGCCGCCGCGCTTCGAGGTTTATCGCGACATCTCGCACCAGATCCGCGCGATCTTCCGCGACTATGCCGACGAGGTCGAGCCGCTGTCGCTCGACGAGGCCTATCTCGACGTCAGCGCCGACAAGGCAGGGCTCGGGAGCGCGACCGCAACCGCCAGACTGATCCGCCGCCGGATCCGCGAAGAAACCGGCCTCACCGCCTCCGCGGGCGTTTCGTACAACAAGTTCATCGCCAAACTCGCCTCCGACCAGAACAAGCCCGACGGGCTGACCGTCATTCCGCCCGGAAAGGGCGCAGCGTTCGTCCAGACGCTGTCGATCCGCCGTTTTCACGGCATCGGTCCGGTCACCGCGGCGAAGATGGAGGGGCTCGGCGTCTTCTCGGGCGCCGACCTTGCGGCAAGGGACCCGATGTGGCTGGCGGAGCATTTCGGCAACAGCGCCGAATGGCTCCATAATCTGGCGCGCGGGATCGACCACCGCCGCGTCAAGTCGAACCGGCCGCTGAAATCGCTGGGCGGCGAGCGAACCTTCTTCAACGACCTGATCACCGACACCGAAATCCGCGAGGCACTCGCGCATGTCTGCACCGTCGTCTGGGACCGCGCAGCGAAGAAAGGCGCGCGCGGCCGCACCGTGACGCTCAAGCTGCGCTACGCCGATTTCCGGACCATCACGCGCGCGAAGTCGGTGCCCTCGCCGATCCTCGACGGCAGCTCGCTCCTCGCCGCGGGCGAAGCGATCCTTGGCCCCTTGCTCCCCACTGAACAGGGCATCCGCCTGCTCGGCGTGACGCTGAGCAGGTTCGAAGGCGAAGAGGATGAAGATGACGGCGAAGCAGCGGCCACCGCCGACCTGCTCAGCCTTATTTGACAGTCCCGATGTAGCGAGCCGCAATAATCGGACCTGTCCGCCCCCGCCCCCGCGCACGCCCGCAGGATCAATTAGTTTTTCAGACTTCGCAGCTAAGACGGCTTTTCGGGAGGACGGGATCGATGGGCTTCAGATTGAGTGTTTTCGGCATCGGCCACATCGCGGCCGGCGTGGCAGCGCTGGGCTTTATGGGATATTCCTATGCCAGCACTGCGGTGGATCATTGGTTGAATTTCGAGCAGGTGAACGCCCGGGTCGAAAAGGTCGGGCGGCTTTGCCAGGTTCATCATCGCAACGAGCAAGTGCAAGCCGAGTTCGACACCTATCCCCAATATGCCAGGCGCGTCTGGATCGATTGCGCCGACGCCAGTGCTTTTGCGCAAAACAACAAGCTGATGGTTGCGGGCAATGAATATACGCCGCAGGTGCGCGGCGGGCCGGTTGCGAACGTCCGCTTCGTTTCGCCCGCCGACGGCCGCGCCCATTCGGCGCCTCTGGAGCTGCCGCCGTTGGCCGACGCCGAGTTTCCGAAGGTCGGCGCCGTCATTGCGATCTATGCGCATACCGAAACGCCGCAGATCGTCGAGGCATCCTGATTCAGGGCGTTTTCCGCATAGACCCCGCCCGGCGACAAGGCTGACGCATCAACCCGCGGGCGCGAACTGGCGCTCCTTGGTCGCGGTAAAGCGGATCGCCGGGTGGCGCTGGGTCACATAGCCGACTTCCCACGCGTCCTTCGCCATGAACACCGGCGCCCCGTCGCGATCGGTCGCGCTTGCGCCGCGATGGTCGGCCTGGAACGCCTTCAAGGCGGCGGCATCGTCGCTCGCAATCCAGCGCGCGGTGTCCCACGGCGACTGCTCGAGCTTCGCCTCGACCTTATACTCGGCTTCGAGCCGGCTGATCAGCACTTCGAGCTGGAGCTGGCCGACGACGCCGACGATCATGTTCGACCCGATTTCGGGATAGAAGACCTGGATGATCCCCTCCTCGGCCATGTCGTCGAGCGCCTTTCGGAGCTGCTTGGTCTTGGTCGGATCGACCAGCGCGACGCGGCGCAGCAGTTCGGGGGCGAAGTTCGGCAGGCCCGTGATCGTGATGTCGGTGCGTTCGGACAGCGTATCGCCGACGCGGAGCGTACCATGGTTGGGGATGCCGATGATGTCGCCCGGCCAGGCCTCCTCGGCCATTTCGCGGTCCTGCGCGAGGAACAGCATCGGGCGGCTGATCGCGATCGCCTTGCCCGTTCCGCCCTGCAGCAACCGCATCCCGCGCTCGAACTTGCCCGAGCAGAGACGCATGAAGGCGATGCGGTCGCGGTGCGCGGGGTTCATGTTCGCCTGCACCTTGAACACGAAGCCGGTGACGGTGTCGTCGTCGGGCTGCACCGGCGCGGGTTCGGCGGGCTGCGGCTGCGGCCCCGGCGCGTGGGCCGCGAGCGCGGCGAGCAGGTCGACGACGCCGAATTCCTTCAGCGCCGAGCCGAAATAGACCGGAGTCAGATCGCCATTGCGGTACGCCGCGGCGTCGAAATCCGCGTAGCAGGCCGACGCCAGCTCGGTCTCTTCCTTGAGGTGCGCGAGCGCGCCGGCGCTGAGTTCGGCGGCGAGCGCCGGATCGGCCAGCCCGGCGACCTTCGCGCGGTGCCCTTCGTACATGCGCGACGCATCGCCACCCGGGCGCATGATCGCCGGGTCGACGAGGTCGTAAATCCCCTCGAACTGCCCGCCCATGCCCGCGGGCCAGTTCATCGGCGTAACGTCGAGCGCGAGCCGGTCGGCGACCTCGTCGAGCAGTTCGAACGGCGGCAGGCCTTCGCGGTCGACCTTGTTGATGAAGGTGATAATCGGCACCGAACGCAGGCGGCACACCTCGAACAGCTTCAGCGTCTGCGGCTCGATGCCCTTCGCGGCGTCGATCACCATCACCGCACTGTCGACGGCGGTGAGGGTACGATAGGTATCCTCGCTGAAATCCTCGTGCCCCGGGGTGTCGAGCAGGTTGAAGGTCAGCCCCGCATGTTCGAAGGTCATTACCGACGAGGTGACCGAAATCCCGCGCTGTTGCTCGATCTTCATCCAGTCGGAACGCGCACGCCGCGCCTGCCCGCGCGCCTTGACCTCGCCCGCGATATGGATCGCGCCGCCCGCGACGAGCAATTTCTCGGTCAGCGTCGTCTTGCCGGCGTCGGGATGCGAGATGATGGCGAAGGTGCGGCGGTCAGGGCGGTTGTGTGACATGGCGCGGGCGCCTAGCAGGTGGCAGGGCAAGTGGAAAGGGCTGGCATCGCGGTCCGCGCGGCCGCATGATCGGTTCATGCGAACCCTGCTCCCCATAGCCTCAATGGCCGCCGCGCTGATCCCGGCGCTCGCCGCTCCCGCCGCCGCACAGGATTCGCCCTTCGTCGGCGAATATAGCCTCGCCGAAGGTCCCGACGTCGGCGGCGGCCTGCTGATCCGTAACGACGGCCGCTTTCAATATATGCTCGCCGCGGGCGCGCTCGACGAACGCGCCGAGGGCCGGTGGGAGGCACGCGGCGATGCGATCTGCCTGACCACCGATCCCGAGCCGGTGCCGCCCACGCTCGAAAAGGGTGCGTTGATCGAAGTCGAAGGCAGCGTGCCCACCATCCTCGTCACCTGGCCGAATGGCGAAGGCGTCGCCGGCGTCGATTTCACCATCGGTTTCAACAGCGGCGATCCCGCCGAGGATTACACCCAATATTATGGCTGGACGATGCCCGACGACGACAAGCGCATCCCGCGCTGGGTCGAGGTGCGCGAACCGATCTACGGCATCACCGCGCCGCGTTACGAATTGACCGAGGCCGACGGCGGCAAGCTGCGCGTCATCATCGTGCCCAACGACATCGGCGTGGTGAATTTCGAGAGCGCCTGCGCGGAGAAGACCGAAGGCGGGCTTACCCTGCATCGCGCCGAGGGCGATATGCGGTTCGTGCGGCTGGGCAACAATTAGGACCTGCCGCCGCCTCCGTTTGACCGCCCCGGAAATTCGGTTAAATTCCGGAAATGCTGCCCTTCCTATTGTGGATATTTTTCTCGCCAGACGAGGTCCAACTGTACTGCCGTGCAGAAGGTGCTGACGTACTCCAGACCCACCAATTCACGCTCCTCGAGCGCGAGGGAAAGGTGCGATATCCGGATATGTCGGGTATCATATTGGTCGGCGCATCTTACAGCGCAGACAAGGTCATATTTCCCGACAACTGGCCCGAGCCAGTAAAAGGCGTATTTTCCATCGACCGTCCGTCGCTCACCTTCCGGCGAGTTGTGACCCGTAAGGACACCGTGCTTATGGACGAGCGCGGGCGTTGCAGCGTCTATACGTCGCCGCCGCCATTCCCCGACGACGGCCGGGGCGCACGACCGTCCGTTAACTGACACCCGGAAACATGCGCGCGCCCGTTCGCGCGCGCTGGCACCCGACGGCCCTTCCCTCTTGCACTGGCGCTCCAAATGGGTCAGGCTTTACGTGAACGTAAAGGTAAAGCCTAACGACAGCGCAGAGGATTCTTCCCCATGACTCTTCCGACCTTCGACACGATCAAGCTCGAACTCGCCGACCATGTCGCGACGATCACGCTCAACCGGCCCGACCGGCTCAATTCGATGCCGCCCGCGATGGCCGACGACATTCGCGAAGCGCTCGATCATCTGCCGGGCCTTGGCGCGCGGGCGCTGCTGATCACCGGCGAAGGTCGCGGTTTCTGTTCGGGCGCCGACCTCGCCGGCGACCGGTCCGGAGGCGGTGCGGTCAGCGGCGGGGCGCGGAGCCGCAACGCGCTGCGCGGTCACTACAACCCGATGCTGCTCGCGCTGGCGAACCTCGACATCCCCGTCGTCACCGCGGTCAATGGCCCCGCAGCGGGCGTCGGGTGCAGCTTTGCCTTGTCCGGCGACTTCACCATCGCGGGCAAGAGCGCCTATTTCCTCCAGGCGTTCGTCAATATCGGCCTCGTCCCCGACGGCGGTTCCTCGTGGCTGCTCCCGCGCCTCGTCGGCATGCCGCGCGCGCTGCAGATGATGATGCTAGGCGAAAAGATCGGCGGCGAGCAGGCCGCCGATTGGGGCATGATCTACAAATGCGTCGAGGACGCCGAACTGATGGCGGAAGCGAAGGCGCTGGCAACGCGCCTCGCAAACGGCCCGACGATCGCGCTTGGCACGATGCGCAAGGTGCTGCGCGACGGCCTGTCGCAGGATTTCGGAACCACGCTCGACGCCGAGGCCAAGGGCCAGTTCATCGCGGGCGGCACCGCCGACGCGATGGAAGGCATCATGGCCTTTCAGCAGAAGCGCAAGACCGAGTTCAAGGGGAAGTAAGCCCACTCCAAATCCCGCTCGTGTCGAGCGAAGTCGAGACACCTTAAAGGCTTACGCCAAGCCGAGGGGCATCTCGACTTCGCTCGATGCGAACGGGTTTCTATTGCTGCTTTATAGCCTGCCCTACTCCGCCGCTTCCTCGACCATCACCTTCTTGTAGATGCTCGTGCGCGGATAGGAGCAGAGACGCATCACCATCGGCTCGAAAAACTCGAGGCTCTCGCTGGCATAGTCGGGATCGAACGCCGGCGCGTCATATTTCTCGCAGAATTCAGCGCATGCCGCATAGTGCGGGCTATCCTTGAACTGGTCGCGCATGTCGCGGTCGAGCCCCAGATAGTGGAAGAAATAATGGCCCTGGAAAATGCCGTGATGCTGGACGATCCAGAGATTCTCCTCTGACAGGAAGGGTTTGAGGATCGCCGCCGCGACCTCGGGATGGTTGAACGCGCCGAGCGTGTCGCCGATGTCGTGGAGCAGCGCCATCACGACATATTCCTCGTCGCGGCCGTCCCTGTGAGCACGCGTCGCGGTCTGCAGGCAATGTTCGAGCCGGTCGACCGGAAAGCCGCCATAATCGCCGCCAAGCAGCTTCAGATGCTCGAGGATGCGCTTGCCATTGTTCGGCGCGAACTCCTTTTGCTCGCGCGCGATGATGTCCCAATCTTCCTGCGTTCCGTCGATCATCGACCGGAATGTGGCGTGATCGTGCGTCATCTCGTTCATGGCAGCCTCTCCTTTTGGCCGCCAGTCTACGTTATTCGTTGCTGTTTGCAACTCTACGGCAACAACCGTCATTCCTCCGGCGCGTAGGTCACACCATATTTCAGCGCCTCGTCGAGCGTCAGGCAACGGCGGGTGGACTTGTTTTCCTCGGTCGCCACGGCTTGCTGGCGGTACATGATCTCCGTCAGCAATTTGCGCGAAATCCCCATGCGGATCAGAAAATCGTTATCCTCGCTCGCCAGCAGTGCCGAATCCTGTTCGATATCGCCGATCAGTTCGCGCGTCGCATCGGTGCCCATCGCGACGCTCATGTCGATCGCCGACCGGTCGCCCGTGCGCGTGAACATATGGACGATGAACAGGCCGCCCCGATCGATGACGCGCGGCGCCCCGCCCATGAAGACGAAATTGCACGCGCTGAAACAGGCCCAGCCCGCCGGGATGCGCGTCGTGACACCAAGGTTCGAGCGGATGATGCGCCCCGCGGCATTTCCCGCGCGTGCATCGCCGCCGGGCGAGCGCAGCCAGATTTCGCCTACATCGGAATTGGCTTTCAGTGCTGCCGTCAGCCGGTCGGGCAGTCCCGGATCGACGCGTCCTTCGGCCAGCATGACCTTGATGCCGCCGCGCTTTTCGACCGTCAGCTTCATCGTCGGATTGGTCGACCAGTTCGGATTGAGCGGACAGGTCGGGTTCGCCGGATCCATCCCGGTCGCCGCGGTCAGGCTGCCAAGCGCCAGCGCCGCGATCGCCGTGCGCGCTGCCTTATGCCGCCAGGACATAACGCGATTCACCCGGCCCCTTGCACATCCGCTTGGTGACCTGTGTTTCCTCGCCATTGACAATGATGAAGTCATTGACGTTCATGCATTTTCTGCCACCGCCCTCGGTGTTGATCGAGGCGACGGTCGACGATCCGCTGACTTCGGGCCGCGTCGCGCTGGTCCAGTTGGCCGTCGCACCAACCTCCTCGCCGCGCGTCGCCTCTTCGGTCGCGGCGGCGGCCTGCACCTGCTCGCCGGGATCGAGGCGGCACGCAATCGCATCGGTCAAGGTCCCGCTGACCTCCGAAATCGGCACATAGCTATAGACGCCGGCCTTGCTCGCCGCGCTACCGACCGCTTCGTTCAGCACATTGCCCAATATGCTGCGACCGATGCTGCTGCCCTTCTTGCCCTTGGCGCAACCGCCCTTGCCGTCTTCGCTCGGCTTGGGCGCCGGGGTCGTCGCCTTGCGCAGCAGGCTCCCGAACTGCGCCTGCGCCGGCGCCACCGCGAGCAGGCAGGCCGCCAGCACGGCCGGAGCCGCCAATATCTTGTGCATCATCACATCCACCTCCGCCGCGCCCGAAACCGGGCAATCGCGCGACCCCTTTTAGGGGCAGTTCATGCCACCCGCTGTGATTTTCATCAACTCTGCAACTTATGTCATGCAGACAGGTTGAATTAAGGCTGAATATGTCACAGTAACGCCGCCATGCTCTCGCAGAAAACCCGTTATACGATCCGCGCGTTCCAGCATCTTGCCGACCATTGGGGCAAGGGACAGGTCCAGCTCGCGGATATAGCGGAGGCGCAGAATATCCCGCCCAAATTTCTGACCGTGATCCTGTCGGAGATGGCGCGCGAGGGCCTGCTCATCTCCCAGCGCGGGCGCGACGGCGGCTACCAGCTTGCGCTGCCCCCGATCGACATCAGCTATGGCGATCTCGTCCGCCTGACGCGCGGCTCGCTCGCGCTCGTCCCCTGCGCCGCGCGCAACGCGCACGAGCATTGCAAGAATTGCCTGCCCGAAGCCGAATGCCGGATGCGCAGCCTGATGCTGAAGGTCCGCGACGATACCGCGGCGATCCTCGACCGCATCACGCTCGCCGACCCGATCAAGATGGAACCCTTGTTCGAGAAGGACGAGGCGGCCGAATAGCCGCTATCATCGTCGCCGATTAAAAGAAAGGCCCGCTTTTGCGGGCCTTTCCTTGATGGTGGCGCCTGACAAGATCACAGACCCCGGGAAACGGCGACAGTTGTTCAGGACCAGACCGGAGCCCGGGGGCGCTTGTCCCTTGTCAGGGGTGACAATAGCATCGCTGGCTATTCTCGTCGAAGTCACAGCCGGGCAGGCAAAATTTCGGGCCATCCAGCTGCACCGGCGTGCTGATGACCGGTGCGGACGCATAGACGGCAGGCGCGGCCGCGGAACTGAAGGTGACCAATGCGCCGAACAGGATCGGTACGATGAACTTTCGCTGCATATCGTTGCTCCTAACTTGCCCTAATCCGTCAGGTTTCTGACGGGGTCGATCTCAGCAGCTTTTCCGAATGATGGCAATGGAGGACCCAAAACACCTTATCGGAGCTTCGAGTGCGGAAATTACAGCTTGGCAAGCGAGCACAGCGTCGCGAAAACGAGAGCGCCAGGGCACCCTTGCGGGCTCGGGCCGCTGCGTTCCAATATACCGGGAGGAGCGCTCTGTCGCGGCGCCGTACGGAAATGGTGGAGCCTAGCGGGATCGAACCGCTGACCTCCTGCATGCCATGCAGGCGCTCTCCCAGCTGAGCTAAGGCCCCGTACCATTTCGTCGTGTCGCCCCGCCAATGTCCTTGGCTGCTGCGACCGGGACGCCGCCTTTAGCAGCGCCATCGGGTGATGCAAGGGGCCAAATCATCTTTCGATGCTTTTTTGGCCCCGCTATATTATCAGCTTTCGTCGTCCTCGTCGTCGCCCGTCGCGACGCCCAGATCGTCGTCGCCACCAAGGTCGACGTCATTGTCGGGCGAATCGCTGTCCTCGTCGACATCGACGTCCAGATCCAGATCCTCGTCGGCGACGACCTCTTCCTTGACGACCTTGCCGGGCTTTTCGGCTTCCTCGAACGGCATCGGCTGCTTCGATTTCAGCACCGATTCCGGGATCCAGTTATAGCCGCAGTTGATGCAGCTGATCGGATCGTCCTTGGTCAAATCATAGAATCGGGTTGCGCATTTCGGGCAGCTACGCTTCGTGCCCCATTCAGCCTTGATCATATATGCCTCGTAACCCTTTGGAAACAGGATAAGAATATCGGAAGAGCGACGGAAGCTGAATAGCTATCCGTCAAATCGGCGTGCGCCTTGCCAGATTGCAAGGCCGCTGTCAAAAGCCGCACGCCATGACCGATCAAACCGCCACGCCGCGCAGCTTTTCCGCTTCCGTTCCGCTGAAAGGCGCGATCGCGATCCCGGGGGACAAGAGCATCTCGCACCGCTCGCTGATGCTCTCGGCGCTCGCCGTCGGGGAAAGCCGCGTCACCGGGCTGCTCGAGGGGCACGACGTGCTCGCCACTGCCGCCGCGATGCGCGCGATGGGCGCGACGATCGAACGGCGCGACGACGGCGAATGGCGCATCCACGGCGTCGGCGTCGGCGGGCTGCTCCAGCCGCAGGGAGCGCTCGACATGGGCAACAGCGGGACGTCGACGCGCCTCCTCATGGGCCTCGTCGCGAGCCACCCGATCACCGCTACTTTCGTCGGCGACGCCAGCCTGTCGGGCCGCCCGATGGGCCGTGTCATCGATCCGCTGAGCCAGATGGGCGCCGACATCGCGGTCTCGCCCGGGGGGCGCCTCCCGCTGATGGTGCGCGGCCTCGCGCCCGCCATCCCCCTCGCCTACCGCCTGCCGATGGCGTCGGCACAGGTAAAGAGCGCGGTGCTGCTCGCCGGACTCAACACGCCGGGCATCACCGAAGTGATCGAACCCGTGCCGACACGCGACCATAGCGAACGGATGCTCCGCGGCTTCGGCGCCGAGCTCAGCGTCGAGACCGACAGCGACGGCACCCGCCATATCCGTATCGCCGGCGAAGCCGAATTGAAGCCGCAGACGATTGTCGTCCCCGGCGATCCCTCCTCGGCCGCCTTCTTCATCGTCGCCGCATTGCTCGTGCCCGGATCGGACGTCACCATCGCCAATGTCGGCCTCAACCCGACGCGCGCGGGCCTTGTCGACGTGCTCCGGCAGATGGGCGGCGACATCGAACTGCGGAACGCGCGCGAAGTCGGCGGCGAACCCGTCGCCGACCTCCGCGTACGCCACAGCGTCCTGCGGGGCATCGACGTCGACCCCGCGGTCGCGCCGAGCATGATCGACGAATTCCCCATCCTCTTCGTCGCCGCCGCGCTGGCCGGGGGTCGCACCACCACCACCGGCCTCGACGAGCTGCGCGTCAAGGAAAGCGACCGCATCGCGGTGATGGCGACCGGCCTCCAAGCCATCGGCGCGCGCGTCGAGGAAAGCGAGGACGGCCTGATCATCGACGGCACGGGCGGCGACCCGCTGCCCGGCGGTGCCACCATCGCGGGGCACCTCGATCACCGCATCTGCATGAGCTTTGCCATCGCCGGCCTCGTCAGCTCGGCCCCGGTCACGATCGACGACATCGCCCCCGTCGCGACGAGCTTCCCCAATTTCGAGGCGTTGCTCGCCAGGCTCCAGCAATGATCATCGCGGTCGACGGCCCCACCGCATCGGGCAAGGGTACGATTGCCAAGGCGCTCGCGGCCCATTTCGGCCTGCCGGTGCTCGACACCGGCCTCCTCTATCGCGCGGTGGGCTATCAGACGCAGCTCGACCATGGCGACGCCGACCGCGCCGCCGACGCGCTCGCGGCGTGCGATTTTCCGGACAGCCTGCTGGATGATCCGGCGCTGCGCTATGAAACGACCGGTGGCCTCGCCAGCCGCGTGTCGATCCATCCGGCGGTGCGAAAGGCGCTGTTCCAGCGACAGGTCGATTTCGCGAACCAGCCCGGCGGTGCGGTGCTCGACGGGCGCGACATCGGCACCGTCATCGCGCCGCACGCCGACGCCAAGCTGTTCGTCACCGCCAGCCCCGAGGAACGCGCGCGCCGACGCCATGCCGAGATGATCGACCGCGGCGTCGACGTCGGCTTCGACGCGGTGCTCGCCGACGTCCACGCCCGCGACGCCCGCGACACCGGCCGTGCCGACGCGCCGCTGCTCCGCGCGCCCGATGCGATGCTGCTGGACAATACGGGCATGGACCGGGACGCCGCGATCGCGGCGGCGATCGCCTTCGTCGAGGAACGCCGGAAGCGCCGAGGCTGAAACCGGCTTTCCGCCTTGCTTCGGCCGGGCTTCGCGACTATATGCGCGCCGTCCGACGGGCTTTTTGCCGGTCGAGGCATGGACAAACCGCCGCTCTGACCCGAGCGTCGGGCGTGACGGGACTCACCCGCCGCGCCCATTTTGCTTTGCCCGTGCCTTGCCCCGCAAAGCGTCCGGAGGATGTCTTGCTCCGCATCCGGCGGACAGGACGGATCGGCCACAAGACCAGCGGAACCAACCGCTTGGCCGGAACAATGAAGTAAGGAATATCATCCATGGCCACTACGGCTTTCCCGACGCGCGACGATTTCGCCGCGATGCTCGATGAATCGCTTGGTGGTGCCGACGGCGGCTTTGAAGGCCGCGTCGTCAAGGGCACCGTGACCGCGATTGAAAACGACCTGGCAGTGATCGACATCGGCCTGAAGAGCGAAGGCCGCGTGCCGCTTCGCGAATTCGCGATGCCGGGCCAGAAGGCCGACATCAACGTCGGTGACGAAGTCGAAGTCTATGTCGACCGCGTCGAAAACGCCAATGGCGAAACCATGCTGTCGCGCGACCGTGCTCGCCGCGAAGCCGCATGGGACCGCCTCGAAGAAGAATTCAACAAGGAAGCCCGCGTCGAAGGCGTCATCTTCGGCCGCGTCAAGGGCGGCTTCACCGTCGACCTCGGCGGCGCCGTGGCGTTCCTTCCGGGTTCGCAGGTCGATATCCGCCCCGTGCGCGACGTCGGCCCGCTTATGGACCTGCCGCAGCCCTTCCAGATCCTGAAGATGGATCGCCGCCGCGGCAACATCGTCGTGTCGCGCCGCGCCATCCTCGAAGAAACGCGCGCCGAACAGCGCTCGGGCCTGATCCAGAACCTCGAAGAGGGCCAGATCATCGAAGGCGCCGTCAAGAACATCACCGATTATGGTGCGTTCGTCGACCTCGGCGGCATCGACGGCCTGCTCCATGTCACCGACATGAGCTACAAGCGCGTCAACCACCCGAGCGAAGTCATCAACATCGGTGACAATGTCCGCGTCCAGATCATCCGCATCAACCGCGACACGCAGCGCATCAGCCTCGGCATGAAGCAGCTCGAAAGCGATCCGTGGGAAGGCGTCGCCGCCAAGTACCCCGTCGGTGCGAAGCTGTCGGGCACCGTCACGAACATTACCGATTATGGTGCGTTCGTCGAACTCGAACCCGGCATCGAAGGCCTGGTCCACGTCAGCGAAATGTCGTGGGTCAAGAAGAACGTCCACCCCGGCAAGATCGTTTCGACGAGCCAGGAAGTCGACGTCATCGTCCTCGAAGTCGACAGCGACAAGCGCCGCATCAGCCTCGGCCTCAAGCAGGCCCAGTCGAACCCCTGGGGCGCGTTCGCCGAAACCCACCCCATCGGTTCGGTCGTCGAAGGCGAAGTCAAGAACGCGACCGAATTCGGTCTGTTCGTCGGCCTGCCGGGCGACGTCGACGGCATGGTCCACATGTCGGACATCGCATGGGGCATTTCGGGCGAAGAAGCGCTGCACCTCCACCGCAAGGGCGAGGCCGTGCAGGTCGTCGTTCTCGACGTCGACGTCGAGAAGGAACGCATCAGCCTCGGCATCAAGCAGCTTGAAAAGGGTGCTCCGGCCGTTGGCGGCGGCACCGCTGCTGCGGGTTCGCTGAAGAAGAACGACGTCGTCACCGTCTCGGTCCTCGAAGTCCGCGACAACGGCCTCGAAGTGCAGGCCGGCGACGATGGCGCCACCGGCTTCATCAAGCGTGCCGATCTTGGCCGCGACCGCGACGAACAGCGCGCCGAACGTTACCAGGTCGGCCAGAAGTTCGATGCGATGGTCATCGGCTTCGACCGCTCGAAAAAGCCGAACTTCTCGGTCAAGGCGATGCAGATCGCCGAAGAGAAGCAGGCCGTCGCGCAGTACGGCTCGTCGGACTCGGGTGCGTCGCTCGGCGACATCCTCGGCGAAGCGCTGAAGGCCGGCAAGAAGGACTGATCCTTTCGTCCTTCCGCCGCAAGGCAAACGAAAAGGCCCGCAGAGTGTCCCTCTGCGGGCCTTTTTCTTTCAGTGATATATTTTGACCGGACAGTGATTCATGATACCTTCTCCGCGCGTTGGGAGGGGTCTCACGCAAAAGGGCCGGCAACGACCGGATGCCCGCCTCGGCGGGAAAGGCGTGATTGTATATAATAGGGGAAGCACATGATCCGGTCAGAACTGGTTCAGAAGATCGCGAGCGAAAACAGCGATTTGCGGCTCGAAGAAGTCGAGCGCATCGTCGACACTTTCTTCAATTCGATTGTCGACCAGCTCGCCTCGGGCGGACGGGTCGAACTCCGGGGCTTCGGGGCCTTCTCGACCCGGTCGCGCGACTCGCGCACCGGCCGCAACCCGCGGACGGGCGCGGCGGTCGACGTAAAGGCCAAAAATGTCCCCTATTTCAAACCCGGCAAGGAAATGCGCGAGCGTCTGAACGACTGACACCGCGCGCCCTGATCGCCACGGCGGCGCGATACCGGCCTCAGTTCTTGAGCCGGTATCCGGTCCGGAACATCCAGAAAATCACACCGAGGCACAGCGCGAGGAAAAACGCGACCGCGCCCATGCTGACCTCGATGCCGACATCGCCCTTGCCGAAGAAGGTCCAGCGGAACCCGCTGATCAGATAGACCACGGGGTTGAACAGCGTCACCGTGCGCCACGCCGCGGGCAGCATGTCGAGCGAGTAGAATGCGCCGCCCAGAAAGGTCAGCGGATAGACGACGAGCAGCGGGATGACCTGGAGCTGCTCGAAGCTCTGCGCCCAGATGCCGATGATGAAGCCGAACAGGCAGAATGTCACCGCCATCAGGATCATGAACGCGACCATCAGCAGCGGGTGTGCGACCTGTACGTCGACGAACAGATGCGCGGTCGCAAAGATGATCGTGCCGATGATCACCGATTTCGTTGCCGCGGCGCCGACATAGGCGATCACCGTTTCGAGCGGCGACAGCGGCGCCGACAGCATCTCGTAAATCGTCCCCGTCCACTTGGGCATATAGATGCCGAACGACGCGTTGCTGATGCTCTCGGTGAACATCGTCAGCATCATCAGCCCCGGCACGATGAAGGCGCCGTAGGGGACGTTGCTCACCTCGGTCATCCGGCTGCCGATGGCCGATCCGAAGACGACGAAATAAAGCGCCGTCGTGATCACGGGCAGCATCAGGCTGGTCCAGAAGGTGCGCCCGAAACGCGCCAGTTCGAAAGCGTAGATCGCGCGCACCCCGCGCCAGTTCGCGGTCATGCGGCGTCTCCTTTCGTTTCGTGCACCAGCCCGACGAAAATATCCTCGAGCGAGCTTTGCTTCGTATGCAGATCCTTGAAGCCGACGCCGATGTCGCTCATCCGCCGCAGCAGCGACGGCACCCCGGTCGCCTCGGCTTGGCTGTCGAATTCATAGACGAGCTCGTGCCCGTCGCCCGCGAGCTCGAGCTTCCAGTCGCCGAGTTCGGCGGGCACGGCGCCGATCGGCTCGGCCAGATTGAGCGTCAGCGTCTTGCGCCCCAGTTTCTTGATCAGCGCATGTTTCTCTTCGACCAGGATCAGCTGTCCCTTGCTGATCACCCCGACGCGGTCGGCCATTTCCTCGGCCTCCTCGATATAGTGGGTGGTCAGGATGATCGTTACTCCGCGCTCGCGGAGGCCATGCACCATCTGCCACATGTCGCGGCGCAGCTCGACGTCGACCCCCGCGGTCGGCTCGTCGAGGAAGAGGATTTCGGGTTCGTGGGAGAGCGCCTTGGCGATCATCACGCGGCGCTTCATGCCGCCGGACAATTCCATGATCTTCGAATCACGCTTGTCCCACAGCGACAGGTCGCGCAGCAATTGCTCGATAAAGGCGGGATTACGCGGTTTTCCGAACAGCCCGCGCGAAAAACTCACCGTCGCCAGCACCGTCTCGAACGCGTCGGTGTGCAGTTCCTGCGGCACCAGCCCGATCAGCGATCGCGCCGCGCGATAATCGCGGGCATGATCGTGCCCGGCGACGGTCACGGTCCCGACGCTCGACGTCACGATGCCGCAGACGATGCTGATGAGCGTCGTCTTGCCCGCGCCGTTCGGCCCGAGCAGCGCGAAAATCTCGCCCTTGTTGATGGTGAGGTCGACGTCGCTCAACGCCTTGTGACCGCTCTTATATGTTTTTCCGAGGCCGGAAATTTCGAGGACTGGAGTCATGTCATGCCGTCTAGCCGAGCCACCGGACCGCGTGAAGCGGCAAACATCGCTTGACCTCCATCGGCCCATCGGCTTGACCGGCACCGCGCGTGCGGACGTGGCGAAATCGGTAGACGCAGCAGACTTAAAATCTGCCGGCCTAGTGTCATGCGGGTTCAAGTCCCGCCGTCCGCACCAGCGGGGTGTGCATCGACCCGATCGGACCGTCAGCGCCGGATCAGTGCCTTCGCCTTGGCCCGCAACCCCATCCGGTCGAGCGCGCCCTTCCCCCGCGCGGCCAGCCCGTCGACGCCGCGCATTGCGGCAAGTGCGGCGCGATTGCGCAAAGTCGGGCGCAGCAACAGCACGTCGGCGCATGCGACCGACGCGCGGCCGAATTGCGCCTTGTGCGCACCATCGCCTTCGGTGAAGTCGAACGCGCGGAAGCGGCCTTCTTCATAGAGCGCGCGCATCGCCTCGACGTGCAGGACGGTGCCCGGCGACAACTCGGCAAAATCGGGATCATAGCCGAGATGCGCGTAAACGAGCACGCCGCGCTCGACCGGCAGATAAAGATAGGCGATCGCCCGCCCGCCCGCGACCAGCAGGAACGCGCGGACATCGCCCGCCGCCGCCGCCGCCACGGCCTCCGCCACGTCCGCGTCGCCGGTGGGGAGGCCGGCCTGCATCAACCGCGCCTGATAGGTGCGCGCGGACAGCGCGCCGGCGATCGCCATGAATTCGGCCACTTCTTCCGCCGTCCGGTAGGATCGCACCGAAAATCCGCCCACGAACTGCTCCGACAGCCGCCGCGTCTTGCGCGACAGGGTCGAGCGAGTCTTCGAGGAAAAACCCTGCCACCAGTCGTCGAACCCCTGCTCCTCCATCGCGATGTAGTGGCGCGGATAGGCCTGTCGCACGGCGACCAGCCAGCCCTTCATCCGCGCCTCGATCGCCGGCAGCCGCACCTTGGGCAGCGAGCGAAGCAGCCACCCGTCGGGCCCAGCGGACGGCAGGTCGTCGGACGAGCCGGCCAGCACCGCATCGAGGCCGTACGGCACGACGCGCAGCCGCCGCCGCACATGGCCGAGCGTCCGCCCCGCCACTTCGACGCGCAGCGCGACGTTTTCGCCCGCTTCCCTTTCGTCCCGACGCTGCATTCGCTCCCCTTTGTTGCGATAGCCCTATTTCGGTTTCGCAGCACATGGTTATGATTGGCTTACAGGATTTGGAGGACAAGGCGTATAATGACGGCAAGAGGCAGATATGGACGCACCGCCACGCTCGTGGCGGCGGCGGCAGGCCTTGCGCTCTCCGTGTCGAGCTGCGGCCTGTTCGGCGAGCGCGGTCCGGTCAAGGTCGCCGCGATGGGGACGCTCAACGCCGCCGCGACGCCGCTCGACGGCGAACTGTCGGCCGCCAACGCCGCCTTGCTCGACGCGACCTCGCAAGGCCTCGTCAGCTATGACGGCGAGGGACAGATCGACACCGGCCTTGCCGATCGCTGGACCGTCACCACCGATGGGCGCAGCTATATCTTCCGCCTGCGCGAGGCCAAATGGTCGAACGGGCGCAAGGTCACCGCCGAAGATGTCGCCGCGATCCTGCGCTCGTATCTCGCGCCCGCCAGCCGCCACATCCTGAAGAACGATTTTCCGGAGGTCGAGACGATCAAGGCGATGACCGATACCGTCATCGAAATCCGCCTCGCGGTGCCGCAACCCGCGATCCTCGAACTGCTCGCCCAGCCGTCGATGGCGATCGTCAACAAGGGCATGGGCTGGGGGCCGATGCGCGCGCGCAGGATCGGCCGCGCGGTGCTGCTCTCGCCCGCCCCCGACCCGCTCGCCGAGGATCAGGAAGCAGCCGAGGCGGCGGCAAACGACCCGGCCTCGTCGATCGAGCTGGTCGGCACCTCGCCCGCCGGCGCGCTCGCGCGCTTCAAGAACGGCTATGCCCACGGGGTGGTCGGCGGCCGCTTTTCCACCCTGCCCTATTTCGTCGCCTCGAACATCGGCCGCTCGCGGCTCGTCGTCGACCCCGTCCCCGGGCTGTTCGGCCTGTCCTTCGTCCGCGCCGAGGGGTTTCTCGCGACCGACACCAACCGCGATGCGCTCGTCCGCGCGATCCGGCGCGAGCGGCTCGTCGAAGCCTTCGGGCTCGCCGAATGGCAGCCGCAGGTCACGTTGCGCCCGGCGCTCTACGCCCGCGACGGCGGCCCTGCCCCGCTGATCCCCACGTGGGCCGAATATGACGAGGCGTCGCGGATTGCGCAGGCGAAGCGCGCCGTCGATGCGTGGCGCGGCGCGGGACGCGCGATCGAGCCGCTGCGCATCGCCGTGCCCGATTCGCCCGGCGGGCGCATCCTGTTCGCTTATGTTGCGGCCGATTTCGCGGCGATCGGCGTGCCCAGCCGCCGGGTCAAAATGGCATCGGCGGCCGACCTTCGCCTGATCGACGAGGTCGCGCCCAACGACGACGCGCTGTGGGCCTTGCGCCGCCTGTCGTGCCGCCGCGACACGCTGTGCAACCGCGAGGCGCAGGACCTGATCGACCAGGCGACGCGCAACATCGACCCCGGCCAGCGCGCGCAGCAGGTCGGCGAGGCCGAACGCGTCCTAGCCCGCTATGCCCCCTTCATTCCGCTCGCGACCCCGCTGCGCTGGTCGGTCGCCTCGCAGCGCCTGACGGGGCTGCGCGCCAACGGCCGCGCACAGCACCCATTGAATCATCTCATCGCCTTACCTAACTAACACAGTGGCGCTCACCTCCGGGCGCTGCCTGAAAGGACCCGGATGGCCCCTTCGACCCCCAACCCCGACGCGATTTTCGACGCACTGATCCAGAACCGGAACGATCCCGCCGCGCTGCGCAAGCGCGTCGAGACGCTCGAAATCCTGCTCGAACGCAGTTTCGTCATCCCCGGCATCAACCGTCCGGTCGGCCTCGACGCGATCGTCGGCCTCGTTCCCGTGGTCGGCGACGTCATCGCCGCGACGATGGGCGCGTACCTGATCTGGGAAGCACGCAACCTCGGCATGCCGAAATGGAAAATCTGGCGCATGGTCGGCAACCTCGGCGTCGACACCGCGCTCGGCGCGGTCCCGATCGTCGGCGATGCCTTCGACTTTTTCTTCCGGTCGAACACGCGCAACCTTCGCATCATCAAGAAGCATCTCGACAAGCACCATCCGGGCACGATCATCATCGACCAGTAATTTGACAATTCCCCCTCCTCTTCAGAGGAGGGGCAGCGAGACTTGCCAGCTTGCTGGCTTAGTCGCAGCGGGGTGGTGTCGCGATCCACCACCCCCAACCCCTCCTCTGAAGAGGAGGGGCTTATATACTTCAATCTCCTGCCGAAGAACGCTAGCACAGCAGCGCCACACCCCAAGGGAGACTTTCCGAATGATCCGCGCCAGCCTTGCCGCGCTTGCCCTCAGCTGTTCCATCACCGCCGTCGCGCTGGCCGCTCCGCAAGACGCCGACAAGAATGGGGACCCCTACCTCTGGCTCGAGGATATCGAGGGCGCGAAGGCGCTCGACTGGGTCAAAAGGGAAAATGCGGCGACCGACAAGCTGATCACCGGCCGTCCGGGGTTCGAGGCCGACCGCAAGCGCGCGCGCGGGATTCTCGACGACGACCGCCAGATCGCCGAACCCGGCGAGGTGATGGGCGATGCGATCACCAATTTCTGGCGCGACGCGAACAATCCGCGCGGGCTGTGGCGGCAGAGCCCGCTCGACGCGTATCTCGCGGGCAAGCCCGTCTGGACGACGCTGATCGATGTCGACGCGCTCGGCAAGGCCGAGAAGCAGAGCTGGGTCTGGCACGGCGCCGATTGCCTCGCGCCCGCATACACGCGCTGTCTCGTCTCACTGAGCCCCGGCGGCACCGACGCCGACATCGTGCGCGAATGGGACCGCACCACGAAGAGCTTCGTCGACGGCGGCTTCGCCCTGCCGCAGGCCAAAAGCAGTGTGACGTGGGAAAACGCCGACACCCTGCTCGTCGCAACCGACTATGGCGCGGGCAGCATGACCGCGTCGGGCTATCCGCGCATCGTCAAGCGCTGGAAGCGTGGCACGCCGCTGTCGGCCGCCGAAACGGTGGCCGAAGGCGAGCAGGAAGACGTCGGCATGAACGTCTTCGCCTTCACCGACGGCGACCAGCGCTGGCCGATGATCAGCCGCGGCAAGACCTTCTATACCGCCGACGTCAAGCTGCCGAACATCGATGGATCGCGCTATATCTCGACGATCGTCCCCGAAACCGCGAGTGTGCGCGACGTCGTCGACGGACAGCTTGTCATCTTCCTCAATCAGGACTGGGCGAACATCCCCGCCGGCTCGCTCGTCTCGCTGTCGCTCGCCGACATGTCGGCCGACCGGCAGGTGCCGATCGTCGCCGCGATGACCCCGACGAAGGCGCAGGCGATCGAGAATGTCTCGGCGACCGACAATATCCTGTGGGTCAAGGCGCTCGACGATGTCGAGGGCAAGCTGTTCGCGCTCCGCCGCGATCCCGCGACCGGCCAGTGGAGCCAGAAGGAGCTTGCGCTCGCCGACAAGGCCACGGTCACCATCGCCGGGACGATCGGCAAGCGCGATACCGTCCTCGCGACCGCCGAGACGATGCTGATGCCGCCGACGCTCTACGCCGTCGCCGAAACCGGTACCCCGAAAGCCGTGCAGAGCCTGCCCGCGACCTTCGATGCCAGGGAAATGCTCGTCGAAAAGCGCTTCGCGACCTCGAAAGACGGCACCAAGGTGCCCTATTTCCTCGTTCGCAAGAAATCGGACCGCGAAGCGCCGGTTCCCGCGCTGATCCACGCCTATGGCGGCTTTCGCGCCGCGCAGACGCCGGGCTATCTCACCGGCCAGCCGTACCGCGCCGGCCCGCTCGGGCTGTTCTGGGTCGAGGACGGCAACGCCTATGTGCTCGCCAATATCCGCGGCGGCGGCGAATATGGCCCCGCGTGGCACCAGGCGGCGCTGCGCGAGAAACGCCAGAACAGCTTCGACGACCTCCATGCCGTCGCCGAGGACCTTGTGAAGACGGGCGTCAGCGCGAAGGGCAGGATTGCGATTTCGGGCCGCTCGAACGGCGGCGTGCTCGTCGGCGCCGCGATGACGCAGCGCCCGGACCTGTACGGCGCGGTGATCTCGGGGTTACCGATCAAGGATATGTGGCGCTACGACAAGATGCTCGCGGGCGCGTCATGGGTCGCCGAATATGGCGACCCCGATGTGCCGGAGGATTGGGCGTTCCTGTCGAAATATTCGCCCTATCACAACATCCGCAAGGGCGTGAAATACCCCCCGATCTTCCTCTACCTCTCGACCAAGGACGACCGCGTCCACCCCGGCCACGCGCGCAAATATGCCGCGCGGCTCATGGAGAATGGTAACCGCGTCTATTATCACGAGTATATCGAGGGCGGCCATTCGGTCGGTGCGGATCATGCCGAGGATGCGGTGCGCGCCGCGATGCTCCACGCCTTCCTGCTGCGCGAACTGGTCGAGAAGAAATAGCCCGACCCAACGCCCCAGCCGGTTTGTGCCGAGCTTGTCGAAGCACCGTTCTTCTTCTGGCAACGTCAAAAGACAGAACCGCCCCCTTCGACTGACTTGTCAGTCGAAGGGGGCGGGCTTCGACAAGCTCAGGGCGAACGGGTCTTGGTTGGCGCGTATTGCGCTAGCGGATCTGCCGCTTCTCCAGCTTCCGCGCCAGCGTGCGGCGGTGCATCCCCAGCCGGCGCGCGGTTTCCGAAATGTTGAAATCGGTCTCGACCAACGTCTGGTGGATATGCTCCCACTCGACGGTCTTGATCGACGTCGGTCGCGCGTCGAGCGGCGCGTCGGCATTGCCTTCGGACCGTTCGAACGCCGCCTCGATATCGTCGGTGTTCGACGGCTTGGCGAGATAATAGGAGGCGCCGAGCTTGATCGCCTCGACCGCGGTCGCGATGCTCGCAAAGCCGGTGAGCACGACGATCCGCATCGCCGGATCGAGCGCGCGCAACGTCTGGACGCACGCAAGCCCCGATGCCCCGCCGAGCTTCAGGTCGACGACCGCATAGCCCGGGCGCCAGTCGACGAGCAGTCCATCGAGCGCGTCGGGGCTGTGCGCAACGCGCACGTCATAGCCGCGCCGCTCGAACGAGCGCTTGAGCGTCCGCGCGAACGCCTCGTCGTCCTCGACGATCAGCAATTGCCGCTGCTCGCTCATGAAGCGTCTCCATCGGCGCGCGCGAGCGCCGAAATGGGCAGGAAGATCCGCACCAGCGCGCCGCCCGCATCGCGATTCGAAACGCTGGCGCCGCCGCCCAGCTTGCGCAGCACGTTGACGAGCAGGAACAGCCCCAGCCCGCCCCCGGGACGCCCCTTGGTCGAGCGATAGGGCTGGCCGAAATTCTCCAGCATCTCCTGGCTGAAACCCGGCCCGCGATCGGCGATCTCGATCACCACCATGTCGCCGTCGCGCGAGGTCGTGATGCGCGTCCAGTCGGGCGACACCTCGGCGGCATTGTCGAGGATATTGCCGATGACCTGCCGCAGCGCCGGGTCCGACACGATCGCGACATCGGCGCCGAAGCGGTCGTTGAATTCGACCGTGCCGGGGCGTCGCACCGCGCGCGTGTGCGCGACGATCTCGTTGAACGAGGCGCGCATCGTCGTGAGCTGCGGCGCCTCGCCGCGCGCCTCGCCCGCCGACATCAAAATGCCGCTGACGATCGCCTTGCAGCGCTGCACCGCCACGTCCATGTCGGCGAGGTCCTCCTGCAATTCGCGGTCGTCTTTCAGCCGCGGCGCCGCTTTCCAGTCGCCGATCAGCACCGACAGCGTCGACAGCGGCGTCCCGAGTTCGTGCGCCGCGCCCGACGCGAGCAGGCCCATACGCACGATATGATCCTCCTCCGCCGCACGCTGGCGGCTCGTCGCGAGCGCGGCGTCGCTGTCGCGCAAATTGCGGCTGATGCGCGTGACGAAGGCGACAAGCAGCACCGCGATGAGCAGGAAACAGACAAAACTGCCCTTGAGATACAGCCCCATCGGATCGGCGGCATAGGGCGGCGGCAGGACGAGCGGGGTCGGATCGACGCGCAGCGCCGCGAGCGCGGCAAGCGCCGCGACGACGATCGCCCACGAAGAGCGCGGCGTCAGCAGGATCGCGCCGATCACGATCTGGAGCAGGAACAGCGAGGCGAAGGGATTGGCGAGGCCGCCGCTGTGGTGAAGCTGCCATCCCAGCGCCGCGACATCGAACAATAGCGCCGCGGTCAGTTCGATATTGGTGACCGCACGGCCGCGGCGCAGCAGCGCGATGCTCGCGAAGTTGATCGCGATCAGCACCATAATCGCGGCAAGCAAGGGCGCGCGCGGCAGCGATATGCCCATCGGGCCGCTGACGATCCCGATCGTCGCGAGCTGCCCCCCGACCGCCAGCCAGCGCAGCTGGATCAGCAGCGCCATGTTGCGGCGGCCGGCGCTGGCGCCGGCAGGGCCTTCGGACAGGATCGCCGGGTCGGTCATCAATCCCGGATACGCCACAGCCGCCACGCAAAAAAGAGGCTGAGCGCGCAAAGCGCAAACCAGGTCAGTGCGTAGACCAGATGATGGTCGCGAAACTGCACGACGGTGAGGCCGCCGACGGGATAACCGCCGGGGTTGGGCGCCGCGTCGGCATCGACGAAATAGGGTGCGGTCCGGGCAAGCCCCCTCGCCTTCGCGATTTCCGCGACATCGCGCGAATACCAGCGATCCGTCGCCGGATCATTTGTGCGCAGGAAGGCGCCCTCGGGCTCGGTGACGCGAAGAAGGCCGATGACGGTCACGACGCCCGCAGGATTGTCAGCCCCGCGCGTTTTCGCGTCGTGCCGATCCTTCGGTACGAAACCGCGATTTACGAGCAAGGTGAAACCGGCGGTTTCGAGCGGCGTCAGCACCCAATAGCCCGCACCGCGGTCGGTCACCGCCTGCACCAGCGTCTCGCGGTCGTGCCGGAAAACGCCCGCCGCGGTTACACGGCGATAGGCGTCGCGCTTCGCATCGATCCGCGTCCACGCGCCCGGCCCCGGCGCCGCCACCGGCGCCGCATCGATACGCGCGTCGACCGCGGCGATCAGTTCATGCTTCCAGACGCGCCGTTCGAGCTGCCAGACGCCGAGCGCGGCCAGTGCCACCGCCGCGATCAGCGCCGCGGCGGCAAAGGCCGCGCGGCGGGTGCGGGTCAAGGCACCTGGCCTGCCGTCTGACTGGTCGGTTCGTGCGGCATCGGCATCATGTTGGTGTTGAGGTGGTGCATCACCCACAGCGACCCGGCGAGCATGATCACCACGACGATGACCGTGAAGATCAGCGAGGTCAGCGACCAGCCGCCTTCGGCCTTCGGCGTCATATGGAGGAAGAAGACCATGTGGACGACGATCTGCACCACGGCAAAGGCCATGATGATCGCGCCCGTCGCGCCCGCACTCAGCGGCATCGTCATCACCATCCAGAAGGGGATGGCGGTCAGGATCACCGACAGGACAAAGCCGATGACATAGTCGCGCATCGACGCGTGCGGCATCTCGATCTCGTGATGGCCGCTGCTTGCGTGGTGGGTATCGTGGCTCACCGCAGCACTCCCATCAGATAGACAAAGGTGAAGACGCCGATCCACACGACGTCGAGGAAGTGCCAGAACATGCTGAGGCACATCACGCGGCGCTTGTTCGCGGCGATCAGCCCGTGCTTCGACAACTGGAACATCAAGGTCACCAGCCACACAATACCGAAGGTGACGTGCAGCCCGTGCGTGCCAACGAGCGTGAAGAAGCTCGACAGGAAGGCGCTGCGCTGCGGCCCCGCCCCGATTTCGATCAGGTGGTGGAATTCGTAAAGCTCGATCCCGAGGAAGGCGAGCCCGAACAGGCCGGTGATCGCGAGCCAGAGCTGGACGCCCCGCACCTTGCCCTGCTGCATCTGCAGCACCGCAAAGCCATAGGTGATCGACGAGAAGAGCAGCATCGCGGTGTTGAGCGCGATCAGCTTCAGGTCGAACAGATCCTTCGGCGCGGGCCCCGCGGCATAGCTGCCGCCGAGCACGGCATAGCAGGCAAAGAGGATCGCGAAGATGAGGCAGTCGCTCATCAGGTAGATCCAGAAGCCCAGCATGGTGCTGTGCCCCTCGGGATGCGCATGCTCGTCGAGGTCGTAGAACTGGACAGGGGCGTCCGCGGTCAAAGTCTTGGCACTCATCGCATCAGGCTCCGGCCGCCAGCTGGCGGGTGCGCGCTTCCTCGACCGCGGTAACCGTCGCCGCCGGAATGTCGAAATCGCGCTTGTAGTTGAAGGTATGGAAGATCGCATAGACGATCGTCGCCGCAAAGCTCAGCGCGACCAGCCACCAGATGTGCCAGACCAGCGCGAAGCCCATGACGAGGCAGAAGCCCGACAGGATCATCCCCGTCCCGGTGTTGCTCGGCATATGGATGTCGCGATAACCGCTGACCGGTCGCTGGTGCCCGCGCTTCTTCATGTCGTACCACGCGTCGAGGTCGTGGATGACGGGCGTGAAGGCGAAATTATACTCGGGCGGCGGCGAGCTGGTCGCCCATTCGAGCGTGCGGCCGTCCCACGGGTCGCCGCCCGTCGTGTCGCGCAGCTCCTTGCGGCGCCAGATGCTCACCGCGAACTGGACCAGCATCGCACCGATACCCGCGGCGACGATCAGCGCGCCGATGCCCGCGATCACGAACCAGATTTGCAGGCTCGGATCGTCGAACACGCGCATGCGCCGCGTCACGCCCATCAGGCCGAGGATATAGAGCGGCGTGAAGGCGACCCAGAAACCGACCACCCAGCACCAGAAGCTGACCTTGCCCCAGAAAACGTCGAGCTTGTAACCGAACGCCTTGGGCCACCAGTAGTTGATCGCCGCGAACAGGCCGAACAATACGCCGCCGATGATCACATTGTGGAAATGCGCGATCAGGAACAGCGAGTTGTGCAGCACGAAGTCGGCGGGCGGCACCGCGAGCAGCACGCCGGTCATGCCACCGATGACAAAGGTCAGCATGAAGGCGATCGTCCACATCATCGGCAGTTCGAAGCGGATGCGGCCGCGGTACATGGTGAACAGCCAGTTGAAGAGCTTCGCCCCCGTCGGGATCGAGATCACCATCGTCGTGATGCCGAAGAAGCTGTTGACGCTCGCCCCCGACCCCATGGTGAAGAAATGGTGCAGCCAGACGACGTACGACAGGATCGTGATGCACACCGTCGCATAGACCATCGACGTATAGCCGAAGAGCCTTTTGCCCGAGAAGGTCGAGGTGACTTCGGAAAAGACCCCGAACAGCGGCAGCACGAGGATATAGACCTCGGGGTGACCCCATATCCAGATCAGGTTCACATACATCATCGGCGATCCGCCGAGGTCGTTGGTGAAGAAATTGGTGCCGACATAACGGTCGAGCGTCAGCAGCACGAGCGTCGCGGTCAGGATCGGGAAGGACGCGACGATCAGGATGTTCGAGCAGAGCGAGGTCCAGGTGAAGACGGGCATCTTCATCAGCCCCATGCCCGGCGCGCGCAGCTTCAGGATCGTGACGACGAGGTTGATGCCCGACAAGGTCGTACCCACCCCGGCTATCTGCAGCCCCCAGATGTAATAGTCGACCCCGACGTTAGGACTGTATGCGATGCCCGACAAAGGCGGATAGGCGAGCCAGCCGGTCTGCGCATATTCGCCGACGAACAGCGAGATCATCGTCAGCACCGCGCCCGACGTCGTCATCCAGAAGCTGAAATTGTTGAGGAAGGGGAAGCTGACGTCGCGCGCGCCGATCTGCAGCGGCACGATATAGTTCATGATCCCCGTAATGAACGGCATCGCGACGAAGAAGATCATGATCACGCCGTGCGCGGTGAACACCTGATCGTAGTGATGCGCGTTGAGATAGCCTTCGGACCCGCCGAACGCCATCGCCTGTTGCAGGCGCATCATGATCGCGTCGGCAAAGCCGCGCAGGAACATGATGAGCCCGAGGATCATGTACATGATCCCGATGCGCTTGTGGTCGACGGTGGTGAACCACTCGGTCCACAAATAGCCCCAGAGGCGGAACTTGGTAATCAGGCCGAGCACGGCGATGCCGCCAAGCACGACGCCGATGAAGGTGACGACAAGGATCGGCTCGTGCAGCGGCAGCGCTTCCATCGACAGCTTGCCAAGGATCGGGCCGGTTTCGGGTGAAGGATGCGGGGTCATGATGATCTCGGCTCGGTTCAGGACATCGGGCGGGGGACGGCGGGGGCGTTCAGCGCCGTGCGTTCGGGCCTGGCCGGGACCGGAAGTCCCTCGCCCTTCAGCTTCGCCGGGGCGACCGGCTTCGCATCGGGCCGGTCGTTCGACATCACCGGCGAGCTGCAATAAGCCGCGACATAACGCATGCTCCAGCGTGCGGCCTCTGCGGTGCCGCGCGCGGCGAACTTGTCATAGGTGACCTGCCGGACATTCTGGATGCCCGCGATGCCCGCACCGCCGGCGGCGTCGACCGACATCATATCGTGCATGCACATCTTGCCCGGCTCGACGCACATGTTGACGACCGCGTCGAACAGTTGCGGATCGCTCGCGGCAAAGCGGCGGACGGGTTCCTTGTGCGTCGGCTTTTCGAGCTTCAGATATTGGGCGCGGCTGAGGTCGCCCTCGGCCGAAGCCTTGGCGGTCGCGACCCATTTGTCGAACTCGCCCGCGGGCAGGCTCTTCACCGCAAAGCGCATGTTCGAAAAGCCCCAGCCCGAATAATTGGCCGAAAAGCCTTCAAACTCGCCGGTCTTGTCGAACACGCCGTGCAGCTTCGTCTCCATGCCCGGCATCGCGTAGATCTGCCCCGCGAGCGCGGGCACGTAAAAGCTGTTCATCACCGAGGACGACGAAATGCGGAAACGGATCGGACGATCGACGGGCAGCGCCAGCTCGTTCACTGTCGCGACGCCCTGCTCGGGGTAGATGAACAGCCATTTCCAGTCGAGCGCGACGACCTGCACGTCGAGCGGCTTGACCTCCGCCGCCACCGGCTTGCCCGGCGCCGTGCGTGCCAGCGGGCGATAGGGATCGAGCAGATGCGTCGCGACCCACGTCACCGCGCCGAGGCAGATGATGATCAAGAGCGGCGCCGACCAGATGACGAGTTCGAGCTGCGTCGAATGGTCCCAGTCGGGCTTGTACGTCGCCTCCTTGTTCGACGCGCGGTACTTCCACGCGAAGAAGATCGTCAGCGCCATCACCGGCACGATGATCAGCAGCATCAGCACGGTCGACAGCACGATCAGGTCGCCCTGCTGGCGCGCGACGTCGCCGGCCGGGTCGAGCACGATCATCCCGCAGCCCGACAACAGGGGCAGCGCGGCGAGCAGCGGCAAGAGCCGCAATCGGGCGGAAAAACGGGGGAGATTGCTTGGCATGATGCGCGCCTAGGCCTCCTTTGTTGCACTGCACATAGGACATTTTGTCCAATCCCGCGACCGCTCATCATCGCGCAGGGGCATTTTCATTCGGGGCGCTTTTGCCCTATGACCGACTCGTGCCGCCGCATCTTGTCTTGCGGACGGCGCCAGCTCAAGGATTGTTGCCATGGCTGCCGATACCGTCCCCACCACCGAGGTCGAACGCGACGCCCGCGCCCTCCACGGCGCCGACGAGAAGGGCCACCGCATCGACCCCGCCGAAATCGCGATCGGCGTCATCATCGGCCGCACCTCCGAATTCTTCGACTTCTTCGTTTATGCCATCGCGTCGGTGCTGGTGTTCCCGAAGCTGATCTTCCCGCACCTCGACCCGCTCACCGGCACGCTCTGGTCGTTCGCGATCTTCGCGCTCGCCTTCGTCGCGCGCCCCGTCGGCACGATCATCTTCACCGCGATCGACCGCGCCTATGGCCGCGGCGCGAAGCTGACGATCGCCCTCTTCCTGCTCGGCGGCTCGACCGCCGCGATCGCCTTCCTGCCCGGCTATCAGTCGATCGGCATCGGCGCCGCGCTCCTGCTCGCGCTGTTCCGCATGGGACAGGGCGTCGCGCTCGGCGGCTCGTGGGACGGCCTCGCCTCGCTGCTCGCGCTCAACGCACCCGAGAACAGGCGCGGCTGGTACGCGATGATCCCGCAGCTCGGCGCGCCGCTCGGCCTCATCGTCGCCAGCCTGCTCTTCATGTTCCTGATCTCGGCGCTGCCGGCGGAGGATTTCCTCGCCTGGGGCTGGCGCTATCCCTTCTTCGTCGCCTTCGCGATCAACGTCGTCGCACTCTTCGCCCGCCTGCGCATCGTCGTGACCCCCGAATATGCCGAACTGTTCGAGAATCGCGCGCTCCAGCCCGCGCCCCTGCTCGAAACGGTGCGATCGGAATGGAAGACGATCGTCATCGGCACCTTCGCGCCGCTCGCGAGCTTCGCGATGTTCCACATGGTCACCGTCTACCCGCTGTCATGGGTGTTCCTGTTCACCGACGAAACCCCCGTGCGCTTCCTGATGATCGAGGCGATCGCCGCGGTCGTCGGTATCGGGACGATCGTCGCGTCGGGCTATCTCGCCGACCGCATCGGGCGCCGCACCCTGCTCGCCGCCACCGCCGCGGCCATTGCCGTCTTCAGCGGCTTCGCACCGCAGCTCCTCGACGCGGGCGAGTTCGGCGAAGCGGCGTTCATGATCCTCGGCTTCGCGCTGCTCGGCCTGTCGTTCGGCCAGTCGTCGGGGGCGCTGTCGTCGAACTTCCAGCCGCGGCACCGCTACACCGGCTCGGCCTTCACCTCGGACCTCGCCTGGCTGTTCGGCGCCGGTTTCGCGCCGATGGTCGCGCTCTGGCTGTCGAGCCAGTTCGGGCTGATCGCAGCGGGCGCCTATCTGCTCTCGGGCGCGATCGGCACGCTCGTCGCGCTGTGGCTCAACCGCGAACTCGCCAGCACGATCGGCTGATCCCGCTCCAACCCGCCGGCGCCTGTCTCACGCCGGCGGGCTTGATGAACGCGTAGCCTCCGACCGCGATTTCGTTCGTCAGCCGGCACGCGCGCTTGTCAAAGGTCCGGCGCGCCACTATCCCCCGCGACACCAGCCCCGGCCACCTCGACCAGCGGACGCCGCCATCAAAGATTGCTTCAGCTGAGCCCTGTTCCCGCCACACCCTATGTCGAACCGCTCAGCATCGGGGCGGGACGCCGCGCGCTTGCCATCAGCCTCGCCGTTCTGATTCCGGGGCTGCTGCTCCTGCTCCTCTCCTTTGGCTGGCAAATGCAGCCCGACTACAGGGAGCCGCGCGTCAACGTCGTGAGCCTCGAGGCCACCGGGATTTCGGAAGAAGCGCCCGAACCGGCGGAGCGCGAGCGGGTGGAAGAGCGGCCCGCATCGCCCCAGCCGGCCGCCGAGGAACCGCTGCCGCCAGAACCGGCCGAACTGCAGCCCCCGCAAGCCGCTGAACCAAAGCCCCCGCCGACGATGCCGACGCCAGGCGAACGCCCACCGTCGCCGCCGATCGCCGTTCGTCCGCCCGGCGGGCGGGTCTATGGGCCGCCCAACCTTGGCGGCTCCTCCTCCTCCCGCGATTCGGAGCGGGTGGGAACGGCGCCCAATGGCGAGCCGCTCTATGCGGCCACCTGGTATCGCGAGCCGAGCGATGCGGACCTGCGCGGATATCTGTCCACCGCCAGCGGGCCCGGCTGGGGACTGATCGCCTGCCGCACAGCGCCCGATTACCGGGTCGAGGATTGCGTCGGACTCGACGAATATCCGCACGGATCGCAGATCAATCGCGCGGTGCTCGCCGCGGCGTGGGCGTTCAAGGTACGGCCCCCGCGTCTCGGCGGACAGCCGCTGGTGGGCAGTTGGGTCAGGATCCGGATCGATTACGACATCAGGCGGCGTTAGGCGAGCCACGATCTTGCAAATGGGTTGCAGTAGCGATCATTCGCGTCTAGCGGGCCTCCCATATTGGAGGTTCGCGATGAAATATAAAATGATCAATGCTTTGCTGGTGACGGTGGCCTGGACGGGCACCGCGCAGGCGCAGGAAAGCCAGACCAGCGCGGAGATCACCGTCACCGCCGACCGGGCCGTCACCGCGACCAAGAGCGACACCCCGCTCGTCGAAACGCCGCAGGCGATCAGCGTCGTCACTGAAGAGCTGTTCCGCGACCGCGGCGCGCTCAATCTGCAGGAAACACTCCGCTATTCGGCCGGCGTCACCGGCGAGGCCTATGGCCTCGACACGCGCGGCGACGCGAGCGTCGTGCGCGGCCTCGCGCCCGTCCAGTTCCTCGACGGGATGCGCAGCCTCTATACCTTCGCGCCCTTCGCCCGCGCCGCCGTCGACACACTCTCGCGCGTCGAAGTGCTGCGCGGCCCGTCTTCGGTCCTCTACGGTCAGGCATCCAACGGCGGCATCATCAACAGCGTCAGCAAGCGCCCCGAATTCGACGCGGGCGGCAGCGCGCGGATCGAATATGGATCGTGGGACCGCAAGCAGGCGATGGTCGACCTGACCGGCCCGCTCGGCGGCGATACGCTCGCCGGCCGCGTCGTCGCGGTCGTGCGCGACGCGGGCCAGCAGACGCGGCGGCTCGACGACAATCGCGTGCTGGTCCAGCCGTCGCTGCGCTGGCGGCCGGGTCCCGACACCGAGGTAACCCTGATCGGCCTCTATCAGCGCGACCGCTCGGCATCGAGCCAGCAGTTTCTTCCCGTCGTGTCGGCGATCGGCGCGCCCAGTGACGACCGCCGGATCAGCAACCGCACCTTCCTTGGCGACGAGGATTATGACACGCTCCGCCAGCGCACGCTGTCGGCGACGCTCATCGTCGACCAGCGGGTTTCCGACCTGCTCAGCCTCAGCGCGCGCGCGCGTTACACCGACGCCAAGGCGACCTTCCGCGAGCTTTATCCCGACGTCTATTCGAACCCGGCCAATCCGTTCATCGACGGCACGGCCGAAACGGGCCGCACGCTGCATCGCTACGCCTATCAGACCAAGCCGCATGGCAAGATCTTTACCAGCGACACGAACGCGCGCCTGACCTTCGACACCGGGCCGTTCAGCCACCAGCTCCTCGTCGGCCTCGACTACACCAATTATTTCGAGCGGACGCTCGGCGCCTCGGGCGGCAGCGCGTTCACCCCCGGCATCACGCCCATCGACGCCTATAACCCGAACAATAGCGGCGTCGCGCCCGACGTGCTGGCCTATGCCGCGCTGCCCGACCAGCGCAACACACAGCTCGGCGTCTATGTCCAGGACCAGATCCGCTATGCCGACCGCGTGACGCTGGTCGCGGGCGTGCGCCACGACCGTGCGCGGTCGAAGACCGAGGGCGCCCCGGCGGTCGTCGATACGGCGTGGACCTTCAAGGTCGGCCTGATCGGCGAGATCGGCTATGGCCTGTCCCCCTACCTCAGCTATTCCGAAGCGTTCCAGCCGGTTTCGGGGATCAATCCGCGCACCGGCGAACCCTATGTTCCGACGCGCGGACGGCAGTATGAAGGCGGCATCAAGTGGCAGCCGCAGCGCGGCATCCTCGTCACCGCGGCCTATTACGACATCGTCGAGCAGAACCGCCCGACCAACGATCCCGCCGACCCGATCAACGTCTTCCAGACCGGCGAAGTGACCTCGAAGGGCTTCGAGATCGAGGGCGCGTTCGACCTGCCCGGCGACTTCCAACTGACCGCCGCGTACAGCCACAATAATGCACGCGTTTCGGAAAGCCTCTACACCTATGAAGAGGGCGCACGCGTCAACGACGTGCCGCGCGACCAAGCATCGCTCTGGGCGGTGAAGGCGGTCCCGCTCGGCGCCGATGCGCTGCTGCGGGTCGGTGCGGGCGTACGCCATATCGGCAATACAAGATCGACCGGCCCGACGAGCACGATCACGACGCCCTCCTACACGCTCGTCGATGCGCTGGTGTCGGTCGACTGGAACCGCTGGACCGCCGCGGTCAACGCCTCGAACCTGTTCGACAAAAGCTATTTCACCGCCTGCCGCACCTTCGGCGACTGCTTCAGCGGCAATCGCCGCTATGTCGTCGCCTCGCTCGGCTACCGGTTCTGACGCGATGAAACGGAAGACCGTGCAGGCGTGGTATCTGGTCCATAAATGGACCAGCCTTGTCTGCACGGTCTTCCTGCTGCTCCTCTGCATCACCGGGCTGCCGCTGATCTTCGGCGAGGAGATCGCGCATCTCTCGGGCGCCGAGCCCGAATTGTCGGCGCCGCCGCCCGGTGCCGAGCCGGCGAACCTCGACCGGCTGATCGAGGACGCGAAGGCGCAATATCCCGGCAACCGGCCGCTGTTCCTCGGCTGGTATCCCGACGAACCGATCGTCTACGTGAACCTCGGTCCCACCGCCGACACCCCGCCGGCACAGATGAAGACCGCGCTGTTCGACGCCTACACCGGCACGGCCGTTCCCGCGCCGCAGTTCAACGAAGGCGTCATGTTCTTCATCCTGCGGCTCCACACCGACATGTTCGCGGGGCTTCCCGGCAAACTCTTTCTCGGCGTGATGGGCCTGCTCTTCGCCATCGCCACCATATCGGGCGTCGTGCTCTACCGCCCCTTCATGCGCAAGCTCGAGTTCGGGACGATCCGCAAGGCACGCAGCAAGCGGCTGAAGTGGCTGGACATCCACAACCTGCTGGGCATCGCGGCTACCGCCTGGCTGCTGGTCGTCGGGCTCACCGGCGTCATCAACACGCTCGACGAGCCGCTCTATGACCAATGGCAGAAGGACCAGCTCGCCGAACTGACCCGCGAATGGGCGGGCCGCCCCGCCCCCGCGCAATTCGGCCTGATCGAAAAGGCGGTCGCCGAGGCGAAAGCGGCGCGGCCGGACCTCAAGCCCGCCTTCGTCAGCTATCCGGGGACGGGCTATAGCGGCGAGCATCATTATGGCGTGTTCATGATCGGCCAGTCGCAGCTCGACCAGCGCAACTATCAACCCGTGCTCGTCGACGCCGCGACGTCGAAGCTGACCGGCGTCCCGACCTGGCCGCTCAGCCTCAGCGCCATGTATCTGTCGCAGCCGCTGCACTTCGGCGACTATGCGGGCCTTCCGCTCAAGATCGTCTGGGCGCTGCTCGACATCATCGCAATCGTCATCCTCGGCAGCGGCATCTATCTCTGGGTCGGGCATCGCGGCCAGTCGCTGCAACGGCGCGTCCACGAAGTCGTCGAAGGCGGAGAAGCAAAATGACCAGGCAGACCGCCGGGCGAACATATGGCTGGCCGCTGGTGATGGCGATTGTCACGATCGCTTCGCTCGTGACGGGCCTGCTGACAGTCGGCTTCCCCGACATATTGGCCGTCATTGCGCTGGCGGCGGTTCCGGGCTTTTGCCTGTTGCGACTTTTCGCACCCGGATAAAGCGACACGCCAACACGGCGATGCTGGCGGCTTCGGGACGGACGTTGACCGACGGGGCTGGATTCGAACCCGCCCGGATCGCTTGCCGATGCGGGCCAGCGAAAAGTCGCTGGTTCGATACGCGATCGGGGAAATGGTGGCAGGGCTTGTATCGAACCAACTATATAATTACCTTTGTTTTCAATACTATAAAAAGAACAATGAAAATTCTTTCCCCACATTTTCCCCCATTCTAATCCGGTTCTTATAATCGAACCATCAAGTTGAGAAACCTGCTGATCGATGCTGCACGGCGTGGCGCCGCCAGACGTCGACGACCGTCGCGATACCGCCGCACCACTCGGGTTTGTCCAAGGCGTCGCGAATAGTTTCGCCCATCTCGACGGCGCGCAATTCGCCGCGCCGCTCCATGACGACCAGATGGCGCATTTCTTGGCCGTGCCGTGTCAGCCCCAAATTGCATTTGACAACCGGACATCAAACCGGACATTCTTTCGGACCAAGCTCAAGGGACATCTTCTTCTTAGTACAGGAAAACAGGCATTTTTTGCCTTCTTAGACAATAGACATTAAAGCGGACATCATGAGTCAGGATCGCGGCGAAACAATCGACATGATGCAGCCGATGCGGATCGGCGAAGGATCTCCGCGTCTCGGCCCCCTTCGCGATCTTTCGGTCGACCTTGCCGCCAAGGCAGCTGCCTTTCGAAGCAGCCTGCCGCCCGAGATCCAGACCGCCCTCGCCCATCTCGTTCGCGCGATGAACTGCTATTACAGCAATCTCATCGAAGGCCATGACACGCATCCGGTCGATATCGAACGGGCGCTCAACAATGATTTCAGCGACAATCCCGAGCAGCGCGACCTTCAACTCGAAGCGCGGGCGCATATCGCCGTGCAGGAATGGATAGACGCGGGCGGTCTCGCCGGGCGCGCCCAGACTGTCGAAGGGCTTCGCGAAACCCATGCCCGATTCTGCGAACATCTTCCTGAGAGCTTGCTCTGGGCAGAGATGCCCGGCGGCGAACGGCTGAGGGTCCAGCCCGGCGCACTCCGCACGCGCGATGTCCAGGTCGGACGGCATGTCGCAATCAGCCCGGGCGCCGTCCCACGCTTCCTCGAACATTTCGAATGGGCCTATCGGCGGCTTGGGCGGAGCGATGCGATCATCGCCGTCGCGGCGGCACATCATCGCTTTGCCTGGATCCACCCCTTTCTCGACGGAAACGGCCGCGTCGCGCGTCTGATGTCGCACGCGATGCTGCTCGATACCCTCGACACCGGCGGTGTCTGGTCGGTCGCTCGCGGACTCGGCCGCACCGCGCAGGACTACAAGCGCCATCTCGCTGCCTGCGACCTTCGACGGCGCAACGATCTCGATGGTCGCGGCGCACTCAGCGAAGAGGAACTGGCGTCCTTCACTAGATATTTCTTGCAGATTTGCATCGACCAGGTCGACTTCATGCAGAGCCTCGTTGACCCCAACCGGCTGCGGACCCGCATTCATCGATGGATCGAGGAAGAAGCCGCGCTAGGCAATCTGCCGCTCAGGGCTGGCGCGATTATCGACGCGATCCTCTATCGCGGCGAGCTTCCACGCAGCGAACTCGATGCCGTCGTCGGAACCGGAGATCGTCAGGCGCGCCGCATCGCGAGCAGCCTGCTCGATCTTGGCGTCGTCGTTTCGGAGAGCAGCCGCGCACCACTCCGAATGGCTTTTCCCGCGGCATTGGCTTCGCGCTGGATGCCCGGCCTCTTCCCGGAAAAGGCCTAAGGAAGGCGAGACTCGAATGGCTGGGTGCTATTGTGACCGATAGCTGAGGCCGAAGAGCGGCAAGCCGTTCAGCGCGCACCGATAAACAAGATTGGCCGGTTGCTGACGGTCGGCTTTCGGGCAGGTTTTTAACAATGCAGACGTTCGCAACAACGACGCGGCCGGGAGGCCGACCTAGAAGTCGACGGTCAGGGAGGCAAGGGCGCGGCGGCCCTGCACCGGCGCGAAGCCACCCCCTCCAAATACGCGCAAGCCATAGACGTTCCCAATATTGCGCACCTGCAGCCGTAGCGTCGCGGGTATCTTGCCGATCGTCGTGCGGTAGCGCGCGCCGAGGTCGATGATCGTGCGCGCCGGAATGTCGAGGCTGTTGTCGGCGCGCGCAGTACGTTTGCCTTCATGCACGACGCGGGCGTCGACCGACACGCCGGGAAGCGCGGCGATGCGGTAATCGGCGCTCGCATCGACGAGCAGCCCGGTGCGCCCGACCGGCCGGTTGCCGAGCCGTCCTTCGTCGACCGCCGGCCCCGTCACGCGAGGGCGCAGCAGCACCGCGCCGGCGACAAAATTGAGTCCGGCCAGCGGCTCGCCCGAAAGCGAAAATTCGGCGCCGCGATGAATGACGGTGCCAAGCGTGCGATAGACGCCGTCGCGGCTGTCGATTTCGAAATAGGGTTTGCGAATGTCGAACAGCGCCGACACCAAGCGGATCCCGCCAGCGAAGGCATAGCGAAGCCCGACCTCTTTCTGCCGGGTGCGGAGCGCGGGCAGCGCTTCGTTGCGGTTGGCGGCGTTGCCCGGTGCGGTGCCGCTTTCTTCGAGCCCGCGCGTCATCGCGCCATAAAGCGTCAGCCGATCGGTCGGAGTGACGGCGAGCGCGGCATTCCAGAGCCACGGCCGGTCGCGGCGCGTTTCGGCGGCCTGTCCCGGCTGCGTCACCGTCTTGCGATAATCGGTGCGGGTGAGCCCCAGATTGAGTTCGCCTACCCCCGGCCAGCGCATTTCATAGCCCACCGCATAGCTCATCTGGCGGACGCGATCGTCGATCAGCGCATCGTAGCTGCGCGCCGGTTCGGGGCGCGGAGCGGAAACGCCGATCACCGCGCTGCCTAGGTCGGCGACATGATAGCCGCCATAATCGCTCGCCTTGCGGCGGCCGCGTGCCGACAGCAAAAAACGATGGCGCCGCTCGCCCTCGACGAACACGCGGCTGACGCGGAGTTCGCCGGAGGTCGAGGCGGCGCGCTGGTCCTGCCCGCTGACCACGACCAGCCGTCCTCGCCCGTCGCGGTCGACATTGTCGAAGTAGAGCGAGGCGAAATCGTCACGCATGAAGCGGCTGCTAAAAAGGCCCCCCGCGACTTGCCACGCGCCAAGCTTTGCCTTGACCGTGCCGCCGTAATTCTGGCTGTGCCCCTTCCATTCGGCCCATTGCTGGCCATAGAAACGGCGCCGCTCGACCCTTGGCGGCAGGAAGGCGCCGCCGGTGTAGAGCGTTGGCGACTGTTCCTCGTCGCCAAAATCATAGCGCGCGAAAAAGCCCGTGAGTTCGACATCGTCGACCGGCCGCCAGCGCGTGACATTGCCATAGCTGACGAACCATGCGCTGGCGCCGCTGACATATTGGTCGTCGAAGACACCGGCGTCGAAACTCATCCTCAGCCGGTCGGTCACCGGTATGGCGGCATCGACGACCAGATCGGGGCCGAGATATTCGCCGCTGCTGATACGGACGCTGACGACTCTTTCGCCGCCGACGCGGCGCAGGTCGGTATCGACGATTCCCGTGGGCGCGGGAAAGGGATAGCCGAAGGCGGTGAGACCGACCCGCACCGTCGTCCCGCGCACGACCACGTCGGTGATCGCCCCTGCGCGGTCGAAATAGAGCCCCTCGATCCGCGCATTGCCCGCGTCGTTCGCGGAAAAGCCGCGCACGTCGCCGCTGGCATAGATGCCGACCGATTCATTGCCGACGCTTTTCCCGAAACCATCCTCCGCCTCGCGCACCGCATTCTCATCGGCGCGCTGCGCGAACGCGGGGTTGGCGGCGAGCAGCGCGATCAGCGCGGAACCGCAGCGCCGGATCACAGGCCGATCGCCAGCCGTACCCGCACCGTGCGCGGCGCCCCGGGGGTAATCCAGACATCGCTGTACGAGCTTTCTAGGTAATAGGTGTCGAACAAATTTTCGGCGTCGAGATGCACCGCGACGCCGCGCCCGACCCGATAGGAAAGATTGATGCGGGCGGTCACATAGTCGGGGAGGCGAAAGCCGCTCGCGATGTCGTCGCCGGGCCGCTCGCCGACATAGGTGAGGCCTGCTCCGACCCCGATCGAACCCGGCGCGTCGCCGTTCGATTGCCAATGGCTATAAAAGGCGCCCGAATGGCGCGGCACATTGCTGAGCCCGCTGCCCACCAGCGCGGGGCGCGTGTCGCGGACCAGCCTGGCGTCGGTATAGGCATAGACGGCGGTGAGCGAAAAACGGTCGTCGATCCGCAAATTGGCGTCGAATTCGACCCCCTTGCTGCGCGCGCGGCCCGCCGCAACCTGAAAGCCACTGTTCGCGGGATCGGTGACGAGGATATTGTCCTTGGTGATGCGGAACAGCGACAGCGTGCCGGTCAGCCTCTTGTCCAGCAGGGCATATTTGACGCCGCCCTCCCACGCCTCGCCGCGTTCGGGAGCGAAGGGATCGGAGGCCGCATCGACGCCCTGGTTGAAGCGGAAGGATTTGCCCCAGCTGACATAGGCCGAAACATTATCGTTCGGCGCGACGGTCAACGCCGCGCGCGGACTGGTGACCGACGGGTTCTGGCGATCGGTGCGGTTGGTGCGATAATTGATGTTCGCCTGCCGGATCCAGTCTTGGCGAACGCCCAGAAGCAGGCTGACATGGTCGCCGATGCCGATCAGATCCTGCGCATAGAGGCTTTCGCCGCGCAATTGTTCGAGCAGATCCTGATTGAGCGCCGCGACGGGCTTTGGCTGGCCATAGACGGGGTTGAAGATGTCGATGTCATAGGGATTGGCCGCGGTCGGGCTGAAGCGGAAAAAGATGCGGCGCTGGTCGTAGCGAAAGATATCGCCGCCGATGCGAATCTGGTGGTCGAGCCCGAGCAACGACGTGTTGACGCTGAGTTCGGTGCGCGCCGACAGATCTTGCCAGTCATAGTCATGGATGCGCAGCTGACGGCGGAGCCGCGTGCCAACGAGCGCGCTGTTGTGCGTCGACTGGCCGCGCAGCGCGCCGTCGCGATACTGCACCCCCGCCTCGATCGCGACGCCATCGGCGAGGTCGACGGTCAGCGTCGCCTGATGCTGGCTGGTGCGCTGGGTGATCTGGCCGTCATCGGGTTCGCCGAGGAAGCGGCTGCGCGGCAATGCCTTGCCGTCGCCGCTCACTGCGACGAGCCCGCGATCATGCGTGAAATGCACCAGATTATATTCGAGCTGATAGAGGAAACGGACCGCGTCGGACGGTTCCCAGCCGAGCGAGGGCGCGAAGAGCAGCCGATCGCTTTTGCCGAAGTCGCGGAAACTGTCGCCCGCCTGATAGACGCCGATCGCGCGGAGGGCGAGACCGTCCGCCGCTGGGCCGCCGACGTCGAAGCTGCCGCGCACCGTATCAAAGCTGGCGTAGGATAATTCGCCGCTGGCGTGGAACTCGTCCCTTGGCGCCTTGGTCACGACGTTGATCGACCCGCCGGGTTCACCCTTGCCCGACAGTGCCGAGGCGGGGCCTTTGAGCACCTGGAAGCTTTCGACCGTCGCGATGTCGCGGCGCGCGTTGAAGCCGCGATTGGCGGAGAAGCGGTTGATCAAAAGGTCTGGACCTTGGTTGATGTCGCCCGAGAATCCGCGGATGGCATAGGCGTCCCACGCGCCGCCAAAGCTGTTCTGGCGCGCCATGCCGCCCGCAAGGTCGAACAGCTGCGACAGGTCGGTGAAGCCCGTGTCCTTTATGAGCTCCTCGCCCAGCAGACGGACATTTTGCGGGAGCATGATCGGATCGACGTTCAGCCCGTTGATGCTGGCATTCGCCTCGCGCGATCCGGTAATGACGATCTCGGAATCGGCGGCAGACTCAGTCGCCGTCTCCCCTGCCGCCTCCCCTGCCCATGCGTTTGCTGGTGCCACCGCCGCGAACGCGCCGATCAGGCATGCGGAAACATAATAGGCCGGCTTCATGCATTCCCCCCGATTGCAGCGACACGCCGCTTGTGTAGCAATGATACACAATATCATTGTGCGGGCGCCTACGCGCAGGCGGAGGGCCACGTCAAGAAATATGTTACGGTATATCGTTATATTGACTCGCGTCGCACGGCTCGGCAAGAAGCGCGCTCGCTGAACAGGAGAGTGTGATGGAAACCGCCGGCCCCCTTCTCGAAATGCGCGACGTTGCCGTCGCTTATGGCGCGCACCGCGTGCTGGACGGCGTGTCGCTGCGCATCGACGCGGGTGAGATTTACGCGCTGCTCGGCGGCAATGGCGCGGGCAAGTCGACCAGCCTGTCGGCGCTGCTGGGGTTTGTACGGCCGGTGTCGGGGTGCATCAGGATCGGCGGCATCGACCCCGCGGAAGAACCTGATCAAGCGCGGCGCCTGATCGCCTACCTGCCCGAAAATGTCGCGCTTTACGAACATCTGAGCGCGCGCGAAAACGCCAGCTATCTGCTCGCGCTGTCGGGACAGCAGGCGCATGATGCCGCCATCGACGACGCCTTTGACGCGACCGGCCTGCAACGTGCGGCGTGGGACAAAAGGCTCAGCGGCTTTTCGAAGGGCATGCGGCAGAAGGTCGCGATCGCGATCGCGCTGCTCCGCCACGTTCCCGTGCTACTCCTCGACGAGCCGACCTCCGGGCTCGACCCGCGCGCCACCGCCGACTTCAACCGCCTCGTCGCCGAAGTGCGCGACCGGGGTTCGGCGGTGCTGATGGTGACGCACGACCTGCTGAGCGCTGCGGACATCGCCAACCGCATCGGTTTCCTTGAAGCGGGTCGCATCGTCGACGAGGTGGCCGCGAGCGGCGCCGACCGCTTCGACATTCGCGCGCTTCACCGCAAATTTGCGGGCGCGCCGGCGGAGGGCGTCGCGGCATGAGCCCGGTTCGCCTTATCGCACGCGACGAACTGCGACTGATGCGGCGAAACCGCGTCGCGGTGATCGCCCTTGCGCTGCTGTTGTTGCTGACGCTGGTGGCCGCGGTCACCTCGTGGACGCACCAGCAGGGCATCGACGACATGCGTACCCGGTTCCAGAGCGAGGCCGACACCGCCTTTGACGCTCAGCCCGACCGCCACCCGCACCGCGTCGTCCATTATGGCCATTTCGTCTTTCGCCCGCTCGGCCCGCTCGCGGCGTTCGACCCCGGGGTCGACGCCTTTACCGGCAACAGCATCTTCCTCGAAGGCCACCGGCAGAATACCGCCAATTTCGGCGATGTCCGCCAGTCATCGATGCTGATCCGTTTCGGCCAGCTAACCCCCGCCTTCGTCCTCCAGACGCTGGTGCCGCTGCTGCTGATCTTCCTTGGCTATGGCGTTCTGGCGCGCGAGCGCGAGCGCGGGACGTTGCGCCAGTTGCTCGTTCAGGGCGTTTCGGGTCGCCGCCTGTTCGCGGGCAAGGCGCTGGCGCTCGGCAATGTCGCGATCCTCGTCGGCCTGCCCGCGATGATCGGCTTTGCGCTGATCGCGGGGCAGCCGGGAGCGCTCGCGGGACCGATAGCGGTCATCGTGGTGGGCTATGCCGCGTGGCTGTTCCTCTGGGTGCTGGTCGTCGCCATTGTATCAGCGCGCGCGGCGCGCAGCCGCGATGCGCTACTCGCGCTGCTCGCCATCTGGGCGATGACGGTGATCCTGCTGCCCCGCGCGGCACCGGACCTTGCCGCCCAAGCGCACCCGATCGCGACCAAGCTCGAAACAGACATCGCGATCCAGCGCGACCTTCGCGCGATGGGCGACAGCCACAATCCCGACGATCCCTTCTTCGCAGCGTTCAAGAAGAGAGTGCTCGACAAATATGGCGTGTTGCGGGTCGAGGACCTGCCGGTCAATTACAAGGGGCTGCTCGCGGTCGAGGGTGAAAAACTGACGTCGGGGCTGTTCGACCGCTATGCCGCGACCAATTTCGACACTCAGGCAGAGCAGAGCGAGCTAATGCACGGTTTCGGGGTGCTGAGCCCCGCGATCGCGCTGCGCCAGATGTCGATGGCCGCGGCGGGCACCGACCTTGCCGGGCACCGCCGCTTTCTCGATCAGGCCGAGGCCTATCGTTTCGACTTCGTCCAGCGGCTCAACCAGCTGCAGGCTGATGCGGTGACCTATGCCAACGATACCGCCAAGGACGCCGATGCCGACCGCCGCAAGCGGGTCGCCGAAGATCATTGGACCAAAATCCCCGATTTTGCGTTCGAGCCCGCATCGGCATCGGCGCTCGTCAGCTCCGCGCTGCTGGGCCTCGCAATCATCTTCGGCTGGTTGATCGCTGCGCTCGCCGCCGCTTGGTTCGTGTCGGGCCGTTTGCAGGAGGAAAGGGCATGAGCCCGCTTGCCCATGAAATGCGTCTACTGGTTCGCGCGCGGCTTGCCGCCGGTGCGCTGTTGCTGCTCGCGCTGCTCGCCGCAGCCGGGGTCGCCGCAGGTATCGCCGAAGTACGCCACCAGCGCGCGGTGATCGAACGGATCGGCCCGCAGCAGCAGTCCGATGTCGCTGCGATCGCCGAATGGGTCGACAAGATCGGCGACGCCGGCAGCGCCGCCTATTATACCTTCCACCCGACCTGGGACGCGCCCTCCCCCCTCGCATTCGCCGCACTCGGCATGCGCGACGTTTCGCCTTACATCCTGCGCGTGCGCGCGCTGGGGCTGGAGGCGCAGCTTTACGACGGCGAGAATTTCAACCCCGAGCTTGCACTACCCGGTCGCTTCGATTTCGCCTTCGTGCTCGTCTATCTGGCGCCGCTGTTCATGATCGCGCTGTTCCACGACATGAAATCATCGGAACGCGAAGCGGGGCGGCTGACGATGCTGCGCGCGCTCCCCGGCGCGGGCGGACTGTGGCGGCGGCGCGCCGTACTGCGCCTTGCGCTGGGCTATGCCGCGCTCGCGCTGCCTTTTGCCGCCGGTGCGATGCTGTCGGGCGTGGCCGCGCTTCCGCTGCTCGGCGTCCTCGCGCTGATTGCCGCTTATCTCGCCTTCTGGGCGGCGCTGGCGATGGTCATCGGCAGCCGCAGCTGGAGCTCGGTGACCAACGCCGCCGCGCTCGCCGCGTGGTGGCTGGTGTTGACGCTGGTGCTGCCGACGCTGGCGCATGTCGCGATCAACCGCGCCGTTCCCGTGGCGCAAGGCGTCGAGCTGACATTGGCGCAGCGCGAAGCGGTCAACGGCGCGTGGGACATCCCGCGCGAGGCGACAATGGAGCGCTTTTTCGCGAACCACCCCGAATGGCGCGACACGCCGCCGCTGCCGCCCGAATTTCACTGGAAATGGTATTTCGCCTTTCACCAAGTCGGCGACGAGAGCGTGGCGGACAAGGTCCGGGCGTATCGCAGCGGCCTCGAAACCCGCGATACAGCCGCGCGCACCATCGGCTGGGCACTGCCCGGGGTGGGTGTACAGGCGGTACTGACGCGGATGGCCGGGACCGATCTGCAGGCCCAACTCGCCTATCAGGACCGCATCCGCGCCTATCACGACAAGTTGCGGCACTTCTATTATGGCTATCTGTTCAACGACCGGGCATTCCATGCTGCCGACTTTGCCAAGGCGCCGAAGTTCGGGCCATGACTGGCCGGTAGCGGACTGTCAGCTTCGCGATCCAGAGTCGATAAAGCTGCCGTTGCTCTCCCACTCAGTGTAGCAGCGACAAGGCCTTCGCCGCCAACCAGACAACGACCCATGCCCCCGCGAAGGTCAGGACAGACGCGGTAGTAAGCAGAATGCCTACTCCCAGCGTTCTAAGGGAGCCACGTACGAGGCGCGGCTGTGCCTTCCGTTGCTCTGGCTTGAAAGTTGAGGAGGCATCGAGATGCCCCGATGGCGCGGTCAGGAAACGGTCCCAAATTCCGCCTGTCGCAAGGTTTGTCGAGAGGTTCGTGGGAGCGAGCACGGTCGAATGGCCGAACCCTTCGCTCATGACATTGGACACGGCGGGATCCATAAATCCGTGGCGTCCGCCGGGCCCACATCCCGGAATGAAAAATTGCGCGGCCGGGACCGCTAAGTCTTTGCCTGCGCAATGACAGAGAACAGCCTCGACACACCCCGCTTCGATCAACCGGCCCCAGTCGAAGTCGGGGCGGATGACGCTGCCCGCCGCAATGACGCGCCCGAAATTGAGATCACCAAACTCTTTCATTTCGAGAACTAGGCGGAACAACTGGCTCCCGAAACTGTGAATCAGAATATCGGGCGGCTCGGCGATCTGATTCATTCGGGCGTGTGCAACCGCGCCGCGAATACGATATCCGAGCTTCCGGGCAATGGCCCGGTGACGCCAGCGGACAAGAACGCTCGCCCGGATGAGTCCATATTTATAGATTAGAACGGGCGCATGATATTTAAGCTTGTTGGCAACCTGCCAGCTGAATTCCTGCTGCCAGTCGCCAAGCGTATTCATACCATGAATTGCGATAAACCAGGGAATGTCGCGCGTCGGCAATGAGCCAGTTCGGTAGCGGACAATCGCTATAGGCTCCTCGCCATATTCGCGCAGGTCAGTCTGGCAGGTAGGACACCGTCCAGCCGCTATTTCTTCTCGCGACAGATAGCCAGGACAGGCCGGGACCGGGCAGCGTAAGAGATCAACGGCTTGAAGGATACCCGCTGCCGCAGCGGCATTGAGAAAAGCGATAGCGTCGACCGCAATTCCGCCATCGACTAGTGCGCTCGCGAACAAGGCTGGATCAATCTCGGGCGCACCGCCCGCTGCTATTCGGGCGAACAGAAAGTCGACCGCGTTGTTTCCAAAGGTTTCACGCAAGCTGTCGGCGGTCATGCGTCTTTATTATGCTCCCAGACGTCGGCCAGCACATGATAGACATCTTCTTTTTTACACTGGACCCAAATCCTGATCCGGCTTTCGATGCCATAGCCATGAATTTTGATGTTGCGGCTGAGCGCCGGATAATCGGTTGGACGATATTCGAGAAGCGCGTCGGTATCGGCGAATTTGCTGTCATCGACACCTCGGCGGACCTGCCGCACGGCTTCAACCTCGCCGATCCCGCCGCCATCGGGAAGCGTGGACACCAGATTGACCCGGCCTCCGTCCGTGACGAGTGTTGTTGACTGGACGACAGCACCGACGGTCTTGCGGCTCAGCACCTTGAAAGCGGTGGTAAGCTTATGCCGGACGAGCGGCGTAGCGGCGACGTCGGACGTCTTGAGGTCCGCCCAAACGCGTTTCATCGCATCGTGATGCTGCGTGCCCTCGTGCGGGAGCTGAATCATAAGGGCGGCGTAAGGGTCGCCGAAGCGCCATTCGAAGCGCACTACGCTGCGGTCAAACCGCTGACGATAGGCGCGATATTCATAGAGATCGGCGCCTTCCTCCTTTTGATAATCCTTAGCCTTCGCACGCTCCCAGCCGTCATTGCTGCGGTGCCATCCCATCGACAGGGAATCGGGGCGAAGATCAATGACGCACAACTCGAGTTCGTTGGGGAAGGCATAGCTAACTGCCTGACCGACCAAATGTTTGAACTCTGAGACGATAAGAAGCTTCGACAGGCTTTCGTATGAATGAGCTGGTGGTTCGAAGAGATAGATGTGCTGGTTGCCCCAGCCCTCGATTTCAGCAAGCCATTCCTCGAGCATCGCTTGCGTGAAGTCGCCCGTATCGATCGCGCCCATCAGATTCTGGAGAAAATCGGTTTTGGTGGCGCCGATTTTGATCTTGTGCTGGCGGAGCAGCTCCTTGATGAAATCATTGCCCTGCGCGAGCACGATCTTTCGCACGGCCTCTTTCATCGCCGCTGGCTTCAGCGGATCATTTTGTCCGGTCATGCTCACCACCCTTTCCCCACTTTCCGTCATGCGCATGCACCAAAGTGAGTCTAGAATAAAAACAATCTATAATGAATGGATCGGCCGTCTTGCGTGGCACCGGATCGCGCACGAAAACGGCGAGAGGGTCGGTTGTTATAGCGAGCTGCGGAAGTCCCGGCATGAGAAATGGCCCGTAGCGGAACGATTTTGAATGGCGGAACGCGTAAACGGGCATTCGACTGGCATTGCGGCACGACGAACGAACAGCCAGTCGAGCGACAAGCTTAAACTTGAAAAAATTCCTGTTCTTTTGAAAGCGCCGCGTAAACAGCCATACACACGTGCAGCACATCGTGCTTCCTACCGTCCGGCGTCTCCACCACCACAGTTTCTGGAATATCCGACCACGTAGTGCCGTCGGAAAAATAGGAATCATCGATGAATGCAGCGCCCTTACCCCGGACAAGGTGCTCGGCTCGAAGACCTACAAGGGCGGCATCGGGGTGACGAGTCAGCTCGACATGTTTGCCCGCGTTCGCAATTGCGCGGATCGTGTGAAAGGCTGGGATCTTCATCGCGATCTCTTCGGCAATATCATGCGGTTTGCTGCCTCTCACGTGCGCAACCACGTCAGCAAAGTGATAAAGAATGATACAGGTCGAAATGGCAAGGTCATAGGCGGTCGGCTCCGCCTGAAAACGGCGGCAAAGGGGAGCCGCAAGTTCATCCATGTAAACGCGGGGGTTCGAGAAGGCCATGACCGTTTGCTCCCCTATCCATAACTTCAAAAACTACCTTCACCGACTGAGGCTTCCCTGCCCCGGCGAAACCGTCGGCTCTAAGAATTGAAAGAGCTGAGCATCTGACCTCGTCGGCGAATATCATTCTTTGCCTTCGGCGGCAGCCTCCTTGTGGCGATCTCGCCAGGCTGCGAGCTCGCTACCGCTATATTTGATGCTTTCGAGGACTGCGAAGAATTTGGCGCGATCTTCGAATGCTGAGAGAACTTTCATCGCTTGGAAAAAGCCCTTGAAGGCGTGGCGCATTAAGCGGTCGGCCACATCCTCGTCCCGAACCCGGTGTAGGTGATGGACGGCCTTCGAGCGCAGCCGATAGGCATCGCGATAGTCCCGCACGACCGCAATGCGCGCGTCGACCTCATCAGTTGAGAGCAGCGCGAGCCGGTCAGCGACTGTGCCTTGAAGCCCTTCGGCGTCATTCTGGAGCAGTAGCGCTTCGAGCGCGCTGATCGTATCGACAAGACGCTCGCCCAGCTCGAAGCGGCCGAGTGCGCGGCAATAAGCGAAAAAGGCATTGCGGAAATGCGCCACATAATCGCTGTCCGGCTCGCCATCGAAGAGCCGGTGCAAATTGGAGAGCGGTCCTTCGTCAAATCGTTCAATCTCCCGACCGCTGAGTTTCCAGTTGGCAAGGCTGAAGTGGTGATATTCTCGATTAAAAGTCGCCATCGACGCATCGCGAACGCGAAATATAGTGGTCATGGGCAACGCGGAATAGCCGTGCGGCTGGACCGGGCTGTGGACGCTCGCATAGGCCGGTGCAGGCGATAGGAAACGCAGCACGCCGGCGACATCATGGGCGATTTCCATAGCGCGTTCGCGAACATACCGCCCTTCGCCCCGAAGCTTGATTTCGACCGCCGTGCTGTGACCGAACTGACGACCCAGATCTTCTGACCCCTTCCCGGCGTCGGGCTTGTCGGGAAACTTCTCGCGCGCCGCGTCGCGTGCCCGGATGAAGAAGTCGGGGTCTATCGTCACCAAGCGATATTGACCCAGCGCGAAATCATGCTCGATCTCGACATGCGTCAGCGGAATGAGGATCAAATGCTCCTCATAGGCTGCCGAACAGGTTTGCAAGAGATGGTCCGATAGCGTGGTTGCGGTCTCGCCTCGGCACCAGTCGACAACGGACCGTTCGAGGAATTTGTCCGAGAAACCCTCGGCGAACGGTCGCCTGCGCCTCAGCTTTTCGACGAACTTTCGAAGCGCGCGATAGCCTTCATCCTGAATCACATATTCCTGTGCCTCGGAATAGTAGAGCCAGCCGAGTTGTCGAAGCGTGCCGTCAGTCAATTCGCTGACGGGATCGCGCGACGAAATGGTGATGGCGTGTGCTTCGAGCCGGGATTTGAATGCTTCGGTGGATTTTGGAGTTTTCTGCCTCAGGGTAAAGTGGTCGTGCAGCGCCGCCCCTTCGCGGTCGACCGCAGCGCGAAACTCCGCGTGGAGCGCGGCGAGATCGAAATCGGGCAATAAAGCTGCTGTCAAAATGGCGGATCCTTGTTCGCCAGCGGCGCGATTTAGCACTGAGCAGCTTAGATCCCAACAATATGCCGGCTGAAATGCAAGAGTAGATTGTGCGCTGCCAGCACAACAACGGGGAGCAGACCGGCTAGCTTCAGCTCATACTTACATTGTCACCTTTCGACAGGCCCTAAACTCAAAATGAGCAATAGGTGATTGAGAGCTAGAACGAAGGGATTCCGAGTGAGCTATTCCGCCGCCGCTCGAATGGCCTCTTGAATAGATCGCGGCAATGGGCGGGTGGATGCCAATGCAGCCGCGCGAAGCAGTCGGGCTATGGCTCCAATCGTAGGCGTGTCGTCGAAAGCCGCTTCGATTGCCGGAACCGACAGGCGAGGTAGCGAGAGCTCCGCGCGGCGGTTGCGCGTCATGTCCTGCCAACGCGAAACAAGCAATGTATGGAGCGGCGGTGCGAGCGACCGGATGCCAACATAGCGCGCCCAGAGAAAAGCTTGAACGGAATTTTGGAAGAGCACATCCACCTCCGCGGCGTCACCGGCGACAAGTCGACGCAACGACGCGATACCGGCGATGACGAAATCTTCGCTCGGCAGGACGGAATCGACTGGAAAGACGGGGCCGAACCCTGGCGACAGATGCCTTGCCCGTTCGGCGAGCGCGATCGCTTCCTCCGCACGGCCTGCCATAAGAAAATGGCCGATGGCGGCTGACACAGCGGATCGGCCGATCTCGGATAGCAACTCGTCGGCGGAATCGAGGCTCAGTCGAATCACGTCATCATAGGCCTGTCTGAGCGACAGGAAATTGGCGCGGTTGCGGCTGATTGCGGCCCAAAGGGAGGCGTAGCGCGGCAATTCAGCAAGAAAGCGATCGGCATCGAGAGCGGCTGACGCCTGCTCGATGCGCGCGAGCGACACCCCGCCCGCGAGCCCAATATCGATGCCCTGCGCGCGCTCGAGCGCGAGAAGATCGGCTCCGGACACGTCGCGTCCGAGCACCGCCTCTAGACGCGCAAGCAGATACCAGCCGCGAAGCGGTTGACGCTCGCCGAGCTTCGATCGCTCGAATTTCGGCTGTAGGGTAGAGCAGGTGCCGGGGTTGCTCTCGATCTCGCTTTCGAAGGCGATGCCCTCGCTGCGCGCGGTGGCCCATTGAAGAGCGTGGTCGGCCGCGGCCTGCGCATAGACGAGCAAGGGATCGCTGCTACCCAGATGGGTGTCAATCAGCCGTAGCGCGTCGCGCCACCGGACCAGCGCCTCGTCGACGCGTCCTGCCCGCATATGGATGCAGGCGCTGTCCACAAGCAGGCCCGGTGGGACACTGAGCCCGAGCGTCTGCGGTTCGTTGAGCCCGCATGCTGCGTAGGTCTGATCGAAGAGATCGGCCGCCTTATCGAAATCCCCGACCTTGGCGGCGCTGATCGCTGCAGAGCGCAGCATCATGATGCGTTCGAGCGGCTCATCCTGGCTATAGTCGGGCGTCAGTTCGGAGAGGATTGCGAGCTCCTCGGCATGTCGGCCCATGTTGCCGAGTACGGTGGCCCGGCTGCGCTTGAGGCGTTCGTCGCCGGGGTAGATCGCGTCGGCGCCGTCGAGGACTTCGAGCGCTTTCTCGCGGTCGCCCAGATATTCGTCGAACATGACGGCGCGCGAGCGGAAGCATTCGACAGCCGCTTCGCCTTCCCCCCAACCATGCGCCTGGTCCGCGAGGCGCGCGTACACGTCCGCGGCGGCAGCGGCGTCGAGGGTTCCGGCTAGGCCTGGGGTCGTCCACGCCAGGGCGATGAACATCGGCGGCCCCTTGAGCAGCGTTGGCGCTGCGCTGAGCAATTCGCGGCGCCAGACGGGATCGAGCGCGTCGAGCGCGGCAAAAATCTCTTCGAGCTCGGAGATCGTGTCGATCTTGTTCGAGCGAATGACGAAGAAGAACTGATCGGGCCGCAGCCCGCCGAGATCGGTGCTCGCCATCACTTCCGAAAGCTCGTCCGGAACCGTGCCGCCCGCGATGAGGTCGCGATACTGGCCGAGCACGGGCATCCAGAAGCGCGGCGGAAGCTTTGCGCGCTCGCTGCTCAGGGCCGTCGAGAGCAGCATGAACCGGTTGGCGGATACCAGCGGAACCGGCGCCCGGTCATTTTCGGCCATGGCGGCCCGAAAAATCGGCGAGACCTGGTCGGTCTCGTCGAGGTTGACCGCAATCGCGAGCTGCGCCGTGCGGAGCAGGAGTGAGATGCCGGGCTGCTCGGCAAGCAGCACGCCATCGGCATCGGCGCGCATGAAGAGGAGAGGAATCAGCGATCCAGCGACGCTGCGGCGATCCGATGTCGTGATGGCGACCTGGATGAGAAAGCGGAACGCCGGGAGATCGCGCAGCATGATGGCATAGAGGCTGAGGCCCGCAAGCAAGTCGCCCGGGAAGGGATTGCGCTTCAAAAGATCGGCGATCGCCGCATGATGCACAGCCTCGCGCTCCCCCTCGCTCATTCTCGTTCCTTCAGCGCCGATCACGAGCGGCGACGGTGAGAAGCGGTCGTCGCGCACCTGTTCGATCCAGGGGCCCACCAGCAGGTCGAACAGCGGACCCGCGCGCGACACCGGCGGCGCCACGGTCGCAGCCGCCTGCACGAGCGAACGATCGAACGGCGCGACCAGTCCGCCGAGGCGCAGGAGCAGGCGGTGCGCTTCGTCCGAAAGTTCGCCAAGGAGGCGCAGCGACACCTCACGGCGCACCGCTTCGATCTCCGACGGAATGCCGCCGACGCCAAGGCCCTCGAACTGGTCGCCGTCTGGCCAACCACGCGAGGCCAACCCTACGACGCGCGCATCGACGAGCAGCGGGTGGCCCGCTCCGCATGTCAGATGGAGGATCGCCGCCCAGGACGCGGCGTCGCCGCCCGCCGCTGTCACGATGTCGGCGACGTCGCTTTCGAGAAGATAGGGCGCATCGCGGTTCAGGATTGAGAGCGGCTCGAAGGCGGCCGTTACTTGCGGCAGCGGCTCGCGCTCGGCGGTGACGATGATTCGAGCTCCGGGGGTCGCCGCAATCTCGCACGCCGCCACGTTGAGCCAGCGGCGCAGTCCCTCTGGCGCCGGCACGGTAACATCGTCGAGAATGAGGCCAGCAAAGCCGTCGGTGCCGATGTTCGCAATGGCGTCCCGAACGCGTGCCTCGCATTCGGCCAGCTCGCAATCCTTGAGGCTGACATGCTCCCAGCGCGCATTGCCTCGCGCGGCGATGAGGCGCGCTAGCTGCGATTTGCCGAGGCCGCTGCTGCCATGGATCCACAGGACATCCGTCCGCGCCAGCGTTTCGAGGAGCTCGTCGACGAGCGCGCTGCGCGGCGCAAGGCGCGCCGGCAAAGCCGGCAGCGGTGGCGCCGGCCGTCCGATCGCTGATCCAGCGCCACCGGCCATCGCCGCACTCGCTTGGCGCATGAAGGTGAAGCTCGCCGCCATCGTCGTCGCCGCAGCCCACATCGCCTCGAAATCGGCGCGCGTCAGAACGCGCTGCTCGGAGATGGCGGTGCGAAGAATATGGTGGACCGCGAAGGGCACGGCGCGCTCGCCATCGGCCGCGAACCCCGAACGATCGGCCGCGAGCAGGCGAAAGCGAGCCTCGAGCGCCGCGTAGGATTGCCCGAGCGGTTCACTTCCGGTGAGCCATTCGACGCGCTCGATAAATTCCGTCCGCAGCGTCGCCGCGTCGGCCGCGCGAAGATAGTCGAGCAGGCCGTCGTTGGTCTGGGTTTCGATCAGCAAGGCGCGGAGCGGTTCGATATCGGCGCCGCGCAGAACCTCGCGCCAGTAAGTGATGCCGCCCGTCTTGCCCGGAAGATCGCTCCCCGCCTCGGTCCCGGGCTCGGCGGTCGTCAGATAGACGAGGCGCACGACGATGCCGGGATTAGCGGTGCGAAACGCCGCAAGCGATGCCAGCGCCTTGCGGACCCCGTCGCTGCGCAGCGTCACCGACCCGGCCTCATTCTTGACCTGGGTCATCGTCAGAACATTGCGCGCGAGCGTCGCATAATCTTCAGCGACTTCGACGAGCAGCCGCGCCTCGTCGTCGAGCCGTGACCAGGTGCTGGCCGTTCTGACGGTCTGATAGACATAGCCTGCGAGGCTTGCGGTCGCCTGGCGCGCCTGCTGCTCGTCGGGGACAGAGAGCTGGTCCAGCGCAGATTGGGGAGGTGCGTCAGTCACGAGTGCGCGATAGGAGGAAACAAGGAGTGGTGCAAAATCTATACTGCATATCTATTGCGCCAAGCTGTTCGGGTGACTTCCTCTCACTAGCTGATGGGGCTCCTAAACCGCTACACAATCTTTCGATTATCTTGGATAGGTTCTTGGCGGCGCCGCAGGATTATCTTTCCGATAGTCGCGATCGGAGAAACACCGCGTTACCTCCGAGCCGATGTATTGAGCGCCCATTAGGATGTGGCCGGTTTCGATACGGTCCGGCGGCTGCGTGTTATAGCGACTCTGAACAAAATCCGGGAAAGCGGCGACAACGCGCTTTACACGGTTGACATCGAAATCGGGCTCGAACTGCGCCAGCCGATCGGCAAGCGCCGCAAGATTGTGGCCAAGGGCGCGGCTCCCGAGTTCAGCGTCAGAAATACCGTGGCCAGCAAGCCCCGCTTTGAGCGCAAGTTCACCGCCGAGAAGCGCACATTGTACGGTCCCTCGAAAATCATACGCGGTGGTTGCAGTCGCAGCCGCCGCTTCCAACTGGACGTGGGCACGCCAGATCAGGTCTTTCGCACGCAGTGGGAGAGATCGTCCATGCCCAAACTCCATCCATATCCAAAGTCGAGAATGTCACCCGCCTGATCATTGAAGCGCCCGAGATCGGCGGAGTCTTGGGCGATCCAAAACTTCTGCTCGTCGTTGAGATCGGCCATTTTCCAGAAGTCTATGAAAGTGCGCCCCATCGCTAGTGGCGCGTATAGGCGGCAGAACATATCGCGAAACAAGTAGGCCCCAAGATGCAATCCACCAGTCATCAATTCCTTGGGCATGAAGAGTCGATCATTGAGGCGGCGCGCGCGCTCGACGATTGGCGGCCCTCCACTTCCGACTGGGACCGAATGGATTCCATATTCGCCGAGAGCCATTCCAAGATTAAGAAGACTGCGCGCGCTAGGCTCAATGCGTTGAGCGAGATGGTGATCATCGGCGCGCATCAAGGCTAGTGTAAGGTCCTCGTCGGAGACATTCGGTCCGCACTCAGCAGAGTGCAACGTTCCACAGCAATGCTTGAAGCGCTTGCCGCTCAAGCAGGGACAGGCGGAATTGCGGGCAACCATGATAAACTCCATCGGCATAGCGATGACAGCGCGGGGGAGAAGCCAATGTTGTCAAAATTGAGCGACGATGTCGATGCGCGGTTTCCGCATTGCTTGGCCCCAATCAGTTGATGAGCACGTCAAATGCCTGTTTTTGAACTCATTGGGTGCTCACGCGAATGCCCCAGATAAGGCGCGGAAGAGCAGTGGCTTGCGCGTCAGCCTAATGACCGCTTTCGAGAGCAAGCAAATCGAAGTCTGGACGGCCGATATCAGGCGCAAAGGTGTCATTCATACTTTCGTGATGCGAAAACTAATAACTCCTCTCGGAGCCGTCTGAAATGCCGCCGCCGTCCACGTCCTCGTTCCGCCCGCTGCAGTAATTTCCTCAGGCGCTCATCAATTTGACGCGCTCGCCCGGCTTGTTCGTCGTGCCTAGGTGTTTGGTCCCAGCATGTGATGGTGTAAATTTGTCATCATCGCAGCGGAGGGAGCTATGGGACAGATTCTACACGGCAGCGCCAAGACCACGCACGCCATTCGAGGCGAGCTACAGCGATC